>Ga0307515_10001114_pt1 | contig 61489 bp, 63 predicted proteins | sample 17_EM_MG_FD_194513 | JGI IMG/M metagenome (GOLD analysis project Ga0307515, IMG submission 194513) | Populus trichocarpa ectomycorrhiza microbial communities from riparian zone in the Pacific Northwest, United States - 17_EM | ecosystem: Host-associated > Plants > Roots > Unclassified | place... | reverse complement strand
CGCGGCGAGGTTCTTGAGGCCGTCGCCGGAGGTCTGGCCGTAGACCGCGCCGAGCACGGCGATCTTGGCCTGGTCGCGGTCGCCGGAGAAGGCGCGGTCGGACACGGACTGGTAGAGGTCGGTGGCGCGGCCGGCCACCTCCATCAGCCCGGGGTCGCGGGAGATCGCGGCGAGCACCCGCGGTTCCATCTGGTCGGCGTCGGCGACGACGAGCCGCCAGCCCGGGTCGGCGACGACGGCCCGCCGGATGATCTTGGGGATCTGCAGCCCGCCCCCGCCGTTGGTGACCCAGCGCCCGGTGACCGTCCCGCCCGCGAGGAACTCGGGCCGGAACCGCCCGTCCCGCACCCAGTCCTGCAACCAGGACCAGCCGTGCGCCACCCAGATCCGGTACAGCTTCTTGTACTCCAGCAGCGGCTTCACGGCCGGATGGTCGAGGGACTGGATCTCCCAGCGCCGGGTGGACTTGACCTTGATCCCGGCCTCGGCGAAGGCCTTGACCACGTCAGCCGGCAGATCGGGCCGCACGCGTCTCCCGAAGGCGGCGGACACCTCGTCCGCCAGCTCGGCGAGCCGCCGGGGCTCACCGCCGCCCGCGTACCGCTCGCCCAGCAACTCGTGCAGCATCTCCCGATGCACGTCGGCGCTCCAGGGCAGCCCCGCGCGGTTCATCTCGGCGGCGACCAGCATCCCCGCCGACTCGGAGGCGGTGAGCAGCCGCATCCGGTCGGGGTGGGTGGTGGCGTCGTGCCGCCGCTGCTGCTCGGCGTACACGGCGAGCAGGTCGGCCAGCGGGAGATGGACGCTCTGCGGCTCGAAGAGCGAGGGCTGCGCGCCCGGTTCGGCGGCCCGCTGCGGCGGATCCGGCGGTACGGCCCCGCCGCGCAACCGGGCCAGCGCGGCGGCGGCCGACCTCGGCTCACCGTGCCGCCCCTCGTGCCCGAGCAGCAGGGTCTCGGCGTCCTCCACGTCGTAGCACCGCTCCACCCGCACCCCCGCGGCGAGCAGCACGGGATACACCTCGGGAGTGGACCGCCACACCCACCGCCCCACGTCAGGCCGCCGACGCACGGCCTCGACAAGATCCGCCTCCCACCCCACCGCCCCCACGGGCAGCCCGTCAGGACCGAGGGCGGCGACCTCCGCACCACCACCCTCGGCCGGAGCGAGTGCCCAGCGATCGGTCATGTCCGCGAGTGTGGCAGGCGGCACTGACAATCCCCGTGACCTGCGGCTCAGCCCTGTAGCTGATGCAGCATCTCGGAGATGTGCCGTTCGGAGGTCGGCTTGTCGATGCCCAGGCCGTTCAGCACGCCCTCGCCGTTCTCGTGCTCCAGGAGGGCGAGCAGGATGTGCTCGGTGCCGATGTAGTTGTGGCCCAGGCGCAGGGCCTCGCGGAAGGTGAGTTCCAGGACCTTCTTGGCGTCGGGGCCGTAGGGGACGAGGTCCGGGACCTTGTCGGCGGCCGGCGGGAGCGCCGCGGTGGCCGCCTGGCGTACGGCGTCCAGCAGGATCCCCTGCCTGGTGATCGCCTTGCCCGCCAGGGCGTCCGGTTCGGCCAGCAGACCGAGGACCAGGTGCTCGGGGCGGCCCTCGGGGTTGCGGGCGGCGATGGCCTCGTTGTGCGAGGCCATGACCACGTTGCGGGCGCGCGGGGTGTACCGGCTGAACCCCTGACTGGGATCGAGGTCCGCCGACTCCTTCGCCACGAACCGCTTCTGCGCCGCCTGCCGGGTGACGCCCATGCTCTTGCCGATGTCCGTCCAGGAGGCACCGGAACGCCGTGCCTGGTCCACGAAGTGCCCGATCAGATGGTCGGCCACGTCGCCCAGGTGGTCGGCGGCGATCACGGCGTCCTGGAGCTGGTCGAGCGGCGCGGGGTGGACCTTCTTGATGGCGTCGATGAGGTCGTCGAGACGTACGGATGAGGTGACGTTCGGGTTGGTCGTCATGTGTCAACCTTAGGTTGACAGGGTGGGGGTGTCAACCTTGGGTTGACATCTGTCCCGCAGGTGAAGGTGAGGGCGTGATCAAGTAAAAGCCGACCCGCGTCGATTTCGACAATGATAGATATGGCAGGTCATCCCCCCGCCTCCCCGACGGAGTTATCGTGCAAAAGGTCATCGATTACATAGAGGAACGCCGGGCGTCGTACGAAGGGCATGAATTCTTCACCGAATTATTGGCCGACGAATCCCTCCCCGGCGAAAAGCGCCTGGCTTGGGGGCCCAGCGTGATTCCGTTCATCATGGGCTACTCCGACCTGAACAAATACGTCTTCCGCAAGAGCGCCGAGGAGGCCGAACGCGACCCGTTGCAGTCCCTGCTCAACGCGCACACGTACGAAGAGGACTTCCACTGGCAGTGGATGCTGGCCGACCTGGAGAAGCTGGGCGCCGACCGCGAGTTGCCCCTGTCGGACGCCACCCGCGTCCTGTGGAGCGCGGACTTCCAGCACTCCCGACGCCTCGTCCTGGAACTGGCCGCACTCGCCGCCGACGCGCCCACGTATGCCGTCTTCGCCATGGTCGAGTCCATCGAGGCGGTCTCCATCACGATCTTCACCCACTGCCGTGGAATCGCCCTGCGGGACGGTCGTGAATGCGAATTCTTCGGTACGAAGCATTACCTGGCGGAGGCGTCGCACAGCATCAAGTCACCGGAAGTCGAAGAAACGAGCCTGCCGTCCCTCGACGAGGCCCAGCGCGAGGAATCCAGGCGCATGGTGGACCGCGCGTTCGCGCTTTTCGACGACTGGTCCGGCGCTCTCCTGCGATTCGCGCGCGACAATTCGGACCCCGACCGCACCTACGCGAGGATGATCCAGCAGAGCAAGGACCTGCTGCCGGAGGCCGAGGCGGCGGCCGCGAGCGCCTTCTAGCCGGCGGACGCAAGCGGCCTCTCCGTAGACGACCACTCCGTAGACGACTGCTCCGTAGGCGACCACGAAGTAGACGACCTCTCCGTAGGCAGCTACTTCGTGAGTGACTCGGCGGCGCCGGCCAGCAGCCAGTCGAGGCCGCGTTCGAAGCTCGCCTCCGGGTCGTCGTTGTGGAGCAGCTCGGAGAAACCGGTCTCGGCGAGGTGGGGGAGCCCGCCGGCGTCGATCTGCTTCTGGACGTACTCGGTGGTGGCCGCGCGGCGGGCGGTGCCGGCCTCCTCGGTGGTCCGGCGCCGGATCCCGCCGGACAGCTCGGCCATCACATGCCCGAGCGTGAACGTGTCGACCGCGAGGATCAGCGCGCGCAGCACGGCACCGTCGGCGTCCAACCCCCGTACCGCGGCGGCGGATTCGTCCATGCGCCTGAGCGAGGCGGGGCCGACCGGGCACCCCGTGTCCCGGGTGGCCAGCAGCCACGGGTGGCGCAGCGCGGCGGCCCGGTTGGACCGGGCGAGCACGCGCAACGCCTCGCGCCAGTCGGAGGGGACGTCTCCCACGAGCGTCTCCTCCGCGGCGGCGTCATGCATCAGCTCGAACAGATCGTCCTTGCTGGCGATGTGCGCGTAGAGGCTCATCGGCCGGGCCTTCAACTCCCCGGCGATCCGCCGAATGGAGACGGCGTCGAGCCCTTCGCTGTCGGCGACCGCCATAGCGGCCCGCACGATCCGCTCACGCGTGAGCGGCTGCGCCTTCGGCTTGGCGTCACGCCCGGCCTCACGAAGCCAGATCGGCTCGCCGTGGTTCTGGGCGGGAGGACGTTGTGTGGGCACGGTGAACGGAGACGTGACCTGGCGGATCGGCGAGTGGAACCGGACGACCGGGCCCGTCCGCTGCTGTGCGAACGGCCTGCACGTATCCCCGACGCCGAGGGACTCCCTGCGCGACGTGTACGGCCGGCGCTGGTTCCTCGCGGAGGCGAGGGGCGAGATCTCCCGGCAGACCCACAAGTTCGCGGCGAGCGAGATGCGGCTCGTGGAAGAGATACCGGCGGGCGTTCTACGACGGTTCGCGGTCCGGTGCGCGCAGGACGCCCTCGACCATCTGGAGCGGCGACACCCCGTCGACGCCCGGGCCCGTCAGTGCCTCCGGGCCGCGGAAGGCTTCCTGGACGGCACGCTCCACGAAGCCGACCTGCTCGAAGCGCGCCGGGCCGCAGGCGGGTTGGCCGCCTCCGGCGCGCCCATCGGCGCGGACACGGGACGCGCCGTGGCCGCCACGATCGCCGCGTCCCGCGCGGCCGACGGGGACGCCGCCTCCTGGGCGTCCGCGGCGGCGGCGTACGCGGCTCATGCCGCCGCCGACGCCATCGAGGCGGCCGAGGCCCACGTAGCCGTATACGCACCGGTGCACAACGTCGCGGCCGGCATCGCCGCCTCGCACACCGCCGACCGCGCTGCCACCGCCGCGCACACGGCCGCCGCGGCAGGCGCCGGCGCCCACGCCGCAGCCGTTGCCGCGGCCCGCGGCACGTACGCGGCCGACACGGCGGCCGACCCCTACTTCGCGGCGTTCTCGGAGTTCTCCGCGCACCCCGCCGGCACTCATTACCTGGCGGAGAACGCGGTGCTTCTTGCGTTGATCGGCGATGCGCGAGCAGACCACGAGTGATCGTCGCGAGGGCGGCTCAGGTGCAACACCCTTGAGAGAAAACGGAGTTCACCGCCGGAACCCCTACGGCCCCGGCCTCCGCCTCACCCCCGGCGCAGCAACGGCGCGACCGCGTCCCGCAGTTGACCCACGTGCTGGTAATGCAGTCCCGTCAGCCCCGCTTCCCGGGCCGCGACGACATGGCCGGCGGTGTTGACCACCGCGTCGAACGACTCGGACAGGCCGATCTCCGCGAGGTAACTCTCCAGCCGGATCGTGGCGTTGGAGAGCAGGACCACGGGCACCGTACGCCGGACCTCGGTGAGCAGTGCCATGACGTCGGGGTCGACCCGGCCGGTGAGCACGCTCCACGCAGACACCAACTCACGGGCCTGTTCGGCCGAGCCGCAGACGGGTTTCAGATCGTCGGCGATCCGGGACCGCCACTCCTCGTCACTGATCCGCCCCGTCACGGCCGCCCGCAGCAACTCATCCTCGAACGCGGCCCCGGCGAGCGTCCCCTCGACCAGCCCCCAGCCCCCAGGCCCGGTCCAGCGCGTTCATCCCGTCCGGATCCCACACGTGCACGACTCCGTCGAAGTCGCACAGCACGGCGTCGAACGGCAGCGTCTCCATGCGAGCCGATCTTGTCACGCGGGCCGAAGCCCCACCGTTCCAACGCCCGCACATCCACGAGGAGTTGGTTGTCCACAGGGTGTGGACAGTCCGGAGCGCGCCCCCCGGCCCGGATCTCCGGGAGGCACCCCCAGACCCACCCCTCCCGGCGACTCCGCAAGGTACCCCGCGCCTCTCCCCGCCACCCCATGACACGATCAACCGGTGAGCAGCACGACCACCACCGTCGAGCGCGCCTTCGAGGCCGCCCTCTACACCGACACCCACGACGCCCTCGACGCGGGCGCCTCGATCCTCGCCGCCGACCCCGCCGCGGACCCCGAACTCGACCGCCGTGGCCGTGAGTTCGTCGCGGCGGCCTGGCGGCGCGGATGGCAGCCCGCGGATGTCGTACGGCTGGTCCGGCGGGAGTTGGACGACGTACACGTACGGCTCGTCTCGGCGCTGATCCGCGCGCAGGCGCCGGACGACCGGGCGCGCGGCCCCCGTTGGGCAGCGCAGCTCGACGAACTGACCGCCGAGGAACCGCCCCGCACCGACCGTTTCACGCACGCCACCACCGTGCTGGAGCTGTACCGCCTGCTGCTGCGGCTGCCCAGCCTCGAACCCCTCGACGAGCACGCACCGAAACGGCACGAGAACCGCCGCCCCGCCTCCCGCATGCTCACCCGCATCCGCGCGCTGCTCGCGAAGGCGGAGGCGACCGGGTTCCCGGAGGAGGCGGAGGCGCTGAGCGCCAAGGCGCAGGAGTTGATGGCGCGGCACAGCATCGACGAGGCGCTGCTCGACGCGCAGGCGCCGGCGAAGGACGCGCCCGGCGCGTGCCGGATCGGGGTCGAGGCGCCGTACGAACAGGCGAAGGCGGTGCTGCTGGACGCGGTCGCGGGCGCGAACCACTGCCGGGCCGTGTGGAACGAGGCCTTCGGGTTCTCCACCGTCGTCGGCTTCGAGGGCGATCTGGAGGTGGTCGAACTCCTCTACACCTCGCTCCTCGTGCAGGCCACGACCGCGATGACGCGGGCGGAGGCGGCCCAGCGCGCGGGCGGCCGCCGGCGGACCAAGACCTTCCGGCAGTCCTTCCTCGCGGCCTACGCCCACCGCATCGGGGACCGGCTGGCGCGGGCCGCCGGGACGCAGGTGACCGACGACCTGCTCCCGGTGCTCGCCACCCGCGAGGTCGCCGTCACCGACCGCGTCGACGCGATGTTCCCGGAGACGACCACGACCCGCCTGCGCGGGGTCACCGACGAGGCGGGCTGGACGGAGGGCGCCGAGGCGGCGGACCGGGCCCAGGTCAGGGCCCGGCCACCACTGGACTGACGAGATGTCTTGAGCGAGTGGGGTCAGTCGCCGGCCTGGGTGAAGGCGCTGACCGAGGCGTCCGAGTCGCTCACGGAGGTCTTGCCCTGGACGGGGCCGTACGACCACTTGTAGCTCGCGGTGTCGCTGCTGCCGGGCAGGGTGATGACCAGCTTCGTCGCGGCCAGGCTCAGCTTGCCGCCCGCAGCGCCGCGTACGTAGGTGATGGTGAAGGACGCGGCGTCGCCCTTGGCGAGCGTCAGCTTCTGCGCCTTGGCACCCTTCTGTGTGGCGAGGGCGACCTTGGTGCCGCCGCCCTCCAAGGAGGCGCCGGCGAAGCCGTCCAGCGTGCACGGCTTGCTCTGGTTGGTGAGCGAGACGGGAACCTCGCCCGTGTCACCGGCGGACGGCGCGGTACTGGCGGGCCCGACCTGGACGCCGACTCCGTCGAACGAGCAGGCGGAGCCGTTCTTGCTGTCACTGTCCGAGGAACCACCGCCGCTGCCACTGTCGCAGGCGGTCAGAAGCAGAGCCGACGCGAGTGCGGCGACGGCGAGGGGAATGGTGCGCATGAGGGGATCATCCCGCACCGAACCCCACTCCGCCGACAGCCCTACGCCCCAGGGCCCACACCGGGCCCTCGCCCCAAGGGCTACGACTACAGAGCTACGCCAGGTCTACGACCCCAGAGTTACGCCGGGCTCCCGGCCCGAGGGCTAGGACTCCGGGGTTACACCCGGTCTACGACCTCAGAGTTACGCCGGGCTCCCGGCCCGAGGGCTAGGACTCCGGGGTTACACCCGGTCTACGACCTCAGAGTTACGCCGGGCCCCCGGCCCAAGGCCCACGACTCCAGAGCCCCGCCAGGTCTACGACCCCAAGCTCGCCGTCGGCAGCCCCGACGGCCACTTGTCGCCCTCCGCGTGCGTGTACGTCTCCTTGCCGAGACTCCCCGACCAGGTGACCGCGAGCCCCGACTTGCTGACGGAGCCGATCATTCCGGTGGCCCGGGTCTTGCTGCCGTCCGTGCACTTGAGGTGGATCATCTGCATGCCCGCCTCCTCGCCGGCGGTCCCGCTGCACACATTCCCGCTGGTGGTGAAGAGCGCGGCCTGCTTGCCGGTGATCACCAGGGCCACCGCCTTGCCGTCGGTCGTGGCGAGCCAATTGCCCTGCAGCCTGTCGGACGCGGCCGACGGGCTGCTGCCGGAACCTCCCGAATCCGCCGTCGCGGTCGAGGTCGCGGAAGCGCTCGGCGTCGACGACGAGGCCCCGTCCTTGGAGTCCCCGCCGCTGCACGCGGTCAGCACGAGCGCGCCCGCCAGACCGGCGACAGCGCCCACGATCCGCACCGTCGACACCTTGGACACCTTGGACACGGTCGACGCCTTCCGCATGGTCGACACCTTGGACACCTTCGACACCGTCGAACTCGCCGTAGTCACTGGTAGCTCCCAAGTCGTAGCCGGACGGCCGCCCGGTCGGCCTTGGCCGGAACGACCGGAGCAAGCTACCAGGGGCTACCAGGAGGATTTGCGGACGCCAGGTAGGTATCCGCTGTGAGCCTGTCCGCGCAGGTTCACCCGGGACAGCCCGAAGGCACGGAAGTAACCGCGGGGCCGCCCGTCGACCTGGTCGCGGTTGCGCACCCGGGTGGCGCTGGCGTCACGCGGCTGACCGCGCAACTCCCGCTGGGCGGACGCCCGTTCGACCTCCGTCGAGCCGGGTCGCCGAATGATCTCCTTCAACTCGGCCCGGCGCGCGGCGTATCGCGCGACCACCCGTTGCCGCTGCTCGTTCTTCGCGATCTTGCTCTTCTTCGCCATCAGATCCGCACCCCCCGGGCGCGGATCCGCGCCACGGCCGCCTCGACGCCGATCGTGTCGACGGTCCTGATCCCCTTGGTGCTCAGCCGCAGCCGTACGTAACGGCCCTCGCCGGGCAGCCAGTAGCGCTTGGACTGGATGTTCGGGTCGAAGCGGCGCGAGGTGCGCCGGTGGGAGTGGGAGATGCGGTTGCCGAAGCCGGGCTGTGCGCCGGTCAGCATGCAGTGGGCGGACACGAGTGACGTACCTCTCCTCGATCGGGGCCGTAGCCGGTGCTGCTAATGGAATTCATTTTCAGTAAGGTACCAGCCATGCCTCGCAACGAACTCCGCCCGGTCATCAAACTCAGGTCCACGGCCGGCACCGGCTACACCTACGTGACCCGCAAGAACCGCCGGAACAACCCCGACCGCCTGACCCTGCGCAAGTACGACCCGGCCGCCGGCCGCCACGTCGACTTCCGAGAGGAGCGCTGACCGAGATGCGCGAGAACATCCACCCGCCCTACGGCCCGGTCGTCTTCCGGGACCGCGCCGCGAACCACGCCTTCCTCACCCGCTCGACGATGACGAGCGCGAAGACGGTCGAGTGGGAGGACGGCAACACCTACCCCGTCGTGGACGTCGAGATCTCGAACGTCAGCCACCCCTTCTACACCGGCACGGCCCGCGTCCTGGACACGGCCGGCCGCGTGGAGCGCTTCGAGCGCCGGTACGGGAAGCAGGCCTGACCGTGCCCGACCTCTCCGTCGCGATCGTCGCCGGCCTGCACGCCGACGCCCGCAGAGCGACCGTCGCCCGCCTCCTCCACGACGTCCCCGGCAGCGTCGTACTCCACCACGACCTCGCTACGGCCGTCGCCGGCACGGTCGTCCGCACGATCAGGGACGCCACGGGCATCCTCGACGCGGGCGAGACCCCGCTGGTCAACGACTGCGCGTGCTGCGCCCTGCGCGAGGACCTGGTCCCGGAACTGCGCCGACTGGCCGCGGCCGGCCAAGCCGGCCTCGCCGTGGTCGAGTTGTGGGACTCCGTCGAGCCCAAGGCGATGGCCGAGGTGATCACGTCCGGCGGCCTCACGGTCACCGGCGTCATCACCGCCGTAGACCCGGCTCTGCTCCTCCCGTACCTCGCCAACGGCGACGACCTCGCCGAAACCGGCCTCGCGGCGGCGGCCACGGACGAACGCACGATCGCGGACACCCTCGCCCGCCAACTGGAATACGCCCCCGTCCTAGCCGTCCTCGACTCGCCCGACGCCGACGACGAAGACCGGGAGCTACTGGGCCAGTTGCACCCGACGGCCCGCCAAGTACCGGTCGGGGGCGGCGACTTGCCGAGGAGCAGAAGCATCCAGGGCGCCCGCGACACCCCGGCGCAGGCTCCCACCCCGCCCACCCCCAACCCCCAAGGGGCGCGGGGAACTGCGCGACCAGCCCCCACCGACCCGCACCCTACAAACAACCCAAACCACCCACCCCAACGCAGCGTCCTCGCCCACGCAGCCCTAGCCGGTTTCGACGTAGAAGCCGCAGCCGCCGCCCAACACCCCGCCTGCGCCCTGCTCCCCGTGGACGCCGACGCGCACGGCGTGACCACCCTCGTCTGGCACCGGCGCCGCCCCTTCCACCCGGAGCGGTTGTACGCGGCACTTGAGGACATCACCTGCGCCGCCGCCCGCAGCCGGGGGCGGTTCTGGCTGGCGGACAAGCCCGACTCGCTGCTGCACTGGGACGCGGCCGGCGGTGCCCTGTGTGTGGAGAGTGCGGGGCCGTGGCTCGCCTCGTTGCCGGACGCCGCCTGGGAGTTGGTGCCGGCGGTGCGTCGGGCCGCCGCCGCGCTGGACTGGCATCCGGAGCACGGGGACTGCTGTCAGCACCTCGTCTTCACGTCGCCCGGCCTCGACCGCGACGGGCTCGAACTGCTCCTGGAGTCCTGCCTGTTGACCGACGCCGAGTACGCCGCGGGCCGTAGCGCCTGGAAGCGCATCCCGTCCGCCTTCGACACCCTTCTGGAGATCTGACCGTGCACCGCAAGCCCGACCTCAAGTCCGCGCGCCGGCCTGCCAAGTCCCGCCGTAACCCCTTGGACGCGGCCGAAGTGACATACATCGACTACAAGGACACCGACCTGCTGCGGAAGTTCGTCTCCGACCGTGGCAAGATCCGCAGCCGACGTGTCACCGGCGTATCCGCGCAGCAGCAGCGGCAGTTGGCGGCTGCGATCAAGAGCGCCCGGGAGATGGCATTGTTGCCGTACTCGACCCGATAGCCGCCCGGATGGAACACAAGGGCCCCCGTACACGTCTTCCCTAGTACATGTCCTGCCCGGTCCTGGGCAGACGCTGGAACGGCATCGGTAAAGCGGTCGTCAAAGCTGTAACCGGAGGACCACACCCCGTGCACGTGCATCTGCTCATGCATCTGCACATGAACAGGGCTATGATCCGGAACAGTTGACCACTGCATCAATGGCCACACCAGCCAGTGCACAACCGGGAGCGACCTGTGGACCACCGCGTTGACAGCGTGTACTTGGGGTTCGACGTGTACAACGGCATGGCTGCCACGCAGCTGGACGGAGTGGCCTGGCAGAAGAGCCGGCACAGCAACTCGCAAGGGTCCTGCGTGGAGTTCGCGCGGCTGCCCGGCGGAGACGTTGCCGTACGCAACTCGCGCTTCCCCGACGGCCCGGCGCTCGTCTACACCCGCGCCGAGATCGAGGCGATGCTCCTGGGCATCAAGGACGGCGAGTTCGACCACCTGATAGCGGGTTAGCGCTCCGACGTGCCCACGTGTCGGCAACGCGCGTAGAACCGCGGCCCGAAAAAGAGCCGCGGTTCCTCACGCGTTGTTCTGTGCCGGTTCGTCCTGGAGTCGGAACAGCGCCCAGACCACCTTGCCGCTCAGCGTCCCCGCCAGCGGGTGCCAGCCCCAGCCGTCGGCGAACGAGTCGACGAGGAACAGGCCGCGGCCCGACTCCGCCGAGAAGTCCTCCGACTCGCAGGCGATGGGGCTGTCGTGACTGGGGTCGCGCACGGCGCACACGAGCCGCTCGGTCCAGCGCATCAAGTGCAGCCGCACGGGCGGGTTCTGGTCCGGGACGCGCGGGGTGTTGGCCGGCAGGGCGTGCCGCAGCGCGTTGGTGACCAGTTCGGAGACGACCAGGCAGACGTCGTCGAAGCGGTCGCCTGTGTCCCACTGGTCGAGCGTGCGACGGGTGAACTGCCGTGCCTCGCGCACCGCTTCGTAGCGGGCGGGCAACGCGCAAGAAGCGGCACTGGACACCGCTGACGGGTCCAGTGGCGGAAGGCCCTGCCGTAACGGCTCGAGCATGGTCGATCCATTCGTCCCCATGCGAGGCACTCCCGGGAATTCGCGGTCGTTGCGATGCAGCGGTGGCGCGAGACCATGGTTTCGGATGCGTACAGCAGATGCAAGGGCAGATGCACGTGCAGCTGACCGAATTGGACCCTCCCGTACCGCTTGTTGGCCATTTTTTCCGCCAACTTCACGCCGATCTGGCGCGCGGGTCTTGCATCTTTCTGACGTCTTCCTGGCAACTTCCTGTGAACGGCCGCCCCTTCTTTCCATATCTGTAATCGAACGAGTACTGCTCGAAGTGTTTTAGTGGCAGACTGCGGCCCCTGAAGACGGTTGGGGAGGCTGGCGAACGTGAGCGCGGGAGAGCCCGGATCGGTGGTGCGGCGGATGCTGCTCGGCTCGCAACTCAGGCGACTGCGGGAAGCACGTGGGATCACCCGAGAGGCCGCGGGGTACTCGATCCGCGCTTCCGAATCCAAGATCAGTCGCATGGAACTGGGGCGAGTGAGCTTCAAGACGCGGGATGTAGAGGACCTGTTGACGCTGTACGGCATCACGGACGAGGCGGAGCGCATCTCACTCCTCTCCCTCGCGAAGGAAGCCAACGTAGCGGGCTGGTGGCACAGTTACTCGGACGTCCTGCCCAGTTGGTTCCCCACCTATGTGGGCCTGGAGGGCGCCGCCTCCCTCATCCGCGTCTACGAGGTGCAGTTCGTGCACGGCCTCCTCCAGACCGAGGCCTACGCCCGCGCGGTCGTCCGGCGCGGCATGAAGGGCGCGAGCGAGGCGGACGTGGAGCGGCGGGTGGCGCTGCGACTCGAGCGGCAGAAGTACCTGGTGAACGAGAACGCGCCGGACTTCCACATCGTCCTGGACGAGGCCGCCCTGCGCCGCCCGTACGGCGACCGCGAGGTGATGCGCGGTCAGTTGCAGCATCTGATCGAGGTCTCCGAGCACCCCAACGTCCGCCTCCAGGTCATGCCGTTCGGCTTCGGCGGTCACGCCGGCGAGTCCGGTGCCTTCACGATCCTGTCGTTCCCGGAGTCCGACCTCTCGGACGTCGTCTATCTCGAACAGCTCACCAGCGCGCTCTACTTGGACAAGTCCGAGGACGTGGCCCAGTACGAGAAGGCACTGAAGGAGCTCCAGCAGGACAGCCCGGGCCCGGACGAGAGCCGGGATCTTCTTCGGGGACTGCTCCAACTCTCTTGAAACACAAGTACGATGACGTGTGATCAGACCGTGATGATCGTGAGGGATCGCCCGGTCTGCTGTTGATCGTGTCTGCAACTGATCGTGCCTGCTGACGATTTGAGCGATTGAGGGATCACATGTCGTCCTACTTCACCGACCTGGCTCAGCAGTACATCGACGGCGAGTGGCGCCCGGGCACCGGCTCCTGGGACATCATCGACTTCAACCCGTACGACGGCGAGAAGCTCGCGTCGATCACCATAGCCACGGTCGACGAGGTCGACGAGGCGTACCAGGCGGCCGCCCGCGCCCAGAAGGCATGGGCCGCGACCAACCCCTACGCCCGCCGTGCGGTGTTCGAGAAGGCGCTGCGGATCATCGAGGACCGCGAGCAGGAGATCTCCGAGGTGATCGTCGCCGAACTCGGCGGCACATTCCTGAAGGCCGGCTTCGAGCTGCACCTCGTCAAGGAGTTCCTGCGCGAGGCGATCCACCTCGCGCTGCGCCCCCAGGGCCGGATCATCCCCTCGCCGGTCGACGGCAAGGAGAACCGCGTCTACACCGTCCCGGTGGGCGTCGTCGGTGTGATCAGCCCCTTCAACTTCCCGCTCCTGCTCTCCCTCAAGTCGGTTGCTCCCGCACTGGCGTTGGGCAACGGCGTGGTCCTCAAGCCGCACCAGAACACCCCGATCGTCGGCGGCTCCCTGGTCGCGAAGATCTTCGAGGACGCGGGCCTGCCGGGCGGTCTGCTCAACGTCGTCATCACCGACATCGCGGAGATCGGCGACGCGTTCATCGAGCACCCGATCCCGAAGGTCATCTCCTTCACCGGTTCCGACAAGGTCGGCCGCCACGTCGCGACCGTCTGCGCCTCGCAGTTCAAGCGCGCGGTGCTCGAACTCGGCGGCAACAGCGCGATCGTGGTCCTCGACGACGCCGACATCGACTACGCGGTCGACGCGGCGGTCTTCAGCCGCTACGTCCACCAGGGCCAGGTCTGCATGGCCGCGAACCGTGTCCTGGTCGACCGGTCGATCGCCGACGAGTTCACCGAGAAGTTCGTCACCAAGGTCAAGTCCCTCAAGGTCGGCGACCCGCGCGACCCGCAGACGGTGATCGGCCCGGTCATCAACTCCCAGCAGGCGGACGCCCTTTCGGGTGTCGTCGAGCAGGCGATCGCCGAGGGCGCGACGGCTCTGGTCCACGGCACGACCACCGACAACCTGGTCGCCCCGTCGGTCCTCACCGACCTGCCCGCCGACTCGGACCTGCTCCGCCAGGAGGTCTTCGGCCCGGTCGCCTTCCTCATCACGTTCGACGGCGAGGAGGAGGCCGTGAGCATCGTCAACGACACGCCGTACGGCCTGAGCGGCGCGGTCCACACGGCCGACATCGAGCGCGGCGTGAACTTCGCCAAGCAGATCGACACGGGCATGTTCCACGTCAACGACGGCACCGTCCACGACGAGCCGATCGTGCCGTTCGGCGGCGAGAAGGCCTCCGGTCTGGGCCGCCTCAACGGCGAGTCGATGCTGGACGCGTTCACCAGCCTGAAGTGGATCTCGGTGCAGCACGGGCGGAGCGGGTTCCCGTTCTAGACATGTGCTTCCGGTTCTAGACATGTGCGTCCCGTTCTGGACATGTGCTTCCGGCGGGCCATTGAGGACAGAATCTGACCTCAATGGCCCGTAGCTTCATCGACGTCGGACAGGGGGACAGGCTCCCGGCCGGCACCGGCGAAAGGCGAAGGCCATGGTCACGCATGTACCCGCGGACGCACAGGGCGACGAGCGCGGGTCGCTGCTCACGTTCATCGAGGACCAACGGGGCGGTATCCGCAGGTCGTTGCTCGGGCTGAGCGAGGAGCAGGCCGCGAGCAAACCGAGCGCGAGCGGGCTGTCCCTCTCCGGGTTGCTCAAGCACTGCGCCGACGTCGAGCAGGGCTGGATCGCGCGGGCGAAGCAGGAGCCGCCGGCTGTTCAGCGGGACCAGACCAACTGGCACGAGACGTTCCAACTGGTCGACGGCGAGACCGTCGAGTCGCAGCTCGCGTACTGGGAGAAGGTCGCCGCCGAGACCGAGGCGTACATCCGCTCGGTGCCGAGCCTCGACGACACTTTCCCGGTCCCGAGCGAGCCCTGGTTCCCGCCGGAGGGCCGGGTCTCCGTGCGCTGGCTCTGCCTGCACCTGATCCGCGAGACCGCCCGGCACGCCGGCCACGCCGACATCATCCGCGAGTCCCTGGACGGCGCCACCGCCTACGAGTTGTTCACGAAGGAACGGGGCGCGACCGGGGGCTGACCTCGCGGGTTCTACGCTGGCCCCATGTCAGCGATCCGTCTCCTCGTGCTCGGCGCGGTGCGCCAGCACGGGCGGGCCCACGGCTACCAGGTGCGCAACGACCTCGAATACTGGGGCGCGCACGAGTGGTCCAACGCCAAGCCCGGCTCGATCTACCACGCGCTCAAGCAACTGGCCAAGCAGGGCCTTCTGCACGCCCACGAGGTCGCACCGTCCACGGTCGGGGGTCCGCCCCGCACCGAGTACGAGATCACCGACCAGGGCACCGAGGAGTACCTCCGACTGCTGCGCGAGGCGCTGACGTCCTACGACCAGCAGATGGACGTCAAGTCCGCCGCGATCGGCTTCATCGTGGACCTGCCGAGGGCCGAAGCGGTGGCGCTGCTCAAGGAGCGCACCCGGGGTATCGACCAGTGGCGCGCGTCCGTCACCGAGCACTACATCCCCGAGGACGGGCCCGAACAGCTGGGCCACATCGGCGAGATCATGAACCTCTGGATCCATACGGCCGACGCGGAGGCCGCGTGGACCCAGGGGCTGATCGACCGCATCGTGGGCGGGGCGTACACCTTCGCGGGGGAGGGTGCGCCGTTCGTCGGTGTCCTGCGGGACGACGAGGAGAACCCGTACGCGACGGGGGAGCGGCATCCCGGGGACGCTCGCTGATCAAGCTCGCTAATCAAGTTTGACTAATGCCTTCGGTGGCGTTACCTTCGGGGTCTTCGAGTGAGTAGTCAAACTTGACTAGCGAGGGAGTGTTCAGTGGCCGACGCGGCGATCATCGTCGAGGACGCGCACAAGACGTACGGGGGGAAGAAGGGCCGGAAGGCTGAGGGAGCTCAGGGGGCTGAGGGGGGTGACGGCTCCAAGGGGGTCAAGAAGGCGTTGGACGGGCTCGATCTGCGTGTCGCGCGCGGCACTGTGCACGGGGTGCTCGGGCCCAACGGTGCGGGCAAGACCACTCTGGTCCGTGTTCTGTCCACCCTGTTGCGGCCCGACTCCGGCCGGGTCGAGGTCGCGGGGTACGACGTGCTGAGCGAGGCTCGTGCGGTTCGGCTTCGTATCGGGCTGCTCGGTCAACATGCGGCGCTGGATGAGGAGTTGGGTGGTCGGCAGAATCTGGAGATGTTCGGGCGTCTTCATCACCTCGGTGGCCGCCAGGCGCGTGTGCGTGCCGATGAGCTTCTGGAGCGTTTCGACCTCGCCGAGACTGGGCGCAAGCCGGTTCGCTCCTACAGCGGGGGTATGCGCCGTCGGCTGGATCTCGCCGCCTCGCTCGTCACCGCGCCGGAGATTCTCTTCCTGGACGAGCCGACTACCGGCCTCGATCCGCGCGGGCGTGCGGAGGTGTGGTCGGCGGTCCGGTCCTTGGTCGGTGGGGGTACGACGGTTCTGCTCACGACCCAGTATCTGGAGGAGGCCGATCAACTCGCCGATCGGGTCTCGGTGGTTGACCGGGGGCGGGTCATCGCCGACGGCACGCCGGACGAGCTGAAGTCCCGTACGGGCGGTGACCGTATCGACGTCGTTCTGCGTGACGCGGGTCAACTGGGGGCCGCCGTCGCTCTGTTGCCGTTGCCTGCTGCCGACGTCCGGGTCGATACCGATCGGCGGTTGCTCAGTGCGCCGGTCACTGACCGGATGACGGCGCTCTCCGGGGTCGTACGGGCGCTGGAGGAGGGTGGAATCGATGCCGAGGATGTGGCGTTGCGGCGGCCGACGCTGGACGAGGTGTTCCTGCATCTCACGGGTGACGGTGACCGTTTGAACGTGAAGGAGGCCGTGTGAGCACCTATGCCCTGACCGATTCCTGGACCATGACCCGGCGTGAACTCGCCCACTGGGCGCGGCAGCCCGTGCAGGTTGTGGTGAGTCTGGTTTTCCCGGTGATGCTGCTGTTGATGTTCGGGTATCTGATCGGTGGTGGGCGGGCGGTCGAGGGTGACTACGTCGACTATCTGGTGCCCGGGATGCTTGCGCTGACCATGGCCTTCGGGCTGGAGGGCACGATGCTCGCCGTCACGCAGGACCTCAACAAGGGGGTGATCGACCGGTTCCGGTCGATGCCGATGGCTGACGGGGCGGTGTTGGTGGGGCGTTCGGCCGCCGACATGTTGCAGTCGGCGATCGGGCTGGTCGTGCTGATCGGGGTTGGGCTCGGGCTTGGTTGGCGGCCGCATGCCGGGCCCGGTCAATTCCTGGGTGCCGTGGGGCTGTTGCTGCTGTTCCGGTTCGCCATGTTGTGGGTCGGGATCCAGTTGGCGTTGGTGGCGGGGCGGCCGGAGATGGTGCAGGCCGTGCAGATTCTGGTGTGGCCGGTCGGGTTTCTGTCCAATGCGCTCGCCACGCCTGCTGCCATGCCTGGGTGGCTGGGCGTGGTTGTTCAGTGGAATCCGATGTCCCAGACCGCTACGGCCGTACGTGATCTCTTCGGTGGGCCCGGGGGCGAGTCGGGACACGTCTGGGCCGCTGTGGTCTGGCCGTTGGGCTTGCTGGTGGTGTTCTTTCCGCTGGCGGTGCGGCGGTTCCGGGGGCTTGGGGGGTGAGTTGTCGGGTGCGGGGCAGTGGGGGCTGGTCGCGCCCCGCGGCGGAGCCGCTAATGTCACAGCCCCGCGCCCCTAGGCGGTTGGGGGTGCGGCTTTGTGTCTCAGTGCGGGTGCGTGGGTGGGTCGCCTGGGGTGCGTTGTGGGGCGGCGCCGCGCCGGGGGGTATCCGTCCTCGGATTGGCGCGGGGGCCGTCGTTCACCGACTTGCCCGTGTTGACGCGCCAACCGCTGCGGGCGGACACCCCCCGACACGTCACCTTCTCGCCGTACGCGGCCGGCGGGCCTGCTGCCCTTGTGTCTCAGTGGTGGAAGCCCGTCGCCGCTCCCTTGTCGCGGGTGAACGGGTGTGGCTGGCGGCGTAGTTCGGGGAGGAGGCGGGTCAGGTCGTCCAGGAACAGTTCCGCCAGGTCTGCCGAGAAGCCGTTGCGGCATACGATCCGGAGGACCGAGAGGTCCTCGCGGTTCGCCGGGAAGGTGTAGGCCGGGACCAGCCAGCCGTGTTCGCGTAGGCGCCGGGAGACGTCGAATACGTCGTACGCCGTGACGTCGGGGCCTGTGGTGAAGGCGAAGACCGGCAACTCGTCGCCCCGGGTGAGGAGTTTGAAGTCGCCGAGGGCTTCGATGCGGTCGGCCAGGCCGCGGGCCACCTCGCGGGTTGACTGTTGGACGGCGCGGTAGCCCTCTCGGCCCAGGCGTAGGAATGTGTAGTACTGGGCGACTACTTGGGCGCCGGGGCGGGAGAAGTTGAGGGCGAAGGTGGGCATGTCGCCGCCCAAGTAGTTGACGCGGAAGACGAGTTCCTCGGGGAGAGCCTCCTTGTCGCGCCACAGGGCCCAGCCGACGCCCGGGTAGACCAGGCCGTACTTGTGGCCCGAGGTGTTGATCGAGGCCACGCGCGGGAGGCGGAAGTCCCAGATCAGGTCCGGGTCCAGGAAGGGGGCGACCATGGCGCCGGACGCGCCGTCCACGTGGACCGGGATGTCGAGGCCCGTGCGTTCCTGGAGCGCGTCGAGGGCGGCGCAGAGGTCGGCGATCGGTTCGTAGGAACCGTCGAAGGTGGAGCCCAGGATGCCGACCACGCCGATCGTGTTCTCGTCGCAGAGTTCTGCGGCGGCCTGGGGGTCGAGGTGGAAACGGTCGCCGTCCATGGGGACTTGGCGGGCCTCGACCTCCCAGAAGTTGCAGAACTTCTCCCAGCAGACCTGGACGTTGATCCCCATCACCAGGTTCGGGCGGGCGGCCGGGTAGCGGTCCTTGTTGCGTTGCGTCCAGCGGCGCTTCAGGGCCATTCCGGCGAGCATGCAGGCCTCGCTGGAACCGGTGGTCGAGCAGCCCACCGCGGCTGAGGGGTCCGGCGCGTTCCACAGGTCGGCGAGCATGGCCACGCAGCGTTTCTCCAGCTCCGCGGTGCGTGGGTACTCGTCCTTGTCGATCATGTTCTTGTCCCGGCACTCCGCCATCAGGACGCCGGCTTCCGGCTCCATCCAGGTGGTGACGAAAGTCGCCAGGTTCAGGCGGGAGTTGCCGTCCAGCATCAGCTCGTCGTGCACCAGCTGCACGGCCGTCATCGGCGGCAACGGCGTTTCCGGGAGCCGGTGCTTGGGCGGGGCCTCGGTCATGCCGCCGACCGGATTGGCCTCTCCGTAGAAGGGGTTCACGGACATGGGGCGCTCGTCGGGCTGCTCGGGACCTTTGTGCAACGGCATGGGCGTGCCTCCGATAAGGATCAAAAGAACCAACGGGTACTAGCGAACCGGAGTTCCGTCCGCGCGCAACTGCATCTGCGGTCTCCCGGTCACCAACAGCCAGGCCGGCAGCGAGCCGATGCAGAGAAGGGCGAGGATCGCCGGGGAGGCCACCAGGATCGCGGCCGTGAACAGGCTCACCCAGCCTTGTCGGGTGATCGCCAGGAGCATGCCCAGGACGCCTGCGGCGACCGCGAGTGCCGGGTCCACGGCCGGTACGACCGCGTGGGCGAAGAGGCCGAACGCGACGCCGATGAAGACGGAAGGGAAGATCCGGCCGCCCCGGAAGCCGCAGGACGCGGCGACCAGCAGTGCCGCGAGTTTCACGACGGTCATCGTCGCGAACTGGCCCGCCGACCAGCCCTCGGGATCGGCCGCCAGCTCCCCGACCTCGTCCAGCCCCTTGAAGAGCGTCAGATGGCCGCCCACGGCCGCCAGAAGGCCCAGGACCAGTCCACCGGCCGGCAGCGCCAGCATGGGGTGCTTGAGGCGGGAGAAGGCGCCATGGGCGTACGGGAAGACGTAGACCGCAGTCATGCCGAGCGCCGCTGCCAGGGGTGCCAGCACCAGGACGGCCAGCAGATCGCCCCAGCCGGGCCTGCCGAACGCGGGCAGGTGCAGGTCGAAGGTCGGATGGGCCACCAGGGTGGTCGTCATGGCACCCGCTGCGGCCGCGGCGAGCGGCGCGAACACGTTGTCCCACAGGGCCCCCTTGGTGTTCCGCGCGGCCAGCGCCTCCGAGATGAGCAGCGCCGCCGCCACCGGTGTCCCGAACAGCGCCCCGATCGTCGCCGACTCGGCCAGTGCCCCCCACACCCCGCCCGGCAGCCTTGGTGCCAGCCTGCGCCCTACCCACAGCGCGAGCCCCACGTTCACGGCGATGATCGGGTTCTCGGGACCCAGGCTCGGCCCGCCGGCGAGCATCAGCGCGGTCGCCAGGACGAGGCCGGGCAGTACTCCTGGGGGCAGCGGTACGGCCTCCAGGCCGGTGGTCGCCGGATCGGGACCGGCGTGCCCCGGCACTTTCCACACCACCAGCCCGACCACGATCCCGGTGGCCGTCAGCATGACGAGCATCCAGAGGACCGAGTAGCGGCCGATGCCCAGGGCGTCGGGGAGGTTCTTCCAGAGCACGTGCTGGAGCTGTTCGGCCGCCTCGCTGACCCCGATGAACAGCAGACTCGCGAGCACGCCCACGACCAGAGCGGGGACGATCAACGGCAGCAGGGTGCGCGCCGGGGTCGTAGGGGCGGCTGGTGCCTGTTGCGCGCTGTCCTGGGCCACGGGCTCACCATAAGCGGGCAAAACGGACCCAACATCTTGAGAAGGCGAGCACTACAGGGCCGTGAGACTCGTGGGGCTTGCACCTCACGTGGCGTGAGGCCTCAGCGTGGAGCGCGGACACAAGAAGGGAGCGGAAAGTGAGCTACTCCGTAGGACAGGACTCCTACTCCGTAGGGCAGGTCGCCGGGTTTGCCGGGGTCACCGTGCGCACGTTGCACCACTACGACGACATCGGCCTGCTCGTCCCGAGCGAGCGCAGCCACGCGGGTCACCGGCGATACGGCGACGCCGACCTCGACCGGCTGCAACAGATCCTGTTCTACCGGGAACTCGGTTTTCCGCTCGACGAGGTCGCGGCCCTGCTCGACGACCCGGAGACGGACCCGCGCGCGCATCTGCGCCGCCAGCACGAGTTGTTGACCGCCCGGATCGAGAAGCTGCAGAAGATGGCCGAGGCCGTGGAGCACGCCATGGAGGCACGCACTATGGGCATCAACCTCACCCCCGAGGAACGCTTCGAGGTCTTCGGCGACAAGGACCCCGAGCAGTACGCCGAAGAGGCCGAACAGCGCTGGGGCGGCACCGAGGCCTACGCCGAATCGCAGCGCAGGGCCGCCCGCTACACGAAGGCCGACTGGAAACGCCTCCAGGCCGAGGTCGACGCCTGGAGCGAGCGCTACGCCACCCTGGTGACCGCCGGCGAACTCCCCACCGCCGACGCGGCGATGGACCTCGCCGAGGAACACCGCCTGCACATCGACCGCTGGTTCTACGAGTGCTCCTACGAGATGCACACCTGCCTCGCCGAGATGTACGTCTCCGACGAGCGGTTCAAGGCGTTCTACGACGCGATGGCCCCGGGCCTGGCCGAGCACCTGAGGGACGCGATCCTGGCGAACGCGTCCCGCCACAGCTCCTCTTAGGAGCCTGGCCCGGGGGTGCCGCTACTCCCGGGCCAGGACCACCGCCGTCCCGTAGGCGCACACCTCGGTGCCGACGTCCGCCGCCTCGGTCACGTCGAAGCGGAACGCCAGGACGCCGTTGGCCCCCCGCGCGCGTGCCTGCTCGATCAGCCGCTCCATGGCCTGGTTGCGGGTCTGCACGAGGGTCTTGGTGAGGCCCTTCAGTTCACCGCCGACCATCGACTTCAGACCGGCGCCGATCTGGCTGCCGAGATGCCGTGAGCGCACGGTCAGCCCGAAGACCTCGCCGATCACCTGCTCGACCCGGTACCCGGGGATGTCGTTCGTCGTCACGACCAGCACATCGGCCTGCGGCCCCTGTCCGCCGCCGTACTCTTCGATACCCATGGCTCACAGCTTTGTCCTATGGGGTGCACAGTGCATCCTGGAGTCACCGGTGGAACCTGGGACGGACACATCGCGTTGATAGCTTTGTGCGGCTGTACCTGGACGCTGGCACCTCCCTCCACCCCTCAGGAGCCCGGAACCGTGATGACGCTCGCCCTCGGCCCGAGCTGGCTCGATCCGAACACCATGCTCGACCGGTTCGGAATCTGGGGCCTCCTGCTCGTGGTCTTCGCGGAGTCCGGCCTGCTCATCGGGTTCTTCCTGCCGGGTGACTCCCTGCTGTTCACCTGCGGCCTGCTGATCACCGCGGGCACCCTCGACTTCCCGCTGTGGGCGGCCGTCGCGCTGATCTGCGTCGCCGCGATCCTCGGCGACCAGGCGGGCTACGTCTTCGGTAAGAAGGTCGGCCCCTCGCTCTTCAACCGCCCGGACTCACGCCTCTTCAAGCAGGAGAACGTGGTCAAGGCGCACGAGTTCTTCGAGAAGTACGGCCCCAAGTCCCTGGTCCTGGCCCGCTTCGTGCCCATCGTGCGCACGTTCACGCCGATCATCGCCGGCGTCAGCGGCATGAAGTACCGCTCCTTCATCACGTTCAACGTCATCGGCGGCGTCCTGTGGGGCGCGGGCGTCACGCTGCTCGGCTCCTGGCTCGGCAACATCGACTTCGTCCACAAGAACATCGAAGCGATCCTGATCCTGATCGTCCTGATCTCCGTGGTCCCGATCATCATCGAGTTCCTCCGCGCCCGCTCCAAGGCCAAGAAGAACCCCCAGGCGCGGCATCAGGAGCAGCCCGGTGACCCGGCCGAGACCCAGCCGTTCCCGGTGATCATGGACGACTCGACGACGCAGCTCCGCCGAGTGGACGGGCCCCAGCAGCAAGAACCTCAGCAGCAGCCCCAGCAGAACAGCGGCTACGACCAGTACTACGCCCAGCCCCAACAGCAGCAGCCGTACCCCCAGCAGACGTACCAGCCGCAGCAACAGCCGTACGGCAACCAGCAGTACCCGCCGTACAACGACCAGAACCAGGGCCAGGGTTACTCCCAGAACGGCTACTAGGCGCTCAGAACCCCCTGGTCCGCTTGGCCGCCCGCCGCGCCCCCGCAGAAGCCCCCGGAATCCGCAAGAACAGCCGCGAGATCTCCGACCCCAGATTGACCCCGATGGCGATGGCCATGGCGAGGGACGCCGCCGTGGCCAACGACACCAACCCCTTGTCGACCTCGTTCTGCGCGATCGCCAACAGCCCGAAGTAGGTGGCGGAACCCGGCAACAGGGGCCCGATCGCCGCGGTCGTGTAGGGCAACGCCGACGCGAACCGGTACCGCGACAGCAACTGCCCGAACAACCCGACCAACCCGGCCGCAACAGCCGTAGAGGCAACCGGCGAGATTTCGGCGACGAAATGCATCGCCCCGTAGACGGACCAGGCGACACCCCCGTTGAGGGACACCAGGAGCACGGTGGATCGTTCCTGCTGGAGCAGTACGGCAAAGGTCAGCGACAGCAGGACGGACGCGCCGATCTGCCACAGCGGCCGGTCGGAGTTGCCGAGGGCCACGTCGGGGTTGAGCTGTGCGCCGAGCTTCACGCCGAAGTACAGGACGATCAGGACGCCGGCCACGATGCCGACGAAGAAGTACATGACCTCCAGGAGCCGGGCCGACGCGGTGATGTAGAAGCCGGTCAGGCCGTCCTGTACGCCCGCCACGAGCGCCCGTCCGGGCAGCAGGGCGAACAGCCCACCGGTGATGACCGCGGAGGCCTTCACATCGACGTTGGCGACCGTGAGGGCGACCCCTATCGCGGCGGGCGGCATCGCGGCGACCGTGAACTGGTAGAACTCCGGCAGCCCGCGCCCCGCGCACAGCCACGCCAGCCGGTCGCCGAGCATCGCCCCGAGCGCGGCGGCGAAGAACACGATGACGTCACCGCCGACGAGCACGGAGGCGGCACCGGCGAGCAGCCCGCTGGCGGAGGTCAGGACCCAGCCGGGGTACGGGTGCCGGTTGCGCCGCATCTCCGCGAGCCGCCGGTAGGCGTCCTCCAAGGAGAGTGCGGTTTCCGGATCGCTGAGGTCCTGGACCAGCCGGAACACGGCCGCGAGCCGCGTGTAGTCGGTGCCCCGGCGCCGTACGGTCCGGGACGCGGTCACCGGATCGTCCACCAGGGAGGGCTGATAAGAGATCGAGAGCAGGGTGAAGGTGACGGTCGGCTCGCAGCGGTCGAGGCCGTAGGAACGGCAGACCGCGAACATCGCCGCCTCGACGTCCTCCGCGCCCTCGCCACCCGCGAGCAGCAACTCGCCGATGCGGAGCGTCAGATCGAGCACGCGCGGTACGGCGGGACCACTGTCGTCCGGCTTCTGCACCGGCTCCGGAGCGGGCCGTTCGGCCACCGGCATCCGCAGCATCGTGCGCATCCGGTCCTGCCAGGGCACGTCCTTGGTGAGGCTGACGACGGGAATCCCGGTCGGCGGTGTGAAAGCGGGCGGCGCCTTGCGCGCGCTGTAGAGGCTGGGCGGATTGAACGCCGACCCCTCGGAGTCCTCGACGGCCGGCGCGGGCGTCACGTCGAGCCCGCTCGGAACGGCGAACTCAGAGGTCGTGGACGACTCCCCGTCAGCTGTCGCCATGACCGCCGCCTCGACGCCCGCCGGAGCCGTGAAGGCGCTCCTGGCCTCGTCCGACTGCGGTTTGCGGTCCTCCGCTTCCGTCACTCCGTGGCACTCCCTGTACGACGCCTCCAGTGATCCTCAGTATGCGCACAGACATGGAAACGGGCCGCACGCGTGTGCGTGCGGCCCGTTTGTGCGCTGGGGGCTCAGTGGCCGCCCTGCTCCTTGAGTCGCTTGTACGACCGCTCGATCTCCGCCTCGGCGTCCACGCGGCCCACCCAGTTGGCACCCTCGACCGACTTGCCGGGCTCCAGGTCCTTGTAGACCTCGAAGAAGTGCTGGATCTCCAGGCGGTCGAACTCCGACACGTGGTGGATGTCACGCAGGTGCTCCACCCGCGGGTCGGACGCCGGGACGCACAGCAGCTTGTCGTCGCCGCCGGCCTCGTCGGTCATCCGGAACATGCCGATCGCGCGGCACTTGATGAGGCAGCCGGGGAAAGTCGGCTCCTCCAGGATGACCAGCGCGTCGAGCGGGTCGCCGTCCTCGCCGAGAGTGTTCTCGACGAAGCCGTAGTCGGCCGGGTAACTGGTCGAGGTGAAGAGTCGACGGTCCAGGCGGATCCGACCGGTCTCGTGGTCCACCTCGTACTTGTTCCGCGAACCCTTCGGGATCTCGATCGTGACGTCGAACTCCACCGGTGGCTCCTCCATGATCAGCACATGTTTCTGGTGGTTAAGTGTCCCTCACGCAGGTGTGTGATCGCGAAAGGGGCTGGTGGTCGTGCCGGAGCTGAGGCCTTGGCAGGCCGCGAGACCGCAGGTGAAGCGGGTCGCGCGAGCCGTCCGGCCCCGTCTCAAGCGGGCCGCACAATCCGTGAAACCGCAGGTCACACGGGTTACACAAGCCGTGTCGCCCCAGGTCGCGCGACTCACCGAAGCCGTGAGACCACAGGTCACGCGGCTCAATCAAGCCGTGTCACCGAAGGTCGCCCGGCTCGTCGGATCCGTGTCACCTCAGGTCGCGAAGTTGCCGCGACCGAACAGGACCTGGCAGTTCACCGCCGTCGCCGCCACCGCCGGAATGGCGCTGGCCGCCGGTGTGGTGACCGCCGCCGGTCCCTGGGACTCCACCGGTCAGCGTACGGCCGAGCGGGACTACGCAGCCGCACAGGAACGTTCAGGTGGCGTAGATCACGGCCGTAATTCCGATACGTCCGCCAAGGCACCCCGCCCCGCCCCCAGCGCCGCATCCGTCCTGGTCGGCCTCGGCGGCTCGACCAACTCGGTGAAGTCGGCCCCGACCGGCACGGCCCTCGCGGACGTCCTGAACCCCCTCCTGGCCAACTCGGCGCTCGGCACCCGCCACACGGCCGCCGTGGTGGACGTCTCGACCGGAAAGCGCCTCTACGGAGTCGGCGCCGACGACGCGTTGACCCCGGCCTCCACGACGAAGATCGCCACCGCGACGGCCGCCCTCTCCGCCCTGGGCGCCGACCACCGCTTCACCACCCGCACCGCCCTGGAGCCCGACACCAAGGAACTCGTCCTGGTCGGCGGCGGCGACCCCACCCTGACGGCCCACCAGGACGCCGAGGGCTGGGCCAGCCTGCGCACCCTCGCCGACAGCACGGCGACGGCCCTGAAGAAGCGCGGCGTGAGCGAGGTGACGCTGTCGTACGACAAGACCCTGTACTCCGGTGCCGAACTCCACCCGATCGGGGCCAACGAGAACCTCGCCCCGGTCAGCGCCCTGATGGCCGACGAGGGCCGTACGGACGACTCGTCCAGCGGCCAGGTGCTGCGCGTGACGGACCCGGCGGCGGACGCGGCCGAGAAGTTCGCGGGCTTCCTGAAGAAGCACGGCATCAGGACGACGTCCCCGGGTCCCTCCAAGGCGACCGCCCGCGCCGCCACCCTCGCCACGGTCTCCTCGCCCCCGTTGTCCGACATCGTCGAACGGATGCTGACCAACAGCGACAACGACATCGCGGAGGCACTGGCCCGCCAGACCGCCGTGGCGACAGGAAAGCGGGCCGACTTCGACGGCGGCGCCGCCGCGATCCAGGCCCAGCTGACGAAGCTTCAACTCCCTGTCAAGGGCGCCGTGTTCAACGACGGCAGCGGCCTGAACCGCGACGACCGCCTCACCGCCGACCTCCTGACCGCCCTCCTGGTCAAGGCCGGTTCCCCGGCCCATCCCGAACTCCGCCCGGTCCTCACCGGCCTCCCCATCGCCGCCTTCACCGGCACCCTGACGACCCGCTACACGGACGCGACAGGCGCGGCGGGGGTGGTGCGGGCCAAGACGGGCACCCTGACGGGCGTCAACACGCTGGCGGGCACGGTCGTGGACAAAGACGGCCAACTCCTGGCCTTCGCCTTCCTGACCTCCAACACGACGAACGCCCTGGAGGCCCAGGCGGCCCTGGACCACACGGCAACGGCGTTGGCGGCCTGCGGCTGCACCTCGTAACCGGGTGCTGTTCAAACAGGCGCTCACCTGACCGACGCTCGCGGCCTGCCTCAAGCGGCAGCGCTCACGTACGGTTGACGCATGACGAGCATCGGTGGTGCCGAGATGGTCGACTGGAATCTCGCGGTGGCGACCGCGACCCGACTTGTGCGGCCGGGCCCCGAGGTGAGCCGTGACGAGGCCCGGGCCGTCGTCGCGGAGCTGCGCCGGCATGCGAAGGCCTCGGAGCAACACGTCCGGGGTTTCACCCGGATGGGTACGGACGACATCCACGACACCCCGATCCTGGTCGTCGACCGCCCCGGTTGGGTGCGGGCGAACGTCGCCGGGTTCCGGGAGGTCCTCAAGCCGCTGCTCGACAAGATGCAGGAGCGGCGCGGCAACACCCCCGGGGGCGCCGTTTTCGGCGCGGTCGGCGGCAAGGTCACCGGCGTCGAGCTGGGCATGCTGCTGTCGTTCCTGTCCTCGCGCGTGCTCGGGCAGTACGAGACGTTCGCCCCGGCGTCCCGCGAGCTGCCGGCGGGGGCGAAGGGCGGGCGGCTGCTGCTGGTCGCGCCGAACATCGTGCACGTGGAGCGCGAACTCGACGTAGAACCGCACGACTTCCGCCTCTGGGTGTGCCTGCACGAGGAGACGCACCGCACGCAGTTCACGGCCGTGCCCTGGCTGCGTGACCACCTGGAGGGCGAGATCCAGTCGTTCTTGGGGGAGACCGAGGTCGACCCCATGACCGTCCTGGAGCGCATCCGGGAGGCCGCCCAGTCGCTGGCGGGCGGGCGGCCCGAGGGCGAGGAGGACGACGAGGGCCGCTCCCTCGTGGAGATCGTGCAGACTCCCGCGCAGCGGGAGATCCTCGGGCGGCTCACCGCCGTGATGTCCCTCCTGGAGGGGCACGCCGACTTCGTGATGGACGGCGTCGGCCCGGACGTGGTGCCGAGCGTCGCGGAGATCCGCGAGAAGTTCCAGCAGCGCCGCGCGAAGGGTGCCTCCCGGCTCGACTCGGCGCTGCGCAAGCTGCTCGGCCTCGACGCCAAGCTGCGGCAGTACCGGGACGGCGAGCGGTTCGTACGCGCGGTCGTCGAACAGGTGGGCATGGACGGCTTCAACCGCGTGTGGACCTCCCCGAACACGTTGCCTACGAAGACGGAGATCGCCAAACCGGCGGACTGGGTCGCGCGGGTGCACCGCAAGGCCGAGTCGTGAACCGGTCGCGGATGTGGTGAAACGGATTCGGCCGACGGCAGGCGAACGCCCCTGCAATCACCCGTCCGAGGGACCGTGAGCGATGGGTAGGCGTGCGATGCTCGGGGAACGCCCCGGTTCTGTCACCATCTACACACTCTGAGTGACCGAACCTCGGGCCAACCCCCCGAAAACTTCATGAAGGGAACCGGACATGGGTCCCCATCCTGCGGTCGCGGCGATACGCCTGGCGGTCCGCCGCGTCCTCCACGACATCCTCACCGACCACGAGGCCCTGCAGACCGCCGGCGCCTCCCGGCACACCTCGCACGAGCGTCCGCCCTCGCCGCTCGTGCTCGTCGCATGCTCCGGCGGCGCCGATTCCATGGCCCTCGCCTCCGCCCTCGCCTTCGAAGCCCCCAAGCTGGGCATCAGGGCCGGCGGCATCACCGTCGACCACGGCCTCCAGGCCGGCTCCGACCTGCGCGCCGACGAAGTCGTTCTACGGCTGCGCGAACTGGGCCTGGACCCCGTAGAAGCCACTTCAGTGACCGTGGGCCGCGAGGGCGGCCCCGAGGCAGCCGCCCGGGACGCCCGCTACGCCGCCCTCGACGCCTGCGCCGCCCGGCACGGCGCCACCGCCGTCCTGCTCGGCCACACGCGCGACGACCAGGCGGAAACCGTCCTGCTGGGCCTCGCCCGCGGCTCAGGCATCCGCTCCCTGTCCGGGATGGCCGCGGTCTCGGGGGCCGACGGCCGTTACCGCCGCCCCTTCCTGCAACTCGACCGGCAGACCGCCCGCAAGGCCTGCATGGTCCAGTCGCTGCCCGTCTGGGACGACCCGCACAACGCCGACCCCGCGTACACACGTTCCCGGCTGCGCCACGAGGGCCTGCCCGCCCTGGAGAAGGCGCTCGGCAAAGGGGTCGTAGAGGCACTGGCCCGTACGGCGCAGCTGTCCCGGGACGACGCCGACGCCCTCGACACCTGGGCCAGCCAGGCCGAGGCCTCCGTACGGGACGCCACCGGCCTCCTGGAGTGCGCCAAGCTCTACGCCCTGCCGCCCGCCGTGCGCCGCCGCATCCTGCGCCGCGCGGCCATCAAGGCGGGCGCCCCGGCCGGTTCGCTGTTCGCCCGGCACATCGAGGAAGTCGACCGCCTGATCACCGGCTGGCGCGGTCAGGGAGCCATCAATCTCCCGGGCAAGGTCGTCGCCCAGCGCCAGGGTGGCAGACTGGTGATTCGGCAAGGCTGAATCGACACCCCCTCCGGGCCTCCGGGGGAGGGGCCAGGTAGTAGCCGGTTGGACGACCGAAAGTGATGCGGGTGGACGCGAAAGACATGGGTGACGACCTCCAGTCGGTGCTCATCACCAAGGAAGAGATCGACGCGAAGCTCGTGGAGCTCGCCGCGAAGATCGACGCGGAGTACGCGGGCAAGGATCTGCTGATCGTCGGCGTCCTCAAGGGCGCGGTGATGGTCATGGCGGACCTCGCCCGGGCGCTGTCCACCCCCGTCACCATGGACTGGATGGCCGTGTCGTCGTACGGCGCGGGCACCCAGTCCTCCGGTGTCGTGCGGATCCTCAAGGACCTCGACACCGACATCAAGGGCAAGCACGTCCTCATCGTCGAGGACATCATCGACTCCGGTCTGACGCTGTCCTGGCTGATCTCCAACCTCGGCTCGCGCGAGCCCGACTCGTTGAAGATCTGCACCCTGCTGCGCAAGCCGGAGGCGGCCAAGGTCGCCATCGACGTGGAGTGGGTCGGCTTCGACATCCCGAACGAGTTCGTCGTCGGATACGGCCTCGACTACGCGGAGAAGTACCGCAACCTGCCGTTCGTCGGTACGCTCGCGCCGCACGTCTACGGCGGCTAGAGCCACTCGGCCCAAGCCCTGTAAGACGATCGGGAACCCCAGCGGGTTTCGCGCCGTTGGAGCATGCAGACACGTCTCCCAGCCGTCCCGTGCGACTTCGGGCAACATGGCTGGGGTACGGTCAGAAGAACTGTCTTTATCAAACTCACTATGGCAGGAGGGACGGAGCGTTCTCGCTCCGTATGGATGGACGTGAAGCGATACTTCCGTGGGCCGGTCATGTGGATCGTGCTGGCCGTCCTTGCCGTGGTCGTGTTGATGCAGGTCGTCGGCTCGTCCGGCGGCTACAAGACGGTGGACACCGGCCAGATCGTCCAGGCGATCAATGACAACAAGGTCGAGTCGGCCAAGATCACCACCGGCGACGAGCAGACTGTCAAGGCCACGCTCAAGGACGGCGTAAAGGTCGACGGCAGCTCCAAGATCCAGGCGAGCTACATCGGCGATCAGGGCGTGGACCTCGCGGCCACGCTGCAGACCAAGTTCCAGGACAAGCAGATTCCGGACGGTTACACGGTCTCTCCGACGAAGCAGAACGCTTTCGTCGGGATTCTGTTGTCCCTGCTCCCCTTCGTCCTCATCGTGGTCGTCTTCCTGTTCCTGATGAACCAGATGCAGGGCGGCGGCTCCCGAGTCATGAACTTCGGGAAGTCCAAGGCCAAGCTCATCACCAAGGACACCCCGAAGACGACGTTCGCGGACGTCGCGGGCTCCGACGAGGCCGTCGAGGAACTGCACGAGATCAAGGAGTTCCTCCAGGAGCCGGCGAAGTTCCAGGCCGTCGGCGCGAAGATCCCCAAGGGCGTACTCCTGTACGGCCCTCCCGGCACCGGCAAGACCCTGCTGGCGCGCGCCGTCGCGGGCGAGGCCGGGGTGCCCTTCTACTCGATCTCCGGTTCCGACTTCGTCGAGATGTTCGTCGGTGTCGGTGCCTCCCGAGTCCGTGACCTGTTCGAGCAGGCCAAGGCGAACGCCCCGGCGATCGTCTTCGTCGACGAGATCGACGCGGTCGGCCGCCATCGCGGCGCCGGCCTCGGCGGTGGACACGACGAGCGCGAGCAGACGCTGAACCAGCTGCTCGTCGAGATGGACGGCTTCGACGTCAAGGGCGGCGTGATCCTCATCGCCGCGACGAACCGGCCCGACATCCTCGACCCGGCCCTCCTGCGCCCCGGCCGCTTCGACCGCCAGATCGCGGTCGACCGCCCGGACATGCAGGGCCGTCTGGAGATCCTCAAGGTCCACCAGAAGGGCAAGCCGGTCGCACCGGACGTCGATCTGTCGGCCGTCGCGCGCCGTACGCCGGGCTTCACCGGCGCGGACCTGAGCAACGTCCTCAACGAGGCCGCCCTGCTCACCGCCCGAGGCAACCGCAAGCTGATCGACAACTTCATGCTGGACGAGGCGATCGACCGTGTGGTCGCGGGCCCGCAGAAGCGGACCCGGATCATGTCGGAGAAGGAGAAGAAGATCACCGCGTACCACGAGGGCGGACACGCCCTGGTCGCGGCGGCTTCTCCCAACTCCGACCCGGTGCACAAGATCACGATCCTCTCCCGAGGCCGTGCTCTGGGCTACACCATGGTCCTGCCGGAAGAGGACAAGTACTCGACCACGCGCAACGAGATGCTCGACCAGCTGGCCTACATGCTGGGCGGTCGCGCGGCCGAGGAACTGGTCTTCCACGACCCGACCACGGGCGCCGCGAACGACATCGAGAAGGCCACCGCGACGGCCCGCGCGATGGTCACGCAGTACGGCATGACCGAGCGCCTCGGCGCGATCAAGTTCGGCGGCGACAACACCGAGCCCTTCCTGGGCCGGGAGATGTCGCACCCGCGTGACTACTCGGAAGAGGTCGCCGCGCTCGTCGACGAAGAGGTCAAGAAGCTCATCGAGAACGCGCACAACGAGGCCTGGGAGATCCTGGTCGAGAACCGTGACGTGCTCGACGCGCTCGTGCTCCAGCTGCTGGAGAAGGAAACGCTGAACAAGGAGCAGATCGCCGAGGTCTTCACTCCGATCATCCGGCGTCCGGCCCGTCCCTCCTGGACCGGCTCCTCCCGCCGTACGCCGTCCACCCGCCCGCCGGTGCTCTCCCCCAAGGAGCTCTCACTGACGAACGGTTCGAACGGCGCGGGTCCCGCGATCACCGCCGGTGCGACCGCCGAGTCCTCTCCCACGCTGGAGAAGGCCCCGGAGGAGCGCCCCGAGAACTGACGCGCGTCTCACACGGCTCGAAATGGAAGCCGCGCCCCCCTGGATTTAGCCTGGGGGCGCGGCTTTTCCATATGCCCGCAACTGAGGCGTGTGTCCGCACACGCGCGACCCGCACAGGAACGAGGCACCGACATGACCGACCCCGTGACGCTGGACGGCGAGGGAGAGATCGGCGTCTTCGACGAGAAGCGCGCCGAGAACGCCGTACGCGAACTGCTGATCGCGGTCGGGGAGGACCCGGACCGGGAGGGGCTCAGGGAGACGCCGGCGCGGGTGGCGCGGGCGTACAAGGAGATATTCGCGGGGTTGTGGCAGAAGCCCGAGGATGTGCTGACGACGACGTTCGATCTGGGGCACGACGAGATGGTCCTGGTGAAGGACATCGAGGTGCTCAGCAACTGTGAGCACCATCTGGTGCCGTTCGTGGGTGTCGCCCATGTCGGGTACATCCCGTCCGCCGACGGGAAGATCACCGGGTTGTCGAAGCTGGCTCGGTTGGTGGATGTCTATGCGCGGCGGCCGCAGGTGCAGGAACGGCTGACCACGCAGGTCGCGGACTCCCTGATGGAGATTCTGGAGCCGCGCGGTGTCATCGTCGTTGTTGAGTGCGAGCACATGTGCATGTCGATGCGGGGGGTGCGGAAGCCTGGCGCCAAGACCATCACGTCTGCGGTGCGGGGGCAGTTGCGGGATCCGGCTACTCGTAACGAGGCGATGAGTCTGATCATGGCTCGCTGACGGTTCGCTTCGCTGGAAGGACCGGGCGGGTCGTCTGTCGGGTGCGGGTCCGTTGTGGCTGGGCGCGCAGTTCCCCGCGCCCCTTCAGGGCGCTCAGGTGACCGGGGTCGCTCCGGCACCGTGGCTGGTCGCGCCCACGCGGCGGAGCCGCAAATCGACACTGCCCCGCGCCCCTTTGGGGCGCCCTCGCTTGAGGGCACTCTCAGGTGACCGGGGTTGCCCCTGCCGCGTTGTTGTCGTCGTCCTCCGGGAGCTTGCAGACGCGCTCCAAGAAGATCGCGGCCGCTATGACCGCGATGCCTGCCAGGACCGAGAAGCCGGCGTAGATGGCCTGGTCGCGGCGGGCGGGGATGTCCAGGGACTCCAGGAGGTAGGCGCCCGTGCCGCCGTACATGCCGGCGACGAGGGCGGCCACCAGGGCGCTGGACTGGCCGAAGACGACCGCGCGGGCGGCCATCAGGGGGTCGACGCCCTTGGCGCCGGGGCGGCGCTCGCGCTGGGCCTTGAGGCGGGCGCGCAGGGAGAGCGCCGTGGCCAGCAGGACCACGGCGATCACGGCGAGGACGATGGGCGCGGCCAGCGGGACGCTCGGCAGGGTCCCCACCGCGCTCCACAGCCGGGCCCCCGCCCAGGACAGCACTCCGGCGATCACGAACACGCCGGCCAGCACCCTGATCCGCAGCTCTCTCACGGTGTCCCTTCAGCTCCCCGTGCCCTGTCCGGGCGTTGTGGTCGTCTCGACCTTAACGACTACTCGGGCAGCCGGAGTTCCAGATCCTTGCGGGGCGCTACGCCGTCACGTGTGACGGTGTCGAGGAGAGTGGCCACCGGGCCGCGGCCGGGCAACTGCGCCTCGGGTTCCACGTCGTGCCACGGGGCGAGCACGAAGGCCCGCTCGTGGGCGCGCGGGTGGGGGAGCGTCAGGACCGGGTCGTCCGATACGACGTCGGCGTACGCGACGATGTCGACGTCGATCGTGCGCGCTCCCCAGCGCTCCTCGCGGACCCGGTGGAAGGCCTCCTCGACCGCGTGCGCCCGCTCCAGCAGGGAGGACGGGGGCAGGGTGGTCTTGAGGACGACGACCGCGTTGAAGTACGAGGGCTGGCTGCCGGGGTCGACGCCCCACGGCTCCGTCTCGTAGACCGGCGATACGGCCTTGATGCGGACCCCGGGGGTGTCCTCCAGGGCGTCGATGGCGCCCTGGAGGGTCTCCAGGCGGTTGCCCAGGTTCGCGCCGATGGAGATCACGGCGCGCCTCGGGTTGCTGAGGGTGGTGTCGGCGGCGTCCACCTGCTGCACCACGGAGGCGGGCACCGGCTGGACGGTCGGGTCGCTGTGACCCTCGGTGAACGAGAAGGTCATACTCGGCTCCGGGTGATGGTGACGGTCACGTCGTCGAAGGGGACGGTGATCGGGGCGTCCGGCTTGTGGACGCGGACCTCGACCTCCTCGACCCCTTCGTGCTTCAGGCAGGTCTGCGCGATGCGCTCGGCGAGGGTCTCGATGAGGTTGACGGGCTCGCCCTGGACGACGGCCACGACCTCCTCGGCCACGATGCCGTAGTGCACGGTCTTCGTCAGGTCGTCGTCGGCGGCGGCCGGCCGGGTGTCCAGGCCCAGGACGAGGTCCACGATGAAGGTCTGGCCCTCTTCGCGCTCCTTGGGGAACACGCCGTGGTGCCCGCGGGCCTTCAGGCCGCTCAGCGCGACACGATCCACGCGAATCACTCCTGCAATCGTCGGTGGTGGCTGGTTCGTACCGTGTGCGGGCGGTACCCCGGCCTCGAACGAATCTACCTGCGGGCACTGACAATGCCGGGCCACGAGGACGCGGGCACTGTCCGGGGCCGGAGGATTCATCGTGCGTTTCCTCTGGGGAACCCGGTGGCTCATGGGTCGGTAGCCGCCCCTACCCCGGGGTTCGTGATTCCAACCACTTCTTGGTCCCGACGGGTTGCGACGGGACCCGAACGGGGGCGGAAGGGCGGCCGAAGGGTGTCGGGCGGGTTCTCCTCGGGGGCGCCTACCCACTCAGGTGGGGGTGTCCTCGCCCTCGTCCTCGTCGTTTTCGGCCAGAACGGGGGACGCGTGGTGTGACCAGAGCTTCCAGCCCTCGGGGGTGCGCCGGAACACGTTCGTGGCGACCACGAGCTGGCCGACCAGTGGGCCCAGTTCGTCGCTGTCGTCGGGGGAGGGGCCGCCGCTGAGGATGTTCTCCGTGCAGGTGACCAGCGCGGTGTCGCCGGTCACCGAGACGTGCACGTCGGTGAGGAAGAACTGGATGTACTCGGTGTTCGCCATGATCAGCGCGTACGACCTGAGAACCTCGCCGCGGCCGGTCAGTACCGGCCAGCCCGGGTGCACGCAGGAGATCACGCCGCTGTCCGCCGGGTCGTGGTACTCCTCGTCGACGCCGAGGTCGGCCGGGGTCAGCCAGAGCGCGGACAGTTCGTCGAAGTCGCCGCGCTCCAGGGTCTCGTAGAACGCGGTGTTGGCGAGTTCCACCTGCTCGACGTCGGTGTGCGGGGCGGTCACAGGGCGGCCTCGGAGTTGGTGTGCGCGGCAGGTCGGGCGCCGGGGGCGCGCGCTCCCTCGACGGCGCGGGCGACGCGTACGGCGTCGGCGGTGGCGCGGACCTCGTGGACGCGCACCGCCCACGCGCCGGCGTGCGCGGCGAGCGCGGAGACGGCGGCCGTGGCGGCGTCGCGCTCGCGCGCGGGCGGGGGCGCCCCCTCGGGTCCTGCGAGGACGCGGCCGAGGAACCGTTTGCGGGAGGCGGCGACCAGGAGGGGGTGGCCGAGGGCGAGCAGGCGGTCGAGGTGGGCCAGGAGGACGAGGTCGTGCTCGGCGTCCTTGGAGAAGCCGAGGCCCGGGTCGACGACGACGCGGTCGGGGGCGACACCGCCGGCCAGAACGGCCTCCACGCGTGCGTGCAGTTCGTCGACGACCTCGGTGACGACGTCGTCGTAGACGCCCTTGACGTTGCCGCCCTCCAGGAAGCCGCGCCAGTGCATGACCACGAAGGGGGCGTCCGAGGCGGCGACGACCGGGATCATCGCGGGGTCGGCGAGGCCGCCGCTGACGTCGTTGACGAGGGCGGCGCCGGCGGCGAGGGCCCGCTCGGCGACGGAGGCGCGCATGGTGTCGACGGAGACGGTGACGCCCTCGGAGGCGAGGCCGCGCACTACGGGGATGACGCGCTTGAGTTCCTCGGCCTCGTCGACGCGGGAGGCGCCGGGGCGGGTGGACTCACCGCCGACGTCCACCAGGTCGGCGCCCTCGGTGACCAGGTCCAGGCCGCGCTTGACGGCGGCCGTGGTGTCGAAGAAGCGGCCGCCGTCGGAGAAGGAGTCGGGGGTGACGTTCACGACTCCCATGACCGCGCACCGGTCCCACTCCGGAAGACCCGTGACGCGCGCGCGTCCGCTCTGCTTGCTCATACGTTCAGCCTAGGCCCAGAGCGAGGGGGTATGGCCCTGCGGGCCGGGTGGAAGGGGGCTGGTCGGCAGGTGGAAGGGTGCGGGAGCCGGTGAGTGGGCGCTCGGCCGTGGACCGTTCGGTGGCGGCCCGTCTTGGCGGTGGTGCTCGGCTGTGCCGTACGGGCTTGCGACCTTGGAGCGCCTGCCGGCGGGCGTCGGCCTTTGCCGTGGTCGTCCGGCGCGACCTTTGGCGGACCGGAGCGTGTCCGTCGCCGTAGCGCCCCGTGGTCCGGGTGAAGGCCTCCGGGTCGGGCGGGTGGGGACCTCCGGCCCGGCCCGGGCGGTACCCCCAGCCGGAGCTGAGGTTTCCGCCCGGAACGGGGCCGTTGGTCAGGCCGCGCGTGCGTCCCGTTCTGCCAGGCCGTGGGTGCAGGCCGGGGCCGTGGCCGTGCGGCGGCGGAGGAAGCGGGGCAGGGGGAGGGCGAGGTTGACGAAGCCTTCTGCCTGCATCGCGGCGAAGCCGATGCGGGGGAGGTCGCCCGAGGCGCGGTAGACGACGAAGCGGGGTTCCCAGCGGGGCTGGAACTTCGCGTTGAACTTGTACAGGGACTCGATCTGGAACCAGCGGGACAGGAAGACCAGCAGTCCGCGCCAGGCGCGCAGTACCGGGCCCGCGCCGATCTTCTCGCCCCGCGCGAGTGCCGCGCGGAACATGGCGAAGTTGAGCGACACACGCGTGATGCCGAGCTTCGGTGCCGCCTGGAGGGAGGCCACGATCAGTAGCTCGTTCATTCCCGGGTCCGCCGCGCGGTCGCGGCGCATCAGGTCCAGGGACATGCCGTCCGTGCCCCAGGGCACGAAGTGCAGGATCGCCTTCAAGTCGCCGTACTCGCCCGGCTGTTCGTCCGCCTTGTGGGCGGTGGCGATGAAGCAGTCGCCGTCCTCCGGGTCGCCGATACGGCCGAGCGCCATGGAGAAGCCGCGCTCGGTGTCGGTGCCCCGCCAGGCCTCCGCGGCGAGCCGGATCCGCTCCAACTCGCCCTCGCCGAGGTCACGTACACGCCGTACCCGGGTTTCGTAGCCGGCCCGCTCGATGCGCTTCACCATTTGGCGTACGTTGCGCATCGCGCGCCCGGCGAGCGAGAAATCCGCCACGTCGACCACCGCCTCGTCGCCGAGTTCGAGGGCGTCGAGGCCGGTCTCGCGGGTCCACACCTCGCCACCCGTCTCGGAGCAGCCCATGACCGCGGGCGTCCAGGAGTGGGCCTTCGCCTCGTCCATGAACCGCTCGATGGCGCCCGGCCAGGCCTCCACGTCACCGATCGGGTCACCGCTGGCGAGCATCACTCCGGAGACCACGCGGTATGTCACCGCCGCCTTGCCGCTGGGCGAGAAGACGACGGCCTTGTCGCGGCGCAACGCGAAGTGACCGAGCGAGTCGCGTCGGCCGTGCTTCTCCAGGAGGGCACGCAACTGCGTCTCGTCCTCCGGGGTGAGGCGCGCGGCCGGGTGTTCGGGCCGGAACGCGAGGTAGATCGTCGTCACGGCGGTGAGCAGCCCCAGGGCGCCGAGCGAGAAGGCGACCGTCCAGGAGGTGCTGCCCTCGTAGTCGACCGGGCCCTCGAAGCCGATCAGGCCGTACAGGACGTGCGTAATCCGATCGGCCAGGCTCGGGTCGCCGACCATGCGCTTGGAGTGGACGCTGACGATGACCAGTCCGAGGACGAGGGAACCGGCGCCCATGAGCACGAAGTTGGCGAGCGCGCGCCACCTGCTGCGCGGGTCGGGCAGCGCCCGGAACTCGTCCCGGTGCATCAGCAGCGGCGCGAGCAGCGCGGCCGAGATGACCACTCCTATGAGCGAGTGCCGGTACGCGAACTGCGCCACCGCGCCCGCCGGCAGCAGCGCGACCGCGGCCCGCCAGGCCCGGCGCTTGCGGCGCCTGAGCCCGTGCGCCAGGAGCAGCAACAGCACGCCGGCGCTGAGCGAGAGCGCCGCGGCGAAGGGGCCGAGCGCGCCCGGCAGCACCTCCGCCATGGTGTGCATACGGCTGTGCCGGAAGCGCGGGAACACCCCCGCGGCGATGTCCAGCAGGCCGACCAGGGCGCAGGCCCTGGCGACGAGCGTGGGAACGACCTCGGGGCGCGGACCTCGGACTATGCGCCGGACTCGGCCTGAACGGCTCGGAACCCCACCCGACATTTCCCCATCTATCCTGACAGACATCGCATCCCGTAGTTCTGCGAGAGACCTTGGATCCGGGCCCGATTCGGGCATCCGGCGACATTGCGCCCTCTAGGACGGTGTCTAGAGGAAGGAGGTTCCTTCCTTACCGAAAAGCCGGTTCAAAGGCAGAGGAAAGCCCGGGGCAAGCGTGCGCGAAACTTGCGTGCGCCATGGGCGGGAAGCGCAGGCGGGGACAGCTGATGGGACTCACGAGCAGGAAAGTGCTGGTACTGGCGGTCGTGTGCGCCGTGCTGCTGTTCATCGGCACAGTATGGCTGTGGCCGCGCCTGGCCAGACGCAACTGGCGGGCCGTCAGCGGACGCGTGGGCCTGCTGCTGGCAACGCAGTTGGCGCTCTTCGTCTCGGTCGGCCTCGGCGCCAACCAGGCCTTCGGGTTCTACGCCAGCTGGGCCGACCTGTTCGGCAAGGAGACCGACCAGGGCGTCGTCGTCGACCACACGGCGCTCCAGGGCGCCGGCGGACCGCTCCACGTGGTCGAGACCCGGCGGGTGGACGCACCGGGCGGCGCTTCTCTGCCGCAGAGCGTGGGCCAGGTGCAGCGGGTCGAGATAGTGGGCCGTACGACGCATATCGCCACCCCCGCCTACGTCTACCTGCCGCCGGAGTACTTCCAGCCGCGGTACCGCACGCGCACATTCCCCGCCACGGTCGTCCTCACGGGGTACCCGGGCACTGCCAAGGCACTCGTCGACAAATTGAACTACCCGCGTACGGCCCTGGAGTTGACCAAGAAGGGGCGAATGCGGCCGATGATCCTGGTGATGATGCGGCCCACGGTGGCGCCGCCGCGCGACACGGAGTGCGTCGACGTCCCCGGCGGGCCGCAGACCGAGTCGTTCTTCGCCAAGGACCTGCCCGATGCCGTACTGGCCCACTACAGGGTGGGCAAAAAGCCCGGGAGCTGGGGAATCATCGGCGATTCCACGGGCGGTTACTGCGCCCTGAAACTCGCGATGCACCACCCCGGGGTGTACGCGGCGGGCGCGGGCCTCTCGCCCTACTACAAGGCGCCGAGCGACCCCACCACGGGCGACCTCTTCCAGGGGAACGGGACGCTGCGCAACGAGGCGGACCTGTGGTGGTACCTCAAGCACCGGCCCGCGCCCGACACCTCACTGCTCGTCACGAGCAGCAAGATCGGGGAACACAACTACAAAGACACCCTGAAATTCATCGACCGGGTGCGGGCCAACAACTCCACCCGTATCGCGTCGATCATCCTGGACAGCGGCGGGCACAACTTCAACACCTGGCGACGGGAGATCCCGGCGGCTCTCCAGTGGATCGGCGGGCGGCTCTCCGACGGGTGAAAGTGACCGCCGAACCCGTGTGAGGGAATAGGGGTCACTGTGTTTTTACCGCGCGGGGCACCATCATTCGCCTACGCGCGGTAAGTTTCTGGCCATGCCACGTGGACGTCACCGCCATTCCCCGCCGTTGCACCGGTTGTTGCCCCCCTCGGCGATCGCAGGCGTGTCGCTCGTCTGCGCCTTCGGGCCCTGGGTCTTCTCGCAACCGGCCGCGCTGCGCATAGTCGCGGCCATCGCCGCCGCGACCGCGCTCGTCGGCGCGGCGTTCATGCGCCGCTGGGACACACAGGCGGGCAAGCAGGTCGCCGACCTGATACGCGCGCGTACGAGCGACGAATGGCGCTACGAGGAGCGGCTCGCCGAACTCGAGTCCGACCTCGACGAGTCGCGCGAACTCCGCGTCAAGCTGGAGCACAAGCTGCGCGCCAAGCGCACGGAGCTGGCGGGCCTGCGCAACGAACACGCGGCCCTGCTGCGCCGGTACGCCACGGCGGAGACCGAGCGCGCGAGCGCCCTGGAGGGCCGCCGCCTGCTGGAGATAGAGGCCGCGGAACCCACGCGCGCGTTGCCACCGGTCGCGGTGGACGGCGACGGCGACGCCTCGGCGGACGTGGACGCCCACGCGGACCTGGAGCTCCAGGACGACGAGGTCGCGACGGACGACACCGAGGCTGTGGCTGCTTCGGTCGACTCCGCGGACGAGACGGACGCCGAGGGTGAGACCGACGCGGACGCCGACGCCGAGGGTGACACCGAGGACGAGGAGTCGGAGGCGGCCGAGGCCGTCGCGGAGAAGCTCGCGGAGTCCACGGTGTTCTCTCCGGAGGGGTCCAAGCTGTTCCTGCGGGCCAAGGCCGCGCTGGTCCGGCTCGACGACGACGGTGAGACCCCGGCGCCCGAGCCTCAGGATTCCGCGCCGAAGGACACGGAGCCCCAGGACCCCGAGCCGAACGTCCCCGCGCCGAAGAACCTTGCGCCCAAGAACCTTGCGCCCAAGAACCTCGCGTCGAAGGACACCGCGCGGGCCCGGTCCGCCCCGGTGCCGGCCGACAGCGGCGGTGCCGACTCGGAGGCCGCGCAGGAGAACGAGGCGGAGGGGAAGCCCGAGGCGGTCGACGGGCATGAGCACGCGGCCGCCGTTCCCCCGGCCGCGCAGTCCGCCCAGCCCGCCCAACTGCCCCAGTCCGCGCACCCGTCGGGGCACTTCACCGTGCCGACCGCGGTGGCCGTCGTACCGGCGTCTCCCGTACGGCGGCCGATGATCGAGGGCGGGTTCGACTTCTTCGGTATGCAGAAGGGGGCGACGACCGCCGCGATGGACGCCGTACAGAACGAGGATCTCGCCGACGTCGTGGGCCAGGAGGCCCTCGCCGTGCACAAGGCGGAGGCGGAGGGGCAGTTCAAGCCCGCCGACGAGCGGTCGCGCGATGTCGGTGTCGGCCAGATCATCGACCTGACGGCACACGACGAGACCGAGCAGATCAACCTCCACGGCCTGCGCAGCGCCGCTTCCTGAACGGGTCCTGACGTGACGTCAGGCCATCCAGCGGTCCGGGCGGGCGTCCCGGCGGCCCGTCCGTGACCGCTCGGCCTGCCCCCTGAGCAGCTCCGCGGCCTCCTCCGCGTCCCGCAGACGCGCTGTGACGGTCTTGTTCGCCCCGGTGTCCACATGGACCTCGGCAAGCCGCCAGAAGCGCTCCCAGGGCCCTTGCGTGAGCCGTACGCTCTGCACCTTCGCGTGCGGCACCAGCGCCAGGCTGCGGCGGAGCAGTCCGTGCCGGGCCGCGAACACCGTGTCGGTGACCGCGAGGCCGTAGCCGCGCCACCACAGCGGCACGCAGCGGCCGGCCCGTCGCGGCGGGCGGGACAGCGCCTCGCGTGGCGGCACGGTCACGCCGGGAAGCACGCGCGCGACGACCGACTCGGCGATCTCGCGCGGGGCGACCGGCACCAGAACGGAGTTGGACGACCCGGCCACGTCCAGCTCGACCCGCACCCAGCCGCGCCGCCGCCACAGCAGCGGTTCCACGATCCGCACGGTCTGCACCCGTCCCGGGGGCACCGTCTCGTGCGTGCGGTCCAGCAGCCCGTGGTCGATGCGCAGCCCGTCCGGGGACTCGCCCACCGTCCAGTCGTACTCCCCGACGAACCGCCCCACGCTGCTCGCGCCCGCCGCGCCCAGCAGCGGCAGCGCGGTCGCGAGGACCGTCCACACGCTGTGGGTGGCGAACCACAGGAGTGGCGGTACGACGAGTGCGGCGGCCAGCGACACCCAGGTGGCGGCGGTCAGGACCAGGGACACCGCGAGGACACCGGCCGGCACGTGCAGCAGCTGCCGTGAGGGCGCCTCGCCGACCTCGTGCGCGGTCTCGGGCGCGAACCCGGCCGCCCGCGCGAGGAGTTCGGCCCGCAGCGCCCGCGCCTCGCCCTCTCCCAGGAAGGCGAGTTCGTCCTTCTTGTCGGTCCCTACGACGTCCAGCTTCAGCTTGGCGACGCCCGCCACGCGCGCGAGGAGGGGCTGTGTCACATCGACGGCCTGGATGCGCTCCAGCCGGATGTGCGCGGTGCGCCGGAACAACAGCCCGGTACGGATGCGCAGTTCGGTGTCGGTCACCGCGAAGTGCGTGAACCACCAGGTGAGAAAGCCGTACAGAGCGGCGGCCGGGACGAACACGGCGAGCCCGATGAGCAGCGTGACCGTGGTCAGCCGGGTCAGCTGCTCCTGCGCCTGGTTGGGGTCGTGCACCGCCCACCCGATGATGACGGCGACCGGCGCCCACGCCCGCCGCAACGGCGTCACCGGATGCAACCGCCGCTCCACAAGAGGCACTTGCATCCGTACGACCTCGGTGGCCTCGATGCCCTCGATCGCCTCGGGTACGTCCTTGTCGGCGCCCGGCGTCGTCACAGCCCCGCCGATCGGGCCTCGCCCAGCTCGGTGAGCCGGTCGCGCAGCCGTTCGGCCTCGGCCGGGACGAGCCCCGGGATGGTCGCGTCGGTCGCCGCGGCCGCCGTGTGCAACTGCACGCTGGCCAGCCCGAAGTGCCGCTCCACGGGCCCCGAGGTCACCTCCACGAGCTGCATCCGCCCGTACGGCACGATCGTCTCGTGGTGCCACAGCACACCCCTGCTGATCAGCAGGTCGTCGGCGCGCTCGGCGTACCTCCAGGAGCGCCAGTTGCGGCCCAGCAGCACCCAGCCCCACGCGATGAGGGCGAGCGGCAGCAGCGCGAACGCCGCCCAGGCGGGCCCCGCGAACAGGTTCAGGAGCACGCCCAGGACCACGGTCAGCAGCCCCAGCCACACCACCAGCAACAGCCGTCGCATCTTCAGCAGCCCCGGCGGCAGCCCGGTCCACACCGGCTCGCGCGCCGCGTCGTCCTGCGCGGCAGTCCCCGTTTCCATGCCGCAAGCGTACGTACGAGAGACTGTGTCCATGACTCCCACGACGGAGACCATGGTCGGGATCGGCGGCGCCGCGGAGAGCACCGACATGGTGCTCAACATCGGCCCCCAGCACCCCTCCACGCACGGTGTGCTGCGGCTGCGGCTCGTCCTGGACGGCGAGCGCATCCAGCACGCGGAGCCGGTGATCGGCTATATGCACCGCGGCGCCGAGAAGCTCTTCGAGGCGCGCGACTACCGCCAGATCATCATGCTCGCCAACCGCCACGACTGGCTGTCGGCCTTCTCGAACGAGCTGGGCGTCGTCCTCGCGGTGGAGCGCATGCTCGGCATGGAGGTGCCCCCGCGCGCGGTGTGGACGCGCACGCTGCTCGCCGAGCTGAACCGGGTGCTCAACCACCTGATGTTCCTGGGGTCGTACCCCCTCGAACTCGGCGGCATCACCCCGGTGTTCTACGCGTTCCGGGAGCGCGAGGTCCTCCAGAACGTCATGGAGGAGGTTTCCGGCGGGCGCATGCACTACATGTTCAACCGCGTGGGCGGCCTCAAGGAGGACGTCCCGTTGGGCTGGACGGCACGCGCGCGTGAGGCCGTCGCCGCGGTGCGCTCCCGGATGGACCGCTTCGACGACCTGGTGCTCGGCAACGAGATCTTCCGGGGCCGCACGCGCGGAGTGGGCGAGCTGTCGGCGGAGGCCGTGCACGCCTACGGAGTGAGCGGGCCCATCGCGCGTGCCTCGGGCGTCGACTTCGACCTGCGGCGCGACGAGCCGTACCTCGCGTACGGCGAACTCCAGGACACCCTGAAGGTCGTCACGCGCCAGGAGGGCGACTGTCTCGCCCGCTTCGAGGTGCTCCTGGAGCAGACCCACAACGCGCTCGACCTCGCGGACGCCTGCCTCGACCGGCTCGCCGAACTGGAGCCCGGTCCGATCAACCAGCGGCTCCCGAAGGTCCTGAAGGCGCCCGAGGGGCACACGTACGCGTGGACCGAGAACCCGCTAGGGATCAACGGCTACTACCTCGTCAGCAAGGGCGAGAAGACCCCGTACCGGCTGAAGCTGCGCTCGGCGTCCTACAACAACATCCAGGCGCTCGCGGTGCTGCTGCCGGGAACGCTGGTGGCGGACATGGTGGCGATCCTGGGGTCGTTGTTCTTCGTGGTCGGGGACATCGACAAGTAGTCGGGGACATCGACAAGTGATCGACAAGTAGGGGCCCAGTAGGGGCTGTTCACTGTTTTGGCGAGTCACGGCTCGTCGAGCGGGTCCGGAATTCCAACCGACCGCACGAGCCAGCCGAAGTCGCCGAGTCCGCCGGTCGCGGTGAGTTCGGCCGCCTCGCCGGCGCCCGCGAGGGCGCGGACGTACGCCGTCGGGTCGGTGGAGGCCAGCGTGAGCGGGGGGCGCGCGCCTGTGACGCCGAGGGCGCGCAGGGCGGCGCGTTGCGTGAGCAGGCGTGCCCTGGGGAGCGCGCCCGCTGGCGTGGTCGCCGTAGCGCCCGCTTGCGCGCAGGCGTCCAGTGCCACGTGTGCCGTGACGTCGCAGGAGCCGTCCGGTACGGGTGCCGTCTCGCGGCCCTCGCGGAAACCCGTGAGCGTGCCGAACGGGGGGCGGGTGTCCCTGGTGTGCGTGTAGTCGACGGCGATCGCGAGTCCCCGGTCGACGCAGGCGACGGCGGAGGCCCAGGCCGTGTCCCTGGGGAGGCCGATCTCGGCACGCAGCCCCTCCTCGGGCGCCAGCGGCCACCACCGCGCGAGCCACTCGGCATCCGTACCGGCCACCGGCTCCCCGAGCCGCTCGGTCCCGTCCTGCCGTACGAGCACGAGTCGCGGTACGCCGGTGGAGTCCACCTCGGCGACCTCCACGGGCACGTTGTCCAGCCACTCGTTCGCGAACAGCAGCCCGGTGATCCCCTTCGGGGGCTCGGTCAGCCACTCGACACGGGGATCGAGTCCTACGGGGCGGTCGGCGATCTCGACGGCGTACGCACGCACGCGTGCGGCCACTTCGGCGGGCAGCGCGGCGAGCACGCCGGTCACCAGTTCACCGCGGCCGGCGGCCAGGTCCACGAAGCCGAGTTCGGGTGGTCGGTCCAGCGCCTCGTCCACCCGGCACAGGAGCCGCGCCACGGCGCCCGCGAACAGCGCCGACGCGTGCACGGACGTACGGAAGTGTCCGGCGGGTCCCTCGGGCCTGCGGTAGAAGCCCTCGGGCCCGTACAGGGCCTCCTCGGCCGCCGTCCGCCAGCCGCGCCACCGGCCCGTGGTGTCTTCCGTCACGTGGTCAGACTAAGTGCAGAGGACAACGGGGCCTCCACCTTGGGGAGTACGCGGGGCGTATACGGATCGATCCTCCGGTTGACCCCGGCACACCGCACGCATCCCTACGCTGGGTTACGTGCAGCGCCTCTACGACTTCCTCCGCAGACACCCGACATGGGTCGACACCTTCTGGGCTGTCTTCCTGCTGGGGCTGAGCGGCGTGAGCATCGCGAGTACCAGCTACGCGTCGGGCCGGCACGGGACGGCCGCCGGGGCGATCGCGGCTTCCGCCGTCATGTGTGTGGCGATCGCGCTGCGCCGCCGCTGGCCGGAGAAGATGCTCGTCCTGGCCGGGGCGACGGGCCTCGCGCAACTGGTCCTCGACATCGAGCCCGTGGTGGCCGACTTCGCCATGTTGGTGATCGTCTACACGGTCGCCGCGGTCGGCGCCCGCTGGGCCTCCCGCTTCGCCCTGGCCTCCGGTCTGTCCGCGGCGACCCTCGCGCAGATCCGCTGGCCCCAGGAGCACACCAGTTCCCCCGGGCTGGTCGCGCTGGCGATCTTCCAGACGGTGCCGTTCGCACTGGCCTGGGTGCTCGGCGACTCGATGCGCACCCGGCGCGCGTACTTCGCGCAGCTGGAGGAGCGCGCCGCCCGGCTGGAGAAGGAGCGCGAGGCGCAGGCGAAGGTCGCGGTCGCCGCCGAGCGCGCCCGGATCGCCCGCGAGCTGCACGACGTGGTCGCGCACAACGTGTCGGTGATGGTGGTCCAGGCCGACGGCGCCGCCTATGTCCTCGACTCGGCGCCGGACCAGGCGAAGAAGGCCCTGGAGACGATCTCCTCCACCGGCCGCCAGGCCCTCGCGGAGATGCGCCGTCTGCTGGGCGTGCTGCGCACCGGCGAGCACAAGGAGGCCGGCGAGTACGTGCCGCAGCCGGACGTCGAGCAGATCGACGACCTGGTCGAGCAGTGCCGTACGTCCGGACTGCCCGTCGACTTCAAGGTCGAGGGCACCCCGCGCCCGCTGCCCAGCGGCGTCGAGCTGACGGCGTACCGGATCGTCCAGGAGGCGCTCACCAACACCCGCAAGCACGGCGGCCCGAACACGGGCGCCAGTGTGCGGCTGGTCTACTTCGACGACGGCCTCGGGCTGCTCGTCGAGGACGACGGCAAGGGAGCCCCGCACGAGCTGTACGAGGAGGGCGGCGCCGACGGCCAGGGGCATGGTCTGATCGGTATGCGTGAGCGGGTGGGCATGGTCGGGGGAACGCTGGACGCGGGACCGCGGCCCGGTGGCGGCTTCCGTATCAGTGCGCTGCTGCCACTGAAACCCGCGCACTGATCTTTCGTACGCCGGGCAGTGACACCTGTAAGGAATTGTTGAACGACCTGTTGAACGACCGGTCGTCGAACGACTTGTTGAGCCAATTGTTGAACGATCCTGTTGATGGAACGGAAGAGGACCCGATGGCGATCCGCGTGATGCTCGTCGACGACCAGGTGCTGCTGCGCACCGGGTTCCGGATGGTGCTCGCCGCCCAGCCGGACATGGAGGTCGTCGCGGAGGCGGGCGACGGCGTCGAGGCCCTTCAGGTGCTGGCGGCGACCGCGGTCGACGTGGTGCTGATGGACGTCCGTATGCCGAAGCTGGACGGCGTGGAGACCACCCGCCGCATCTGCCAGGGCGAGAACCCGCCGAAGGTGCTGATCCTGACCACCTTCGACCTCGACGAGTACGCCTTCTCCGGGCTGAAGGCCGGTGCCTCCGGCTTCATGCTCAAGGACGTGCCGCCGGGCGAGCTGCTCACCGCGATCCGCTCCGTGCACAGCGGCGACGCCGTGGTGGCGCCCTCGACGACCCGCCGCCTCCTGGACCGCTTCGCCCCGATGCTGCCCGCCACCGGGAAGGAGCCCCAGCACAAGGAGCTGGAGCGGCTCACCGAGCGCGAGCGCGAGGTCATGATCCTCGTCGCCCAGGGTCTGTCCAACGGCGAGATCGCGGCCCGCCTGGTGCTGTCCGAGGCGACCGTGAAGACCCATGTCGGCCGCATCCTGACCAAGCTCGGCCTGCGGGACCGGGTGCAGGTCGTCGTCCTGGCGTACGAGACGGGGCTGGTGCGGGCCGGCGGGCACGGCTGAGGGCCGGCTGCCCGGGGTTAGCTGGTCGGTAGGTCGGTTAGCTGCTCGGTTGGTCGGTTACCTGAGGATGCCCTCCAGGAAGTCGCTGCCCAGGCGGGCCACCATCGTGACGTCCAGCTGGTGCAGGACGTAGCGGCCGCGGCGGCGGGTGGTGATCAGGCCGGCCTTCTTCAGGACGCCGAGGTGACGGGATATCTCGGGGGCGGTCATGCCGTGCACCTGGGTCAGCTCGCTGGTGGTGAACGCGCTGCGGGCCAGGCTGCGGCACAGGCGCATGCGGACCGGGTGCGACAGGGCGGTCATCCGCAGATTCAGCTGCTCCAGGGAGGTCGGCGCGGCGATCTTCGGGGTGTTGTGCACGGGGTAGTGCACGACGGGCTGCCAGCCGTACCGGTAGAGGACCGTCAGATGCGGCCAGCCCAGGGTCGTGGGCACCAGGAGGAGGCCGCCGTCCTGGGTCGCCGTACGGCCGGTGCCGAGCTTGTCGACCGTGATGCGGGTGGCGCTCTCGTCGAGGGTCACCGCGCTGGATATCGACGTCAGCGCCTCCGCCAGGCCCTTGCGGTGCAGGAGGTCCGTCTTGTGGCGGGCGTCGGTGGCGAGTTGGTGGTGCATCCGGGACCAGGTCTCCGCGAAGAACGCCTCGTCGCAGTCCTCCAGGAACTGCCGCAGCCAGGCCCTGGTCCGCGGCGGGTCGGCCAACAGCCGCTCGGTGAACGCCAGTTGACGTGGACCGCGCGCGGCTGCCTGCTCCAGGGCGCGCTGCCGGATCCCGGCGTCGGTGAGCGGGCCGGGTCCGCCCGTGCTGTAGGAGGTCGCGCAGGTGGTGAACTCCATGGCCGCGTCCACGAACTGCTCGTCCGTCAGCTTGTCCAGCAGGTCCAGCTCCTCGGCGAGCGTGTCCCCGGGGAGCGTGCTGCGGCCCGGGATGCCCGCGTACGGCACGAACAGGTCGGAGAACGTCGACCGCCACAGGAAGTCCGCCTCGCACATCCGGTCGGCCAGATGCGGATCGAGCCGGGCGGTGACGCCGGTCACCCAGCCCTGGAGGCCGGGGTGGTGCCCCGGCTCGGACATGGCGTGCAGGGCCATGCACAGCTCGCCCAGGGGTGAGGGCGCGAAGGTGATCCGCTCCTGCCGCAGCCCGGTGATGTCGATGTGCACGCTCATGTCCCCAATCGTGCACCCCGCCACTGACAACGCCCCCCTCGTTTGACGGCCCCCGTCAATCGACGCGACAGCCACGGGGGAGCGGCGCAGCCTGGAGCCATGAGCGTCACCCAGCAGTACCTCCTGGACACCTACCGCGCCCAGCGGCTCGGCGAGGCCCCGCCGCCCCCGCCCGGCACCCACGACTGGCAGACCGCCCGCGAGCTGCGCGGCTACCGGCAGTTCCGCGCGGTCGTCGCGGAACGCCCGGCTCGTGGTCGGCTACGGCGGGCTCTGGGACGGTGGCTGCACCCGCGGGCGCGTTCTGCTTGCTGACGGCCCGCGCGCGCGTGCTGGCCACGGGCACCCGTGCTTGCGTTCCGGCCGGCTGACATCAGCGTCGCCGTTCCGGCCGCCGTCGGCCTGCGCGCGTATCGGTGACTCGTACCGCAGCTTGTGTGCAGCCCCGCTGACGGCCGGTTCCGCGTTCCGCCCGTCGGCAGCTTTCTCGTGCTCCGCACGCCTTCATGGCCGTCGGCCCCTGCGCGCCGGTGGATGACAACGCGCGCGTGCCGCCTGCGGACGATCCGCCCGTGCTCGCGTTCCACCGGCTGACAGCCCGCGACCGCCATGCGCGCCCTCATGGCCGGCGGCTCCCGTGTTCCGCTGCCGACCCGGCTCCGCTGCCTCCTAGCGGCCCGCCTCCTCCTTGAGCAGGACCACGAAGTCCGCGACCGCCGCCTTCACGTCCTCGGCCGTCCACTCGAGGGCGGCGGCCCGTACGTAGACCTCGGTGAACGCCAGGCCCGGGCCCTTCGCGTCCCAGGGGTTGGAGAAGAGGGCGGTCTTCGTCTCCTCGGCCTGCCGGATCGCGGCCTCCGCGACGGCGTCGGGGTCGTACGGCAGCCAGACCTGGAACTCGTTCGTGTGCGGCTGCTCGGGGTGGACGCGCATCCAGGGCACCCCGGCCGCCGCGAACCCCTCGCGCAGTGCCGCGGCGACCACGCGCGCGTGGGCCACGTACTCGGGCAGTCGGGGCAGTTCCCGATCCAGGCCCGCGAGGGCCGTCAGCCCGGTGGGGAACTGCTGGAAGACCATGCCCCCGTAGCGGTGCCGCCAGGTCTTCGCCTCGTCGATGAGGCTCTTCGGGCCGACGAGCGCGGCGCCGCCGAGGCCTTCGAGGGACTTGTAGAACGACACGTAGACGCTGTCGGCGAGGTCGGCGATCTCGTCGAGCGGGCGGCCGAAGTGGGAGGTGGACTCCCACAGGCGGGCGCCGTCGAAGTGGACCACCGCGTCGCGTTCGCGTGCGGCCTCGACGACGGCGGAGAGTTCCTCCCAGGAGGGCAGCAGGAAACCGGCGTCCCGGAGGGGCAGTTCGAGCATCAGCGTCCCGAAGGGCTCCGGGAAGTCACGGACTTCGGCGGCGGTCGGTTGCCGGGGTTCGCTCGTCACGTGGACCGGGCGCAATCCGCTGACCTGGCTGAACGCGTCCCCTTCGTGCACTTCGGGGTGGGCGAGCGGATGCAGGGCGACGGTCGGGTTGCCGGTACGGCCCGCCCAGCAGCGCAGGGCCACCTGCTGGGCCATCGTGCCCGTGGGGAAGAAGGCCGCGGCCTCCTTGCCGAGCAGTTCGGCGACCCGCTTCTCCAGGGTCTCCACTATGCCGCCGCCGTACATGTCGGACGTCTCGTCCAGGTCGTACAGCTCGGCGGCCTCCTGCAGGAAGGCGAGCCGTTCCCGGAGCGTGCCCAGGAAGCCGAGGTGGGCGAGGGTGCGCTCCGCGTTCCGGTTCGCGCCGAGGCGCCGTTTGCGGCGCGCCAGGAGGCGTTCCTCTTCGGTTGTCGGCTCCGCTCCCTGCTCGCCCTGCTCCGCCTGATCCACGTCCTGGTCCGCCGTATCGCTCATGCCCCGGATGATGCCTGGCGCGGGTCCGTAGGAGCACCCGGATTTCCCCAGGCTTTCCCGTGCGGCACGGGTGTGCGACAACCCACAGCCTGTGGACAACCGGACGCCCCTCGAACCGATCGCGTTAACATGACGAGAAATCGTCCGGTACCCGGAGCGGACTGGAACGGGAAGGCCGCCGTCGCGTGAGTACATTCCAACAGCCAGAGCCCAAGGACCGCCCCGCGCGGCTCGCCGTCGGTGTCGTCGGCGCCGGCCGGGTGGGCCCCGCGCTGGCCGCCTCGCTCCAACTGGCCGGGCACCGCCCGGTGGCCGTCTCCGGAGTGTCCGACGCGTCCAGGCGACGGGCCTCGCTGCTGCTCCCGGACGTGCCGGTCGTCACGCCCGCGCAGGTCCTGGAGCGCTCCGACCTGGTGCTGCTGACCGTCCCGGACGACGCCCTGCCCGGCCTCGTGGAGGGCCTCGCCGACACTGGGGCCGTACGCCCCGGGCAGCTGCTCGTGCATACCTCCGGGCGGTACGGCGCGAAGGTCCTGGACCCCGCTCTGCGGGTCGGCGCGCTGCCGCTGGCCCTGCACCCCGCGATGACGTTCACGGGCACTCCTGTGGACGTCCAGCGGCTCGCCGGGTGCTCCTTCGGGGTCACCGCGCCCGAGGAACTGCGACTGGCCGCCGAGGCCCTGGTGATCGAGATGGGCGGCGAGCCCGAGTGGATCGCCGAGGAGAGCCGCCCGCTGTACCACGCGGCCCTCGCGCTGGGCGCCAACCACCTGGTGACCCTGGTCGCGGAGTCCATGGAGCTGCTGCGCGCGGCCGGCGTAGAGGCCCCCGACCGGATGCTCGGCCCGCTGCTGGGCGCTGCCCTGGACAACGCCCTGCGTTCCGGCGACGCGGCGCTCACCGGCCCCGTCGCGCGCGGGGACGCGGGCACCGTCGCCGCGCATGTCACCGAGCTGCGCAAGCACGCCCCGCAGACCGTCGCCGGCTATCTGGCGATGGCCCGCGCGACCGCCGACCGGGCCCTGGCCCACGGGCTGCTGAAGCCGGAACTCGCCGAGGACCTCCTCGGAGTGCTCGCCAACGGCGCCGAGGGAGATGCCGGATGACCACCACCCTGCTGCGCACCGCCGACGAGCTGCACGCACGCACGCGTACGGGTCGCCGAGTCGTCGTGATGACGATGGGCGCCCTGCACGAGGGCCACGCCACGCTGGTCCGCACGGCCCGTGAGATCGCCGGACCGGACGGCGAGGTCGTGGTCACCGTCTTCGTGAACCCGCTGCAATTCGGCAAGGGCGAGGACCTCGACCGCTATCCGCGCACCCTGGACGCCGACCTCAAGATCGCCGAACAGGCGGGCGCGGACGTCGTGTTCGCCCCCTCCGTGGACGAGGTCTACCCCGGTGGCGAACCCCAGGTGCGCATCTCGGCGGGCCCCATGGGCGAACGCCTGGAGGGCGCGGTCCGCCCCGGCCACTTCGACGGCATGCTCACCGTCGTCGCCAAGTTGCTGCACCTCACCCGCCCCGACGCCGCCCTGTTCGGCCAGAAGGACGCCCAGCAGCTCGCCCTGATCCGCCGCATGGTGCGCGACCTGAACTTCGGCATGGAGATCGTCGGCGTGCCCACCGTCCGCGAGGCCGACGGCCTGGCCCTGTCCAGCCGCAACCGCTATCTGTCCGCCCGGGAGCGGCGCACCGCGCTCGCCCTCTCCCAGGCCCTGTTCGCGGGCCGCGACCGGCACGCCGCCCAGGAGGCGCTCCGCGCGCGGGCCCGCGAGGTGCCCGCCACGCACGCGCGTGCCGAGGCGCTCAGCGCCATAGGGGAGTCCCGCGCGGCGGCCGACGCACACGCCGTCGCCAAGGCCGCCCCCGGCCCCGGCAACCCGGCGTCCGTCCGCACGGCCGCCCGCCTGGTCCTCGACGACGCCGCCCGCCTGGACCCGCCGCTCGCCCTGGACTACCTCGCCCTCGTCGACCCGTCCGACTTCACGGACGTCGACGAGGACTTCACCGGGGAGGCCGTCCTCGCCGTCGCCGCCCGGGTCGGGACGACCCGGCTGATCGACAACATCCCACTCACTTTCGGAACCCTCGGAGCCGCCTCGTGACCAGCACAGGCATACGACTGCACGCCCCCGCCCCCGGGTGGTCCATCGCCGCGGACGTCGTGGTCGTCGGCTCCGGAGTGGCCGGGCTGACCGCGGCCCTGCGCTGCGAGGCGGCCGGGCTGCGGACGGTGGTCGTCACCAAGGCCCGCCTCGACGACGGCTCCACCCGCTGGGCCCAGGGCGGTATCGCCGCGGCCCTGGGGGAGGGCGACACCCCCGAACAGCACCTGGACGACACCCTGGTGGCCGGCGTGGGGCTGTGCGACGAGGAGGCCGTACGGATCCTCGTCACCGAGGGCCCCGACGCCGTACGGCGGCTCATCGAGACCGGTGCCCACTTCGACGAGTCCTCCGAAGGAGGACTGGAGCTGGCCCGTGAGGGTGGCCACCACCGGCGGCGCATCGCGCACGCGGGCGGCGACGCGACCGGCGCGGAGGTCTCCCGGGCGCTCGTCGAGGCCGTACACGCGCGTGGCCTGCGCACGATCGAGAACGCGCTCGTGCTGGACCTGCTGACCGACGCCGAGGGCCGGACGGCGGGCGTGAGCCTGCACGTCATGGGCGAGGGCCAGCACGACGGTGTGGGCGCCGTGCACGCGCCCGCAGTGGTCCTCGCGACCGGCGGCATGGGGCAGGTCTTCTCGGCGACCACCAACCCGTCCGTGTCGACGGGTGACGGGGTCGCACTCGCCCTCCGCGCGGGTGCCGAGGTCTCCGACCTGGAGTTCGTGCAGTTCCACCCGACCGTGCTGTTCCTCGGCGCGGACGCGGAGGGCCAGCAGCCCCTCGTCTCCGAGGCGGTGCGCGGCGAGGGCGCCCACCTGGTCGACGCCGACGGCGTGCGCTTCATGGTGGGCCAGCACGAACTCGCGGAGCTGGCGCCCCGGGACATCGTCGCCAAGGGCATCATGCGGCGCATGCAGGAGCAGGACGCCGAGCACATGTTCCTGGACGCCCGGCACTTCGGCGCCGACATGTGGGAGCACCGCTTCCCGACGATCCTCGCCGCCTGCCGCAGCCACGGCATCGACCCGGTCACCGAGCCCGTCCCGGTCGCTCCGGCCGCCCACTACGCCTCCGGGGGCGTCCGCACCGACTCACGGGGCCGTACGACCGTCCCGGGGCTGTACGCGTGCGGTGAGGTCGCCTGCACCGGCGTGCACGGCGCGAACCGGCTCGCCTCCAACTCCCTCCTCGAAGGCCTCGTCTACGCCGAGCGCATCGTCGCCGACATCACTGGCAACCAGGCCGAGAACGCCCTCCACGCGCGCGTGCCCGAGCCGGTCCCGCACCCCCAGAAGCCCGCGCACCCGCTGCTCGCCCCCGAGGCCCGCTTCGCGATCCAGCGGATCATGACCGAGGGCGCGGGCGTCCTGCGCTCCGCCGACTCCCTCGCCCGGGCCGCCGAGCAGCTCCAGCGGCTGCACACCGACGCCCGCGACGCCCTCGACGAGAACGGCAAGACCGCCGAGCCCGGCGTCGACACCTGGGAGGCCACCAACCTCCTGTGCGTGGCCCGCGTCCTGGTCACCGCCGCCGCCCGGCGCGAGGAGACCCGCGGCTGCCACTGGCGCGAGGACCACGCCGAGCGCGACGACAGCGCCTGGCGCCGCCACATCGTCGTACGGCTGAATCCGGACCGCACGCTGGCCGTACACACCACGGACACCGCAGACTTCCCCCCGACCCGGCAGCACCGTCCCCAGGAGCAGTGACAGAAGTGAGCACCCACGACCTTCCCCTCGCCGACAGCGGTGGCTGCGGCGACGGCTGTGCCTGTGGCGCGGGCGCCGACGCGGAGTACATGGAGTGCGGCCTCGACCCCGCGCTCGCCGAGCTGCTGGCCGACGCCGGACTCGACCCCCTGGAGGTCGAGGACATCGCCAATGTCGCCCTCCAGGAGGACCTGGCCGGCGGCGTCGACGTGACGACCGTGGCGACCATCCCCGAAGAGGCCGTCGCCACCGCCGACTTCACCGCGCGCGAGGCCGGTGTCGTGGCGGGCCTGCGGGTCGCCGAAGCGGTGGTCTCCGTGGTCTGCACCGACGAGTTCGAGGTCGAGCGGCACGTCGAGGACGGCGACCGCGTGGAGGCCGGACAGAAGCTCCTGTCGGTCACCACGCGCACGCGTGACCTGCTGACCGCCGAGCGCAGCGCGCTCAACATCCTGTGCCGCCTCTCCGGTATCGCGACCGCCACGCGCGCGTGGGCCGACGCGCTGGAGGGCACGAAGGCGAAGGTCCGCGACACCCGCAAGACGACGCCCGGGCTGCGCTCCCTGGAGAAGTACGCGGTCCGTTGCGGCGGCGGCGTCAACCACCGCATGTCGCTCTCGGACGCGGCCCTCGTCAAGGACAACCACGTGGTCGCCGCGGGTGGCGTCGCGCAGGCCTTCAAGGCCGTACGGGAGGCCTTCCCGGACGTGGCGATCGAGGTCGAGGTCGACACGCTGCACCAGCTCCGCGAGGTCCTGGACGCCGGCGCCGACCTGATCCTGCTGGACAACTTCACGCCCGACGAGTGCGCGGAGGCCGTCGGCATCGTGGACGGCCGCGCCGCCCTGGAGGCCTCGGGCCGGCTCACCCTGGACAACGCCAAGGCCTACGCCGACACCGGGGTGGACTACCTCGCCGTAGGAGCCCTGACCCACTCCGCGCCGATCCTGGACATCGGCCTCGACCTCCGTGAGGCGCAGTAGTCATGCTCCTCACGATCGACGTGGGCAACACGCACACCGTCCTCGGCCTGTTCGACGGCGAGGAGATCATCGAGCACTGGCGCATCTCCACGGACGCGCGCCGCACCGCCGACGAACTCGCCGTACTCCTCCAGGGCCTCATGGGCATGCACCCACTCCTCGGAGAGGAGCTGGGCGACGGCATCGACGGCATCGCGATCTGCGCCACCGTCCCGTCCGTCCTGCACGAGCTCCGCGAGGTGACCCGCCGCTACTACGGCGACGTGCCCGCCGTCCTCGTCGAACCCGGTGTCAAGACGGGCGTCCCGATCCTCACCGACAACCCCAAGGAGGTCGGCGCGGACCGCATCATCAACGCGGTCGCCGCGGTCGAGCTCTACGGCGGCCCCGCGATCGTCGTCGACTTCGGTACGGCGACCACGTTCGACGCGGTCTCCGCGCGCGGGGAGTACATCGGCGGAGTCATCGCCCCCGGTATCGAGATCTCGGTCGAGGCACTCGGCGTCAAGGGTGCCCAGCTGCGCAAGATCGAGGTGGCCCGGCCGCGGAGCGTGATCGGCAAGAACACCGTAGAGGCGATGCAGTCGGGCATCGTCTACGGGTTCGCCGGCCAGGTTGACGGCGTCGTCACCAGGATGGCCAAGGAGCTGGCGGACGACCCGGAGGACGTGACGGTGATCGCGACCGGCGGCCTCGCCCCGATGGTCCTGGGCGAGGCCTCGGTCATCGACGAGCACGAGCCCTGGCTGACGTTGATCGGCCTGCGGCTGGTGTACGAGCGGAACGTGTCGCGGATGTGAGGTGGCGCCGGGGTGCGGGATGAGGCTGCCTGGCGGCGCCCCGCCCGCGCGGGTGTCGCCACCGCTTTCGCCCGCACAGAGCGTCGCCGCGTGTGACGGTGCCGGCGCGCTTATGAGGGGGGTCGTGGGACTGCCGGGGCGGCACCCCCCTGTAGGCGTTGCTCAGGTACGCGCCAAGGAGGAGCCCCAGTTGCTTCCGCCCACAGGAGGGCGCCGTCGCGGTCGACGGCGCCGTAGTACCGGGCGACAGTGCGCCTGGCCCGCGCGCGGCCAGAGACACACGGCTGCCCGTCCGCCGGGCGAAAAGCCCGCGCCACACCCACCCCCTATGTCGAATTTGTCTGATTAGCGCGTATCGTCGCCGCATGCCCACGCCATACGGATCCCGCGGCGGCATGGCGTTCGGTGCGGAGGAGCTGCGTGTGCTCCGTCGCGCTCTCGCCCTCGCCCTCCAGCCCCAAACCGCCTCGGCCGAGGACGTCAAGGACTGTCTTCGGCTCGCCGAATCGCTCGACGAAGCGGTGAGGGAGGGGGTTCGGCTGCGTGCCTTCCTGGTCGCCGACCTTGCTCGGTACCGCGCCGCTCTGCCCGGCACCACCGCCGGTTACCTCACGCTCCTGGAGGAGGCGCTCGGCGCCGGGTACCGCCCGGACGTCGACGATCTCTCCGCGCTGCGGGCGCTGCGCGGGAACCCGGTGGCGGCCGTCCTCCTGGACCGCTGCCTCGCCCTCGCCGAACAGGACGTACGCGCGCGCCTGGCCCGCCGGACGACCGCCCTGCCCGCCCCGACCGTCCCCGCCTCGCGCACCCGCCTGCTGGCGCTCCCTGGAGGCCTCTCCGGCGGCTTTCGCGCAGTCGATGGCGAACCGGTCGGTGAGGACGCCAAGGAGCCCGTACGCAAGCCCGTGGAGCGGCCGGCGCCCACGCCCGCGCCCGCGGCTCCGAAGCCGTCCCGGCCCGTCCCCACCCCGGGCGAGGTCTTCCCCCGGCGCAAACCGGCATCACCTCCCGCGAACCCGCCGCAGCAACTCGCCGCCGGCTGAACCGACCCCGCCCCGTCCTCCTTCGGGCCCGTGGCTACTCTGGACGGCATGGACTATGTCTCCGCGCTCGTGCCCCCGGTCGTCATGGCCGTGTTCTTCATCGGACTGATCCGGGTCATCGTGAAGACCCAGGGCGGGGCCATGAAGGCCAAGGAGGACGCGGCCGTCGACGCCGCCATCGCGCGCGCGGAGAGCGCCCGCCAGGCGACGTCGACCACCGACGCCTGAACCTTCCCCTTTCGACGGCGTCTTCAGGTGGCGTCTTCGGACAGCGTCTTCAAGGGCGTACGACTCCCGCACGCGTGCGCGTGCTTTCCGAGTCGTACGCCCTTTTTGTGCCTTTTCCACTATGGTTCTGAGCTGTGCCTCGCCCATTGGGAGAACTCGAAGACTCGGTCATGACGCGGGTGTGGAAGTGGAACCGCCCGGTGACCGTTCGAGAAGTGCTGGAAGACCTTCAGCAGGAACGGTCGATCGCGTACACCACGGTGATGACCGTTTTGGACAATCTCCATCAGAAGGGCTGGGTGCGTCGTGAGGCGGAAGGCCGGGCGTATCGATATGAGGCGGTCTCCACACGAGCCGCCTACTCAGCGGCACTGATGAACGACGCCTGGTCGCAGAGCGACAACCCCGCCGCCGCTCTCGTCGCCTTCTTCGGGATGATGAGCGACGAACAGCGTGAGGCCCTGCGCAGTGCCGTACGCATCGTCCAGGGACCGGAAACACCCGAACCCGCGGATGGCGTCCAGAACCCCGGCTCCGCGCCCTCCGGTGGCGGGCGATAGCGTCCGCTCATGTCAGCAGAGCACCCCGAAGTCACCGCGAAAGCCATCACCGTCCGGCGGGCCAGGACCGGCGATGTCGAGGCGGTGCGCCGACTCCTTGACGCCTACGTCCGCGGTCGCATCCTGCTCGACAAAGCGACGGTGACTCTTTACGAGGACATCCAGGAGTTCTGGGTCGCCGAACGGGACGACAACGCCGAGGTCGTCGGCTGTGGGGCACTGCATGTCATGTGGGAAGACCTCGCGGAAGTCCGCACTCTCGCGGTGAAGCCGGGCTTGAAGGGTGCCGGTGTAGGTCATCAGTTGCTGGAGAAGTTGCTGCACACGGCTCGCTGGCTAGGTGTTCGTCGCGTTTTCTGTCTCACCTTCGAAGTCGACTTCTTCTCGAAGCACGGCTTCGTGGAGATCGGTGAGACACCCGTCGACACCGATGTCTACGCGGAGCTGTTGCGTTCCTATGACGAGGGTGTGGCGGAGTTCCTCGGGCTCGAACGAGTGAAACCGAACACCTTGGGCAACAGTCGGATGCTTCTGCATCTGTGATCGCGACCCTCAATTCGGTCGGGTCGCCCTGCCCAGGTTCCCTATGTCCGAAACGCGCATCTTTCTGGACGGGTGAGGTCACTCCGTCTCTCCCAGGGGTTTGTGTTTTTCCAGCAAAAGCGGTTTGCTTTCCGACGTAGTGCAGTACTGCATATAACAGGGGACGGCGAAACGGCGGACGCCGCAGACCCCAGACCCGCAAGTAATCGATGAAAGGAAATCCGGTGGCACAGAAGGTTCAGGTCCTTCTTGTCGATGACCTCGACGGTGGCGAGGCGGACGAGACGGTGACGTTCGCGCTGGACGGCAAGACGTACGAGATCGATCTCACCACCGCGAATGCGGACAAGCTCCGTGGACTTCTCGAGGCTTACGTGAAGGGTGGGCGCCGTACCGGTGGCCGCGCTTCGGGTGGTCGCGGAAAGGCGCGCGTCGCTTCCGGTGGCAGCCAGGACACCGCGCAGATCCGCGCGTGGGCCAAGGAGAACGGTCACGACGTGAACGACCGCGGTCGTGTTCCCGCGGCCATTCGCGAGGCCTACGAGAAGGCCAACGGCTGAGCGCACGAGCGCCGCAGCCGTACCCGGTGGCACTGTGTGGCCACCGTGTCCACAAGTCGTACGAGATCAGGGGCGTCCCCCACGCCCCCCACGGCCGGCATTGTCGGCAGCGAGGCCTCGACCTCGCACCCCGGCTCGGGGGGTCGCAGCCATACGGCGGCCCCCTGCAAGGGACGGGAGCGGCCCGCGGGGAGCGGTTGCCCCTTCGTCGGTCCCGCGCCCGGCAGCGGTGCCCCCGCGGAAGTCACCCCGGGGAACGGCGGCGCCTCCATGTGCCCGTCCGCGCCGAGCGCGACCAGATCCAGCGTCGGCGCCAGCGCGCCCCACTCCAGCCAGTCCAGCAGCCCCGGGAGTTCCTCCGCGCTGCCCGCGGCCACCAGCAGCCGCATCCGGTCGCCCTGTACGGCCACCGGAGAGCTGGGTCCCAGCCGCCACAGCGCCGCGATTCCGGCCTCGACCGGCACGTCCAGGACGTCGAAACGCAGGCCCGTGACGAGCCGTAGCGGCTCTCCGGGCACCGTGCGCCACCCCAGTTCGTTCTCGTACCAGTCCCGCTGTCGGTCGTCCGGATCGAGTGGGCGTCGGGGGAGCGGGACCGTGTGGAGAGGGGGGACTGTGCGAACCATGCCAAGAGCAACCGCCGAAGCGGGCCGGGAGTTACGCTGGGTGGTCCGGTCAATGCGCTGGGTGCCGGAAAAAGGGGCCTTCGGAGGTGCGGCGCGGCGCAACGTTGTTCGCCCGTAGCGGAGGGAACCAGTGCGAACGGCATGGAGTGTCAGTCCGTACGGGTAAGACAATCCCTAGTGGGAGGGGGCGACACGCAGAAAAGGGCGTCTCACGTTCGCCATCGGCGTACTCATGGTGAGGGTAACTGCCTGGCCTGCGGGAACATCGTCTCGCACCATCAGGTTGGAGCAGATGTCGGCGTTACGGTTCAGGAGGCAGTGTTGGTTCTCGGTCCGGTGTCGGCAGTTGGAATGAGCGGTCCCCGCTTGCGGGACTAAGCTGCGGAAGGACAGGGAGGGGAGCGTCCCCTTACTGCCTGACCGCTCTGAGGAGCGATTAACGATGTTCGAGAGGTTCACCGACCGCGCGCGGCGGGTTGTCGTCCTGGCTCAGGAAGAAGCCCGGATGCTCAACCACAACTACATCGGCACCGAGCACATCCTCCTGGGCCTGATCCACGAGGGTGAGGGTGTCGCCGCTAAGGCCCTGGAGAGCCTCGGGATTTCGCTCGAGGCGGTCCGCCAGCAGGTGGAGGAGATCATCGGGCAGGGCCAGCAGGCCCCGTCCGGGCACATCCCCTTCACCCCCCGTGCCAAGAAGGTCCTGGAGCTGTCGCTCCGCGAGGCCCTTCAGCTGGGCCACAACTACATCGGCACGGAGCACATCCTGCTCGGCCTGATCCGTGAGGGCGAGGGCGTCGCCGCCCAGGTCCTGGTCAAGCTGGGCGCTGATCTCAACCGTGTGCGGCAGCAGGTGATCCAGCTGCTCTCCGGTTACCAGGGCAAGGAGACCGCCACCGCCGGCGGCCCTGCGGAGGGCACCCCCTCGACGTCCCTGGTCCTCGACCAGTTCGGCCGGAACCTCACCCAGGCCGCTCGTGAGTCCAAGCTCGACCCGGTCATCGGGCGCGAGAAGGAGATCGAGCGGGTCATGCAGGTGCTGTCCCGCCGCACCAAGAACAACCCGGTCCTGATCGGTGAGCCCGGCGTCGGCAAGACCGCCGTCGTCGAGGGCCTCGCCCAGGCCATCGTCAAGGGCGAGGTGCCCGAGACCCTCAAGGACAAGCACCTCTACACCCTGGACCTCGGCGCGCTGGTCGCCGGCTCCCGCTACCGCGGTGACTTCGAGGAGCGCCTGAAGAAGGTCCTCAAGGAGATCCGCACCCGCGGCGACATCATCCTGTTCATCGACGAGCTGCACACGCTGGTCGGTGCGGGTGCCGCCGAGGGCGCCATCGACGCGGCTTCGATCCTGAAGCCGATGCTGGCCCGCGGTG
>Ga0307515_10001113_pt1 | contig 61496 bp, 46 predicted proteins | sample 17_EM_MG_FD_194513 | JGI IMG/M metagenome (GOLD analysis project Ga0307515, IMG submission 194513) | Populus trichocarpa ectomycorrhiza microbial communities from riparian zone in the Pacific Northwest, United States - 17_EM | ecosystem: Host-associated > Plants > Roots > Unclassified | place... | reverse complement strand
TTGCCCACTCCAGTTTTCTGTTGCATTTCACAAAAGGAATGACATTCAGACTTTAGCTGAATAACCCAAATGGGTTCTTCGTGTGTTGACTCCCTTCTCCTGCCATCACGACCGATAGGCATGACTGTGTGTGGGGTGGGAGCCGGGGAATGCGTCGGGGGTTGCGTGATGTGAAACTAGCGCGGGTTCGCTCACTTTCTTCACTCGTCTGCGGCCATATCGGACCGGACTGACCGTTTGGGAACATTGCGGATGGGCGTCCTGATTGGTTGCACCCCAGTATCCGTCGTTCTTCAAGGACCAAAGGAGGTCTGGTAGGGTTTGTGGGGGCAAGTGGACAAAGTCGTGGAAGAGCGATTCAACATAATTGACGTTCGAAAGCAACCAATTCAAATACTCGGAGTGAGCTGTACCAGCATTTTGGGTCCACCCCAACGAGACCACCACCTGAGGTATTAGTGAACGATGTGTAAGGCTAGGAGGAGTAAGTCGTACCATATTGGCTGCCTCACGAAGGCATAGATTTCGGTGCTTAGTCTCGTAGTGGGACATTGCAGCTTTAACACGATGGATCGGTTTGTAGTTACCAGGTTCAAATCGTGGTTCTTTTGACAACGGCGAGAGTTCCTCCGAGCCAAGGCACGCACCGTGGAGCTGTGCGGCTACCAGGTACTTGGCCATATCTCGCAAGCCGTCTCCCTTATGCAAAAAAGCGGAGGCACTAAACGAGACCTTCGTGACCTAGCAAAGGTAAACGTGAGTGAAACCAGCTAAAGGTTGGCTGTGACAGACCTCGCTCGAGATTCTCGCGATGGTTATTCCAGAATAGACACCTGGTAGTAAATTCCGTATAGGTGCGCTGCTGACGGCAGGGGACAGTGTCAGGCACTGTTTCAGAGGCGGGCAAAGTCCGCCGTAGGCTGCGACTTGAGCTTAAATAATCTCACATGCATTTCACCTAGACGCGGCTCTGTGCAGCTTGGCCAAGTGAGTGAGAATCCTTGATGGGATGAACAAATGCCCGGAAAAACGACAAAATAGAAGTCGCGATGCCGCTGGTGAATATCGAGTGATCATTAGTGATGGTGAATGACCGTACTTAACTCGCATTTTTGTTTCCATTTGCAGCACTATTCAATATCTACACCGCCGTTCTCACAGCAGAGAGCTTTCCGGCACATCTGACAAGTTAGAGCCTCCGTGTGTGCTTCATTTTTAGGAGCAAGTGTTTGCTCGCGTGTATTAGGAGGTACAGGGCTGTGGGGAGGCTCTGAAATATGATATAAGTACGTGAGAAGTTGGGGGCGAGTAATGGGAGGTATGTATTAATCTTATATATTCCTGACGTGCATGTAAATCACATACGTAGTCACAACCCATCATTCGACCCAGTCTCTCCTTCCCTAATCCCAAGTTACGAACACCCCGGAATCCCCAGGTCAGTAGCCGTAGTTCTACCCAACCCTACCCACCCCCTCATCGCATTAATAATCTTCACGTCCCTATGAGGCCTCGTATACTTCCCCGGACTCATAGTATACGCGCAAGCGTTGGCCACATAAGCCTGGTCCTTCGGGACGCCCTTGCACCCACTGATCGGCTGGGGGCCCGTGTACAGCTTGCAATCACTCAGACCGTCCGGGAACCCAGCACCGCCGTCATCCATGAACATGTACGACGACAAGAGGAGCTTGATATGCCAGTCTGCATCTGTGCGTTGGAACAGTTGCAGCTCGAAGTTGCGGTGCTTGCCGACGTTTTTTTCCTTGATCAGGACGGAACCACGGTCGCCCATGTCGCGCGGGGAGGAACCCTAGCGTGAGTGAGTTGGGAGCAAAGGAAGCGAGGGGTGGGGGTTATACGGCGTTCTGTTGGTCATGGTCGTCGTTTTGGATGGCGAAGCGGGAGGGAGGGATGATCCACCAGCCACAAATCGGCTGTTGGTTTGGGTAGTCTGCCATAGTTAGCGATGGACTTGCGACTCAATAGGGGGGTGTCTACCAGAGCTCCAGATTTTGATCTTTTCTATATCATCCGAGCTCAAGCCAGCGTCGGTTAATTTGTTGTTGAAGTTAGTATACCAGCTCCATTCACCTCCACCGCAAGCCTCGAGATCCCTCTCAACGCCCCCACCCACAATGACCTCAAGCCAGGATATAAAGTCGTCCGGAAAGTTGCCGCCCAGCTTCTTCTTTAGGCGTCCGAAGATTTGTGCCTGTGACTGCGGACCAATATGTTTCGCAGCATCGACGCGGAAACCAGAGAATCCAATTGACAGAAGATCTGCGAGGTAGGTGGCGATGCGATCCTGCACATATGGTTTCTCGGTGTTTAGATCTGTCAGTGATACCAGCCATCCTCTAGCGATACTAGCCCCGTTGCTCCAGTCGATATCGCGCTGGCAGTGGAAATCGGTGGCTGCGAATGGAACCGCGGGGTATTCCATCGTTGGTCGGGTACCGGTGAAGGGGTTAATCAGGAAGGTATTGGCAGAAGTAAAGTAAGGTGAATTGTCTGTGGCGTTATGTCCGGAATACAAAGTACAGTCGCCGAGTCGGTGGTTCTGAATATCTGACAAAGGGCTTAACAGATAGAAGGTCGTCGTGGAGAGAAATACTTACCAGTTCCTTGGCCACTCATATGATTGATGACAGCATCTGCATAAACTCGCACACCAGCAGCGCGGCAGGCATTGATCATGGCACGGAGTTCTGTTCGATTCCCATGGCGACTGTGTAGTTTGTAGCTCACAGGCTGATAACTATGCACGATGAGCAAAATCATATGAAGGGCTACCTAGAATACTCACACAAAGTACCATGGACGGAACTGACCATCCTGTTCGTAGTGATAAGATCCCCAAACGTGCTCGTTCGGAGGCCAAACTTTGACTCCCATGTACCCTGCAACCAACATCAATCTCGCCCATGTATATCATTTGGGTGTTACTCACCAGCCTTCCCAAGGAATTCGCATTCCTTAGCAACATCATTATATGGCCAACCAAAGAGCTCAACAATTGCGCCCTTCTGTCCGTTGTTGAAGGTGCCCCGTGTTATATTAACAGGGGCGTTTTGCCAGATGAAGTTCAACGGCTCCAGCTCAAGCTGCTTCCCGCTAGAAGAAGTAATTGTGATCGCAAGCGGTTCGGTGTACGACGAATTAACCCGGATGACAGGCAAATCTTGAATCATACTACCAAAGCTATAATACAGCGCATCTCCGGTCTTGGAAGCAGCATTCACAGTGACCACACCCACGGTGTGTGCAGGGTTGTATTGAATATCCGCATATCCGACCAGATCGCTGTAGTCCTGGAAAGACGGAACATATGCCGCATCTCCCCTTGGCGGAGTCTGCCATCTTCTCCTTTCCGATGAAGCAAACATCTCATAGCTATCGCTCCAACAGTAGTCCCAGCCGTTCCAGTTTTGGCAGCCAGACAGCGGAGTTGCAGGTGCTTCGCTGGGAATACGAGTGGGAATAATCGGCGGTAGAGTGACGGCTGGTACATTCGTATCAGTAGGTGGGGGTGGCGGGTTGGCAAATACGCTTGGGCCTTGGTTGACGTTGTAGTTGATGTTGTTTCCCGGATCGTAATACGTCGTACCAGCTACAGTATATCGAATGTAGAACTGCGTAGCACCAGAGGCGGTGCCGCTGAAGGTCCAGAGTTCGTATCCGCTACTGTCGGGGCCAGAGTTCCAAGTGGCAGCGATGGTTTGCGAATCGCTCCAAGAGTTACCGGCGGCCCAGACGACTGTGACAACCTTTACGGAAGCTATATTTTGGACCTGGGAACGTCAAGTTAGTTCCAACCCGGACCAATGAGGAAAGCGGAGGTACGTTGATTGAACCTGACAGAACATTGTTGCTGTAGGACTGGTCGATCAAGGCAACCTGGGTGGCCCTTTTGGCGTTCTGATGGAGAGGAGTGCCGGAGACAAAAAAGGGGCGAAATAAGAACACGGTAAGAAGGAACCCCAAGTACCGCATCGTGAATGCCTTCGCCGTTGTGGTTCTAGGCACAAAGGTAGGCTGTCGTTCTTGTTCTTCGCTGCCTTCGGTCCCATTGCATATATACCTCTGCTGATTGATTTTCAGCTGGATTGAAGCATGTTGCTAGGGAGGATGACGACATCAGTATGGCGCCGTGGGATTCTTCAGAAGATTCTTCGGCAAAGACGAAAAACATATTTCGAATCACCCATAGGTACCTACACAATGCCGGATGCCGAAATTTGGCAATATCAGTCGCTCGAGTAATAGGTGATTCCACGAGAGGATGTGAATTGCGGCGCGTATCTCATATTCGGGACAGAGCATGGTGTTTCAACCATGATACATTCGGCCGCGTGTCCATGGCAAAGCACCCCGCTTGGATGGACTGGCCCGGATGAAGCGTCCTGGCCATGCTCGGTGCTCATCCACTCTAGCTGATGGGCACCATTGGCCAATTACGTATCTCCATCACATTGCATGGATCTTCTCACGTCGCATGGTTTTGTTATTATTCCTTCCGCCCCACAGTCCACATCCGATAATTCTCAGCCGTCGGAGAAGCTCCGTGGCGCCACTTAATTGAAGCCTAATTGCGAGTGGCATCTGATGAATCGGCCCGAGACAGCCTAGGGCTGACGTCTCTTGGGGAGGCGGAGTAGACCACGCATGCAAGGAACAAGTCCTCGTTTGTAGTCGCCAGGCACTTGCAACCATTAATTAGTCCTCAACAACGCGTTCAAGAAAGTCCTTTTATGTATCAACGCAACTCAGCTCAGGCAACGAACTGTGCATGGAACCGGTTCGCAGATGCCCAGATCAGTCCTGTTTGTTAGGCTTGGTGGGTGCATCGGTTGCAAACCAGGTTTAGAGATGTTGAATGGATCATATCGATATCTCGGCCGAAAGCTGCGTGACAGCCTTAAGTTGGTTTCAGACAAACGTTTATGATGTGCAGATTGGCGACTTTAACGTGGAACCCGATCTACAATGTGTCAGGGCAACGCAAGGAACACGTTATAGTGCCGGTACATCACCGGAAATGTGCCTGAGGTATTCGGTACGCGACTACACCTGCACCGCCACGCCGACGCCACAAAGATCTCATTGAGGAAACGCGCCGCACCTGAACCATGATCCTTCCCCAGAACTGACATCCCAAATCATACCCTTCAGCTCACCGCAGCAACATGCAACAGTGCAGATTACGGGGACCAGCGAGAGGGTTTTTTTGGCAAATGAGATGCAGATCTGGGGCGCTGTGGATGGCTTCAATCCCGCTGATCCTACGAATTCTGGGCCCATCGATACCTCGTCCAGCTTTCGAGGAAGTTATCGACAACGGGGCTGCTGAGCACGATGTGGTGTCTTAGGTTCGTACATACATCCATCGGCATCTGGATCAGGCAGCTAACCGGTATCTACTTAAGACTGCTTGGAATCAATTGCAAAGAGAGGCATCCGGTCGGAAGGAGCAGACATGCTCTCTTAATACAGATCATACCAACGTTGCAAGGCCACCACGGCCGAGGAACTAGCCACGCCTGAGAGCGCACCCTCCCCGAGATGGGATAGTTACGGATACGAAGGAGTGCCAGTGTCGTTGGTGGATATCAGTCGCCGCTAGAACGTGTTTTATCGCTTCCAACGAGAGCTAATGATATACCGGAATTCAAGATGTGCTCCTGAAGTGATAGATACAGGCTTTTGTTTATCTTTTGGTCATGTGCTCTAGCTACGACAAAAACTTAAACTACCGCAGTATGAATAAAGTTTTGTATTCGTGTTATTTTGATAGGTGGTGTGGTAATGTGCAAAGTCAAGTAGAGAATGATACAGAACGCCAAAAGCAAAATATGCGACCAACTTACGCTCCTAACAGCTTGCGAGTGACGAAAATCCTGGGAACAAGAGCATGACCAACACCGAACCAGCACATTTCATCTATACAATGTGGAGCTCGACAACCTTGATACCCTAAGGAATACAAAAGGAAAAAGCTGTGGCGGTGGGGACAGTGACATAGAAACAGAAACAGAAGCACCGACATCCGGCGCATCCATCTCCCGTTCCAAAATGGAAGCTATACTAACATCCACCAAGGACAAGGGCAACTCATATAAGTCCATAGCCGTGTCCTCTCCTTACATCAATTCGATGTAGCTGTAATGGCGGTGATAGTGACGGAGTAACATCGGTAGGTATAAATGGATGCATCGATGAAAACGGTAGCAGCAAGCCAAATAAATAGAAACGTGCGTAGAGTCATTGTCGTCGGTGTTGGTAGATACAAGCACAGGGTCTTCCTCATCGGGGTGGTGGCGAATCGCGGGGAATAGAACGTTCGGGTTGGAATTCTAGAAAGCTCGGGTACTAGATGCAGCATCAGTTAACGTTGGAAGTAGTTCATTTGCAATGATATTTCAGACCAGCATTCATAGAGGCATTGCATATTCCTCCATCATCATCTTCTTCTTCGTAGAACACCACAGAATTCCACTCAGTCTCTCAAGGTCGACCGTGATTCTGGAAGTTTCAAACGCATGGCCCTCAACCTTGCCTATCTCCTCTTGCAATGAAGGCATACCTTATCCTTCATGGATCCTTCCGGCGAGGTTTACCATCTTTCGGATTTCATAGATGATCTTGTTCTGGATTTGAATCACCTTGTCCCTCACCGCCTTATCGCAGATCTTTGGCAGCGATAGAGGCCATGCTCGGTTATTCGTGGCATCGTCAAAGTCTTTGTGCAGACACATCAGGACCAGACTCGTCTAGCCTCCCTCTCGGCCAGGTCTCCTTGCCCTCACTTGTGTCCATGGTGCAATGAAACCGGGATTCCCGCCGGGGTGTCCTGTTGAAACTTGGAGAATTATATGCAACCCTAACACGCTGCTGTTGGATGAGGAACCAGAATCTTCCAGTGTCAAACGAATCGAAGGATATCTTTGTAGAATGCCCTGAATGCCCTAGAACAGGGCGACGGCACCTGTAGCGGATGATGTATCTCTCCACGATATCGTCTAAAGAAGCACAGGCAATGAATACTCGAGTTTGATATGGACAATGTCCACTTGCTTGGTCCAACTTCCTCCCAGTCAAACTAGACCGACCTTTTCCGACTTCACCGTTGCTGACCCTACTCAAGTTAGCACTGACTACCTACTAACCTTAGAATGCGACTTACCTCTCGAGCCAACCTTCTTCAACTTACCAGTGACAAAGTCTCCGCGTGCATCAAGATTCCCATTCCTCGATAGCGAATTTGGCGGTCTTGAAAGTTGAGATCCCTCGGCGGAAAACCAGCAGTCTTAAGATATAATAAACAGATCCAGGGCATGCATCCCCACAGCCATGACGACTCCGACTCCACCACCGTCTAGCTTCTCAATTCGTCTGGGTTCTGTTATGCCCTCTAGGCGTTTGACCGGCTCGAGGTTGAGCATTGGTTTCGAGCGGTGGTCGTTGGTGAGATCTACTAGAACTCTTCGGTGACTAGCTCCATCGTAGCTGCTAAAACACGCTCCATATATTATACATCCGCCTTCTCTATCCATTTCCACCCCGTCCCCGTCAGACGACGGTTGGACCATTGCGTCCTGCTCCTGAGAAGAGCCTGGATGATTCGGCCTGTTGTCTTTCTCCGTCGGAGCAGGACATTAACAATTCTCCTTCTCCGGAAACGGCCAATCTGCGGAGGCTTGTAACGGGAAGCGCAGGTCTGGAGGTGGTGTAGACGTCTCTTACATAAGGAGAGAAACCCGGCATTAAGGTCGTTATTCGAAATTTTGAACTGTCCATCATCTCCTCCGCAAGCATACCACCCGCGGAATACCATTGGTCGAGGAGGACATCTGGCTCTCCTACAATGCTCGTTAGCGAGTTGTTAGATAGTGGGCAGCCATGTGTGGCACTTACTGACAGGGTCGGTAATCAACTCTCCGTAGTCGACTGCTCCATGAGGAACTACCCTTACAGTTTTTCGTGGCTTCCTCGGACGTTGTGTCGTCTCAATACGAGCCTCACCCTCACGAAGCGTATGCTATGTAGGACGTCGACTGTTGGGTCCAAAGTCCTACGGTGCAGATTGTATGAACCCTCGGCGCCTCAAGACGGTAATAGAATACCGAACTGCGAAAGAAAATCGTTGGTTACATATCCGTGTAAACGCTTGCATAAGCTTGTACTTACTTGTTCAATGTCCCCTTCCGCATCATCTTTGTCTTCATCGTCTTCGAGGCGGAATGCTTTGGTAACCGAACCGCAATCATCTCATCCTGATACTCAATCTTGATCTTCCTCCAAGCGCAAGAAAGCTGTCAGTTACAATCTGTGTATGAAGCTGTATGGACTTGTACTCACTCGCTCCTAGACTAACCAATCTGGCTCTCTTCTGACTCGGCTTTCGTCACTTCTTCGTCGCATCAAACTTCTCAGCAGGCGAAATGAAATTCGCCGAATCCTTGGGCAAGAAACCGCAATCACCTCATGTTGGTAACAATCTTTATCTGCCTCCAGCAAAAGAAAGAGGTCAGTTACAAATTCATGTATACGCTTATATGAATTTGTATCAACTTGTACTCACCTACTCCATCAGGGCTCCCTACGATCCTCGCCCTTCATCATTTCTTCGCCGTATCGAACCTTCTTTGCATGTCTGTAGGTTTGGTCTTCGAACGTATCCGCATATTTTTGAAACACTTCGGTAGTCTTGTTGAGAGCGCTCGGCCTGGCTCTACAATCTCTATTGTAATGAACGAACTCACCACCTTGAGCGCACATTTTCTGCCGACAAGGCCCAACGGTCCTCCTGATATATCCACCAGCACGGAAATTCCCAGCCGGCTTCTTGGGTTCTAGGCTGAATGGCATCAAGGAGCAGACATCTACCAGAGTTTCGAGATGAATCGCTAGGCCATTGACATGAGAAGCTGCGGTAGTGACGGAGCCGACAAACGTTCCATCTTTAGTCGAGAGGCAATCGGCATTAATGGCTTCGCCGACTGGATCGTAGGTCGGACTGATAACTATATCCGCGACAATATACTGGATATTTCGAAGAGTTGGGACTGTCGAGATCGCTGGAAGTGGGTGATGCGACATTTCTCAATCGGCCGAGAAATACCTCCGAGCCGCTCACTTCGTGCAAGGGACCATAGGCTGTTGGGCCTGATTGGTGGACTCTAGATCGACGGAGATAGTGAACTGTGTATCTGGTGGATCGCTTTCTCCTCGAACTCCTCGCCAACTCCGCCTTCAGATCTTCTTCGGACTCGAATTCTGTCATCTTGCGCAATGGGATGAGAACATTCGCTCCACTCTTCCGCCGAGAGCACTGAGCTGAGGTGATGGCCATCAGATCTAGGGTGGGGCGAAAGCAATTCCCGGCCTTACTGATTTCCGGACGCTAATCTAGATGACTAGGACAGAGCAGTGTCCTTCACCAACTCCGTCACTAGTCAGTCACGGTTCATCCATCCATACAACGTTACAACTTACCTCCGCCTTTTCCATTTACCAAGGCAGTTCCCAGCCTTTGTCCCTCCTCTCCAGCTCCCTCTTAGAGTAGGCAAGTCCCCCGCCGATGTGGGGAGTGAATTTCCGAGTTGCATGACATTGTTGTAATTTTCAATAGCACGATTGAAGTCGACAATGGCATCATCGCAGCCGGCCATAACATTCAGCCTAAAGTTGTCGACCAACGCCATTAGGTGATTGTTTGGACGTGTGATGGGTCAACCCAATCCAGGTGCGGAAGGAGACATTGCACACTCCCTCATCATCTCCTGTCACCAGCAGGTCAGCCTCTGCTTGCACGTACACAGGCAGAACGCTACAAACCCACCCTCTCCCGAAGACATTATGTTACCAAAACATACAAAACCGCCAAAAAGCCACCATTATCCGACCGCCGCAAGAAAGAGATGCTCGCGGTTTCTTCGGCGATGAAATTGGCGAGACATGATTGCCAGATTTATACCTTTATATCCTGGCGACGGAGGAGGAAACGGCGTTGGTGGTGATCCGACATCCGTAACCACGGTTTGGAGATATCAAAAGTCAACGGCAATGCCGTGCAGCAGCCGAAACTAATTAGCAAAAATCGATCCGATCCTCGATTCATTACGGTAAAGAAGGATTTCGCCCACTGGGAAGAGGGTGAGATATGATCTGCCTCAATAGGATGGATGATGTTTGCTCACGAGGAGCTCCTTTTTCTCGACGATAGCGATAAAGGAGAGAAATAGAAAGAAGAAAAGCAGCTAGCCTACCGACCTTGTTCTTTGTGCGTGTTAGCAGGCACGGCATGCCCCCCACTAACTCTGTGACGTCCCTCATCCCACAGCCATCAACCACAATGCAAACTGTGGGATTTTTCTGGCGCAGAATGCTTATCGGGGCAGTTACCGTTGATTGCGTCTTTTCAACAAAGAGAATCGGTTGGTTTTTGGACATTCCAGTATGCGTGTGGGGAAGGGATTGTGACAAGCCTGGTAAATTTATGGGTATGCATATGACAGTATTATACACCATGTTATACGGAGGTACTTGCTGAACAGATACTGTGGAATTCAACTAATTTGTGGAGTGGGCATTGTGGTGCGAGTGATAGCATGTGGAAGGGTCAATAACCGGAGGTGAGCAAGTTCGCTTTGACCCTGCTACAAACAGTCATAGAGGATAGACCCCCACTCTGAAAACGCCTTCTTTCACTTCATCTTACATCGTGCCACGTTCCCACAATAGCTACAACACAACGCCAGCGACAGACTGCCCACCTCCTGCAAAGAGAAGTCTACGAACTTGACACCACAGAACCACGCAAGATGGGACATTACCAACTTCACCGAGTTTCTTCATCATCCCCACCACAGGCCTCCACTAACCAACCTAGTTATTTCAAAACGGACGACCTCCTCAGCGTAATCGTTGGCCCCGAACAAGTCGAATACGACCTTCACAAACAAACCCTCGCCGCTCGATGCCCGTACTTCTCGGCCTACTCTCGTTCAAAGGCACCGAGGTGGCCGAAAACACGACCTCTCTTCCCGATACTAGTGTGAATGCCTTCAGGGTGTTTGTCGCATTTATCTACAGACACTTATTGCCTCCCAGATGGGCTTGAGTTTGGGGATTTTATGTTCCACGTCTAGGTCTGCAGACCAGTTGTGTATGGAGACTCTCAAGCATAACGCATACAATCACACAGAGTCTCTTGTTATAGGACGAGATGCGACCCTCAAACTATCGCACAGGTGGCGGAATATGTGTATGACAACACACCCGACCAGTACCTCGATGCAGAAGCTAGAAGCACAAAGTCCACTACCGTCACGGCCGGCGGAACGCTAGTGTTGGAAATTAGTACCGCCAATTTGGAGAAACTAATAGAAGACAGTAATTTTTCGGCAGTAGTCAGGTCCCACGGCGAGCTAGCGGATGGCCTTCTACGCATCATGTCGATTAAATAGCTGCAGGCCATAGACTTCAAGCCAGGGTTTAGATTAAGTTTGGAGTGAGGTAGAATTCTAATAGATTAGTTTCGTTTACGCTCGAAAACCAGCCGTTTGATAAGCTTGCGAGCGACGAGAAAATCTGGGAACGAGAGCAGGTTCCGCTAAAGAGTTTCGAGAATTCTCTTCATCAATTCATATACCTAGATCAAGGCAAGTTGTGTATCCTGAATACTATCACTACTTATTGGTTCTCCTCACTTGTACGGAATGTATCGAAATGTGACCGATGCCCAACCTATATAAACACCAAACTCCGGTTTCAAGCCACCTTCAAGCTTCACAAACCATCACTCATAAGTATCCGAAAGATCTTGGGATATCTTTGTCTCGTCAGTAATCCGATCCCTCCCTGGACTAACTTGCCTATAAGATCCAACCGCCAAAGCTTGGCAATATCCAGGCTCCAAGTGTTGATAAACAACGCTCGGGGGAGAGCAAGGTTTCCCAAGACTGAAAATGGGATATTCGCATTGATATCAAGGCGTAGAGGGTGAAGGGCTACACATGACAAGCGTATGTACTTATCGCTCACATGAGAGATATTTGTGCCAAGGAGAGATGCTATGGCGGTGGAGAAAGACCGGACGACCGTACATCAGACCGAGCCGCCAATGAGTGATGCCAGTTCTGACTCGGATGAAAACATGGTGGCGGATACTGTCAATGCGCACGATCGTACAAAACAAACCAAACAATGTGCCTTGCACCCACTAAGCATAAATCCCATTCCGCTATGTGCGGGAGAGCTTTGCCATAGTGGGATGAACATGCACGAGGCATGCCACCTGTACATGGTCCGCCCATTAACCGCTCACGAGTTGCGCTCATATGCGGGCATAAACTACAATAGGTAATAGATCCAGGTTCCAGAAGCGATAGTATGGCAAGCTTTGATGTAGCTAGCTTCGAATCTATCCATGGACACGATAGCCCTGCACCAGAACCCTGGACACTGCACCGCCCGAAGTCAATTCACAAAATCGGCTAACTCGTCTCCAGAATTCGCGAAGAGGGGTCTACACACCGCCTTCATGACATCATGTCCATCTCAATCTTTTCCTCAATATCACTCAGCCGTGTAGACCGCGATGGGTTGACAGCACTGTATTCATCCCATAACTGGCGCGCATCATCGCCTCCTTCCCCAGTTCCCTCTCCCGTATAGTGACTGACCCTCAAAATACGCATTACATTGTCATTACATTTTACCATCCCCAAAACAGCCCATTCAATAGCGGCGGCAAAGAAAAGTAAAGAAGTAGTATAAAACATGACAGCGCCGAACTCCAGCGGTATACCCAAACAAAACCCTCATAACCCAATATTCATCGTCGCTCGCAAACATGAAAAACGCCGCATAGCTTCGTCATAACTAGCCCGGTTGTTCCCTCGCTCGCTGAAGAAGAAAAAACGCCGTATGTGCTCGTCCCGTATCAAGCGCCAGTTTAGGATAACTGCTGTAGTTTGCCGAACCCTATAACCTGGCCGCTGCACATCCTCTCCAAATAAAAGCTCTCGTAGCGCCGCATTCCGCATTCCCCGAGACCAGCTCTCCCCGTCCCGCCTTCCCCGTCCCATTTACGGACAACAATTACAGCCGCCAGAGCAGCAGTTCCCACAGCACTCAATACACCCATTACAACAGGCGTCAAGGCATCCTGTGAGTCCCGAGACGCACTCTGCAAGCCCGACTGCGATCGCGCCGAAACACACATTGACAAACTGGAGACAGTCGGTACCGGCAGTGTTGCCGCCCGAGCAGGCAGCAGCGCACGACCAGCTCTGCGGATCCCATCGACTTTTAGGGGGTCCCGAGGCGATGGAGGGTTCTCGTAATATCATCGGTGGCTCGGTGGTGTAGCCATTGGTAGGTTCGGACATTGCGGTAAACGACTGTGAGGGGGGAGTATTCGACGGTTCCAAAGGCATGCGATCGATGGGTGCCTTGGGGAGGAGAGCAGGTTGAGATATGATATTTGGTTGCTGCTTCGGCCATGAGCGTCGCCAAGCTCGAGTGGAGTTAGTGCCCAAACTTGGTTGGATGTGTCATAAGCGCTAAGCAGCACTGCCCCGCAAACAAATTCTTCTGTCTTACGTTTTGCTCCGCCTCGTCTCCTTCCTCTTTCCCAATTCTCTAGCAAACCACCAACCGAAGCGACACAGATGGCCGACGAAGAGGCGTCAATCTACGACCAGATCGAAATTGAAGACATGACCTTCGACCCTACGCTGCAGCTATATACATATCCGTGTCCGTGCGGCGATCGGTTCGAGATCCTGCTCGACGACCTCCGCGACGGGCAGGAGATCGCCGTATGCCCCAGTTGCAGCTTGATGATTCAGGTGATATTCGAGCCGGTGCGTTCTGCGTGAGATAGGGAGGTGGCGTGGTGTAGCAGAGGCGGCGAAAAGCTGATCGTGCGTTGAGCAGGAGGACTTGCCGGTGGCGCCTATGGAGACGGCGAAGGCGGTCGCGGTTACCGCATAGAATGCGTGATGTAGGTTTGCATGAGGGGCGTTCGGCGTTACTTTGGTGCTTTGGACAGGCTCGGAGGTGGAAGGTATGCATGCATGCCCGTAGCCTCAGTTTCACACGGTAGGAGAAGGGAGAGTGGATGCTAACTAAAGCGGTCCAGACGTGATGTTTCATATAGTACAAATAGATGCATATCGAGTTTGAGCCTTTATTCGTCGCCGCAAAGATTTCGCACACAAACCCGCCGTATCACTAGCTGTGCGGAGATGAAAACTCAACGTCGTACGATCCAACAGTTTAGATGTGCGTTGAGAGAATACGGTTTCGAGGCCGACCCTGAATCGAGGGCCAGTCCCGTCGATTGGCTGAGTGTGCTCACATCAAAATTTCAGCATTTCGTGTTACCTACCAGCAACCTTCACGTCTTTCCCTACCTGCCCCTGGTTCTCCTGATTCCCCGTCACAGATAGTAATAGGCTCCCGGCAACACTTAACGGTCGTCGCAACCCCTTATCCAACAACCCCGTCTGCCAACATTTCGCGCAACATCCCGGCACTCCACAAACTACCACTTCCCAACGTTGCAACACTGTATCCATAGCGACCCGGTTTCTCATCGCTCTACAAATAAACACCCAACGTCATGCTGCAGATTGACGATTGACTACGGGGCAGATGGGTATCTACGTGGAACCATCTCGAGGCGGAACGATGACTTGTAGCCGGAACACTTCGGATCGTGACAAGGCTGTGGGATACAAGGCTGTGCACATCCAGTCGATGCTCCCGATACACTTCCGTACACTTCCGGGTAGCCTGACATCGAGAACTGGACAAAGCCTTACCAGTGCACAGTCTGTAACATCTGAGGTCATTCCACAGCAAGCCGATATCATCCTGCATCAAGAACGCCCTACGAACCGCGAGTGATGGTAGATGAACTCCCGTTGCGTCCGGAGTATCGATACGCACTCGTTAACACGCAATCCTCCCAACTCAACCAAATTGCAAGAGCCACGACTCTGATTCTTCCCTCGCTGGATGCAGCTGTGGACGTCATGCTCGACGGATGCGATGGCAGATTTTACTGGAGTCTTATTGTCATCCCTGTTTGAAAATACCATGCCGCAGTCTAGAGTATCAGAAGAAACGTCGCCCATGCTGGGTTCAGGTAGCACTGTGAACTTTGGTCTTCCACGGATGGAGATACTAACACACGGCATATAAGAGGAGCTATTTCTTTTTTGCTGTACGCGTCGTTTGATATCTGATAGGTGGAAAGCATATTCTGTCACTCGATTGCGACCACACAATGGGGATGAAGGGTAGGAAGTGGTAGACTCATGGACGGATGTATACCATAGCTGCAACAATATATTATGAATAAATAGTGTATATAGTCGAAGCTGCTATCGATATCTCACACATGTACATCAATACGAGGTGGGGGTTTCAAGCACCCCGTTTCAGCTCCAAGTATTCCACACAAGAGTTTGAGCCCATTGCATGAAAAGCTAAGCTCCAATAGTCCCGTGAAAAGCTATCTACCGTACCCATCCTCCCAGTTCGTAGTTGTGTTATGGTCATCTTCATAGCTCATCACTCGTACAGTTTCCCTCCGTAGGTATCGTTGCTTTTTTTTTAACTAGCGCTATCAGTTATACCAGATGCTTCACAATCGCCGGTAAAGATGCAATGTGCTCTACGGAAACTGTCGATACCTCGGAAATGGCTTGTTCTCCCTTCCATCTCATTAATCGTGGATAAAAGCGGCATGCGACACAGTTCGTAATACTCTCGAAGGCCAGGTTTGCAAGCTTGTACGCCATGAAGCGAAAACGAACGTCCAGTGTATGAGAGTAGACTCGGAAATGGTTTCACTTTTGTCGCATCTATGTCCGAGATTAAGGCAACTAGCTGCGAGTGATATGGGCCGGCTCAACCGCGAATTCCCCGGACCCCACATCGCGAAGATATAGCGTACCGGCAGACGAGGTTAATGCGGCGAGTTAAGAATAAAAGTTTTTAATTTTAAGTACAGCTAGGTATAAAACGAAACGCCAGGGGGCTAGAGATTTCGAGCCAATTGGCAGCTTCAATTACTGTATAATCTCTTGTAAAAGCCGCACGGGTTATTCAGAAGTACTGGTAGGTGATGAAATCGACCAAGTCATTGAATTGAACAATTCTGTCGGTCAGAGATCGTTGATTGTAGGTTGATTATAGGTTTTTGAAGTCTTCAATTGACCATAGTCAACGAAAAGTATCTGCTACGGCTTATTCCCAAGTCTCGTTATTCAAGAGATTATACGATAGCTTTGGACACGAGCGTACCCGACATACTCGTGCACCTCCATGTACTTGAGTATGGGAATTTTATAAGCGTCAAGCTATCATAAAGAAACAAATTTGATTTCTGCCACTGTCATTACCGCGTCTGCATCCACCCACCTCCGCTTGACTCCTAATCTCCAAAACGTACTGCCCTGCGAAATTCTTCAACGTAGCGGTGACATTGGTGAAATCGGATGCGGGAGAGGAGTTGCTGGTACCGGAGGAGCTGGAATCAATTGGATGAGTCAGGTGAAGTCAGTATAGGTGAGAGGAGATAAAAGGGGGAGAGCTGGCGAAACTGACTCGAACCGGAGGTGATTTCGCTACCCTTTATCCCACTTATAGGCTTTTGGTATTCCCGTTCTCTCTCAAAGGCACACAAATAACCGCCCTCCCGAAATCAAGACAAGGAATTCACCATCTCCCCTTCAATAGCTATGGAAAATGGTAAGGGGGGTGGAAGGGCAGCGGAAAAATATTGGAAGGAGAACACGGGAAGAGAACTTCCGACCACGTGGTATCGTCCTACTGGTCGGACGGGACCTCGTGCTGACAGCAAGTCAGGTATTTGATGGTCGGTGATGACAGCCTTGGACAGCCCATAGCGGTGACGCTTTGTTTTACTGATCACATTGCTTTGTCCTTGGTTGGTAATTTGGATGTGTTTCCTATAGTCACTACGTAAATTGTGTCAATAGAGGCCCTGATTCCCGCAAAGGTCTTAGCCAGAGAACTAATCCCCCGCCCGCTTCTAACTAGCCGTCGCCGTCGTATATCTCACTATCTCGAGTGATATCGATGTGACATGTGCGTTTCAGACCAGTATTTGAGGTGATTGACTAAACCTCTATTTTCATTTACCATACTGAGCGCCGTGACAGTGACTGTGCTCGCTGCAGTGGTTGAAAGTAGTAAATGCTGGAGAAACCCGAAGCACAACAGATGTACGGTAGATAGGGTGAATGGATCTCTAGCATATCAGGGAGGAAGTGGGGGTGGTAGAGGTAGAAGGTTACCTTGCAGGGGAATGCTCGGTGACTAGCAAGAATTTGCCTGGGCACTGCGGGGTGAGGAAGATATTTGCTCGTGAGAAGGTATATATAAAATTTGGTTGGATAGATACCTAGATCCTCATCATGGGGTGGTAGAGATCCTCTTAACCCAGTATTAGATCTATGTACACAACTGCTGACAGAACCACGAATACACCGACTGCTGACCACCCATACGTTTGTTTGGGATCTATCAACCCGCATGTAAACAGTAGGTGGGGATATTTTCCCGCGTCACCAGATTTTTTGTTGGGAAAGATTCTGTTCGCTCACGACTGGGACGGCGTACATGTAATTATATGCCGCGCTCGGTATGTCTACAACAGCGCAGTTAAGTACTTAAGTAGTTTTTGCAAAGCACAAACGAAAAAGAATTCATTCGTACTTTTCATGCACGACGGGAAGCACACGATCAGTAGCCAGGACTTCTGGATGTAGGAATTCTCAGCGGCTGGGCATACCAAGACTTCTGAAGCTGCGTGGAGATATTCTTATTTGCCAAGCCACGGTACTGGTAATTCCGGCCACAAACGCCATGGCCCCTACATCCGGTTGTCCGAATCTGAATATGTATGTCTGCAAACGATGCAACCTTAAGAGCCGTCTCCGTTTCTTTCGTTTTCCCTAATTCCATGTCGTTTGTTAGATACTTACTTAAGCACTTGGTAGGTATGTAAATAGAGTTGTGCGTGCCAGCGTGTCATGGCGTAATTCGACTGGAGCTCTGTACAGGTCTTTCTATCGATCTAGCATTTTTTCAGTGGATGCTACTTCAAAGTATACCCAAAGGCCTGTACTTACCTAGGTAGATTTGTAATATTTGATCACTCTTCGCCCCCCATTTTGGTTTCCGCATATGTCATTAGTACTGGGAGTACCGGACATAAATACCAAAGCCAATGTAAGCCACAGAACTGAACCGCTAAATCTGAAATATGCAGTTCAGTAGATTCCCTTCGCCGTGGAGCATGAGGATTGGAATCTGATTGGCTGTGCATATGACCTAGAGTCGATTATCAATGACGGGGTGACTGCTGGAGTTGAGATATATGGGTCTATACTTATACAAGAGCTTAAGTATTTGGCTCACACGCCGTCATTCCCCATAACCGAGGATTCTCCCTAGCGTCGACAACACGGTGGGCCTTGTTGCCCTCCGAAAGAGGCAGTGTGCTCCTTTGGTGAAGAATGGGTGCTTCAATTCGACCAGAGCCAATAGTAAGCCCTTGCGTCACAGAGACATATCTGTCGAGGCTTAACGCCCCAATCCTTTGATTGCCCTGTTGGGTGTCTAATTCCTCAGACAAGCTCTTTCAACTCCACTCTCACCTTCTTCAATTCAACTCCGTCAATGATGCTGCTGTCCTTATCTCTGCCATCGATCACTATGAACGTCCCAAGGCGCAGCCTAAAGCCACCCCCCAGCTGCGATGCCTTCGTCGTGGCAAAGTCACTCAGTCCAACGTACTCGTCACTGCATAGCATCTAGGGCGCTTTCTATCGTCACCAGCCGTTGGCATATTTCAGCAGCCTGATAGCATTTCAGGGCTTTTCCACCACCGCACCAGTGGACCTGCGCCAGAACTGAACCCAACAGCGCCATCCCGCCAGCAGCGAACAGCGAGAGCCCCCGAACCCCCTAAGAGTAACTCTTCGCCTCCGGTTACCTATTGACAGGAAAACAGAGTAGTTACAGCTTCCTTACAGACCAACTACCATCTCTCCTAGGCACCTTGGATACCCACCGTTCCTATAACACGAAACACTAGGTTCTGCACGTCTCGAAGCCTTGTAACCGTGGAGACTATTGCAATCACGAATGGACGCCTTCAGCCTCGGGGCGCTCTCGACAGAGTATAAAGGTGTTACCTCCCACCAGCCGACTACTGTACTTGTAACTGAGGCAAAGTACCTCAACTGTCAGGAGAGAGTGTACTAAAGACTTTTCATTGCATATTTGGTCGACTCTTGACCGTTCGGAAATCGAGACAAGAGCTGCAGCACAACAAAGTGTACTACCCTCGATAACCGGTACATTACTACCACAAACGATGGCGAACCCGAGAATTTGGACCACAGCAGCAATCTGGAGACCCGATAACCCGGTCCCGTGCATGTAGGTCGACGGCGTACACATTTCCACTCCCTCGGGTCGACCAGTCACTACCGCGGCTGCTATGCGAAAATCTAGTCTTTGCGTACCAATTTCTGATGCAAGGCGCCGCTGGATCTAAACTTAGAGCTGTACCAATAGGTCGTTTCCCCTACCCTCCAAGCAAGTTCGTCCGTTTGCACCGAACGACTAAATCGATACCATGGAGTAGCAGTACCAGTTGTACTGTGAGACCCAGGGTTTCTCCCCCAAAAAAAGAAAATACGATGCTAACGGTGGTAGCTGTGTCGCCGTAGCTCAGCTGCTTCATGTGTACTCTACTCCGTATTAAGGGGCATTAGAGTAAAAGTACGATCTGGTTCTGGAATTTAAAGTGAAGCGATGGGGCATTTCTTCTGACTGATTGGAATATTTCTGCCTAGTTGCATTGTCTGTTCATTTCCAGCGACATCACAACGGACCCCCTATATAGACGACAGCCCAGTTGGTCGACTCTATCCAACCAACAGCTATAAAGGGAAGAATAGCTTAATCGCTACTAATCCAGCTAGCACGGTCAGCGCCAGCTGAGCGCCACGCGTGCGTGCAGTGGCGGTGGCAACAATTAGTGGGTGATATCCCCCGTGGGAGTGAAAGTGGGAGTGATGCTGCCATGGGGATGCCCCTGGGTACGGTTTTCGTTGATATAGGAAGAAGTCCCCGAATTTGGTGGGAAGTAACAATTTTCGGCAACAGAAACCAACCATATACTCCTGCCCAGGGATCCAAAAGGTCGGCGAACATCGGATATCCACCACGATGGTTTCGGGCCCAAGGAATCCGCAGTCATCTGTCTGCGACCATACAAACGTCGGTCATGGCATCACCATTTTCTTCCTTTGCGCGCCGCATTTGCCGTCTCTGCCACCTGTGCCGCATATACCAAATTTACCTGCTGTACCAACTTTACTGGCTCTGCCAAATATGTTTTCACCATAGTTGGCTTCGCTGATAAAGTCTACACTCCCAGCAGTCTTGATCAAAGCAAGCTCTACTTCAACTGAGATTCCGGTGCACTCATGCTGCTTCGAGGGATCCAGCCAATACCGAATAGCGTCGCCTAAGATAACATCAAGCCCGCCAGGAAAAGGAACCATGGAGCCAAACGCACGCCAGCATCATAGGGAGCTCAATTACGACTGCATATAATTCGCTTCCCATATCCACAGTTTTTTCAACATGTACCCTCCGGTCGAGCTCGTTACCCCCGCAATACGTGCAGCTTGCATATCCGACGTCATCCGCCTTCATGCTTGGAGCCAAATATCATCCTAGCCATTGGGAACCAGACAAATCAATATAATGTGTTTGGTATCCTATGCAACCTGCGAAACGAACGGGTGAGACCAGACAACACAGCGCATCGCAAAGCCTTGGCATTGACGTTCCAATAAACAGGATCAAGGGTTGGGTTCAATATATTCTCGAATATTCCACGCATATGCGGATGTTGTGCGTTGTACCCTTCCCCTCTGCTGGGAGGTTCGGTGTAGATTGGTGCGATCCCCACGCTACTCCGCAGATGGATTTTCCATCGAGATCGATCGAAAAGGTCATGTGCCTTGAATTATCCCGAGAAATACTCATGTATGCTCGGCAGCTGCCGGGCTACCCGCACCCAGTGCAAATCTCTGCACCCGGAAAGTGTGTTACACTTTTGCTGCCCTTTATTAAACCCGATTGCCCATGCCGAATATAAACCAACTGATTTGAGATTCGAAGCAGGAAGCATTGTAATGCTTTTTTCCGCCGGTATCCTAGCCCACAACGACAATACGGACCTTTGGCCCGATATACTGGTCTTTGACTGCGGTGCATAGCTAGCCAACCGAATTCTCATTCGCGTATAGAGGTGCGTCGAGCAGCCTGCAGTAACGATACCATCGACCTATTTTTAATCCCTGGAATGCATCTCTAAATTGCACATGTTCCTCATATTTGGTTTGCGTCATTCAATGGCATTATTCATTTTTGTGTATAGGTATGTGGACTTAGTGGAGAAACTATAGATCTAATACCAAAAAAACAAACGTTAACTAAGGGAATAATGAAAATGAAGAATAGCAGAACATAACTAGAACTTAATAACGCGTTTCCAAACTAATATGAAAACCCCATCTATTCCCATGACAATGTAACCGAAACCAACGCATCAATCATATCTATAACGAACCGATAACCGAAGAAAGAACCGAACCACGGACGAGGCAGAGCGGCAGGTAAACAACTTGGCTAGGTGAAGCTGATACCGCAGCGAAAGGACTCAAAGTGTTTCGGAAGAAAGAAATGGTGCGGCAGATCCACAGCTGTGAGAGAGACGGCAACAGTGAAAACGACAATGAGATCAAAAAGGTCTATTGCGGCAATTAGCTTCGCCATGGGACGAACTCTCAGACACTGGAATACTTACCCGTGCGGCCAGTATGAAATCATCGAATTCATCTGGATAGGGGCGTAGCGCCAGATGGGTTGGAAGATGATGGATTATTGAACAATCGATCAACGTTGCCAAGAGGCGACTCCAGTTTTTTGATGCGGTTGTTGTTGTCGGCGCAAGGGACATAGGTGAGGCAATTCCAATTATCAACACTAACCCCCTTTCTTGTTGGTCCGCTGCCAGGAGCAGGTTGGCTTCCGGAGTTTGAACTTCTCATGTCAGCTTCATTGCCAGATGTCTTGACATAACATGGGGTGAAGCACTTTTCCATGGTACTGGAGCTATGACGAGGCACGGTGTTGGTAGCGAGGACTGGATGCGGCTAAGGAGGCGGGGATTGTTTTGTTTGGGAGGCTGTCACTCTGGACGGCAACGAAGACAATCAGCTTGGTCCTATGGCGGCAATAGTGTATGTACGAAACGTTAAGGACGTGGGGCTGCTGGACTCTGCAGTGCAGCTTGCGTGCAAGCAATAGCAGAAACACGATTGATGAACGATTCCGATGATGCGCGCTGGACGAAGGTATCTTTCCGGAAGACTAGAGGAGGACGAAGTTAGGGAGGATTGACGGAGAGGGTCACAAAGCGGATGATGTTGAGGAAAAGGAGGTCGAGGGTGGGGAAGTTTATATTCGAACCAGTGCTTCCTGGGTGGACAAGGGTACTCTTCGACCGCCTACTCCAGTCCAGAGCTATGGTTGCTCTAGCTCTTACCCCCCAGCATCAAAGCTACTAGTAGCTATCTCCGAGTTCTGTCGAGATATCGATCGTTGGCTATGCGTGGCTGTCGACCTCCACGGTATTTGCAAGGCAGTGCCCTCAAAGGGAAACCGCAGGGCAGTGAAGAGACCGTCATTGTGGCTGTGAGGACGTGCTTTCGGTGCTGTACGATAACCATGAGGTGTTAGATTGTGGTGTTGGGTAAATCTGGAGGCTCTCAACTAAGGGGTTCGATGAAGATAGCGACACAAGCTTGGCATACCTATAATACATACAAATCAACAAAACCCTTCTTTATTGGACTTGCGGCTTGACAAAAGTTTACTTTGGCTTAGGAGAAAAGTGCTTGGACAATTTAACGGTACCAAACGGGGAACTATCAAGAACGCTACCAACAATACTTGGTAAAACAGGGCGCAATATTGCCAGAAATAGCAGATTCACAGCATAGCCCTTGCTCACGGCTATATTATATACCAATCTGGGGCGACTAATGTCTTCCTCCTAGACCTGAGCACAATTATGTTCATCCCGTTCAACCCCGTAACAAACCGCTGGCAGATTTGGCGAATGTATGGCAACTTCTTGGGATTCTTCCTGAGACTACTTATTGAGGAATCAGGCTGGAATTAAAAAGTTGACAGTTTTCACAGGTTTTCTCCTGTTCATCGCAATGATACAGGATTGAATCTTTTTGGATATTTTCTGTCTGGTGATGTTTCGGTCAGACATAAGGTTTCACCCCCTGCACGACAAATGGCATTTGATTTGCCTAAGAAAATTCTGCCTTGCGATATTCAACTTGCAGCGTCATAGCGGTAGTAATCACATTGCCCAACTGTTGGGAAATTACAACTGCAGTCAGCTGCAAATATATCCGATTCGTCAAATTGACCCAGTGGGTCTACTGTTCCCAAGATCTTTGTTTGGCCATGGGTAGGCTTTCAGGAAATTCGTTCTCTGGTGGGTTTTGGTGGCGGTGCGGTCTTCAAGGTTGCTATATTTCCTCGATTGCAGTAGCCAGAACAAATTCCCAGACAGCCGTTACCCAATATCAGGATTCAAAAGGTAGCCTAGGTTAAAATGGCAATTCCCAATCGGACGCATCAAAGCCACCACAGCTTCATATCCAGCTATGTCGCCGTGGTATGTCTTCCCCGCAAAACACACTATTCTAGTAGTGTATCCTCCAGGATTGTGGGTCAGAATCATTGCGTCCTTGGTGGCGGTGGTCGTGTGCGCCTTGGTATTCTCGTGATAAACACCACCCAATAAACACGATGGACAAGGCAGAGAGTAATACCCAGGCTATACCTTTTCACCTCTAGTGAACTCCTATTATTGCACCTTGTCACTGTTATCTTTCGATTATTTCGTCAAGAGTAGCTTTTTCCCTGTCGTTTTGCTTTGGATCCGGTTCTAGGTTCGCGGATTCGATCTTGTGCACCTCACATAGGCCTCAAATGTAGCCTAAGGTTTGGAACGTCGACAACACCAACCACAACAATCGGAACAGACACCGCCCACCTTAGGCAGTCTTGCATCAAGAAATAACATAGAAAACCCGTCTGTGCACGCTAGTTTCGTCTTAACCCAGACAGGCTATCAGCATATTCAAGTACAACGTCAATCTTCTCGTTTCGAATAATCCCGCCCCTAATTACGCCATCCAACCCAGAGACACGGTTGCTGGTTCCCAATAGATTGGATTAGAAAAGCACTGTGCCAGATACTATTGCTAGTACTACACATCCCAACGATATGAAAGTCAGTAAGTGGGAGTAAAATTATTACACGCCTCTACTATTTGCGTGTCGAGCGTAGAGTAATTTCAATTGCGGTTTCGCATACTCCAACCGGCGCGGACTGATCGGCAGGATATTAACGTCAGAAGAACGGCATTGCTGAATTCTCATGTTCGCAAAGTATCATTCATAATAATTTGTACCATACTTTTCGGAACCCCTCATAGGGCTGAAATTTCTGTATTACCTATTCTCTTAAGATACGCCTTAGACGATCTACACCTAGGTTCCGGGGAAATATATATATATGTTACAATCGCTCGGGTCAATTCACAATCCCTGCTACGGTCGGTTTCATGAGAGGGGGTGTGATTTCGCTCGTGCTCCGTAAAGTAACTGCACGCATCGAATAGCAAAGCAACCTATGTAGCTGCAGAGGTACAAAACACGACCTTCGTCAAGGATGCAAACTTTCGATAGGACTAGGAACATCATCTTCCCCTTCGTCACTCATGGGATGCTTTGATTTCCGTTAGAAAGCAGGAATAGGGCGATTGAAGGAACTAACGTAGAGCAGGGCATTGACCTCAGGTATACCCGACCACCTGATCTTATTTTCCGATGACTGACGCGGCCCGGATATGTGCGGAGTCGGAACGGAGGTAAACCCTCCAAAAGAAAGTCTGCCTTGCAATCTTGAGTTGGAGTATGCAGGGGGCATCCATGATATCTAGCCAACCACATTAAATCCATTTCGAGGATTGCCCAGAAGGAACTGAAAGAGCGCCCAATCTAGACCAAGGACTCCATCTCAGTCCTTTTAGTTTGAAGTCAGATGTGGATGAAGGGTATTATTGCGAATTGCTTGATGTTATCATATCTTCGAGTATTTTCGGGAAATGAAACAAGATTTCATTGCTAAGTGAAACGACTCTGATACTTGTAGCTAATCGCGGTGGGGACAGCTTATTGCGATTGGCGGAGTACCTGCATTATAGCTGCAGCAACACACAGTATGCGTTGCAACACCATGCTCATTGGTGCTAAGTTTGTTCACAGAACACCCTTTCATAACGCGGCACATTTTCTTGATATTCATTCCTAAGACGCCAGCGGACAACGAACCTCTTGGATATACCACAACAGCCTTAAGATAATCGCTAGCTTTTGAGGCAGTGTTTACCACCTGACTTCTGCTGTCACATTGATATGCAAGCCGGGGTCCAAGGACGAGTTTTTCCAGAGCTTATGATGTATATCACATCTGATGATACAGGAATCTGAGAGGGCGTGGCGGTCATGGAAGCCTGGAGTAGTCGGAGGAGTTTTTACCCAGCAGGGGGTTAATAGTGCGAGGCTGTCACTTCAGTGGTCCGCGGTGTGTGGCATCGGAATGGCTGTGCAGAGCCTTGGTCATCCGCCCTGGCTCTTCGTATAAAAAATCATGAGTTTGGGTGAGCGGAAACGCCCAATCCCTGCTTCCACAGAAACTTGTACGGATCAACAAAAGCGTTTCCGATCTTGCCCGTCTGCTTGTGTGAGTACGACGAAATATCTGGCGCCCTTGCACCAGGGACTCTGTAATGGATTAGATAACGTACCGGCAAGCTAGCTCTTTCCATACTAAGTTATCGTAAATAGTTCGAATCCTAGCTACGCAAGGCCCCTCTTATAAGGAGCATGTGAAATACGATTTGGAAGGCCTTTCCTCTCTTTTCTCTATAAAACCCGCTACAAGGGCTCCCGCATTCATTTTCTAACAAACCTCGATAGAAAAGAATTCATTGCCAACCACACCATACCGTTTGCTCCGGGTACCATGCCGTGTCACACATATCTATAGCGCAACCCATCTTCTGTTATTGTATTGGCTCTGCGGCGTGCATAGCCAATTTACTTGTGCATGCGTGGGCGAAAATGGGGGGTTCCAGGGGATTTCTCACATGCTGATAGAAGGCGGCCATCGCGAACATACCGGTACGTTTGCATCAATCAGATTCGGTCTACGGAAATCGATTGCGGAAGGTTCGATGCCATCCAACCACAGTACCTGGTCAGCCAACAGCCTCGTCTTCACACCTAATTTCACCAACCACGCTTCACACCGACCTTGTGCAAAGGCAACACCTTAGCGCCACAATTTCTAATCATGCCACAGGGGTAGTATTAAAGCGTATAAGTGGTCGTGGGCAGCATTGGAAGGGAATCGCATGCATTTTTTCTCTGTATCTTGGAAGCGTTGCATATCAGACCATGGAATGATGATGTGGTGTTCGGATATGGGTATAGAACATGCCATGCAGTAATCACAAATAACGTCGAGTGGAACAATGAGCAGTTGCGGAGGCGGTGCGGGGTAAGAGGGTAGTATTGTGAGTTGGACATTGTTTAGATGAGCTTCAATAACAGCATACCATTCGAGATCGTTTCATATCATTTTTTGATTTTGTATCCATATCCAAAAGTGAAAGCATGCTAGCTAGTAGGTTGTCGATAGGGTGCGTCAAACTCAACATACATAGATCGTTCACCGCGACAATGTTAACTGGGTGCTCAATATTAATATACAAGAAGAGATGTTAGCTATGATCAATTCAGTCCCAGGTGCTACGTTGGTATTTCTCCTCGTACTGGTGCAGTTCAGTTATGAAGGTTGCTGTCTAGTCCGACTTTCATGGGTTGGGGTTTTATTGAGGGGTGTCCGTTTACAGTTCCCCCCCGCGCCGCTATACGTTTCTGAAGGTTACTTGCCAGAGAATCAAACAAAACGTTGCAGGGGAAGTGCAGCATCTGTAACGGTAGACGACAAAAATAAATTAGTGATTTTAATATGAAGAGGGAATGTTATGATACCCCACCTGCAGCTGCGTTCGAGATCCATACACTAGAGTACAAGATTGAGTCGCCATCCTGCAACCTAATTAATTTTTATCCTTGAAACAGTATCGGGATCAGCGGCATCCCAGTGCACATCTCTCTAAAAGCACATGCCAGTAAACCGAGAAAACATTCGGTGTTACACGGTAATACCCAAGTCGTATATAGTCAACTACGGCCCCAAAAAGGTGCAATGGGAGCAGGGTGAGGGTCACCTCAGGTGCGCGTATGTACCTGATATCGATATCCCTAACACCGTTCAAGCCGCTGTCTATTTTGCACCTCTTATCACGATTGGATCAACATGGCGCCATAGGTACTCTTTTATAAAGAATCCGCACCATAATAACACCAGAACTCTGCGGTTAATTATGAGGGTAATAACTATTATGGACACTCCCGGGGATGTACTGTACCTGCATTGTGCGGTAAAAAGAGTAGAGCTCTCACTTAGATTTGCCCGGGTCCAATACTCCATATCCCTCAAGTGATCTTTATGGATTAGGTGTACAAGTATAACGCGATACAGAAGAGGTACTGCTTTGGGTGCATACGGTACCGGTAGCGTATCTACATAATTGACGGGGAGACATCATGCCGGGGTTCTCTCTGCTGCCCGCTATCGAAGCGTATTATCCCTTGTACCATAGGCGATGCCAGTAGCAACCACCAACCGTATTATTTGGACCCGTCTTTTTGTAGCTCGTGCAGCCGACTGCTGCTTCTATTTGCTGGATTTATGGCTTACTGAACTTCCAGACCCTCAACGGCGAATAAATATCGCGGTTGAGCTCAGGCAAAATCTGCACGAGATGGGTCTATCTAGATAATAGGTACCGTATTCTGAGGCTTTCACAACCATCAATCGCTTCAATTCCTGCTGAATTGTCTTTCGAGTTACATAGGCTCTATTAGAACACGGTCGCACATTGTACTTAAAGTAGATGCGGATCAGGTCGCGGCCTAAACGTTAATAATTGGTTGGAAGCTTAACTTGGATTGGTTGGCTATATTTTGCACGTGAATCCTCACTACTCCTACATGTACAACAAATTCACACAATAAATCACACGATATCCTAGTGCCATTACCACCCACCACCACCACCACCATTCTACAATGAAACGGACGGGTTTAGAGGCCGTGGTATTCGAAGTGAAGATGCCCATTGTGCCCTTCGTAGTGGGGGGAGAAGCCACAGCTTGGGTTCTCCTTAGGGCAGTTGCGGAGAAAGGAAGGAAAATGTATGTCATGGCCGCAAGCGGCCGAATACAGTATGATTACAAAAAATACATTCTACAATCAACCAACCATGAATGAGTGCACGCACATCCACACAACTCCATACATGTGCACTCATACAAGATAGCACCCAATTAATCATTGTAAAGTTGTAAGAGACAAAAGTGAAACCCCGTAATTTCTAATATTGAATCCGCTATGCGGTTTCAAAATCTCAAAACCAAGTGAAATCTCACGATAATTCCATAGAGTTCTACACACGATGTCACTCGCTATGTGTTGTGACTTAAACTACAGTAGTGTCATTCAAACTCAGTTGTTTAATCTACCGCCTACATGAAATCTCATTCGCTGCATGGTGTAATTCAAACTACGCTGTCGTGTGATATTATATCGATAGAAGAGCTTCGGATGAGGCTAAAATAACAATTTTCGTGGTTGGACAAGTGATATTTAGTACAAGCCGGCGAGCTTCCGTCGGTGGTTTGTTTCCCACTTCTCATCCACCCTGTGCTATCTCGTTCACCTATTTTCTTGCCGTTCGCAGGGCTGTTGCAGGACTGCCCCTCCCCCCCCCCAAAAAAAAACAATATGTGAGGCCATGGACCTTTCCCCTGGAGGTCTCAGGAGTCTCTGGAAGTCAAGGTATTACAAAATTTCATTTTCAGATAGGTCTTAAATGTCACTTTTTAAAATCGTACCGGCACTGCAAATGACAGTTGACGTTCGAACCTCATCTATCAGTACAATATATTTCTGCATAGAATCTCACTCGTGGGGGTACGGTTGGAGTGGTATTCACCTCAAAACCCGGACAAGGTGATTCACACAATAGTTGTTGTGGTAGCGGTGTAGTGGCAATAGAACCACAGGTAATTCGACATCATGATTGTCGTTGTGGGATTGTTATGATTAAACTACAATCACACTACAAAAGTCCCGTTTGTAGCTAATTCACACTGAGCTACACCAAAACCTTGTACTATATATAGGGCACCGCGATTCTGACCTAGCTACCGCTTCATGATCACATCATAAACGGCTACCCTTCCATGAGATACTTATCTGAACCCCGGCTTTTACATGCCTACTTACGTACGATACTTGCGCACTAACCCGAATCTACATTTCTTCCTCCACGACGCGACTTGTATTATTCATCTACTCGACACGTAGTTTTTACCTCGCATTAGTCGCAGCCTGGTTCCGTATATGCATTGAATTGTTGTGTATGTATTGGCTGTCTGGTTTATACACTTGATGCAACTGTTGGGCACTTTGAATTGCTTGAAAGTTTGCGTCTTGGAACTGAGTGGATGAATGAGAATCATTGTATACACACCGGGGGAGAAGCGTGGAGTTAGTGGAAAGCAGGGCATAAAAGGAGGCTGCGTCAACTAAAGTATAGAGCGGGAAATTTGAAGGAATTCTGAGCTGGTATGCAATGATGTAGGACTAGTGCTCTATGTACACATATAAACATAATAAGAACTAGAAGACACGATTAGAAGATGGTTCCCGGCTGTTCTCGTCGCTTGCCCTGTCGGACGTCAAGCTTTCGAACGCAAATGGAAAGTTGCTTCTAATACAACAAATCCTCCCTCTTAACCCCACTGTGGTACCTGCAGTGAAGGAATAATTTGCTGTAGTGCACAAAACACTCTTGGCGTATGTATGCCCGTTCGCCGAAACAACTTAAACGTGGACCCCCGGATCACAACGGCATGCACATCTCCCACTTGAAATTTCCCTGTTCGAGCTCGAGTCGGATTTTGGGCCTGTAGTTTCCGGAGGTAGGGGCGCTCGAAGCATGAATCCCGCCAGGAGGTTGTCACTGATCTACAGCATTTGGCTTAGGGCTTGACCGAGACTGAGGTTAGACGAAGCTTCACAGCTACCACCACCATTAGGCAGAACCGTAAAAGGGATGAGAAGCAATGAGAAACAGACTCGAATGTATTGACGGTGAGTACCGAGGGAATTGTAAGTTAAGGATTGGTGAAACGCTAGGAGGAAATCCTACAGTAATGCGGATTCCGAAACGTGCTAACGATCAGCATGTTTCTATAACTTTAAAGCTCTCCTCCGTCCTTCTGCTATGCAAGCGGTATAACGATTGCCGGAGTAAAAGCTTGGGCCTTGGTGACCCGATCTAAACCTACACTTTTAAAGCGCATGCCGGCTGCTGCAGAATAATCCCTCGAACTAGGAGCTGAGAAATACCGGCTGCTGCAGCTGAGATACCCGTAACACGCTTGTTTGGCGGGCTTGTTTATAGTTTCGGAGACTTGACGCGTCGGATGGGCGCGACTCAATCGATCGCTTTCAAGTTGTTGGGAGCCTAATTGTAGATGTAGTCTGTGAGCGTATAACTAAACCACCCTACACAGAAGCGCAAACAAAGAGATAATGAAATGATGAATGGTCCGGCGGTGTGGAAAAATTGCTTTGGGAACCATAATGAGTGCGAACAGGGTGATGGTGCGAAAGCTTTGCGTGGGTACTCTCGTTCCCAGTCCTACGCAGAACGAGTGGAGCTGAGAACGACTAGTGATTGTTCCTTCCCCTCAACTAAGAATCACATCGACTGTCCTCGACCACCACGACCGCCTCAGCCGATCTTGCGTTGTTGTATAAAATCTATCTTTCCACTGCCTCCTTTGAGGCCGTAATATGTCTGCGCATACTATTCGACGGGTGACGAGGGACGAGTTCGTTGAGTTGGGCACTGCGTTGTATGTAGGCAGGGTGCCGGTGCCAACAAACCAAACTGCGACCATGTTGGAGGGCGCCGATATCGGTCTTTAAACAAGCAGGTAAGCGCATAGGGCCGTCTATCGATGGATCGAACTGATACATACCAATCTCATATGCAGCGCAGACTATATACGTCGTCACGCTACTGGCCAGAAACCCAAATCCGATAACGAACGAGAATGCATGAGCTAATGCCTTTCAATGCTTGAAATCGAAAGAGCGGAGCGGAGTCTAAACTAAACCTGCAAAGTCACGGTTCAGGCTATCCGACTAATCAAGTTCAAGGGAGTCATACAACGGAACCTTGATCACGATCGATGAGCCACCGGCACCGGGCATGAAAAACCACGCGTATTTGAGATAGTGGAGAGCAGCCTCCAGGACATGAAGACAGAAATACGGGGTTATGGGCTGATCGCTTCGGCCCATCGCGGTCATTCCTCCCATTAGTCCTGTTCCGAGTAGTTTAATCACCGTCCTTGTTCGATTTTTGCTTCCATACGTGGGTACTTGAGTATTATGGATAGTGAAATCTGGCTGGAGACTACTCTACCGAGTTAGGAAGTCTTGTTCTTCGTTGGTTTACTGTTAATCTTGATGAGAGTTTTAGAAAAGGACCTCAAGTAGTGTACGTGCTGCAGCATTTAGCTATCACTGGAATAATAGTGGATTTTACCAATGACTAAACGCCCCCTACCATTTAATATCTCATCATCACTTGTGTTAAATTCTTGTAGCGAGTGGCATCAAGTTTATCCATTGTGTTGGTATGTTTGTTCATATGTTGTGGTTGCAACCACATCATGATGTTTGGAACCTTTACAATGCAGTACACATCTAGTCGATGTTCCTGTACACTTCCGAGTAGCTTCACTGGTGCATAAGTTCATAGCATCAGAAACTGGTCCACAGCAATTGCTACTAAACATCGTTAATATCTACAAGGTTGTGCATGCGGCGAAGATGTGATTATGTATTCCCGTATACTTCCAAGTGTTGAGCTATGGCCTGACAGCAAGAATTAGGCATAAACATACCGGCACACTAGAAACTAGTCCACAGCAAGCCCATATCTTATATCCTAAGTCAAGGACGCCCTACGAGCCCGAGTGATAGCATGTGAACTACTGATGCATCCAGAGTATTGAAATATACTTAACAATTCAACAAAATGCAATTCCTCCCACCAGCCCTAAAGAACCATAGCTCACACTCTTGTCACGAACTAGCACATAGGTATCTCTAATAGCCGGATGCAGCTGCCGATGCTACTAGGATCTCCTGGCTTGGGTGCACCAAGTTACAATCTAAAGTTTACCGGAGTATCAGAAAATGTGCACCTTGATGTTGATGCAGGCAGCCCTGCGGATTCTCGTCTTCTGTGGATGGAAACCCCAGCATGCACACGGTATATTAGAGGAGCTATTTGTTTTGTTGCACGTGCCGTTTGAGGTTTTGACCGGCGAAGGTCAGAGTTCATCCCTCACGTGCGGCAAAGTTGTTATACTTGGGATGAAGGGGTAGACGAAGACAGAAGTATATCATACTCACAGTATAATCTCAAATAACAGATAGTGCACATAGTCCCGTGGCTATCTCTCCCATCCATCAATACGAGCATGGGGTTCCCACACATCATATTTGCCCTTCACAGCAATTATATAAGGTATTTCAGGTGATGGGGGTCGTTTCAGCTCCTGTTCAGCACTTCATGCGAGTTTAAGCTCATAGTATCGGAAAATTTCAGCTTAGGCTGTAAACTGCTTATTATATCTTATTTATGCACCCCAGTTCGTGATTATTACTATCCTCTATATGTGGATTCATGTGACATCACTCGACTCTTCTTTTTAATCCATGGCATCTGTAAGCAAGTTCACATTCGCCGGCGAAGATACTGCCCCCAAGAGTAACTCGTTTCTTGATGGTATGTCTTCCACGCCCTTTCGCCTTCACTCGCTGGCGTGAGTGGCGGCTCAGAAGGACTTCTGTCGTATATCGGAGATTGCGTTACGAGGGTTCGAGCGAGTACATGGCCGTGTTGACTCAATTACAAACTACAAATCAACTGTATTCCCTAACCGACAGATGAGGTTGATAAGGTGGTTGGAATCAAGATTTCGTTCGTAAGTACGGGGCCACAAAGCAAAAAAACCGGGACTCAAGGCGATCTCCGTACTAGGTTTTGGGCTGGGGGTAATTTCCACTAGTGCTGAGCACGAGCGTATTCATCACAATCACACTTCATAAATAATTTCAGGCCGTCATAAGGAAACAAACTTGCTTTCTACCACTCTACCATTACCGCTGTCCCCATCCACTTATCCTGATTGTACTGCCCAACAAATTCTTCAGCGTAACGATGTCATTGGTGTGTTAGCTTGGGGGAGTGCTCGTACCGAGGGAGCTTGAAACTCAGACAACAGACAAGAGGAGATGAAACATGAAACGAGGGAGAGCTGGCATTACTGGTCACTATTTGTTCCATTCATAGACTGCGTTAGTACCCCCGCTCTCAAAGGTTTACAAATAAATATCCTCCTTTCGACATCAGGGCAGAGAATTCTCGGTTTTTGTTTCAATAGCTGTATGTGTAGGTGGGGGGGATGCGGGGGTTGATGGAATGAACACACGGGAAGGGAGCCTCCGGATGACCTCGTGCTTATAGCAAGTCAGGTATTAGATGGTCAGTGCTGATAGTCTTAGGCAGCCTCAAAAATGTAATGCGTTGTTTTTACTTCCCACGTTTCTTTGTCATCTTCGTATTATAACTCAGTGATGAGTAATTGGAGGTGCTTCCTAACTATTAACTACAAGGTATTCTCATCGAGCACAGCTTTTGCTGTGCGGTATTGACTGGGGGAGGAGAAGGCTGAGACAACGTCTGTTTATTGCAAACCTTCACATTCTTCCCGGGGTGTCTGGACTCATCTTCCATGACCTGAGTACATGCTGAGAGTTAGGTTTAAGGGGATTCCGTCAGTGGGGTAGTTCTGATTCCCGAGCAAAGGTCTTCGACAAGGAAATTGAATCACGGTCAGCATCTACCCGTAGTATATCCAACCTATGAAGATTTAGGCGGTCCCGCTATGAGCCGCCATACAGGGCGCAGAAACACTGACATTCGAAGCATCGTGCTCGCTACAGTGGTTAAATGCTAGAGACTTATGGAGCAGAAAAGGTTAACGATGGGCAGGACGAATGGATCCCAGACATGGCGAGGAATACGATCCAACCAAGCTTTTTGCTGTAATAAGGATATGGCACCTTTTCATAATTCGTTTAATGTGCACAAGCGACTTGTAACAATGCACAAATTTATGTTGGCTAATATTTGTGGGGGCGATGTAGTTATACATACCTAGGTATGTAAAGTATATGTTTATTATACCAGTACATGATTCATGTGAATCCGTGGTTAGAATGACTAGGAACTAGCTGTTAACAAGAGGATCGAACGATGATAAAAATGGGTGTTGGGCCTGATGTTGCTCAACAGAGGGAGAGTAGAATAGTACATGCCGCCTGGAGATTCTCTTCAGGGGGACCGCACCGCAGGAAGGAGCTGGGTAAAGGGCAACTTTCTTGGGAGAATGCTCTAGGACTTGCAAAAGACACTACGGATTGGACGACTTTTGCATGTGAGGCATCCTGACAGCGGTGTATAAAATTGACCGGATAGATGCCCTCTCTGAATCCTGGTTTCGGAGATAACCATACTAACTATTGATGTCTATACTACCACGTCTAGTATATAGAGTACCGATACATACTCTCTGGAAAGCGACGCAAGCAGCTCTCTTCCATTTGGGCTTTTCAACTTGCATGTCTGCGAAAACAGTGGATGGCAATCCTATTCACCGCATCTCTTGTTGGGGGCTTTCGTTTGTATCACCGCGCTTGGTAGTGGACGACCAGACTTATGGGGTGTGTATATGCGGCTTATATGCCGTAGCTGCAAACACTGAGTGCAATCGAACGAGATTGTCACAGGACGCGAGTTCTGGCTGCAGGGAGTTCAAATAAATCACCGATTACGGGCGTAGGTGGCTTAGTTTTAGCTCCCTAAACCTACCTCATGGAGTCAGTGTTTCCGCTTCACATTTGCCCCGTCTCACAGTTTTCTCGTTTGATAGAAAACTGCACGTCGCTACGGCAATCTTTTCGGCAAGGACGGCCTCTGAGTTAGAGATGTGGGGGTACTGTACTCATACAAAACTTGTTGGGTACCTCTCTAAACTTTTTGTCTCACATCTTGCCCCAGTCCTCTGGCAATGGCTTACAAATCTTTACTAATCAGCATGTTGACTGATCGCAAACAAGTTAGAAGTTCGTTCGGCAAAAGCATGTGATGTAAGAAAATCTAAATGTGCAGCAGATAAGACGGGTAAGATAAGATTGATTATGGTTAGATTGAGGGTTGGCATGGAACTCATTGATCTCCACACACGTGCACAATCCTCCCATCCAATAGTTGCGTTCCACGCTGGCCAGTCGAGCAATCAGAACGAGATGGTTCTGTGGTTGGCATGTGACATCGTACGTGTATGAGAGTAGGCATGTACCTGCGTCGTTGTCACGGAAGTTGTCAGCCCAGTAAAGTGTCAAATTCTGCAGCTGGCTTGTTTTCTTGACGGCGATATCAATTGTCTGGTTCCATTTGTGCTAAATAATTATTTGTTCTTCAATAGTAGCATATTTTTAGGACAATATTGCGCCATCTATGACAAACGCTGCTTCCAGGCTTCCGATTGAATCCGAATTGTGCAACGCCATGCTTACAACCTCAGCTGTCTTCTCCATCCCTTTCTTTTGTTTCTGATAGGTTTCATATCGCTTGCTACGCACGGCAGATGTGTGAATGTGTTCCTGCCCTTCGGGTACCTTTGTGTGCGTGTCGAGTGGTGGGTGGTTCGGTGAAGAGTTACAGGAAAGGATCTAAGGAATATCGAATTAATAACAGACGTAGGACTGGAGTTCGAGCCTCATACACTCTACTTACAAATCGTACTGCGGTGTCCTTGTCGAGAAAACCCTACCAAACTCGGTCTAATCTTTTCCCTCGGTGATAAGTCCACACAGTTGCTCTCGAAGCGTCCTCTTCTGCGTAGTGGCGTGCTTACACCTATCATCATCTGGTTATGTTCGTTCAAGTCTCAAGTAGGGGAACGATCTAAGTACATCGTTTTGGTATGGTGAGCTGTCTTTGTGTGACTATCGTTTTGCCCTGTAGATGTTAGGAATTGGACAATTAGACGTCTAGTTGGATAGAATCCAATAGGAAAAAAGTTAAAATAATTCTCTTCTCTTGATTTGTAGGGGTTGGTGAATGGGTGGGTTTGAAACACTTGGATGATCCCCTTACGCAAAATGTTGTTTGGTTGACAGTGGTAGATAGTTTATAGCTATCGAAAAGTGTCCATCTAGTAGGTTGATTGGTCGGGCTAAGGTGATCAAGAGCTGCTCTTAGCGCAGCTAGTAAGATACCCCTAAGACTTTTCCATCACCCGTCTGGCTTCCTTACATTCTACAACCACCTCTACCTCCATCAAGGAGTGATGTACTTATCTATGCCAATGTTCACCACGATGATCCGATGGTTAGCCTCAAAATCACTCTAGCTGCGAGGACTTTAGAGCCTTCGTCGTGGAACAGCCAGGAAAAGGAACCTTCAGCCCAACGCAACAGTCCTCGATGGCCCTCCCCATCCATCCAAATGCCAGCCATAGGTACGGTTCGCGTCGGGATACCAACGAGCGCCTCCAATGTTCGTCAGCAGTCAACTCTCCGAAGACCCTTTGAGGTAACGGTATTCCCTTGTTACTTGTTGACGAGAGTAAACAGTAGCTCTATTTCCGAGATCGACAGCACTTCCACGCGCGGCTACGCGTCTTTGCGGCGCTGCAGAAATACCGCAGCAACCCACTACTCTTCATAGCACAAAGCACAAATACGGTACCTCATGCATCTATAGCACTCGAAGCCTTGTGAGAATTATTGTGAACACAGATGGATGCTTTCAGCCTTGGAGTGCTCTTGACAAGAGTATAAAGGTGTCACCTCCCACCAGCCGATCATATCTTCCGAGGATCTGGGTTCTTGCAGCCACCTACGTATATCAGAGATAGACTATATGGACCAAACCCTCGGGTCAATACCGGCATGTTACCGGGTTCCCCCGGGTTCCTACCAACCGCCTGTAGCTATCCACCGGAATCTGTCCATGGTATACTGCAGAGTGCAATCTCTGAGACAGGACTGGATTTAAAATGACTCAATGGTTTTTCCTATTCTTTCAGGCAAGTTTCGTCCCTGTGCATTAGTTCGATCTAGGGTTATCTGGGAAACAAAAAGCAAAGCAACACATTAATACGATGCTAATATGGAGTGTAGCGTAGCATCATCGCCGTTATCCCGTACGCGTATTAAGGGGTAATACCATAGCACCAGTTTCGCTGAATATAATACCATCTACTTTAGACATTTAAAAGAGAGTGATGCCAACATCTCTTCTGCCTGATTGCATCGTCCACTAATTTCGGATGACTTGACCTGTGTGTGGGTTCCCCGAGCCCTATGAAAGTGGAACTGCTAGCTGATGATGATGCATGGAGATTCCCCTTGGACGGCTTCCATTGATATGCGAGAGGTCCCTGAATTCTGTGAGGTGTACTAACCTTTGGTAACAGAGATCGACCTCTACCCCCCACGGCCAAGTGTTCGATACGGAGACCAATACATTCATTGTTCTCATGCATGCCGCCATCAAGATCGCTGCGGAAATCGCACTTAATCTCCAGCCCAGTTATCCGACAGATAGGCAGACATCGGATATCCATCAAGATGAATTCCAGACTTGGTCCCTTAGAATGCACGAAGTTCTCCGAACTTCTTTGCATCTGCGATTATACCACTATTAGGCCATTGGCCATCATTTCTACTTTTACGTGCCGCATGTGCCGCATGTATCGCCTGCGCCGCCGGTGCCGCATATACCGCCTGTGTCAACTACCATCTGCACCAACTTTGCCGCTATGATAACTATATTCATCATTGTTGGCTTCGCCGATAAAACCCACACTTCCAGCAGTTTCGGTCAAAGTAATCCTTCTCCTACTTCTTCGCCCGGCGCAGTCCGTACTACTTTGAGAGCTCCCGGCCAATGCCGAATAAATGGCGCATCCGCCTTTCAAAGAAAGGAACCATGGACCCTAATGCGCGCTAGCTTTACGGGGAGTCTGATTATAATTGCGTATAATTCGCTCTCCCCATACGTTCGTACGATCGTTCAATACTTTAGTCTGGGCCGTTACTCCCGTGGTACGTGAGGCTTGCATATCCGACATCATCCGCCTTCCATGCCTGGGCCAGGTGACATCCTGGCAGATTTGGAAACCAGGCAATCAAAGTAACTTATTTGATCTCTATTGACTGGGACCAGACACCACAGCACACCCAGGTCTTGGCACTGATGTTCCAGCCAACGGGATTAAGGTTAGGTTCAGCATTGCTCTCGAGATTCCATTGCATATGCAAGATACAGATTTCGTGCGTTGTTCCGATTCCTTCTCATCGGAAGAAGTGGTATAGATGCACATGCTACTCTGCAGCTGGATTTTCAATCGAGATCGATCGGAAGGGACCTTGGGGATAACGCACCTAGAATACACTCGGGAAATACTCCTGTATGCTCGATATGTACTGGTACAGTGGCACCCACACCCTAATTGTGTGTGGGGTCTTAGCGCGAGAGAAGGTGTAGATCTCAAGTTTTCTACTGGTATCTCCCGATTCCGCTCCAGGGGGCTTGAAAGTGTACTTCACTATTGCACATTTCCCCTGTTGCTTGTCCGTACGTTTTAATCCCGATAGCCCATACTGAATATAAAACGACTAATTGGAGAAATCGAAGCAGGAATATATTTTGGTGCCTTTTCCGTTGGCATCCTGGCCATTACGATGGTATGGACCTTGACTTAATTCGCATGCGGGAGTGCGTCGGGCGCCTAGTGTGCAGCGGCGATCTTATCGGGCGATTTACGACCCCTGGAGGGTCACTAAATTGCAAATGTTTTCAGCCGCATTTGTGGGTACATAATTCACTGACTTTGGAATATATGTACGTGAACCGAGTTTGAATCTATGATCTAAGTACCAAAGGGAAAATATTAACTAAAGAAATGACAATAAAGAATAGCAGAGGTTAGCATAATAATAACACCCGATATGAAAAGCCAATCTATGCCTATGAAAATTTACAACCAAAACCAACGCATCAATCATACCATAATAAACCAACAGCCCAAAGAAAGAAGAGTCGAACCAAGGACAAGGGAGAACGGACGGGGAACAATTTGGCCAGCTTCGCCAAGGCAGCTATGGAAGGACCTAGTGTCCCTAAGTGGAGGAGGAAGTTGATGACGCCAGATCGACAGAGCAAAGAGAAACGAAAGGCAACGAGATCAAAAGTAGCCTTGAATTTGAAAAGTTCTACCGCGGCAATTAGTTTCGGTATGAGACAGCAACTTGGACACTAGGGTACTTACCACGGGGCCGTACCGCCCAATGATTCCACCAGTCCGGTCTGGTCCAAAAGCAAGGTCGGACTGGACTGGACTAGACCGGGATCGGTCCGGTCTGGACTAATCCACCCCCGGACTACTGGAATCATTGGTACCGCCAGTGGAACCCGACGGTTGGTTTTCTGCTAACAATCGGTCGGCTTCGCTAATAGACGCCTGTACCTTGGCGTTGCGGGTACTGCTGCTGCCGTCACCAGGAACATAAGTCAGGCCGTTCCAGCCAGGCACACTGACTCCCCTTCCGGTCGCTCCACCCGTAGAGGCAGGCTGGTTCTTGGACTCGGAGCTTCTTATACTTATGTCAATTTCATTGCCAGATGCCCTGGAATAAGACTTGGGTCAACGCACTTGTCCATGGTCTTTGTCTTTATCTTGAATGACGGTGGGAGGTGAAGGTTCCGTGCTGAATATAAAGGGTAGCAGGTTTTATTTAAACTAGCAGGGCAGTTAGTTGTTGCTGGATCGAACGCAGTGAAACGACGAAGATTTTGGGTGTCACCTAGACGGTAACGGGGGCAATCTACTTGGTTGCATATCATCAGTATGTGTTGGGAAACTTTCAGTGCGTGGGCCTGCCGCATACCTAGAAATGCAACAATATAGGTCCCGGCGAACTACAACAACTGATTTGAGATGGAAACGATGGGGCGAGCAGTGGACTTGGACCTTGGTGATGAGCTTCCGGCTGGAGGTGGCGACGATCGAGAGCGAATATCCTCCTAGAAAATTGGTTCGATGATAGGACTCTGGAATGTCCGACTAGTCAGCACAGATAGGAACAAGATCTCTCTGTTATGGGACCCTACCGTGGAGGGTAAGCAAAGGTGGAAACAGCAATGCAGAACACGGTGATGGCAGTTGAGGACTGATTCGAAAGGGGTGTTAAATGCAGATATTTGAAGGATTCGGAGTCTCGAAGAGGACGAAGTTGTAGAAGAAAAGCAAGAGGAAGCATTGGGGTTTATATCCGCAGGAGAGCTCCGCCGAATACATAAGGTTTGAGGCTGGTGGCCATGACCTTAACTCCCCTGCCACCCAGGACAATAATCCACCTCGAACTATCATGGCTGTAGTTCTTACGAGCTAGAGGTAGAGCTAGCTAGCTGGGAGCTCCGAAAGTCGGCCATCGCCCCTGGTCGGGTTTGCTAGGCAGTGCCGTCGAGAAACTTGAGGGAAGGGTTGGTGGTTATCGTGGCTATGTTCTTGGGTGCATTCGACATGGTATGATGAGTGAACGTGAAGTGCTCGAGAGTTCGGTGTTGAGGACAATCGTCACTAGTTTCGCCTAGAATAGGGGGATGATATTATGGCTTGGCACTGTCTCCGTCACTTGCCGAGGATTTCACAGCGAATATAATATGGTTATTATAACACGACGGTCAAACAACAATTGAGAATTCTATCGAGGTCTATAGATCAATTCTACGGGCAAAGCCAGTTCAAAATGGCTTAAAACGGGGGATGAAGTATCGACTGAAGCGTATTATAATCATATTCAAAAATCTTCCCCCTTTTTGCTTACCGAACTTCTTTCAGGATGGTATCACTGATAAGGCTTCGCGGATTCGGCTAACCAATACACGTACAATAAGTATTCATCTTGTCCATCTATCCAAGCAACACACGACTAGCGGATTGCGGCCCGTGGATGAGGGGAAGTATATCACAACTTTTGGAATTCTTGCAACACCTTATCGCTGAGAGTTCTAGTGCCTGAGGTCAAAGTTACTCATCTCACAGATGAGGTTGAGGCTACAGAATATGGGATATTTTGAATAAATTTTCACTCCGGTGTTTCAGCCTAAGTTTCATTTCTGCGCGTAGTATCTACTATGATTGATCTGATTTGCTCAAGAAATTCTGCCTTGTACCTAGGTAAAATTCAATTTGGACGTATATGCGAGTAATCACACATTCCCACTGTTGGGAGATTACGATTCAAGCTATCGATTTATTGGCCAACGCGGTCCGGTGGGTTCAAATGCCTAAGGGTTTTGTTTGTTTGCAATTGGGCAACCACTGAATCCACTTTCTGGTGGATTTGTGGTAGTAGATGGGTATAAAGTGTTGCTGTCTTTCTCGTCCTATTCTTCTAGTGGTTACAGAAGATTATAGACGGCCGAATATTAGGATCCAAAGGTCAAATGGCAGTCGGTCTTACCGGATTAAAGGCAATTCACAGACGGAGTTTTTCACAGCCACGCATCTAAGCAACCACGACTGCACTTCCAATTATGTCGCAATTATCTGTACCCTTGCAAAATACGCCATCCTGGTAATGTGTTCTCAAGAATTGTAGGGTCGGGGGCTGGCACAGTTGCATATAGGACTCGTAGCGTAGGAACATTGAGTACGCCTTAGCTTGGTATCCTTCTAGTGATGGGGTCATCCGATAAGCAAGGCAGAGAGCAACACTTTACGCATTACCTTTTCACTCTGAATGGCGAAGAACCCCATTCCTATCTGCTGTACACTGCCATGGCTACTTTCCATCGACAAGATCGAGATTGGCTACTCACTTACCACTTGCCTCTGTATCTGGATATATCCCCGTTCTCGTACACCTTGTTCTCAGCACTCAGGTCACAAATGGACTAAATCACCAACACGAACTACAGCAATCTATGATTAAAACAAACAAACAAACTACAGCAACCTGCATTCAAGTTTTACTCGTATGAATGTATGCTGGAAGTTAAAGAACGGCACATACTCTACTCTGCCCTGCAACTATGTCTCAGCCTCGGTTGCAGGCAGAGGTGTGTGTTCACTTACGGTTGGCTTTCTCTGACTCTTGATCCCGCGGCCCGGCTGCTGTACCTTGGAGATACAGTCATAATTGCTTTGCGAGATCGGCTTTCTCGACAGCACCCAATCCTATAAGCCATTGTAATAGTAGGGGTTACCTTATTAGAGCTCGCTTTGGTACTTTGTGGACGTGGGATAAAAAAATGGCCCCCCAAGCCGCTTCAAATTTGAGGCGGATGAAAACGACGTCTCGACTGCGTAACCCTGCCCACAACTCTTACAAACATCCCGCGCCCTCCGAGATACAGGTTGCTTGTGGTACCTCGATCTGGACCTGCGACTAACGGTTAATCGGGTTGAAAAAGCAAATTAAATATTTTAACGACGTGAAATGTGATAAAATGAGGCAAAAGCAATGGTATACTGTGCAAGGAAGGGACAGAGGTGTCACGATTCTTGACTAAGGACTCTTTTATGGCTTAGTGAAACGACCTTCGATACTTTGGTGGTTACTACAGCATGGAGACAGCCCACAGTAATTGACAGCTGTAGAGAACCTACATATAAATATAGCAGCATGTAGAGGTTATTTTACCGACGCGTTTCAGAGGCACCGTATTATTGGTACCTAGTACTAATTTGCATACACTGATAAAATAGAAGTTATTATATTCTTCAATGTTCCTAAGACGCCTGACAGACGGCGAAACTACAACTCAGGACATAGCAAGACTGCCTGGTGATAGCTGTTAGCCTCGGGGCACTGTTACCACCTGATCTTCATGGTTGTCAACATGCATGTCGGGGTTTGGCGGCGAGGGCCTACGGAAGTCACACTTGATCCATTGATGATACGGGAACCTGGGAAATGTGAGGCGTGCGGTGGAAGTTCACCTAGGCAATCAACTGAGGGCAGAAAGGTGTGATTTTTTCGCCGGAAGAGATGAATGCGATGCTGTCATTCATTTCAGTAGCCTGCCCGGCCTGACATCTACAATGGCTGTGCAGATCTTAGCCAGTCACGACGAGCTTGGGCTTTCCTATAACTTGCCTCTGGGCTCTGGCTCTCTACATGACATCACGAGTCTGAGTAAGCGAGAAAACCTGATGACAGGCTGATACATAATATCGAAGAGTTTGGCCAATTGGTCCTTTGGCGCCGAGGATTCTACAGAGCAGGGAGGGTGTCAAACGTACTGGCACGCACGCTCTATTTCAAGGGTGGAAACAGTCCGTCTGCTTGCCAGTACTACAGAGTCCGACAGCATCATCCACCCACGGCATTCAGGTTTTGACTCCCGAAGGTTACCGCACCCATCGGAACTTGCCGTTGGTGGGTTAGGGGTAAAGCCGGGCCAGATCCATCAGTAGCATATAGGAATCCATAGGCGCTTTCAGTCTAGGACTTGTGTCTATAATACCTAAGGTAAATAGGCTAGGATCTATTCTCCCCATTATAAATAAATAGTCGAAATTCCTAGGGGTGAGGGGAGTGGGCTTTTGCATGGAGGAATGAATTGTTTCTATCCCTGCTCTATGCTCCGTATCTCGCGACACCGCTCGAGGCAAGAGTTTCAAATTGCAATTGAAAGAACATGTGGATGCGTTGTCGTAAATCGATCTTCTCCCTTCTAATAAATTTTAACTATAAACACCCTCCAAGAGCCTTACCTACCAAGTCCAAACGATCTCTCTCAGCTTTTGCTATTCTTCAACAGTGCTGTCGCAAAATCTCGATGTATCGATATATATATTACAACCACATTATGTTTATGGGGATTTGCGGTGCGCGTGCCGTGTTGCGAATCTCTTTACCGCGATGCACTTTGCCATGGTATCGGTCCCGCGTGTGTATAGCCAAATTGCGTCCTGCATGTGCATGGTTGCCTGCGGGAGCAAAAATGGAAAGAAATGCAGGGCTTCGAACGTCACGGTACCCCTCCTCCCGACTAAAATAGGTTCACTGGCTCTATCTGGTAATCAATTTACTTTTTACCCTCCGAACGAGAAAGAAGATCGGCAGTATCCGCAATTGCAACACGTCTCATCGATAAATGGACTTCGCGAAGATCAATGGTAACACAAGTAATGCGTTCCCAAAGTTAGACGTATTCATTGGTCCTAGTGCCTCTAGTTGCGCGACTTAACGTGTTGGGTTCAGCAGTTCGGTCATATGTTATGGGGGAATTATCCTTGTAGGATGAGATTATCCCTCTCTACTTCAGAGAACTCGCGGTGGCCTTTGCAATAGTCGGTAAGCTAGGGTGTTTAGATTGGCGGGCAGCCCTCATTTTTCCCCCTGGGGGTTGCTGCTGTAATTAGCAATAGTACGGATACTAATACTTATTTGTATGAACAACACAGCTCAGAACACTACCACAACAATGGCCTCGAATCAGGCTCTCAAATGTATATATGCACTAAGATGAAAGTGGAAGTGACAAAAAGGGAGTGTGGCAGGGGTAGAGGGGTGCGAGAGAGCTTGGAGACATCACTCTACACAAAAGTTCGCGGGTTAATTGGGTTATCAACTTGGTGAAAATCTCACACCACGGGTTTGTACCGGATTTGCAGGGAAAGAAGTGTTTAGAGTGGGGGAAAAAGAGTTTATATGGGGCTCTAAGCAAATTGGACAAATCTACTTGTGCAAAGTTCAAAGAGAGTGATTGGATTAAGCTGGCTATAATCCAGATCAAGCTTTGGGTCAAGGCTGCAGTGATTGCAAATATGCTGGAATCTTTTTTAAAAAAACTCGGCACTGACTCAGGTAGATGTAAACAAATACCCCCCAAAAGCTCAGCTCTCTGGAGGTAATTTTGATTTTTGGTGGGGTGATGTCTTCAGGCCCTTTCACCTCACTTTTCTTCATGATCTCAATTTGGATCAGACTCACCATTTCGGTTAGTATGAAATCACGTGAGATTAAGGGCCTGGGTACGAGGCCACAACAATGAGTTCTCTCATAACAGTTTGTTTTTCGGGAGGGATGCCGAATGTTGGGATTCGGGTATGATGCGTGCGCACTTGGAATGAATTCGCCGACACCGTCAAACGGGCACCCCCACAGAATCGCCCCGCAGATGCAGCATGCAACCACCATTTACTCGGGTATGAGGGCAAGGTATCGGACGTATCATCAGGGGTGAATGTTCTAGTTGGGTCGGTGCACTTGTTAGTTTTCTGTTTGTTTTCTGCTTGTTTCTCTAGTTGTACAGGCCTAGGTACGGACCTGAAGTCGGAAACCCCATTGGGTACGGTACGAGAGACAAAATGGAATATACAAGATTCATTGCTGGTCAAAGCTCCCATACAAATCTTTATTTCAACCAATTGTCACTCCCTGAAGTAAGATTTATTTCGAGCAGTTTAATTTTCTTCCTGATCCTTTTAGGCTCTTCATCGAGTACCTAAGTTGTGCGGCGCGATCATGACTTGCTACGTGTATTTGATCCTTTGATCTCCTATATGGGCTTGAAAATCAGAAAACATTTGGCACAAACCCATACAAATTTCTATCTAAACTACTAAGTTTTTCTACAGGCTACTTAACTACTATTACTGATGGTTGGCGTTAACGCTTTTGCGACCCGTGCCACTCCCCCTCCCAGGGGTATTCCCACCTTTTAAGCTAAGACAAGTACTCTTGCTTAAAACTCTATATATTCTATCCATCCACCTTCTACATCTTGCACTACGCTTTCTATTCGAATCCTCTACCACGAGTCTATTTCGTATCGTGACTACTCTATCACTATCCGATGTCTAACGAAGATACAACGGTTGTCGTTTACGACTCCCACACTGATAGATTATGGACTTGCCGGCGGTCTGAACTGGTTCCCTGTAAGTCCCTACTCTCTCCGCACTCTGCCCAAACTCATCTTTGACTGATTGTTTGGTATGGTTCTAGTTACTAATTATAGATGTGCTCGGGATGACCTGCCTCCTGGTGGCGGCAAATTTGCAGTCTGTGTGGATGAAGCTTCCGGTAACTGGGAGGAAATATCGGTTGTTAAACTTGACTCTCTGCCCAAAAATATCAGAGATGAAATGAAGCGGGGGAATATCACGAAGTTATATGTCCAACATAGCCCAAGTTGAGTAAGTTACCGAGTGTTATCCACTAATACTCGTGTTAACTGTCAGTTACGTTAGCATCAGCCTTGCAACGCAAGTGGCGGCCCGACTGCAGATTTATATACACTTCCGCCATGCAGATAGCCGATTCCTACATTCCGGAAAAGCAGGCAAAGTTCACCAACCGTTCAATCCATTCATCACATCGTCCCAAAATACGGCTACTGTCTATGAGAAACATCTCTAACCTGGCTTCCATATACTCTCGTATACAATACTTCCTGCACCGTCCTAAATCTACATTCCTTTAGAACGGAAATGTTGAAGGCATTCTGAGCCAGTCGACAATGCTGCGGGACTAGTACTTTATGTACATATATATAGCAAGGGCTGGAAGATTTGATTAACAGATGCTCTCGTTTCCGGTTTCTCTTCGCTCCCCCTTCTGTTGGACAACGGGAAAGTTGCTTCTAACAACGGTTTTTATGCCCAGTAACCCCCTCAAAGCCAGTATTTTGCAGGATAACCTCCCACTACGTAGGATAACCCTCTGATACTAGGGATCGAGCTTTTACCCTTAGATATATCTGGTATCTGTGCAAGTTCATGGGTTTTGAATTGTGATATTACATTCTACTTGTACATTCTATTCATCCAGTCCATGTCTTCACCAATTTCATGCTCCTGTCACTCAGGTAATATCCCAGTCGCTCCCACTCTGCTTCCTGTCACCCAGGTAATATCCCAGTCGCTCCCGCCCTGCTTCCTGCATCCCACTTTGCTTTCTCAAAAACTAGGTGTGGCTGGGTGCTGTTTCTGGTATAGTGATCGATACCTCTGTAGGTTGAACATGGAGGGGCGCGATCTGGAATATCTGGTAGTGTTTGAAGATATATAGCGGTGCTGTGAGAGTGGTCACGGTTGAAATCAAGAGAGCAGAGCGGGATGTAGTTATTAGGAATGCTGGGTCTCAAAGAGAGAAGGTAAAGGGGTATTACGGATTCTTTTGACTCATGGTCTGTACTTGAGTAAAACGTCAATAGAACTGGTGGGTTATCCTACATAGCGAGAGGGGTTACCGGGCATAAAAACCGTTCTAACAATAGTTAATATCCCTCTCCCACTCGCATGCCCGCTCTAGCACCAGAAGTGAAAGGATAATTTTCTGTAGTGCGCAAACTATTTGGCGTATGCTCACTCGTCGCAACGCCTAAGAGTGGACTTCCGGCTCACAACATATGTGCATGCCCCTGTTGAAGTTTTACTGTTCGAGCTCTAGTCGAGTTTTGGGTCAATGGCTTTCCGGAAAATATAGAAACCTGAAAGCCACCGCCGACTCTACAGCACCCGGCCCTCGCATGCACCCTATCGACCGAGACGGAGGTGTTTAGCAGTGTTTGTCGGGGCTCTCGTCGTAGCCTGCGTGGTCGCCGCCGAAATGGCGCCCATTTCCTCTTTTCTCGATGTGTAGACCTTGTATCTAAACCGGCTACCGTCTCCGCCACCATTTGGCTACATCCGATTCGTATTGTGATTGACATGGTGTGGAATCTCTTCCATCTAGGATAATGTGCTTTGCAAACGGGTGGAGGACGAACAACTCCCAGTATCTGAACCACGGATCCAAACATCGCCCGGAATCGCAAAGGAATCAGAGACATATCGAATGTACCGACGTATAGTACTAGCTGGAATTGAAGATTATCGTCGTGTTGGTGGAATCCTGGGTGGAAATTATGCAGTGGCTCTTGCGAATGCGAATGTTGAAATATGTATCAACCAACGTTCTCTGTAACCCTTAAAGTTCCTTCAAATCGTTCTCATCATACTAGCAGTATAGCCATTCCAGGTGTACGGCCTTAGGATGGATGTTGCGATGTCTAAAAGTCGTGATGCTCGTGCAGTAACGTTCGATGTGAAGCATGCAAATTACCTACAAGCCATTAGAACCCTCAAGATGTTCTTACGCCGGGTATATACCATTATTCAATGTTCAACATCGGTTGCGTACCATCCATCACCAGATCCGCTCGATGCTGCTTCGCTTAGCGAGCTCTTTAGTCATGGTTTCATGACAGACTTGTTCGTCGGAATGGACTCAGTCGGTTGCCTTCAAGTTATGGAGTGCCGGATCACATCTGTAGTCCGTGAGCATATAAAATTGCCTTATACACATGGATAAAGGAACGCCCGCTGTGTCTTCGTCGGAAGTTGTTTGGGAACCGTTGCAAGCGAGCACTAGGAGTTGATGAAGTACTAAGGTGTGACACGATAAGCTTGGCAATTGCATTGCGATAGCCTCCCTTCGAATTCAGCTTCGATTCCTATTATATATTAAGAATCACCATCGACTGTCTTCGACAACCATGATCTCCCGGTCGATCTCACATCACTGCTCCAAATCCATCTTGCCCAGCCCTCCAAAGCCTCAATATGCCTATCCAGGCTGTTCAACGCACCATGAAAGACGAATTCTGCCCGGCGTCCATGTTGGAGTGTGTATAGGAGGTGCGGAGAAGTGTAAGCCCAACTGCGAGCGACCGTATTGACGGCGGCGGCCGCCTTTAAAGGAGATATGTGTATGTAGAGTTTTTAATCAGCCGACCGAAACAGGATTCAGCTGAGGACTGACACACCGGTCTGGTGCGCGGCGCTAAATTATATAACTCGTCACGCTACTGGCCAGAATATTTAACAAATCCGATAACGCATGGAAATGCACGAGCTAGTGCTGCCTGAAAAGTGTAACTTCAAAGGACTGGGACGTGATATCTGGTCGGAGCGGCTGCACACGGCTCCAGCCATCCAACGGGCCAAGTTCAAAGTAGCCATGCAAAAGGAGTCACAATCGCGACCAATTAGCTATTATGGCTGAAAACTACCTTCTAGTGGCCGTTAGGGGCTAATACAAATCCCACAAGCATTCGAATGGATGGTTCTTCAACACTTCCTATGGTGTACTTTCTACCAGCTGTAGAATGGCTTGCGAGCCTTGTACTGGGGCTTGGAGAGACAGCAGCTTGAAGTACTCCTCTACCTACTACTAAAATATGAGGAGATATGGCTTATGTTGTTTTTCTAATCCCCGTATCAAATTTTAGTATACGCTGTTATCCCACACATTGCATATATTTTAACACGCGCACGCAGAATCTCACACTATTAGAGTAAGTATTCGATTGGCTTACGCGGTATAGAGTATTGGAAACAGGATGTCGGTCTCTGGCTACTTTTTGCGACTGTCTAGCACCTGAAAACCTCTGGGATAACGGCGAGTTTAAGCAATGGCAAAAGGTACTGTACCTTTTCTCGTGCCTAGCTGCATGAGGCTAAGCACGACAAAATACCGTTACTATTTAATCCCTTGTTCTAAATGCTTCAGTTTGGCAGCGAGTATGTACGTAACGCTCTAGTAAGCTGCTTATTGTTGAGCTGATTAGAAGTTCTATGCGATATGCCAAGCATCTATGATGCAACTTACCGTTTATAGTTAGCACTATTATTCATCGCCTGACTTTATGTCGTATACGATACAATTAACATCTTCACATACGTACGCGTACCACTCTCTACGCGAGCATCCGGTTACGGTACAGCACTTATTGTGCTTGTTATTCGTTGTCATAGCAACTTGATATAAAATCTTTTGTTAGTTATACAGGAGCTCATAGAAATGAATATGCATTTAGATGTCTAACTATACGCCTATCTATATTTAATTGCTGTTCAAGCAATCAATGAGTTCAGATTGTCTCCAAAAAAAACCCCCATATATAGAGTAGTATGGGCCAGGCTTTCAGCCTCTTGCAAGTCTAAACCTCAAGCTTAGCAGGAGTGACCGTTTTCTTATTTTTTCCTTTTTTTTGCAAATTGGTAGCTCGACTTTGCTCTCAAGGCCTTCACTTCATCAGTATTGTACTAGATTCAACAGGCTTCCAATTTGCTGAACTATTCTGCTGCACATAGGGACTACATACGCGTATGCGGCTGCCACAGCATGCATTTTGCCTGCTCAGTTCCCACCCACCCGCTTCTCTAATACTACTCGAATAGTGTCACTTATGCACGAGTTTCCACCTGTCACAGACTCGATTCCGAGTTTACTGGCATCAGATAGATTTTATACCCAGGATTGATTTCTATTTCTATCTACATTGCCCTCTTCTCTGCCTTCAACCTCACACAGTTTCAGTGTTCTCAACCGTCCCGTCCGACGGCCGGGGACGGCGAAACTGTTGCTATAGTATGTAGGGGAGAACAGTGTGTGTAGATTCTATGATACAGAGAGAAGAGAGAAGACTCGACTTATATACAGAGGATCATCGGGGAAAACTTTGATGCTTTGCCACCCTTTGCCACTCTGAGTCACTTGCCACCACCAGGTATGCAACAAAAACACCGTCCCCGGCCGACCTTCACTGTCTTCAGCGGACACCAAGCATTTAGGTGTTCTATGAGACTAGATATGGTAATGGATAGAGTTTACAGTACATATTGTGTGTAAATCTGAAGTTCGGTATGATTCATCTCGTGAATTTCATCGGGGCTGCCGGGAGCGACCCGGGACGGCAATGTGGTGCCCCTGGCCGTCCTATCTGGCCGTCCACGTCCCTGTGCTGAGTGATCCCGGACGGACAGGACGGTTGAATATACTGCACAGTTTTCTAAAGGCCTAGACAAGATAGGTTTTTCCATATTCAGCCCGGCCCCCCTGAACGTCACTCTTGGAGAAATGCCTTGGTGTTGAAACAGTTTAGGTGTCAGAATCGTGAAAAATGTGACAGAACCTTCTCTGCTGAGAAAATTATGTATTATCGTTTGGTAGTACTAGTGTACCGACCACAAAACCGTTATAGTACGCCGCCTTGGCACTAGCAAGATTTTCCATTAGTCATTGTACTCTACACGTTAATGTCTTAGAACACTCTATGGACTATCAGGTCTCGGGGCGTCCCTCTCTCCCCCTATGGTGGTGTGTAATCCCCTGCCCTGTGATTGGAGCCTGTTCTCACTCTGTTGAAGTTAAATGTGGTGTTTGGCATGGATTTTATTTAGCGGCCTTCATCATCGAAGTTTCATTAGATGACACTCTTTGATACGCTCGGTCCTAGAACTTCTCGTCACTCGCAAGCCTGCTCCTTAAAAAGTCGAAAAGAAGCTGATATGCGAACGCAACTCTACCGCAACAGAAAAAGGTTTATGTACACTTGAGGGCTAGTTGCTAGGAAACTAGAGTGTCCAAGTTAAGCGCGTCGCTGCGCGAGACGCCCAGCAGACGTTACTAGTGCGATTATACTATGTGCATAGCATGCCAGACAGAAGGACGATGACGCTCACTATTGATACGACACAACTGTAGGAAGGCAGTGCTGATGGGTATTTTAGCGCAAGAACGTCAGCTCATGTATATACGTATATTCTTAATTGTTGATATGTCCGCCATCAAATCAAATCAGTTGCTGTGCACTATTAGTAGCTTAACCAGGCATGTCTATGCTTGACCGACATCCCCGATAAGGTTGGAGCTTTACGGTAAAGGCTTGCAGCATAGTACTTTGCCATCGACTGTAGTGATGCCAAAGAGCCCAGCTGGTTCGAGGCTATCGCAAGAAAATGTAACTTAGCAAAATATAGCTCATTGAATTCGTTGAGTGTAGTGGGCATCTCCTGTCTGTGCGTGCTTCTACACCTAGGCTGGATATGAGGAAGCAAAAGTTCTTGTATTTTTACATTATTGCATCCTTTGTTACTCGCTCCGGGGTGTAGGGAGTGAATGCAGCACTGATACAAAAGTTGACATTGATTACGGATGATCATATTTGACTCGTGGATTAATTTCTTATGCATGGGCAGTACTGCTGTCATTTGTATCTCTGTCGTAGCGAAGATTCCGCCGACAAATGGACTTATAATCAGTGTTGAGAGTACGAGCGATTTAGAGGTGGGCTTACGTGATGAATGTCGTCAGGTGGGAATTTCAGCTGCGCAGCTGCTGGAACCACGAATACATCTATAATTGGTCTATTACATCGTTATCTAATCTATTATACAGCCTCGTTGCCTTATAAAATATGTAGCCTACTAGTATGCCTAAAGGCGTGGTCGGTTACTATTCGCTTGGAATTGTTGAATATGGGAGCCATGTTATGAAAGCTATAGGCTGCTGCAATGGTATACTCTGCACGTAAAATTTGGAGACCTCACAGTGGTGGTAACAGGGCATACTTCGGTATAATTATGACTTCAGTCGACGGATTTGCGGCAGTGCATTATGTCGGAGACTGCAACTTGACATTCATGCTTACAGCTGCAGCTGCATACCACACTCTCGTTGCCGAATATCAATGAACATGAAGCCAACTGAAGGGAATTTGGTCTGTGGATTCCATACCAGCCAATATCCGGTATGCCCCGTTGGACTTGAGGATCATGTCGACACGGCACCGGATGCGTCGGAAAACTTACGGCGAAATATATTAATTCCATGCTAATGCTACACACCTGAGTGTGAAGTAGTAGATCCTGAGACTTTCCAACGACCCGAAGCAAAATAGCTCATAACGTTCCTAGCTTCTTCATATCTAGCGATGCAAACCCCTCATGGTTCCACCCCAGTGCGCAAATACCGCAAGTCGCTTGCTAATTGTTAAAAAAGTAACACCGAGCCCTAGAATCACTATAAGCCCTCAGAAACGTCAAGTGCTCTCGGACTTGATGAAATACATGAATTGCACACGCACGTATATCCCTGCCCAAGTCTACTCCGAAGCCGACAACACGCTCAACCCGTACTTCGTATACCTCGAAAATGTGCGTCATAGATCACGGGAGCAGTATTGGGACAGACTGGGAGATATGGATGACTTTATCGACCTATTCATAAAGACATCTCGGCACTTTTCTGGGGCCTCAAAAGGTGATGACAAAATTCGTTCTTTCTCAGATGGAATTTTACCCGAAATCAACAAGCAAGATCATCAGTTCAATTCCGACGAGTTTTTCCGGATGATACTTGTTCTCATAGGCAGCTGGCTACTCATTGAAGAGTCATTTGGAATGGATATGTACCGAAGTCCCTGGATGACTAGCTACTGTAAGATGTTTCCAGCAGAAGAAGAAAAAATGGTTTTTGGAGGGGATATCAGTCTTAGAAAGCTGCTTTCCTTCCCAGGGGATCTTCTACCAGTTTCAGGTTCGCCAACACTGGCAACGGCGGATACGGAAATTTCACGGCAGGATCTTAATGCATACACACTCACTCGAGCTGGCCGGATTCGTCTCCAATGGACAACAAATATTACCCAGCATCTTACACTGAAGCAAGGGGACAAAGAAACGAGTCTGATGGTATTCGGGATACCATGCGCACTCAGCCACCCAAACTCACAGATCGCTCCAAGGTATGAGAGGCCCGGAAATTCCCAGAGCAACGCATACTAATAGAAAGATATCAAGTAACGTCGGAATCCCACACGAGTTACAACGCGAAATTATTGTCAGTTACGCTTTATTATTTGGACGGTATTCGGAGTGCCAAGTAAGCTGCCGATTTTTTGGCCCTAAAATATGCCGATGCAATGGGTGCAAATTGCTCCGCGTGTTCGAGAAGGTGCCTCTACTCGATGGGATCGAACTAGATCCACTACTACGAATCTACAGTGAAAGGTTCCCCGGATCGACAATCTGGGAGCAAAAGGAATTCAAACACTTCTGGCCTCGCATACAAAAAGTGAATGAATTCTTAAGATGCCAAAAGCCGAGAACGTTGACCCAGTTGTTCAACGATAAACGAGAGACTCTACCCTACTATACGTTTTGGTAGATTCTTGTGCATCCTTTTACCTAGAAATTTGCTGACAAGTTGGCAGGTTTGCTGCTGCTGTTCTCCTTCTCACGATTATCCAGGTATTTCTGGGTGGATTTCAGGTGGCATTTACGTTTTTGCAGTTGAATGGTCAGCGCAATACGGGGGGGAAAGGGGGATTGTAGAAGACATTTATTTCGTGCTGTTGGAAAGCTATAGTAATGCAAGAGTAGTGGTCTGTGATGCACCCGCCGTCATGCTTTGATTTCCTTCAAGTAATGCAGGCGGCATCATCAAGTTACTCAAGAAAATCACGGACGACACAATGGATGTCCCAATTGGATTTCTTATCGCCAAATGTTGGGCCCAATTTGGTCCTTTCACTTATTCAATTCAATTTAATTTCAACACACAGGAGCAGCGGCGGTGCAAGGCTGCCAGCACTGTAGTGAAGCAATATAGCTAGGCAGTTTTGTGATGGCGACCCTGCCGAATCTCATGCCGAACTTGTCATTCCGGTGCGGGTGTTGCGACCGGGCGGCTAGCCGTTCGCGAATTCGAACCGGGCATTTCAGTTGCAACTTGGTTATCTGACAAAACTTCGCGAATTGATGTGACCACGAGTTCGACAACCGTTCGCAACACATGCCGCCTAGGCAGTGCATGCTGACATGGGCTAAAAGTTTCTCCCGCAAGTACTTTATATGGCAAACTGGTTGAGATACGCCTCAAGCCTCGCCTAGAGTCGCAACCGGCCTCTGCCTTACAACCCAGGCGCTAATAACAAGGAAATAACATGAACGTCTTTCAATTGATCTGTTTTAGTGAGTTTGTTGAAAAGTGGGCTAAAGTTGAGGCTGAAAATCATCCGGCCGGCTAGCTCATATTGTATCCTGCCGCAGCAACAAGCTTGTGTTGGAAGTTCGAGTTACTACAAGCAGGAGTCCTGCACTGCAGAGTTACATCTCTTGTCACTACTGGATACAACAATGCTGCATCCTGCAATGCTCCAGCCTACTTCTGCGGTCAACAAAAATTCTTGATTTTGGAGGTGGTAGGATAAATCTTATGGAGAACGTGTCAATTGCGTTCCATCAGGATTTCACCGTTATCACCAGATCATCATTAGTTGAGAACAATAAGGTATGCAGCAGCTTGACCTATGAGCCTAGGTGATTAGCTGGAAGAGTCTTGGTGCATCATAACGGAGCTGCTTAATGCAGCTTTCAAAAGGCTCACTGCAGATCACTATCCTTGCAAAGCGGGGCCTGAGGCAACATTTACGTCTCTCGGTGGTCTGAAAAATTGACGGCTGACTTTTGTTGCTTAAAATTTTGTTTTCGCAGAACAATAGCATCCTTTGATTGGTTGGGTTTGTCCGTAATATTCCCGTCCTGCAATAAACTACACTTAATTGTCGTGAAGGCGAAGACGCAGGGAGGTGGGGTAGAGAGCACTCTAGTGTGCATGGAGGATTACTGCGCCCGAGGTCGTGGTTCCTTTCACTTCGCTGTTCTACCGTCCTATCGCGATATCGTCTACTCCTAGGATCCTCTTTAAAAAAACGTTGCTCTCACGCAATGTGTACTTCAGGCGAGACAATGTCCTCCAGTACCCTCAGAGATTCCTCCTCCTCATCTACATGCAAGGTTTCAATTGCAGCAGTCACATCAGTTGACAAAGAAAATTCAAGTCACAAACAACTTGTTCTAGCCCTCGGTTCGTACATCTGTATCATCTCTGAAGATAAACTGACCCATGTCACAGATGGTAGTGGAATCCTCGGGTACTCGAGTCTTCTTATATTGAAGGCCCTGATGGAAAGAATCGCAGCTATAGAGGATAGACAGCATTACTCGAAAGCAGAGAAATTACCGCTACCATGTCACTATTTCGATTACATCTTCGGCACTAGCACGGGCGGGTGAGTTCATAAAATGAAGGGAAAAGGCGGGGCTAACCTACATTTCTAGGTTGACTGCTATTATGCTAGGTCGATTAAGGATGAGTGTTGACGACTGTATGCGCGAATTTCAACTGCTCGCTTCGGAGGTCTTCGAAAGGCCTAGGAAAATGCATTTTCGCAAATGGTTGTGGTGGTCCAGGGATGTATATAACCAACGGCAATACGAGCGCTTACTTCAAGATATCATCAAGAGAAACCTGGATAATCCGTTGCTCTACGATGAGTTCAACGATTATTACCCGCAGGTAGAGTTCGAGCAATGCAAAACGTATGATTTATGAATCACGTGGGGTCGGCTTTGAGCTAACCTGTTGTAATTAGTGTTGTGGTTGCTCTGAGTGAAACCAGAAATAGTAGCCAACCGTATCTTTTCAGGACCTATAACCACATTCGTCTTCCTACAGCGGCTCCGGATGGATTTGGTCCACTCTTGAGAAATCCGGGGCGAGCTTACAATACCAATATATGGAAAGTAGCAAGAGCAACATCTGCAGCTCCGTACTATTTCTCAAAAATGAAGCTCAATGGTCAGTTATGTGTAATTCTAACTGGTAGTGCAATCCGTTGACAGATGTTCAGGGTCAACCTTTGTTGACGGAGAGCTGGGACGCAATGAAGTGAGTAGACTTGCATACCATGAGGTCCGACAAATGCACTACAATCCCGAGGATGGAAGTCCCATGGGACTGCTGCTAAACATCGGCGCTGCAAACATCGGCGCTGCAAATAGCAACAATTTTCTTCCTAAACGCTCGAATTCCTTAGATAGTAGCGTCCCGGTTACAGACAAAGATTTACATTCACTGTGCTTAAAAAACGGGGTTGAATATTGTCGTCTTGATGATAGTCCTAGCGTTCGTCGCTCCAAGGCTGCTGATTGGAAGTGTAAAGAAGTGGTAGAGAAGATTGAAGAAAACACTGAAACATATCTGGAAAAAAACGGGGATCGGCTTGATGGAATAGCGAATATGTTGGTTGAACTTCGACGGGAGAGAATGAAAAAACGGATACAGGTTTGCAAAGCTATCCGATTGGTTTTATCGAGTTCTAACATACCAAGAAATAGATCCAAGGAAACGAGTCACGTGTAAGTTGAACGGAGCATTCCAATCTGTTTTGTAGCTAAGATTTCTAGGAGGACTCATTCATCGGTCATGATGGATATGCTCTTAAAGACCACATTGTCAACGAAGAAAACTGGAAGGAAGTCCTGGAGATCGTTCCAGCGGAGCTACGCCGTGGCCTTACTTTCGAGAACAGGTGTTGGACATTTTCTGACAATCCTAGGGGCATTAAAAATAGAGTTCCCCTGAGGATAGCAAGAGCTCTTGTGGTTGTACCTGTCTATACCCCTCCATTTGGACGACCAGCAAATGAATCTCCGTCGGACCCATTATATCCACGGCGAATTGATCCATTTGTAAAGGCTACGGACGATATAATATGTTGTTTGCTCGAGACGTTCGATTTCGCTCTAGGATTTTATATCCTCTATAACGGACATTTGCAGATTTGGGCAAGCGGGGGAGACAGTTTCGATCGCCAACTAACCGGATCCCGTTACCCTCGGTGGTTTGGTGGACTCAAAGTCTCATACTTTACACAGGGTCCTTGTGCAACGGCAAGTGTAGCTGAGGCATCACCTCAAGGGCTGATATCAGCTAGTGGTTCTCTAATTACGGACGCTAGGCGGCCCTTTGAATGCGGCTGCGAAATAGAAATCAGAGAGCGTTCACAACGATCAGGTCGTAGTCGTATAGGGGTCGCCCTGGAGATGAAGAGTCTGGGGGGCAGAACGTTCATTACGATGGCATCTCATGCCGCATTTTCTCAATCCAAAGGGCGGCCATCTTTGTGGAAGTCCCTCGCCAAACTTTTTTTTTGGCGCAACAGAAAATGTTCTCAGGCTAGTTCTCATTCATGGTGGGATGGAATGGAGGCCTATAAATCAGAAACGGATATCAAGGTGAGTTTTGTATTCCATCTCGAGGATTTGAGTTTTCTAACGCAGCTAGTTGGGCAACCTGCACAAATCCTACGACGAGGATCCGTCGGCTAGGTTTCCTATTGGCTACCAACAGGACATTGCCCTAATTGAGCCTGATGCCTCGGTGAGGATAGAAGACATCAGCTGTCCAGCGAAGGAGTGGTATAAAGACTACGGTCAGAACACGCAGGATACAGTCTATATGCTAGGGCCAGGGCCGACAGTCGAGGGCCACGCATTGCCTCAGAGGTGGGGAGAGCGTATTGGTGAGGGGATCATGCGTATTCAGGGGGAAAAGCCCAAAGCGGATCGCAAACGCCGAATCGACGACCTTGTTAATCGCTGCTATCTATGGAGGCCTCTCAACGAGTTCGACGAGGAGGATGCATGGAGTGGGGCTCCAATTATTATCAGGCATGTTGATGGGAATGAGCATCTACTTGGTTTCCAATCTTTCGTTCAACCCAGCTCTTTTGATTCGCGACACAAACTCAACGATGCACAATTGAGTGTTCGGAGTAAACAAGGACAGATCTCGTTTGCGGCCTGTATGCATCCGGCAAATGAACTCTTGAATGCTAGAATATTGTAACGAACCAGGATAGTATCTGTCGAGTCTGCGCACATGTGGTTTCATCCAGCGATGGTAGGCACCAGCGATGGTAGGCAGTGATAGAAGGATAGAGAAGTAGGGAACAGAGGTACCAAGCGCCAACCCATTCGTGGATCCACCCCCGTCCGCGAATGGGTGATGCTTGGTGTGGTCCGCGGACGGGTCGTCCCATCGACGAGATCTACAAACAGGAGGAGGAAGGGGCAGAGAAGGGGAGAGCAGGGGAACGACTGTGTCCGAATAACTGAAGTTAAGAAAGTGTTTGGCGGGCCAGGCAACAAAGTATTCCGTGGCTAAGGGTGGAAGGCCGTGTTTATGGGAGGTGTTGATGGAGAGGGTTTGTAGGGTCTCAAGTATAAAGCTGGACTTTGCGGTGTGCAGGACGGGCGGCGAGTGGTAAAGGTTATTTAGATGGCAGTAGTAGTAAACTACCTTAGACAAGTTGTCTCCATCCTGTACGGGCTGCGAGGGCTTCGGGCAATTCACGACGATTCTGGGATTGTGCTAGGCTAGTAGTGACTGGCCTGAATACAGCAAGCTTAGGTCATTCGTATTAATGCGACCTGCCCGGAACTAACGATCACTCAGCATAATAAACTCACTGAAGTCTGAAGCTCCCGTGGTCACTGATTATGTATATGTGCTGTACGGTGGGCGACCCATGATCGATCGCAGCCTGGAGGTTTCCAAACCGTAACCCGGGGCCTGTTTGTGTTTGGCAAACCTAACTGCAACCAAGCAAAACCGAGAACGAAACCACCAGCACAGGTATCTGCAAGCAACAAGGCGGTGTATTGTGTAATTGCAAGAAGGCGTGCGATAAGCGGTGCTGCAGATGGCGATACTTGAGGAGAAGAGATGCACATCCTAGAAAGCGAAATGGAAGATGAATATTGAAGGATCTCCCGTAGGATCGAGTCGTTCTAACCGTACTGATATAGCTGATCTAAGAATTTCCGGAACAGGATGGTATTTCGGAGAATTTGGAGGGTTTTGAATGAATTTTTTAGGATAGTTAGATTGGTAGAAACGATTAGAACATCTTTACATAAATCCTACGTGAGGTCCTCCATTGTGACTCACTCTAAGTTTGATAATCCACTGGTTTTAATTACTCAAGCGATAGTGTGACTGTGTGAGTGAGAAGGTCTGATCAGACCGAGAGTGTCAGCAGTGAGCTTTTGTGTACTTGATATTTTAAGATGAAGGTATCAGACGAGTGAAGAAAGTGAGCGGACGCTTGACATTTTCTCGACCTATGGGCAACGTTCAAAAATCGATTTCTCAACACAATGCTGGTCAATTTAATTAAGAATGAAGATGCAAGTAGTATACACATATAAGACGCTCTACCATCATGTAGGACCACCATTTTTGCAAAGGAGGGTACAGACTCTTCTTGGCATGCCATCTATCCACCTGTAGATTTGCTCCCATGGCAGCTCCTCCCACAACTGCTGTGCAACAGCAATGACTTCCACATGAGCATGAGGTCATTGGTTACAGTCTGTTACGCCTTTGGTGTTACAGTTATATTTCCGGGATCATACAAAATCACTCGATAATCCATATATAGATACTTGATCCGAAACCACGAATTATCACTCGGATTTCTATATTGGATCTACCTTCCGGATTTGTTCACCTATTAGTCATATCTCCATTACCCGACCTTTATATTAACTGATCCACAACAACAGTCAAGCCAAGCGCAAATAAGATGTGTATCATCTTTGGATCAGTACTGGTCGCAACTTCTCTATTCACAATGGTTACTCGTTGTCGGCAGGAAAGCTTATTCCTGGTCGCCAACCAAACGACTATTCACTCATTCTCCAGTGGTTCATACCTATGGAGATGAGGTGTCATCAATATCGGACCATCATGGCATCTTGAGATATGCAGGGTCATATGAGAGATAAGTCCTTAACGAATAATGAATATATCGGAGTCCTGTCGACCGAATGAACCGATCCAAATCAACCCTTTGTTCAACCACACTCACTGTGTCCGGGAGAATAGGACTTGGCATAGGTCCTGAGTGGCGCGGGATACTCTCCATTTGATATGTGGCAAAACTACTCAGTTGCAGATCACTGTATATTTCGCTCAAATAAAGCATAGTCAAATTAAGTGTTCTCTCGTTTGCCGCAATTGTTTATGTTACGGGGGTGCTTACACCATAGTAACTATACTTACAACCAGTATCTGTGGATACTTAAGTATGTACTAGGTACACAGCCGTAGCTCTTATCTATATTCTCTAGGCATATCTCCAGACAAAGCATCAGCAAAAAACATTTCCGTCCGGGCGGAATGGCTCCGTCAGAGTGGACGCGCTCCGTCAGAGCCGTCAGAGACACCCCGGTGGCGGATTACTCCGCGCCCGGCGTCAATACCACGCGTCGCGT
>Ga0307515_10001112_pt1 | contig 61577 bp, 14 predicted proteins | sample 17_EM_MG_FD_194513 | JGI IMG/M metagenome (GOLD analysis project Ga0307515, IMG submission 194513) | Populus trichocarpa ectomycorrhiza microbial communities from riparian zone in the Pacific Northwest, United States - 17_EM | ecosystem: Host-associated > Plants > Roots > Unclassified | place... | reverse complement strand
AGAGCGAATAGAGCACACGTATATTATATATAAGAAGGATTTTATAGAAGTATGGTTGTGTATTTAAGGACCCTTAGTCCCTACCTAGATAGTTCCTTCCTTATAGTGATTCTTAGAATATAATTAGAGTTAATCTATTGGGCAACCACTCCACCAGTTATTATTACGTTGTTGACTTACTTGTAATACCTATATACCTAGCCCATTAACAAGCCTATTGTAGTACTTGCTATAAGGTTCCGTTACATTAAGTACAATATTATAACTACTTAGAGAGGAGTTAGAAGAAGCTAGTTGGTTAATTTAAGCACGGTTTAGGATAGAGCCGATAAAACTATGTGATAAGGAATGGTAAACGAAGTTATATAACGTAATCTATATAATCTATAGTATTTATATAATCCGTAATAGAGCGGATAGAGCACACGTATATTACGTATAAGAAGAATTTTATAGGAGTATGGTTGTGTATTTAAGGACCTTTAGTCCCTACCTAGATAGTTCCTTCCTTATAGTAATTCTTAAAATATAATTAGAGTTAATCTATTAGGCAACTACCCCACTAGTTATTATTACGTTATTAACTTTAATTTGCATTACCTACACACCTAGCCTAATAACGAGCCCATTGTAGTACTTGCTATAAGGTTCCGTTATATAATTACTACCTAATTACGGTATTAAATATAGAAAGTTAAATAATATACTACCAAAAGTAGCCACCACAATGCTATTAACGGCGGCAACTACTTTAAGGTTAAGTAATACTAGTATAGCGGATACTAACTTATAGCAACCTATAACGGTTAGATAACTATAAAAGATAGTTAATTAGTTAATAATAAATAGTGCGGCGCTGGAAGAAAGGATTAATAGGGTTAGAGTAGTAAGGATTAAGTTACTATTAATTAAGAGATTCTTAGGAGAAAGGTTAAAGCTTAAAGGATTCCTTACGCAGATATACTTTAAAGTTATATAAAAAGGGGTAAAGCTGCTAATACCTATAGATCAAATAGCCTATATGGGACTATTCCTATTAGGAAAGGCACTTAAGTAGTTTAAGCCTTACCTTATGGAAATATAGGCAAATAGAATAACAACCACTAATTAGGAGGTACGATTTATATTCTTAAGCTAGAAAGGGTTTATAGAGCGACTTATATAAATATTTAGAGACCTAGAGGCGGTAACTATAGCGGAAAGAAAACTCTAAGACATTACGTAATAAACCTTAGTAATTAAGTATATAACGTAGTTCTAGACGTTAGCTATATAAGTTAAGTAGAATAATAAGGCGCTTATAGCATAGTATAAGTAGGGACTTAAGGCTAAAGTCTAGGACGTAATTATTCTAATAAAAGATGTGGATACCCTACGGGAGTTAATAGATTAAGTGATTAAGATTAATAATCGGATCTATTAAAGGGAATAGGCTAAGAGAGGTTAGGATAGAGTTCTATAGTTGTATAAGGCGTAGAGTACGTAATAACTAAAGCTAAATTAGAAACTATAGTATGGCGCAGAGCTAATAGACCTAAGTAGTACTAAAGAAGCCTATAAGAGATTGAGTAAGAAACTATAAAAACCTAGAGGTTAAGGATCTAGTAATTATAGGACTAAGAAGTAGAGGCTAAACTAGGGATCTTAGTAGCAGAAGACGTTTAGGCAAACTCTATAGTAAAGTTAATAGTTTAAAGATAGAGCTTATATAAATTGCGGAAAATAAGGTTACTTTATAAGGGATTATAAAGATAGTTAGAATTACTAAGTAATAAAGGGAACTAGACTAATAGTAGAAGATATATATATATAGAGGGATAATAGTATACTATAAGGAATAAAGGAATGTTTAATTAGAAGTTTTGCGTTCTGTTATAACAACGTATACCAAATTTATAAAGATGCTAAGTATGGCATAAGCTATTAGCTATAGGAGTTAAAATCCTTAAAATATAGAGGAACTAATAAACTATTACATAGGCCGGATATTAAAGACGACGAGTTTAATATAGGCGAAATATTTATAGACAACGAGGTAATAAAGGCAGCTTACTAGAAGCGTATAAACCTTAAAGAAGTTATATTAGAAGTAAAGACTAAGACCGCCATAAAGCAAGGTTTAGTAATGGGTATTATAACACTATTAGATACGGCATCTATCGCTTTATAAGATAAAAGGAAGAGTATCTTATAAAGATTAAGTAAGTAGACGACTGCTAGTGCTAATTTATTGCTTAATAAAGGCAAAAGGCTAAAGGCTTAAGATTCTTAAGACAAGATAAGAGATAACTAAGATTCTTAAAATAAGATAAGGTAAGCTTAAAGACCTATAACGGATAGAAACCAATAAAGCAGAGCAATAGCTTAGTTTAAAGATATATAAATAAGCTTAGGATAGAGTTTTCTATAGATATAAGATTCTTAAGAAGAGATAAGTAAGATTTAAGACTTTTAAGATGAGATAAGAACACCTAAGCCTAGTTACACTAAGGCAGAAGCAAAGCTTAAGATAGAAGTAAGCTTAGGATTAAGAATCCTATAAAACCAAGATTTTAAAACACAAATGAGGACTATTAATAAGATTAAAAAGTAAGAAAACTTTAAGGATCTACTTATAAGACGCGAAAAAAAAGAAACTATAGAGGAATTTAGAGCAAGAATTACCTTATAGTAAGATTAGAAACTAGATAAAAGATCTAGTATATTAGGTTGTATAAAGGACAAAGCACCTATATAAAAAATCACCAATAGGCCTAGGATAGGCACACTAAAAGCTAAGTGGCTTATTAAACTGAAATAAGAAGAGGATTTAGGGATCCTAACTAGGTTCGAAGAACGGCATATAAAGGGCTATTATAACGTAGTAATAAGGAGATACTTCCTTACGGATAAGCCGTATACACTTTAATAACTGTACTAAAGATGGTATAGGCAAAGGCATAATAACGAGTAGGAAGATTTCTATATATAGCTGGATAAAAAAGTTATCTAAGACCACCTAATTATAGAAAAGGCTATAAGTTATATTAAAGGAGCCTTAATTATAATATTAAAGGATCTAAAGGAGTAATTAGAGGACTGGAGAAGTAAGAGGTAAATCTTAGTACCTATAAATAAAGTCGCAATGCTTAGATTAACACAAAAGAGGTTTAAACTTAAGGACGAAGACGAGCTAAGAGTTAACCTAAAATACTAAGTATATTACACACTGGTATAGATTATATGCGTGAATAATATATATAATATATATAAAGCACTAAAAGATAAGAACCGGAAGTACCTAGTAAGGATATATTAGGCATTAAATAAGGCAAAATATTAAAACGTTAAGTATATATATAGTTAGCACCTAGTAGAAGTGTAGAGCTAAAGGGACTTAATACTTTAGCTAGGAAGATTCCTTATAGAAGAATGCCTAGATAGATAATAGTAGTAGAAATACCTAGAAAACACGTATCTATAGTATATTAAAAATAAAAAGCGAACTAAGTATTAGCTAAGAGCGGACTAAGTATAAATAAAATTAAGTAGCTAATAATTAGGAAAAGTAGAGGCCTATAAAACTAAAGGGAACTAGTAATAGAGCCTTAAACCCTTAAAGGAATTTAAGGATAATACCTAAATTTATAAGTTAAGTGGTAAAATTAGTAGTTTAAAGCACTAATAGATAGTAAAGTAATAAGGAACTATATTTTACTAGTAGTAGTTAAAAGAATAGGGTTACCATATAGGAAAAAGGAGTACTTTTACCTATTAGTGATAATTTTAGGAGATCCGATAGCCTATAAAGGAGGTATTATTAATCTTAAAATAGGACTTATTTAGTTAACCATTAAAGGAAGATAAGTTAAGATATCTTTTAATATATTACCATTAGGGAATAATAAGGCAGTATTAGGAATACCTTAGTTATAGGAATATAATCTAAGGATCGATTGGGTTATAGGTTAGGTCGATATTAGAGATACTTAATAGTATAAAATGCGATAATAAGCCAAGTTAGTATAGTACTAAGTAGGAGCAATCTATAAAGAAATAAAAAAAGGATTAAGCTATGTACTAAAGAGATACTATAAGTATAGCAAGAAACTATAGTTACTAAAAAGTAAGAAGCTGTTAGAGTATATAGTATGGGACTATAAGATAGAATTGGAACTAGGAATAAGTCTAAGGTTTTTTTTTATCTATAAGCTTACTAAAGAAGAAAGTAGAGCATTAAAAGAGTTTATCTAAAAAAACTTACGAAAAGGATATATTAGACCATTGCAGTTATTAGCAGGTTATTTAGTACTGTTTATACTAAAGAAGAATAGTAAACTAAGGCTATATATCGACTATAGACAGTTAAATAGTATCACTAGAAAGGATAGGTATCCTTTACCCTTAATTAGTAAAATTTAAGATAGGATAGGTAACGCGTAAATCTTTATAAAGATAGATCCAAGATGGGCGTACTATTAGATTAGGATTAAGGAAGGCAATAAATAAAAGGCAGCCTTTAGGTTAAAGGAAGGACTATATAAACTATTAGTTATGCAATTCGGGCTTATAAACGCACTAGTAACGTTCTAAAAGCGTATTAATAATATATTAGGAGAATACTTAGATAAATTTGTTATAGTATATCTTAACGATATTATTATCTACTTAATAACTAAGGAAGAATATAGAGAATACGTTAAATAGGTCTTAAAGAGACTATAAGAAAAATAAATACTAGTAGCAATTAAGAAATATAAGTTCTTTACTAGGAAGACCGATTTTATTAAATTTATTATTAAACTAGGCCAACTTAATATAGATCTAAAGAAGATTAAGGCTATAGTGAATTAGTAAGAACCAGAGAATATTATATAGTTAAGATCGTTCCTAGGGTTTTGCAATTACTATAGAAGGTTTATAGCGCAGTAGTTAAGAAATATTAAGCCATTTACGCAATTAACGAAGAAAGGAGAACTATAGGCATAGGGAGAAATAAAGAAGACTCTTTAAGGAAATTAAGGAGTTATTTACCTAGGAGCCAGTTCTTAAGATCTATTAACTAGAACTAGAGACGGTTATAGAAATAAATACATTAGACTATATACTAGGAGCATACTTTATATAAAGGCATCCAGATAGATAGCATCTAGTGGCATACTATAGTTAGAAAATAACACTACTAGAACTAAACTATAACATCTATAATAAGGAGTTATTAGGTATAGTTATAGCACTAAAGAAATAGAGAGCATTCTTATAAGGTATAAAGAAACTATTTATAGTTAAAACGGATTATAAGAACCTAATAGGATTCCTAACAATAAAGGAACTTAACTAAAGATAGGTTAGATAGGCAAAGATGCTTATAAAATACTATTTCAAGATTTAGTATACTAAGGGTACAGATAACATAAGAGTAGACGCTCTAAGTTATAAGGCTAAACTATAAAACAATAAGAAGCCATTAGGGGCTTTACTGCAAAAAGATATAGATAGATTAATTAAATACAATTATCTAAAAATTATAGTAACTTAGGAGAATAATAAGTTAAAAAAAGTTTATAAGACACCAGAGAGCTTTTAAGCATAAAGGATTTTAGAAAAATAGCTAGAAGATCCATAGACAGATATATATAAAAAGTAAAAAGTAAAGTATATCCTAAGAAGTATAGCAGAGTAGTTTATAGAAGATTTTTATAAGGGATTAACTTAAGGACATAATAGAGCTATAGGCTTAGTGTTAAGACTCTAAGAGGAGTATATTATTAATAGAATCTAAGGCATAGCTAAAAAAAAGTAATAAAAAAGTATTTAGATTGCTAAAGAAATAAACTAATAAGGTATAAGCTATATAGAGGGCTATAACCTATTAAAATACTAAAGAGACTATAGGAGGTTATATTATAGGACTTTATCGTAAAGTTACTAAAGTTAAAAGATCCTATTACCGGATAAGATTATAACGTGATTTTAGTAATAGTGGATAAGCTTATAAAGTAGGGATACTTTATAGCATATATAGAGGAAATATTAGTAGAAGATATTACTAAAATCTATATTAAAGAAGTGTTTGCAAGATATAGAGTATTAAGTAAAATTATATTAGATAGGGATCTAAGATTTATAGCAGTATTCTAAAAGGTATTCTTAGTGGAATAAGGAGTTAAAGCAGTAACTTCTACTATATATTACCCGCAGATAAACGGTTAAATAAAAAGACTAAACTAGATACTAGAATAGTATCTAAAATATTATATTAATTACGTATAGAATAATTAGGTATCGCTATTACTAGTTATATAGTTTATATATAATATAACACCTTAAAAAGGAATAGGCATATTACTATTTAAGGTAAATTATAGATATAAGCTAAAGATATCGTTGTTATTATAATAAGTAAAGAAAATAAGTAGTACAGCTAAAGAAAGAATAAAGACATTAATAAATCTTTATATAGACCTTATAGAATTAGTAAAGGAAGTATAAAGGAGAATAAAAAGGTACTATAATACTAAGAGATCTAAGGGACCAGATCTTAAGGAGGGAGATAAAGTATAGCTACTATATAAAAATTTTAAGAGTTAATAACTAAGCAAGAAGTTAAACTACGTTAGACTAAAACCTTTTAAAATTAAGTAGAGGATTTCACCAGTTATGTTTAAGTTAGACCTACTAGCCAAAATAAAAATCTACCCTATATAGTATATTATAATACTAGAGCTAGTATATAGAAATATTAAGCCACTAGTTTATAAAGCAGATACGTATAGAGGATAAGAAGAAAATAAATAGTAAGTTTTAAAGATTATTAGTTATAAGGATATTAATAACAAAATATAGTATAAGGTTAAGTAGATAGGCTATACTAAAACTACCTAAAAGCTACTAGAGAATTTAAATAATGCTATAGAAAAGGTATAGGAGTATTAAAAGAGATTAGGTTAGGAAGCATTAATAAGAAAGAATTATTAAAGAATAAGCCACCTAAAAGGGACCTAGGAAGAGTAGTTACTAAACTACTTAGATTTATTTCCTTCTCTATTAAAAGAGAATCCGTTCTTTTATTACCTAGTTCCTATAGACCCTATTTTATAAGTTTTTACTCCTTAAAACGCACCTTCTTATAACCCTTTTTAAGACGGATTAACTAAGCGGACGCCACTAAACGAGATTTAAGAGCCCATTATTAAGCATCGGCAGCCTCTTTTTTAGCATCCTATAAATAATATAGCTTAGCAAGAGCAACGGACAGTTTATTATCTAGCCGCACAGCAGTAAATTAAATATAAGACCCTAAAACAAATTAATTAGGGAACTAGACGACTATTAAGAGTAATAGGTTGCGTATATTTAGCATTAAAGGTAAAGCGAATATTACAGGACAAATAAATATTCGCTTTAGTGCACTCTAAATAAGAGAACGGTTATCGCGAAGATGGGTTCGCTAATATAATATATACTAACCCCTTTTTTAAATAACAAGAACACGGGGACGGTATAATTTTACTAAGAGATAATATCGCAGTAATAGTGCGAGCACGACGAACGGTTAAAGAAGAAGGAGTTACTTTAGGTATAATAAGTAACAATATTAACTAAATTAATTAGACGGACATTATACCTCTAGTAAATAACTTAAAGATATTTTAAATCTTTAAGGACGAAGATAGAGAGGAGGGAAATGGTATTACAGACGCTTTAAGTATAATATTATAACTACTTAGAGAAGAGATAGAAGAAGCTAGTTAGTTAATTTAGGCATGGTCTAGGATGGAGCCAATAGAACTATATAACGAGGAATAGTAACTAAGGTTATATAATATAATCTATATAATCTATATAATCTATATAATCTATATAATCTATAATAGAGTAGATAGAGTATACGTATATTACGTATAAGAAGGATTTCTTAGAAGCACGGTTGTGTATTTAAGGACCCTTAGTCCCTACCTAAATAGTTCCTTCCTTATAGTAATTTTCAGAATATAATTAGAGTTAATTTATTAGGCAACTACTCCACTAGTTATTATTACGTTGTTAACTTTTACTTTAATATCTATATACCTAGCCCATTAACGAGCCTACCGTAGTTCTTGCTATAAGGTTCCGTTACACTTAGGGGCTTCTTTAGTACTACTTAGGTCTATTAGCTCTACGCCATACCATAGTTTCTAACTTAGCTTTAGTTATTGCGTACTATACGCCTTATATAACTATAGAACTCTATCCTAGCCTCTTTTAGCCTATTCCCTTTAGTAGATCTAATTGTTAATCTTAATTACTTAATCTATTAGTTTCCTTAGGGTATCCGCATCTTCTATTAGGATAATTACGTCCTAGACTTTAGCCTTAAATCCCTACTTATACTATACCATAAGCGCCCTATTATTCCACTCTACTTATATTACTAATATTTGGAACTGCGTTATATACTTAATTACTAAGGTCCATTATATAAGGTTCTAAAGTTTTCTTTCCGCTATAGTTATTGCCTCTAGGTCCCTAAATATTTATATAAGTCTCTTTATAAACCCTTCCTAACTTAAGAACATGTATTATATATCTTAGTTAGTAATTATTATTCTATTTACCTATATTTCCATAAGATACGGCTTAAACTACTTAAGTGCTCTTCCTGTTAGGAATAGTCCTGTATAGGCTATCCGATCTATAGGTATTACTAGCTTTACTTCTTCCTATACTATCTTAAAGTGTATTTACGTAAGGAATTCTTTAAGCTTTAATTTCTCTTCTAAGTATCTTTTAATCGATAGTAACTTAACCTTTACTACTCTTATCCTATTAATCCTATTTTCTAACGTTATATTATTTTCTATTAGCTAGTTAACTATCTCTTATAGCTATCCAACCGTTATAGGTTGCTATAAGTTAGTATCTACTATACTGGTATCGTTACCTAACCTTAAAGTAGTTACTGCCGTTAATAGCGTTATAGCTAGTGCTTTTAGTGGCATATTATTCGACTTCTTATACTTAATACTATAACTAGGTAGTAATTATGTAACGGAACCTTGTAGTAAGAACTACGGTAGGCTCGTTAATAGGCTAGGTATATAGATATTAAAGTAAAAGTCAACAATATAATAATAATTAGTGGAGTAGTTGCCTAATAGATTAACTCTAATTATATTCTAAGAATCACTATAAGGAAGGAACTATCTAGGTAGGAACTAAGGGTCCTTAAATACATAACCGTACTCCTATAAAATCCTTCTTGTATATAATATACGTATACTTTATCTGCTCTATTACGGATTATATAGATTGTATAGATTATATAGATTACCCCACGTGACCTTAGTTACCATTTCTTGTTATATAGCTCTACCGGTTCTATCCTAAACCATACCTAAATTAACTAACTAGCTTCCTCTAACTCTTCTCCAAGTAGTTATAATATTATACTTAAAGCGTCCGTAACACCTAGGGAAAGACTCCTCCCTAGGGTACCCTATTAATCTTAAAGAGATTAATCTAAGTTAGTTAATAGGTGGAAAACACTTTATAGTTCTATATATAGTATCTTAAAATGTATATAGAGTTAATATAACCGCCCTTATTAACACTAAAGTAAATGGCTTTACCTTTATAGATACTGCCTATATAACTAACGTTACTAGGTTCCTAAATATAAAAGCTACCTAGCTAGAGAAGCCTATTTAAGTAAAAGGCTATAACAGCTAAGCCGGTAAGCCGGTTACCTATATATTAAAGTTATATATTTCTCTTAATAGATAACGCCTATATAGTATACCCTTCTATATCCTAGACCTAGGTTCCTATAATATAATCCTTAATTAGAAGTAAATGTCCTATTTTAATATCTGGCTAAATATATAATAAAGGCAGCTTATTTAGCCGAAGGATAGACCAAAATTACCCTCCTTTATTAAAGAGATCCGAACTAATCGTAGGACATTAGCCGTAGAGGCGGATCCTACCTATAAGTAGGATATTAGGGACTGGGACCTAGCCTTTATATAGAAAAACGCCTATCGCGAAGCTGGTAAGAACCCTATGCTAACAAAGATACTCTCCCGTAGTGCTATAGTTAAAGAGGACTCTACGTACGGAAGCGGAATAAATAGTAATATAGAAGTTGCCTAAGTTGCAGAGATCCGACCTATATAGAAGAGGACCTACTAATAGGATATAAGAGATAGCCTTTAGAAGATGTAGTAGGAGCTAAAGAAAGGAATAAGAAGGTTGATACCCTAGAAGCCTCGGAAATTGCGTAACCCCCCTATATTAGATATCGCGGCTATTAATATTATAGGGTTCTACTTTAATATGTACCAGAAGGATAATAAGGTTTTTATAACTAGTTTATACGAAATTAACCGGATTATTAACGAGAAGGAAGAAGGGCTAGCTAAGGAAAGTGACGAGGAGCTAGTTAAGCGCCTTCTTCTTACCTACCTTTTAAGCTATAGAGACGCGTTCTCGAAAGCAGCTTTAGATATACTACCCCCCTACTAAATATACGATTATAAGATTTAATTAGAAGCCAATAACTCGCTAAAATATAGCCCCCTCTACTAATAATTAATGGATAAGCTAAAGGTAATAAAGCAGTACTTAATTAATAACCTTAATAAAGGGTTTATCGAGCCTAGCTAAGCCCCTTTTACTTCCTCTATCCTGTTTATAAAAAAGCCTAATAGAGGCCTTTGTTTTTGTATTAACTATTAAAAGCTAAACGCTATTACTTAAAAGGATCGGTATCCTATTCCTTTAATTAATAAGACCCTTATATATCTAAGCTAGGCAAAGATCTTTACTAAACTTAATATCCGCTAAGCTTTCTACCGAATTAGGATAGACCCTATATTTAAAGATTTAATAACGTCCCGTACCTATTATAGGTCCTATAAATATAAAGTCCTTCCTTTTAGGTTAATAAATGGGCCGGCTATATACTAAAGGTATATAATAATATCCTTTTTAACTACCTATAGAGACAGTCAAACTTCTCTTGCACAACTGGTTCCGGTTATAGCCGCTAACCTAAGCAGCCGCCGCTTTAACCTGAGTCGAGCGTAAGCTCCCTAAGTTAAGGCTGAGCGATCTGAGCGGAGGCTAAGCAACTCCCTGTGCACGCTAGATAGGGGCTGTTTCGGACCTCCTTAAAGCCGGCTGTTCTTGCCTAATCGCGATTCCTTTGAACCAGGGTGACCAAAATTGACTACACCTCACGAAAAGTTCCCAGAAACTGCCCCCATTCTTTATGATCACCCATCTTCTCATCTGCCTAGATGGTATTCTGGAAGCTACAGAGCGAAAACATGCGGTTACTATGGCTGCATTTGTTCTCATCGTTAGTGTTCAGTGCTCTCGTAGTTCTCCTATTAACGACCGGACAGTTTAGCACAGATTGTTTCCTACGCTCTCTTGCGTTCAGCGCAACTGCGAAGCAGAAGGGTTCTGACGCTAAAGTGAACCCAATAATGCAGTTAGCCAATAATTGCGATCCCCCGATCCTTATGAGCGACTTAACGGCGAGCCCCTTGACAGAAGAGGCTATCGCCTTACTCTATCTGCTATAAAAGCTAAGTGACAGCCTCCGGCGGAGCGACGGCAGAGTATAGGTATGTACTTAGTAAAGGACAGCGGGTGGGTTAGCAAATTACGGTTTCTTTAGACTAAGCGAGCGGTGGAGGATCTATACCAAGCAGAGAGCAACGGTTGCGATTGGAGAAGCGCTAGCTTTCCGCAAATGGAGCTAAATTATAGCGAGACATTGTCAGCCTCGACGGACCAGTAGGGTGGCGTAGAGTGGAGGAGAGAGAATAACTTAAGCCTATCCTTGCGCCGGCATAAACCTAGCTTGGATAGCATACGCTAGGGTAGGGTTGGACACGTCCGGTATATGGAAGCTAATGGAGTGTGGCAAATTTATATAAGCGCAATCGACGGAACGGCGGCACTTTTCTAAGCTAAGTGATTAGCGTACGAATCTATTCTAAGCAGAGAGCGACGGTTGCGATTAGAGGCGCTGGCCTTTATAGGAGGGTGAAACCAAGCTATGGTGAGATGGTGTTGGCCTTAACGGGCCGGCGGAGGGGGTGTGGAATTCATGCGAATATGGCTTAGCGATGGCGATTGTGGCATTAGTGACAAACGCTAGAGTAGGATTGGACAGCTTTGCTCTCTAGAAGTTAATTAAGTGGGGCGACTTTATGTGAGCGTACCCGACGGAGCTATGGGGCTGGACTAGATTGCTTGATGACGGCATTATCAAGGCCTAGCGACGCCGTAGGATTTATATAAAATGGACAACAACTAGCCGTAATTAGGTAGAGCTGGCCTTTATAAGTTAAGGGGATAGAGCTAAGTTATAGTTTCGACGGAGTAAAGCAGCCTGGATTGGACGGGCGTTTATAGATTGACCGAAGAAACTAGAGTTAGGCGGAGACGGTATAGTGAATGGAAGAGCTAGATTAGGCCATGCGAGCTTCCACCGACGTACGCCTTGTCGAATGATGAATGTTAGATACGAAGTTAAAGGGGATATACGGACAGAGCGATATTTAGAGTACTAAAGTGTTCAATCCAAGACAGGAGCTATTATGCGCCGTGCCAGGAGATAAGTGGCTACTGTTAGGATATAAGCTATGGGCTGATAAGAGGTGGGATATACAGCCTAGATTAGTATGGGAGCAGGGAGAGAAACTTAAAGGATCTACTTCTAGTCCAATTGCGGCGCTGCTATGGTTATTAAGGGTGCATACTATAGTGTGGCAACTTTATGCGGGCGCTATACATGCGGATAGTGAGCGTGTATTTGGTAAAGAAGAGCCTGGTTTAAACGATAAGTACGCTTAAATGGAGGGTGGAACGTTGGGGCGGAGCTTTATGTGGACTAGGGTAGCTGTAATTTAGAGTAAGGCAAAGCCTGCTGGACGCTGTGAACGGAACTAATGGTCTTAAGCAAAACCCTAGGAGGAAAGGCATTGTTTTAAGGAATTATCCACGTTTCTATTATACAGAAGCTATACTGGTTGTTTAGTATGGCAGGTTTGTTTATGCAGACGGAGAAAGGTGGCTACAGTTATTAATCTTTGGCGAAGGAGCGACATTGCTTATACTTAGAGGGTGGATTGACGAAGCAAGCGGAGCTGACGGTCACGGAGTATACGAATCTTAGCTAAAGAAAAAGATACAACTACTCCGGCCTGACTGATGCGATATAGCAGGTGCTATTCTGCGTGGTATAATCCTATTCCTATACCTTTTGTAAAGTGTATCTTCTATAACTAATTAATCCAAGCTGAATCACGGCGGAGGCGCGAATAGATTGTCTGACTTGTTATTTTCTCCCATCAACCATAACGTCCTCTTAATTAAATCAAGGCTTAAATGACTGTTTTTCGCTTCTTATGTCGCTGCAGGCCAGGAGGGATGATGGGAGTAGCCATGTTAGTGCCGGAACGGATTTGGACTAGTGCCATATAGGTGCCTTAGCGTTGCGTAGGCTTGGTGTTTTCGTTGGCTTCCCGCGGACTCGTATCCTGACTTCCACTAGTTAACCCTTTACTTTAAATTCGGCGGCAATATATATAAGCGCTTTAACCCTACAATTCTAATTGATATGGCAAGTGGTTTAGCACCTTTCGCCGCTTAAAAGAGACGGTGTATGCCAACCTAGGCGAAGAAAGGTACGTTGTCGCAACTCTTATTATCGTAACTGCGCTGACTTTTAAAGCACAAACATATTGAGGTAGCATCAGTAAAGCCACCACGTTATAACGAAGTCCTCGCATTATATCCGCTGTTAAGAACTCATCGCAATAAAGACGCAGAAGCCTACGCCTCTAAGGTCCCGATCCTATCCAGACAGCACCCGATTCCGTTTAGTAGGCGAAGACACTAAAGCGACCTCAAGAAGAAGGCGAAGTTCTACCCTTCCGCTTTTCGCCCGAGCCGCTCCTAAAATGAGTATGAATATCTACAGCTTCGGTCGGCGAATAAGTTGGGTGGGAGACAATTAGTGAGGCTTGAGTTGACTACTAGAGGGTGAACGGAACCTGGCCGATAGAAGAATAAGAGAAAACAATAGATCGTTTTTGAGACATTGTTTAGCATACGCTTGTAAGAAAGAGATCATCGGCTTCCCTTTGCCGTAAGCGTTCGGATGCCAGCATTAACGCGGAAACAGTCCTAACACGAACACCAAGCGACCAGCAACCGTGGGAACAGAAGAGTGCTCCATATAAACATCCGCGGTATAAAGGTCAACTTAAGGAACGCGGTAGCTTTATAGGTAAACACGAAGAGGGAATTACCGCTAAAAGCAAAGAGCTTTGCCAAAAGCTTCTGAGAGCGTTATAGTCGCTACTAGAACATATATTGTTCGATAATGATCTGTTTAAAGACACTTTAGAATTGATTAAAGGCAGAAACGAGACCAGAGTGATCCGCGATATCGCATAGCTTATTGTCCCTCCTGCCGAAATTTTGGTAATCCGCAGCATAAAGTATCTAAAGATTCTTAGAGAGACTACTAACGCCGGCTGGAATAACGCTATCCCTTTTTGCGGACCGCGTCCGCAGCTGGACTACGGTTTTGGATTTAAGCGAGAAGTATTTAACTAAGAACAGTTACAGAAGCTCCAGCCTTTTATTGGTAATGAACTGGAAGACTGCTCCTATGTTGCGGCTACGTATAACATATACCTTCCATTTCTTACCTGTGAGGTAAAATGCGGAGTGTCTGCACTGGATATCGCCGATCGACAGAATGCTTATAATTAGACTATTGCTTTACAGAATTTAGTAGAGCTTTTTTGACTTGTGGGCCGTAAGAAAGAGCTTTATTAAGAAATTAACGGCTTTTTAATCTCTTATAGCGATGTAGACGTATGTATCTGGGGACATTATGCTACTATTGATGGAAGAGACGCCACGTTCTATCGGCACCTAATTGGCGAATTTAGTATTAAGAATACGGAACTAGATCAAGGGAAGAGGTGGACGGCCTATACTTTTGTCCGAAATGTCTACGATATATGGCTTCCTGAGCACTTTAAAAGAATCTGTTCCGCCATTAATATATTACCTACTAACTTGAATTTTAAAGTCTCCAATTAGCCTGAGCCTTAATTTCCGGATCTAGAACGAGCGTTATTACGCTTAGGACTGTCCCAGCAATTTGAAGATTACTACTTAGCCGATGAAGGAGTGATACCGGACAGCCGGCCGAGCGTATAGCAAATCACCCCAGATATAACGATTCACTCTGAGTTAAGCAACTTTAAGAGGAAAAAGAAGTAAGGACTTACGTCTTACCGTCAACGCGGGGTTCGGCTTTTAGCCGTTCGGTCCTTTACGTGCGATCTGCTTATATATACGTAGCAGAGGACACAGATAGTTTATCCTACAATTGAAGTTGTTGATTTATAAATTTGACGATCCCCCGTTCCGCCCCCCCCGTTAGACCGCTCCCCTATCGCTTATTGTCCGTGAACTGCCAGAAGGGGAACCCTAGTTTAGATATCTAGCTTTCGCCGCGCTGTCCGACTGCGGGTCCTGTGGTGGCTGAATTGGTGGGTGTGGACGGGTGGTCGTTAATGAAATGGACGGGCGTGCGGGTAGTGTTGGTGGGGGACCGTAGGAGTTGGCATTACCGATACTATATAGAACTTAGCTGTCTTATAAACATTTCTGGCTCAGGTTATTATACCTATGGCTTCTAGTAGCCGTCACTTGATTAGCATCGACAGCGCCCGTCTCAGATTGCTCTTCTATGTCCTCCTCGTCGGCCTCGGAACCAGAATCCGAATTTAATGCTTCTTCGCCGACTTTTCGTGCAATATCGAGTCGGTTCGGGTCCATAACCTGGATGAGGACGAAGTCCCCTTGACTTGGACGGGTCTGTCGTCGACTAGGTCCCTTGCGTCTTCGGGAGGGAGGAGGGCTGATGTTCTGAGCAGTCGACGAAATGTTAACTTGCTGCGTCACAAATGGTGGTGGGGAGGGTGAAGGGGTTGCTTTTGGTCGGACGGGAACGAGGCCAGGAGATTGTGGGAAAGCGTCGTCTGAGTCGTAGAGGGACATCCTTGCAAGGGAGGAAGATGGCTCTGAGAAGTCGAGGGCAGAGAATGCGCGGGGGCTGAAGCTGCGGTCGCCAAGTCCGAGCGGCGTTCACACATGGCCAGGCTACGGAGATATGTTCAGCCGAGACCCGCGCCTCATGATTTCCCGACGCTTTATGAGTCCAGCGCGAACAAGTTCGCCCAGAGCTCTCTACCATTTTGCCAGCGCTAGCAGGGAGGGCGGCCGACCCGCTCCGGTCACAGGGTTGTCGAGATATACAGTACTGAATTCGATGGAGTATGGAAGAAAATGGTTGACAGAAAGGCTGAGCCACATGTGGCGGAACCATCTGCTTCTGTGGCGGGGTAAAAATTCTCTGCTGTCACTTAGCGCGTCATCGATCACGTGGCTCTGCTGAATCATCAACCAGCGCCCAGCTTCTGAAACCGGCGCGACAGCTACGCCCTCCTAGCGAGCCATCAATATACATACGATAGGCTAGCGGCCTTGCGCTTCAACGGCGCTTTCGACGCCCTTACTCTGCCCTGAAAGATTGCAAGGGCGCAGCCAAAAATAGAGGGAATTTCGAAACTGGCCACTGGAAACGGGATCCAGTGGGAACCAGAACGGGACCCATTGAGTCACGCACAGCCACACCCACATTGGGCCCTTCGCTGGGGCAGTCTGGTTAGCATTGGTACAGATGAAAAGCCTTCGAAAATCAGTAGACAATCCATCCAAATAAGGCAGTCAGTTCACCAATACACATATAATTTGGTAGAGATCCGTCGCGGAGCTGTAGAACCACCCGTTGGAGCTTGGATGCCCTCGTCGACATCCCAATACTGCGGTTCAAACGGTATCACTCCAGCACTGTCGGGTAGCTGCAAAAACGAGCTCTTGGTCATATCTAGGGGTTTGAAGATGGCCTCGGTGATGTACGACTCATATGTCTGGTTGGTGACATTCTCAATGGCAAGGCCGAGGAGTTCAAATGCAACGTTGGAATAGGTGGACGTTTGCCTGGGCGCGAAGACGGGCGGTTTCGACCTGACGGCTTCCATGAGGTCTGCAACACGCCTAGTTAGCATTGATCTAAAGCGCCTGTCTCACACAGTCATACCAACTTTCAGGTTGATCATGTCGCCCTGAGCCCTTGGGAAGTAGAATTAATCACCGTACCTTGGAGAGTGTAGCATTTCTCGCCGCCAGGCAGCACACAGTCCATCGGGATGCCGCTCAGCTGGCTGGCCAAGGTCCGCAACGTGATGTCCTTCCACAGTATGCTGCCCTCCTGCTCGCCCTTCAATTCCTCGATGTACGTGTCAATCGAGTCGTCCAAGCTTAGATTGCCCGCCGCATGCTGGTATAGGATGGCAAGGACCGTGAATGACTTTGTGATGCTCGCAATCCGATACAGGGCATCGCCATTGACCTCGGGTATGTCGGGGCGGGACGTGTTACGTTCTCGCGTGGTGTGGTGCTGGGACCATAGCGACTCTTTCGACGATGTGACCTCGACAGAGAAGGAAGTGGCTGCAAACTCTGGGGCGCCAATTGCGGTTGTCAAGGCCGTGTTGATGCGTGCGAACGCGTTCTGCAGTAGTGGGTCATTAAGGTCGTAGTCTGGAGGGAGATGGGTGGTGTTGGGTTCGTAGCATTTTGAGCTAGCGAGAGCCGCCTACAGAAGGTTAAGAATAAGCAGCATCATAGCGGTAAAAGCTCAGGTCGAGTTGCACCGTGTTGGAGGAAGCGGGGCGATGTGCCGGAAAAGTGGTTCGTTCAGACACGCGTTCCTTCGCCATCTCACTCTCGCACGACCCAAATACCGCACCTGTGCATGTTTTACGGCGTGTCAAGCCCTTCTCCTACGCGTCGCATGCATTGAACCTTTTGAAGAATGACAATGGAGTGTGCGTGAGAGCTTGCAGGCGGTGACGTTCGCGGCACAAGTTTTGATGTGCGGCCTTGCTATAATAGGTTAGATCCCTGAAACGATGGCGATCTGGAGGACGCCCACAGCGGGAACTAAATCTGAAATACTCGTGGAGCTTACTGTAGCCGCTTCAAGATATCCCACCGTCGCTGTAAACTTTTAACTCCTCTTTGAGCCTCAAAATGCTCAAAGTGTGGACACTTGTGTGCAAGATGCGTCCGAGAGGCTGTATGACCTCAACTAAGGGATCTAGGTGCTACACGATCAGCTCCACTCAATCCGAGCGTCACTGTGATGGGCTAGACCCTGATAGCTCCTTAGTGGGCATCTCAGTTAGTTAACCATCACGTGATGCTTGGTGGCTTGGCTATATAGCTCGGCTCTGAGAGTTTATCGACCCCTTTATTGAATTCAATCTTGTTACCCGCATGCCCTTGGTTAGGGAAGGACATTGGCCCATTACAGTCACCACGTCTTCACATTCGTCACCCCGCCACATCACCAAGTCATACTAAGAAATCAATCGATTTTCTGCCGATTACCATTACTCTACCTTTCCTCTTTCCAAGTCAAAAGGCCGCCAGAGAGAACGAAAGAGTGGATCGATTGGGGCCATACACCAACCATGCGTCATTCACACCTATAGGAGGACTGCCAACACTCCAGGCACAACGGCCGCAGCGGCCAGAACAGCCATCAGCAAGCCACTGTTCGGCCCAACCAAATTGCTCGCTCCAGTGAAGGGGGTAACACTCGGGGGTAGTGTAGGCGGGATATACGAGCCCGTTCCCGTCGCTGTTGTGACTCCTCCTGTGCCAGTAGGAACACCCGTACCGGTAGGAGCACCCGTAGCGCTTGGCGTATACAAGCTAACCAACGAGGTCGCTTCCGCGGAAGTCGGGAGGGCGACAGTGGCGCTGTAAGAGTTGAACCAGGCAGTGGCTTCGGCGGCGTCGGTGGCGCTATAGGAGATCGTAGTGTAGTCGAAGTACCAGGACCAGGTGACGTAAGTGTCAATGTAGTAGTACCATGTGTAGCTCCTGTTGGACGGAGGGTTAGTTTAGAAATGACGAGCTAATGAAATAAGATGAAGGGATGTACCAGGTGATAGTCCAGTAGTAAGTTGAGTAAAAAGTGGCAACGACTTCGGAGGACGGGGCCGGAGTCACGATAGCGCTAGAAGGTCCAGGTGTAGGCGTTGGGGTAGGTATCACGATAATGCTGTTGAACTCGGGAGGACAGAGGCCATCACAGCCATTGATCCGGTCTGGGCAACAACATCCATGGCCCTCCGCGTCAACGTAGCAACCTTCGCTAAGACCACAGCACCACGAAGCCGCTCCTAGACTATATCAGATATCGTGCCTTTCCTAATACTGTCTTGAAGCTGTAGAATTTACCCTCTTTACATTGGCCATCTCCTACTAGACACTCGCTCTGCCGTCTAGTGAGTTGACGGAGGGCATCCGAAGGGCTTCTGGCAATGGGATTCTCGGGATAGGCAGCGGCCAATGAGGCCATTACCCAAAGACTGATGATATGAAAATAGTTGCCCATTGTGAAGTATGAACTAAAGCGAGCGAATAATTCTTTCAGAACGAGGGTGGTTAAAATGTTTTGACTTGGCTTTGGTTGGAAAAGAGTGGAAGCATACAAGATCAGACTGTTATATAGATAAAAGATATCGAAGGGAGGCTGACAGTACTAATTGTGATCTGCAAGCCATATTTCTAGGACTTTGTAGGTTCCTGCATCATGGCAGGCATCTTCCTGGTTCCACGGATTCTGTTCGTGTATATTTAGAGATACGAGAAGGCAGAAGTATGAGTTTGCCTATGTGGCTGCTGTGCCGCCCGGACTAGCTAGTGACATGGCAGCCCACAGCGCATCCCATCCCCTTACTTGATGGCCGTGTTTGCGTAGTATCAGTCAAAGCCAGCAGTTGCGGGTAGCTTCTGCGTCCCATCTCCATTCCAGGAGATGCTGAGGGAAGCGCTGAGGAGTTTTTTTCGTATCGGTGATAGCCTCGGTCTTATTAGTATGAACAGTGAGGCCATTCAGTGGCACTACACTGCGACAGACATCACATCTTGCTTAGTGATTTTCAAAACCCTCTTGTCAAGCACGGAAACTTGTAGGGCGATGGAAGGAAAAAGGGAACCATGGTTCTAGTCTTTCATCATCGCCGGATCCGGAAAACATCTCATAGTGCGCCATAGGAGAATGCCGCAGGAAGGAAGCTTGGTAGCTAGGCTAGGTCTTCTTCAGGGCGGTGGTCGACCGTCATCCAACAACACATGGCAGGACCGAGATTCACTTCATCATGCCCATAGAAGAATGTATTATTTATTGTATATCATTATCACGCCTTCTTCCTAGCGCTTGCGTCGGACAAGTCCACTTAGATGGCTCATACATCTACCGAATGCGGGTCAGCAACAATCCACCCCCTTCGACCGACACGGGTGATAAACATCAAGGTAATGCGAAGGTAATGCGAGGGTTGCATATCGGGGTGGGAGCAGGGCGCTCAGCCGGCGCCTCGTGTTAGACTGAGAACCATTGGGAGCTCAGAATCGTAATGGGGGCCAAGGGGCCGTGCCTGTTTCCGACGTTTCTATTTGTTAGACTCGTCATCTTGTGGCTTACTGGCCGCCCCAGACTGGATAAGCAATTCCCCGTCTGCATGCAGATCAAGCAAGAATCAGGCATGCCGAGACTGCAGGAAGTAGTCGGCTACTCCCTGCAGAGAACGTAAATCTCTGTTTCATCAGTCGCTCTCCGCCAATTTTTTTTGGGTTTCTTGATACGCTCCAGATGGACGCCTCCTTCGGAACATGCCCTTCAACAATGCCCTGCAATTTAAACGCTGAATAGTCTCGGAGGCTAAACCCTGCTTGTTGTTGCTGCTGAGAGTGCTGGGATGTGCTGTAGATCGCTGAAGGCGGGGCAGATCTGTAAAACTAATCCGCCATGGTCGGCCATGGCCACGTTAGGCATTGCGGCGCAGCAAGGCTGTGAATTGTTAATTGACATTGTGCCGCTCAAGAGGCACCAAAAAATGTTATTGTTGGATAAAGGTTATATGTGGAAGGCATAATACCCAGGCGTACAGCGAGAGGATAAAAGGCTGGAGCGACAAGCTCGCCTACACTCTGCTGTCTTCATTCCTCTCAACCTTCAACGCAAACCCATCTGTCCCGTGAGCATGTTGCGCAATACACTCTTCTACGATCAGCCTACTACGAACGGTATCTGAGCCGAAAGTACCCAGCCCGCGTTAATACATCGGTCCGATATGCTGCGAAACGCGCCAGACAACCACTGTCAACAAACCGTACCGAGTACATCCCTCGAACTCGACCACGGTCTAATCACATACGAGGATGCCGCGGACTCCGAAGACAATGTCATCAACCAGCTGGCCTACTTTAGAAAGACCAAGAAGTTATTCAATGATCTTTGGGAGCAGAGACGGTCGATCGAAGCCCTCACCGCACACCACCTTGGTCTAAGCTAGAACGAAACCTGCATTGTCCAAGACCAGCGTATATGGATCCGAGGTAGCTTCAATATCTGCATACCGGTCGAAGTGAAGTTTAGGAACGAAACTAGGAAGGTTATTATGCGCTGTCCAATGCCGCACAAGCTCGCTGAAGCTAGATATCCTGGGACGGTAGACGAAAAGCTAAGTTGCGAGGTCGGAACGTATGCGTGGATGCAGGAAAACTCTCCTAATGTCCCTATTCCTTATTTATTTGGCTTTGGCTTTTCGGACGGTCGCCATGTAAGACTAATTCCTGCTGATCGTGTCCCTATTATCCTAAGAGTAAGCTAACTTGGAATAACTAGTACACTTACGCTATTCACCGGCCTTTTTATGTCCGTTTTGCTAATATCGTCCGGCGCCGCCTCCTCACCCTCTTCTGATATCCTCTTGTCTCGCAATATACCTGCAACCCGGCCGCCCATAGCCTATACACAGGATATATGATTCTTGAGTTTATTGGGCCAAGCAAAGGGCAGATGCTCTCTAACTTATGGAAAGGGAGTCAGGAAGATCTAATTATCGGCCCCGTCTCCGTTCCTCAGATACGGTCGCTATCTCTTCACTCTTCTTTACACCCCGAAACCGATGGTGTGAGGACCACGTCACAAAGACTGTGGGAGGCAATGCCTTCGGATCAATGGATGAGAGGTTACAAACTGCAATGGTTCTCTAAGGCAATGACTCGTCGGAGCTTAATGAAGACGTTCTAACGTTAATTTTGGAAAACTTACTACGGTCCGGTTTAGAAAGATATATTATCCCAATTTATGGACAAATAAGGCTGCCAGGTTTCATTAGCAGTTATGACTTGCGGAACTGAAGAGTGCGACAGGTGCCGAAACGCCAAGCCAGCGCAGCGCCGTGCACACACTACGCGTTGGCGCTAACGCGGTCTTGCTTTGTGCTTCCACCCCTTCAATAGCACTGCTCTGTGCAAACAACAATCAATTAATCATTTGCGGCGTCTGACATCGAAGCGAACTATGAGATTATTAATTCTAGGTCCAATGCGAGCTCGCTATGAGCCAATAATATGATTCTGCGTGAGCGTGCCTGATTAAAGCCTAAGCCACTTTGATTGTGCCTGATTTTAGCCCTAAGCAACGTGAAGAGAGCCTGAAATTGTGCCTAAATAGCTTACAGGGATGCGAGCAGCATGGCATAACCCTAAAAATGAACCATCACTTAAAATATTACTTAAAGCTTCCTGCTTATTAACGGGTTTTATCGGCGCTCTTGATTTGCTATGTACACTCCGTCTATTGCACGCGACCCTAAAGCCTTTATGCCTAAATTGCCTGGTTAGCCGGTCAATGTCGGGTAGGCATACCCTACCTGCTTTTAACGTCCCTCTCGAATTTTAAGTCAACCAGCAGTTAAGCTGCACAGCTACGGCTATAACTTCGCCTACATCTGCTTTCTATACGAAAATTTCCATTCAAAGGTGCGCTGAAGCAGTCACGCCCTTGACAAACATTTATAGCGAGGCCGGACGATTCATTCCTACATAGAGAGCGACTGCAAACGTCCACCGCTAAACGCGCCGTTTCTGCGCAATAACCACGCTAAAAAAAAAAAAGAAGCAAGAGCTTAGAGCTATGGTAAATCTCTTATATTTGGTATATGACTTATCTAATAGGTTGTTAGGCTCCTACTATTACGGCGCTCGACAATAATGACCGCAAAAAGCTCCTGGAGAAGCCTAATGCTCCAAAGTGGGTAGAGGGACCAGTAAATGCCATTTTTGATTACTATAATGGGGTATCATACGGCAAAAAAGACGACGATTTAGAAAAGGATCTAAGCAAATGGACATTAGTTCCGAACAGCGGTGGGAAGGCAACTATTAAAGAAGGTTCGGTTATGTATTTCGCCGGTAAACGTAAAAAAGTATATTTATGGTCATAATGATATCAATATAAGCCCGTTACTATTTTTATAAATATAGCTTCGCAGATACCAGAGTACCTTTTACTAGTCTAAGACTAAGGCTTAAAAATGCAGTCTGTCTTGGATCATTTAAGATAGATATACTTATACATTTTATACGATCTTATTCTTCCATATCCGTTTGAAAAAGTGGACTTATTTCAACCGCTATTACTATCTTAGGGCCAAACAACTCGGCTATAGCTTCTCTTTTGCCATTCCGCAACTTAAACCGCCCTTTATAAGCGAATACCTCGGCTCTACCAGGATAATATATATACCTCATTTCCTCGTCGGATTTCACAACAACGCCAAATAGAGCCGATGCAATTTCTCCAATTTTGTTACCTTTAACTTCAAATATAATACTGCAAGGAAGTTGTGTAGGGCGTAAAGGAAACGTCATTTATATACCAGCTTTGGCCTAACCTTCTACGTAATATTTTTTAATCGAAGAAGACGTTTGGTGAGGAATTATAGCTATTGTCGCTTCTATGGAAGCATTAGACTATACCTACGCTTAAGGGCCGTTTATCGTACTTATAGGATATATAGCGGTTAAATTTGCGATAAAAAGGTTCGTTGAACGAGGCAGAGATATTTCTTAAGGAGTTAAGTCGGCTATACATAATTACTACCGATAAGAGAGACATTGAAGGATAGCCAAGTTAACTTACGATGAAGTGTTTTCCATTAAGTAAGAATTTTGCCAATCGCATCTTTAACAGTAGGATAAGGGATGATTACGGCCAATGTCTCCGCAGCGCTCTGTTTCTTCTTATTTAGGAGCTTATTAAACGTATTAAAAATCTATAGTTAAGCAGTCCATCCCGAGAAGTAATGCTTACCGCTCAATGTAAGCCAGTATGCCAACCAGACTCTGAAGCTCGCTCTTTATAAGATACCATTTATAGACTCCTCCTTATTAACCTCAGCACGCGCATAGGCTTTATAAAGTCCATTTAGTGTCTTTTTGCGTGTCCATTTAGATTTAAGTTGGTTACCTATAATCTGGACAAAAAGTTTAACTGTAGAATCCTGTGGAGCTGTCTCTAGCGGACGAGACTATATTATGGTATAAAAGAGGGAATAAGCGTGGAACCGGACCAGCAGGAAAACTAGTAATCTTTATAATACGCTAGTAAGCTTTCCTATACGCTAGTAGACTTAGTATAACGCTAGCAAGTTTTTTATAGCGCTAGTGAACTTTTAGATACGCTAGGCTTTGCGAAGCGCTAGTAAGTTTTATAAACCCGTAGTAAGTTTTACAATGCGCTAGGAAGCTATTTAGTGCGCTAGTAAGCTTTGCAAATTTTGGGGAGAACTACATGTTATCGATAAGCTGCATCACTACTATATGGAATTCCACAACTTCTAGCTATTTAACCTATTTTATAAGAAGCGAACTGTATACGCGTTTTCCTACAGTATCGATTATCTTCTAACTTACTATGATGCTAAAAGGCCTGTAGAGATTATACACTACACCCCATTTATATAGCAATGGGATACTTAAGTAAGGCGGCTCTTACTATTATACTAGGTAGCCCTTATCGGACGAATAGTCCTTTCTGCTTATCGGCTCTCCATATAAACTGCATGCGATAGCTTTTAGTTCTTTCTTCGTATTATACCGAATCCTTAAGTAATGCAAGCCATATCTTAGGTATTCCTTTTTATAACATTACTATATGCTCTTTAGTGGAATAAGCTTTCTAGATTGTTACAAAACTAGTACATTTCCTAGCACTTTATATACTGAGCCCGACCATTTACTTAATAAATATGGCGATGGCATCCTTAATGCTTAATAATGGCTATATTATAAAATGGTTGGCTTAATATGCTATTTACTTTGCTTATAATGCCCGTATAATATATACTAGCTAAATTACGGAAACTAAGAAGGTATAGAACGGGTCTAGCGAATATACGATATTAAGGCTGCCTTAATTAATCTAGCTAATGTATTGGAGCGGCCCTTATATATGGTTCCTTCTTTAGTCTAGGGTAGTTATTTATTACTAGTATAAGCCTTACTGCCTATATTAATCGGATATAATGAACTTTACATTAGGTATGTTTATCCTTTAGAGGGGTATATATTAAGCTGCGGTATATAAAGAGAAAGGGTTAGATAGTAATAAACCGCTAATATATACCTTAGAGAACGGGATATTATATAGCCTAGTCGGCTCGCGGTACCTAATAACTATATAGCCTATAAGCCCCCTTATACCCGCTAAGAAGGGAATGCTACTACTGCTCCTATATACTCGCCAGGGGAGGCGTAGGCGTGGGTGTAGGTAAGTAGCGTAGGAAGATGTATATGGATAGTATAAACTAATGATAAATATAGGCCAAGTATATAGCTGGGGTGGAAAGTTGGTATACGCACTACTGACTTAACTCGATCGGACTTTTATATACGTTGTAACGATATTAATATATATAACCTAGCACATTCCCTAGAGGGTTTCTCTAGGTATAGGTTAGCTATAAGAACGGCTAGAAGCTCCTTAAGAGTAAGAATAAGCCTCCTTTAGCTTATTACTTTACCTATAGAGCAATTATGTTAGTTAAACCTAAGGCCCTAAGGCCATATAATACGGCTCCTAATACTCCTCTATATTATAACAGCCCATAAACACCTATAGCTACCCTAGGTCTACTGTATTCGGATTTAATTACTTCTATTATTTTAGCAGAGCTACTTAAAGATATAGTTAAGGCAATCTAAGTAACTGTAGATATATCTAAGATTAATAATCCTTAAACTACTAAATCTATAGATTACTTCTATACCCTAGAGTTCTAGATAGTTAATAAGGTGTACATTTCGTATTATATATAAAGCTTATTAGCTAATGCGTTCTAGCTAGGATAAGAAGTCGTACCGGTATACCGTTGTAGAGTCTCTAAAAGAAGCACCTAAGAATTTAAATCATTATGTGTTCGTAGTTCGCTGGCGGATAGGTTTATATAATAGATGTAATAAGGTATACTTTGCTAATAAGGATAAACTAGATTGGGACACTAAAGAGATAATATATTATACTAATATTAAGTCTAAGCCGCTGCGAGAGGTCCTAAGAACTGTATTACAGCGTATTAATGTAATTAGTCTAAAAGAATTAAAGCTTTCTATAACTTGTCCCTCTTTATAAAGGAATTTATAGCTAACTAAGTTTAGGTTAAGTAATATTTGCTATACTACTTCCTTCTAGAGCTAGAATTAATTTAATTTTAAAATAATATATATTTTATAAACCGTATAAGCAGGGAGCACCTTTAATTACTTATTAACTATATTAAGAATACCTATAAGGCCACGGCCTAGCACCTAGGCATACTTCTATAAAGCTACTAGATTGTATATAACCTACTATAGGCCCTATTTAAGCTAAACGCCTTTATATATACGACTTGCTCTAGTACGGGCCGCCCTTAATATATTAAGTACGATTTTGGGGAGTAAAAGTAGATAAAGTCCGGTTCCAAATACTAAAAGATTAAATGCCGCTATTTTAATTTCGATAGTGCTGATTTTGGCAAAGCATTTATAGAGGTTAAGATTCCTAAGTTCTGTGGAGTAAGGCAAATTAATAACCTTCCCGCATTCCCTCTTTAATACTATTTAAACGCTAGCAAGGTTAAGGCTAATCTAGTTAAGTGTAAAAAGAATTTTGTTCGCTTAATCGGGACTTACTATTATTACTATAACGGGCAGGCTTTCTTTATATATAAAGGGAAGGAGATTGGATTTCCTGTTAACGGCCGGATTATAATAGATGCTACCTTCTTTAGGAAGATAAATCCTAATTACGCTAGGCTAAAGGTTAATAAAGAAGACAACGCGGATTTAATTCTACTGCTTAACCTTTTTTACCCTACCTAGCCGCTACCTAAGTGGGTTAGGAGCACCGGCTTAGAACCCGCTAACTTAACTAAGGATAATTTGCTTATTTATAGCCCTACTATACCTAGGTTTAGCCTTAGTAAAAAGATATAGGGTAGGGTATATCCTTCCTACTAGTAGCTATTAAGCTAATCCGTAGATATAGTAAAATTTCTAATTACTAGTATTAATAAGACCTAATAGTCCTCTATACCTTTTAATTGCCTAACTATCCTAGAGAAGTAGAAGGAGGTTATTATAGCTCTTGCCGAAGCCTATACTAATCCAGCGAACGGGTTTAAATTTAACGATTTTGTTACTAGGAAAGGTCGCGGTCTGGTTATACTCTTTTAGTATAATTCCCAGAATTCTTATCTCTCTATTTGCTTATATATATTAGCGGCTCTTTAGGACTGGGAAAGACGCTTATAGCTAAGGCTGTCGCTAAACATCTTAAACAGCTACTTTATTTAGTGCGTAACCTCTACCTCCTTTTACCTAATGCCTTCTAACTCCGTAGATCTCTACTAGTAAATTATGCACTAAAGTAGGATTGCTAAAAGGGCAACTCTTAGACATCTTTCGGATCGCTAGTTATTAGAAGGCAATCCTTCTCCTAGATAAAGTAGATATCTATCTTAAGTGGCGTTCGTCCTATAACCTGTCTTATAACAGCCTTGTGACTATATTTCTTCGCAAGCTGGAATATCTAAAAGGGATCCTATTCTTGATAACAAACCGTATATCTGAGTTTAATGAAGCGATTTTTAGCTAAGTCTATCTTATGCTAAGATATAATAAGTTAAGTAGCGACGTAAGGAAGTAGATCTGGGGCCATTTTCTTTTTTAATCGCGTACCTTTTATAGAGCCCTATATATATATAATGAGGAGTTAGAACGGTTAGTTAGTAGTAAGCTTAATAGGCAGTAGGTAAGTCGCCTTAATTATATATTAGATTAATCCGCTAACTAAGAACTCCTTAGATTAAGAATGCTATTTTTATAGCCCACGCGCTAGCTATAAAGGAGAAGTATAGAATATAGTTTATATACCTTTCTAAAGCTCTAACTGTGAGTGAGAAGTTTATGCATAAGTTTAATAGGGCGGAATATATTACTAGCCTTTACGGTTAGGGATTCCGTAAAGGTCTTAAGGAATTCCGGTTATTTAAGTAAGTTAGCTATAAAGAAGAGACCTAGCTAGATCTGGACGGGGAATTGTAAAGCCGCTCCTTATAGAAGCTAATTTGTATTATTTTTAGAAGTCGATTATAGAAGTGTTCTATCTAAAGTTAAAGCGCTAGTGGTAAAGAACCTTAAGCGTAAAGATGCCGGAAATCGCTTACTTATTAGCTGATTGTAATACCTAATTATATTAAGCTAATCTAGTCCACCTAGCTAATAATAGAATGTTGGTTTAGAACTAAACCTCTAACGCTAAGTAGCCTAGTGCCTTACGCTAAAGGAAAGGAACTAAAATAGGTGTTAAAAGCTAAGACCCAATTTATTCCTCTTAACCTTTAATATAAACCTATCTGTCCCGTAAGTATATTGTATAATACGCTCTTCTATAACGCGCTATATTTTTTATATAAAATTTAAGAGGTAGATAGGATATATATAGAGTTGGGATTATAATAAGTGGATAAACCTTTATAGGCGCACCTTTGCTTATCTCCGCTTCCTAGTTCTTAGGCTCTCGCTTCTCTTTAATTCTTTTAACTTATCCTATGCTGTCCGTAGGATCTCTTTTATCTTAAAGTATAACTTCGGATTTGGATCCCTTTACTACCTCCTACTATTAGGGAATACCTTTCTCCGTAACTGGTTAACGTAAGGGACTAGTGGCTCGTAATATGACGTAAACTCCGTCTCTTATTATAGATTAAGCCTTTTTTAAGCTTAGCTAGCTCTTTGGTGTTTATATAATTTCACTTCTTAAACTATAGGACTAGTTTAATACTAGCGTTTAAATTAAGTGAAGTGATCGGCTCTATAAGAATAATGCTTTATAATAATTGCGTCTACTTATTCTTTTGCTGTAATTTCCCTAAGTCTTTTAGATCCTTCTACGCGTTTTAAAGAATCTCCTTTATCCAAAAATAAAGTGTCCTGTCTTCGTTCTCCCTAATAGTATAGTGTAAAGGTATTAGTTATCCGGTTAAGGAAATGCCTTTCTCTATTAACTAGCCTTAATTTAATTCCGCTAGCTTTTAGTTACTCTTATAGTTCTAGTACTTAAATTTAGTTGCCCTAATATCTTTACCTGGCCTGTTATAGTGAACGCGTATCTAGAATAGTACCTAGAAGAACGACTCTAGATTGTATATAAACGAATAGTTTTTGTTATTGAGAAGTACACTGATTGCCATAAATGCTCGTATATTGGTCTTCCCTCGCGCTTCTAAAGACTTCTCCTACTGCTCCTTGATAGTAAGGTTAAGGTCGATTAAAAACGTAGGCTAGGAGGGATTTTCGTCCTCTTTATTTACTATAAGGTTGTTTAAAGAGATATCGCATTGTAGTATACTGGCCTGTGTGTGTAGCGACTTATAACCGTTAATATAACCTTCCAGCGCGGCAAGAAGGCTGGTCTGGGAGCTCGCCTTGTAGATAGGCTTTCCGTAGTCACGGACGATGACGCGGCGATGCACTCGATTCGCGGTCGCCCTCTCCCCCTTTGTTAGGGAGCTCGATCAGGTTCGCTTGGTAGGCGGTAATGGTGCGCCGGTGCAGGTAGAGGACCGCTTGCGCCCAGCAACGCTGCTGCTCCGGCCTGTCCGTGAGACGCGACGTCCATTTATATTTGGAGGCAGCATCGAGCTCTTAGGTCTGTAGTTTGTCGCTTTAGTTATGTCTAGGCTTCGTTATACGCTTCCGCAGGTATTGTTGTCCCAGCCGCCCACACGGACCGTCTTATGGTGATAGTATCTCGCGACATTAACTACGCCCTTAGCGGTCGCCTTGTGCAGCAACTCGCCCTTTTTTTTGCGTTCCGGGAATTGCTATAAGTCTTTAATTATAAGAGATATTCGCAAATCGTCTGCCTCGCGATATACTCTCTAGTAGGTTGTCGCTTGACCGGTGATATAGGATACCCGTTTTATAACCCTGTCGATAACGAGCCGCTCGGTGTAGTTGTTTCGTTCGATCTCGATGTACCGCTTGTCCCCGGCTGTAATAATGGTGGGGTTAAATCCAAGTTGCTCCTCGTTTAGCCACAGGAATCCGAGCACGGCGGACACGAACTATAGCCTATCTTCATTGACATCGAATTGCCTGGACGCGATGGCCCCCTAGTCGGTCGAATTCCTATAGCCGCATGAGCGACCCGTATAGGGTAAAGCTGAGCACGAAGCGCCGGCTGTCCTAGGCGGCGAGTACTTCCCTTATATATCGCCCTAGGTTAAGCCATGCTTTGGAGGCTCTGTTAGCCGATGGATTACTTTTAAGTTCTCCTAGTATAAGAATCTACGACTAGTGGCATTTAGAGTTGACGCTGGCGCTTAGGTTGTCTACGAAGCCGATATCCAACTTACGGTCGGCGGTGGAGCTGCTAGCGGCCGCCGTCGAGGCCTGGAGGCGGGCTGATATTCTTCTATAAAGTCTAACAGCTAACCAGTAAGCCGTGCAAACCAGCCCTGCTAGCTGCTCTCCTCCTAGTAGCGTAGATTATCTCCTTCTTTATATCTTTTAAATACGATTTAGGCTGCTAGACTAAGGCCTATGACTTCTTTAAAGTAAGCTTTAAAGAAGCTAGGAACCCTAACGTATAGTTGTCCTAGTTCCTCCTTTAGCACGCCGTCCATATATTTGCGGTATTTGGTCGAGTTTATAGAGCTGCCCGTGTTGTATAGCTATGGCGTTTGTTAGATAGATGACGTAGGGTAGGGAGGGGGGGTGGACTTAGTAACTGCGGTGTAGATAGTATTTTAGACGACTTTATTAGGCTACTTGTTAGGGACTGCTTTTAGAAGAGGGAATATTTGGTTAATATTGAGGTTATTGGCGTTGATTGCTATTATAAGTTTTGACAGGTTGTTAAGAAGGTTCCTACCACTACGGCTTAAAGGTAGAAGACGAGATGCCGGAAGGCCTTAGAGCGCATTTATTAGATTAAGTAGACGATTTTTTAGGTCTGCTTATATTAGGCAAGTTTCTTATAAAGGGTTATAGAATATTACCTTCGCTATCTAGATCTTTATAGGCCGAACTGTGATAATTGCGGAAGTTATTTAATCTATCTCTAATTGGTTTAGAGATAAGTATCTTTAATTAGGACAGAACTGCTATAGCTAGTAGATGTACAGAAAGTCGTAGATAGGCCTTTAGACGATATTGCGTATATAAACTGCCACGGGTATAGCTATCTTAAAGGGATTATAGGATATTAAGAAAGAAATACAATATAAAAAAGTTTAGAGGAATAGGATAGAGCGGCGAAGGCGTGACCGCGTAGACTAGGAGGCTAGTCCTTATTAAAGGCATGTCTGTATACGTATACTTAGTTATAGCTTAATTACTACCGGCCCCTCCTTTGAAGAACCAACATTATATCGTGACAATATTTAATTAGGGCCCTGTGAGAAGTATAGACGAGGCAAACTTTAAAAATTGGACGCACTTAGTGCCTATCTTAATTAATTGTCTAAATGACTAAGACGGCGCATTCGTTACGGGATTATATGATTTTAATTAGGATATTATAGGAGATAGTTAGGTTATAACCGCGGCCTTTAAACTAAGGTACGGTTCTAACCTATCTTTAGATTTAACTTGTTTAGGATATTTAGTTAACGGCTAAGGCCTTATAGTATATTTAGGGATCGGACAGCTTAGCGCTAACTTAGCTCTCTCCTTAAATACGTACTCCTCTTTAGCCTTCTCCACTACTACTTTTTTAGCTAGCGTAGTCCTACTACCGGAGCCTTAAGACCATTATATAGAGTATCTTTACCGGTTTAGCCCAATTAACGCAAATCTAGGAGCACTTTTAGGAGTTAAATAATTGCCTACTACTACTTAGTTTTCTTCTATATAAAGTCTCGGATAAATTCCTTTAAAGTCTAAATAGTGTATAAGGTGTTAGGCACTGAAGAAAAGAGTATATCTTTGAGTAGATTGCAACTTAAGGCAAATTAATATTAGTATAGTGCGAGAAAGAACCCTTTAGCGTGGGAGATTCCCGCTATCTCTAATGCATTAATCTCGATATCCTAGCATATATTTATACTTCGGAGCGCGTAATATAGTATAAGCTGTTTTAAAAATATGCTTTACTGCCTAATTTTCTTCTATAATGGAGCTAATAATATTATAGGGAAAGATAAAATATACAAAATCCTATTTATAGCTATAATTTAGCCTAGGTTAAAAGATTAAAAGGTGGTATAGTTATAACATTATCTTAATGGTCCTACTCTGGAAGTTATATACTGTAAATTTACCCCAATTTAGAGCTACTAGATTTATATACTTAGAAAGAATTTATCTAGCTGGCACTTAATAAAAACTACCGCGTATTATATAGTAAATAGTAATATCGATATCTTATTATATGTTAGGGAGTACGTTGGCTTTATAATGGATAAAGCGTATTAGTCTCTATATCCAGTTAGTTTCTTCTTCTAACTTACGCGCTATTATAGCGAGGTGAGCATTTCCCTAGCTTTATAAGTCAAACGCTAATATATTAAGGTTCTAATTATATGGGATTGTCTGGAGATATATATAACTCTTCGCCTTATTCGCATTGGATGGCGATTTTCTAGTGAGGAAACTCTAGGGATGGCCACTATTAAAGATAAACGGTCCGTATGGTAAAAGCTTATATTAGTACTACGTATAGTATAAAACCAATTAGGCCATTCGTTTAAGTTATATATAATTAAGTTAGATAAGAAGATTTTAAAGGCTGTTTAAGTTATATTAGAAAAGAGAAACCGGCGTATATAGGTAGTTGGAACTTTAGCCGTGTTTATCCTCCTGTATATTTATAAGCTTGACGTAGAGAGAAATATCTATTGGAGACGTTATAGAGACTCTATAAGGCCTTTCCTGCATTTAAGGGAACTAGGAATTAACAACTATTAAAGGGTAGATTTTAGATATATCTATCTAAGCTAGTAGCCCTTATTAATAAAGCGGTCGCCTCTTGCAATTCCTTATTATGGTATTACCACTATTTAATAGGATAAAAGCCACTTACTCTGAATTGGGACAGCCAAAAATTAAAGGATTTGGTAGATAATAACGATACGATTTTAATCTCTATAAAGGCGCTTTAATTGTATATATTAAAGCTAAGTAAGTAGCTGCCAATCTTATATTATTCTTAGAGTCTTATTAGTTACTAGAATAGGATCATTTAATTGGCCGGAAGGTATTAAACTTATATAAAAACGGGAATTTAAGTAGTATTGCGTTAATAGTAAGCTCATTGATATTTATAAGCATAAAAGATTTTTTATTTTTATTTTTATTTTTTTATATCCATTGTATTATACTACGTACAATACTGCGCATGCAGCCTCTGGGCTATGGCGCTATAGTTCTATATATATGAATCCTTTCTAGGCAGCTTAACATATACTAGTAGCTAAGTGGACACTTTAGCCCGTTTTAAATACTAGGGGGAGCTCCTAGCCTATTGGTATCTTGTTTTGGTATTTTGCTTACTACTGTCTAGTTTATACCAAAATCGCACTAAAGAAATCCTGGCTCTTTTATCTATTTCTGCCGTATTCTGCCGTTTCTAGAGTAGAAAAAGCGCTCTAAAAGATAGATTTTTTTCCCTATAGTTTTGCATATAAGAATAAGAGAAACAATATAGCTTACTAGCTTAAAAGTAGCTATATATAGCGATTATCCTCCTAACCGCACGCGATGTCGTGTTCTATCTTAAGAGCCCCTTAACGCTAAATTTGTTAGGCCTTTTTATTTAAAATAGGGGGATAAAGATGTTTTTTATATACGAATCGGTAGTCCTTTTCTCTCTCGCTATAGGACCCTTCGTTTCTACGGCAATTTTATATTAAAACCTTTATTAATTTAAAAACTTAGAGTAAAACAATTAAAAGATTAAAGGGTTATTAATACTCTTTATTATTATAAATATAATTAGGGCGCTATGCAAGCTAGTTAGGGCGACTATACTTCTTTGTCTTACCCTACTAGATAGGGCAAAACTTAATATCCGCTACGGGATTTTCCTGGTACGCCTTTAACCCCGCCTTTATTATATAAACTAATACTAATAAGGCTTATATATCCGCTTAGTTACTATATACCTTTAGCTTTTACTTTTATAGTATTACGCGTTAGACCGTTAAAGGGATTATAGTTTATATAGCTATACCGCATCTAATATATATAGATAGTAACGATTTATAAGGGGCAGTTAAGTTAGATAGTTAAGCGTTTTAAAGCAGGACCTGTTTAAGGAATTTATACTACTATAAATAGCAAAAATTAATAGATATATTATTGGCCTAGTACGAGCCTATTGTTGCCCTTTGTCTTTAGGCCTATTTAAAACCCCTTACTAAAAAAAAACCGTTCTACTAAAGAATTGGATATAGGAGGAACGTTAGGGGGATTAGGGTGTATAAGACGTTTGGTAAAAGCTAGTCTAAAGTAAGTATAGCGTATATTAAAGCGCTAGTAGAAGAAGGTCGAGCAGTATATAAAAGCCTTACTATTAATTAGAGATTAGTAGAGCTAATGCACTAAATATAGAAAAACTAAAAATAAACTTTATAACAAATTTGGAATATAACTCCCCTAAGGGGACTATTTTGTCCCATACTACTGCCTAGTTTCGATTATCCTATTAGATCCCACTTTTGGTCCTATTTAAAGCCACTTATAAGTAACTATTATATGTAAGACTAGAGAATTAGAGTTATTAATATGCCCCCTCTACTTAATTCCGCAAGACTGTATAATATAAAGAAAGCGTTTAAGTATTATTAATATAACGTTAAAGTTGAGGATTTAAAAGCTAACGACTTTAAATAGCTCCTTGAGTTTATTAGGGCCCTTTTAAAGTATATCAAATACTAAAACGGTATCATTTTTAAGCAAATAGATAGTTTAAGAAAGCTTAGGGTTTCTATAAACGCTCTTAAGAAAGAAGTTGGCACATTTATAAGGAAGAGGAAAGCTAGTAAAGAGATTAAGGGTGGAGAAGGCGGGTTAAAATAGGTAAAAAGTAGATTTAATAACGATAGAGACTTATAGAAGCGGCTATATAGCGAGGATTCCGAGGATAAGGGTAATAGGTTAAAGAGGGTAAGAAGAAGTAAGTCTAGGAATAATGCTAGCAGACTAAAGAGGTTATATAGTAACGATCTTAAGGATAAAGGCGGCAAGTTAAAGAGAATAAGAAGAGGCGAGTTTAAAAATAACGCTGGTAGACTAAAAAGGTCGTATAGGGAGACTAAGGATGAAGGCGGCAAATTAAAACGGCGGAGAAGGATATAAATAATGGCGAGGCCGGCCGCGCTAGTTCCAGTTTAGACTTTAATTCTTTTATATTCCTCTATAGTTAATAATTATAGTCTTATTAATTCTTATAAACTAGTTCCTTAGTCTTTCTTAATTCAAGTTTTAAGCTTAAAATGCACTTAAAACCGCACGATTAAGTACTAAACGTCTATAGTAATACTGAAAAATTGTTTCCTCGTACTAGCCCGGGTTTTAGGGGATATAAATTTAGTCGAAAGAGGTTAGAGTTACTAGAGGTATAACTAGGCTACTTATTATTAGGGGGGTCTTATTTGGGGACCTCCTAAAAGAGCCCTTTTAGAGAAATTTCTATAAAGGAGTTATTTTAGCCCTAGTGATATTTATAATATAGTTCCCATTATTAACTAGATACTTAGAGAGATATATATTACTCCTCTATAGACTATACCTTAGGTAGTACTATAGAATAAGCTTATAGTATTAGTAGAACCTAGGGCTAAATAGATAACAAATTTTATAGGATTCTTTTTAAATTTATAGGCGGAGTGATATTATATATTGCTTGGTTTATCTAAGGATCCTATCTAAAAGCTAGGGATGTGCTAATCCGTAAATAGTAGTGCTAACCGCATAAATTCTTACAATATTAGCTATAGTGGAGATGCGTTCCTCTAGTGCGAAGCTAGGTAAGAGGACTAGTTTCTAATTAGCTCCTTAGTCGTTTCTTAGTAGCTAGGCAAGCCACGACCTTAGGTTATTACTTTAGTTCTACTTCCTTAAATACCAAAAAAGTCCTTAAGGGAAAACCTGTAAGCTAGGTAGAAAACCTTTAAAGCTGGCTATACTAGCGTTTATATAAATAAAACTATCTAATAAACCTCGCTCGTATTCTTCCGCTACTATCTTTTACTGCTATTTATAGCCTAAACAGGCTTTGTTTAACTAGGGTCCTAAATAGGCTTTAGAGTTAGCTAAGCCTAAATATATCGGCGTAATAAAATAGGCACGAACTAGGACCGTCACTGTGCCTTATAGTGTATAATAAGCTTTAATTCGGTCTATAGCTAATTAAAGTTAATAATGCTCTAGTAAGCTTATACGGGTAAAGAGTAAGTTAGCATTGCGCTATACTAATTAGCCTAAGAGTAATGCTTAATAAAGTACTTATACCGGCTCGTGCCTATAAACTAAGAGAATTCTTTTTCTATTACCCTAATTCACCCTAATTCTATTAAAGAAGGAATACTATTACCTAGTTTGGCTACAATTTTCTACTATAAAGTTCCCAGAAACTAGTTAAGGAGAGCCTCTCTTTATATATAATAGATAGGCCGGAATAAAGTCTAGAATTTATATACTGCGGCCCTCTAGACGATGTAGACGTTGGCAACCGTATATAAATCTTCCTTAGAGGTAGCATCGAGATGGGAAAAGCTTCTAATTGGCAAGCCGCCTTTATAGACAAAATCGCCTTTCTTCCTATTACTGTATTTAACCCTTGCTGTAACTATTAGGACCTAAACTGGAAATAAGATATTAAGGATAAGAACCTCTATTATTAAATGGATTGGGAAATGACGAATCTAAATAAGGCTAATCTTATTATCCTCTACCTTTATCCTAATACTATTAGCCCCGTTTCACTAATAGAGCTAAGCCGCTATTTTTAATTAGGAAAACTTATTGTTTATTGCCCGGAAGGATATTATCGGTGTAGAAATGTCCAGTATCTGTGCCGGAAAGACAATGTTCTATTGCTTGACGATTTTGATAACCTCGTTAAGACGGCGATTTTAAAGCTTGAGGAGATTATAGAGAGAAAGAATCTGTTGGTATAGGGATATATATAGTTATTCCTAGCCTATATATAATTGGTTTTTTTATAATAAGAGTACTACGGCTATACTAATGTTACTTAATTTAAATTCTTTTACTAGCTTAATTATTAATAGACCTAACTTATCCTTTTAGTACTATTATTAGATGGAGGTTGTTAGGATAATAGTTATTAATTATAGTCTTGCTGATTCTTTATAAACTAGTTCTCTACTCTTTTTTAATTTAAGTATTAAGCTTAATACTTGTAACGGCATAATTACTAGACGTCTATAAAAATACTAAAACTTTCTTTCCTTATACTAGCTTGGGTTTAGAGGATATAAATTTAGGTAAAAGAGGTTAGAGTTACTAGAGGTATAACTAAGCTACCTATTATTAGGAGGGTCCTATTTAGGGACCTTTAAAAGGCTTTTTTTAGAGAAATTGTTATAAAAGAGTTATTTTAGCCCTAGTGCTATTTATAATATAGTTCCTATTATTAGACCTTCTTAATTATAACGTTGAGCCGCAACAGCAGCGAAACTAGCCCAAAACCACCTAATAAAGCAACCCGACATCGGAATCCTATTCCCCGCACTGAGAAACCCCATAAAACCACAGCGCCCCCATCTACAAAGCATGGGGGACAACAGGGGATCGCAAGCTTCCCGCTGGAGCGACAAAAGTTATAATACGAGGGAGCCGACCTACAAACCAGGCGGGCAATAACGCGAAAAGGACAACCGCCAGCTTAACCAGCAATAGCAAAAATTAAAGGAAACACTTGGATAAATTAAAGATAATCTTATAAAAGAGGAGAAAGAAACCCCATAACACTAGATACTTGCTGCTATTTAAGAGGTAATATAACGCGTTAAAGCTCTCTTAACGCGTCCGGCGCCTTAGATAACCCAGGAAAAGGAAACCAAGGCCTAACTTAACTAGATTAAAGATGGTATTATAAAAATCTAAAGGGAAACGCGTAAAGGAGGACCACTAGGCCTAGGAGCCCCCCCAGTACAGGGCCAGACCTAGGCAGCTGTTACTGCGTAGGCGGCCCGTATAGTAAACGCAGTCGCGACACCACAGAGAGCGACAGTACGCGTCCGGCTTAAGGAGCCCCAGGGCCACGAACTAGGGGAGCTTCTTAAGACCATTTAGAGAATAATACTAAGCGTATACGCTGTACGCACCCTTAACAGCGGGGATATTAATATTTACGTCCCCTCCTAAATAATAAAGAATTAAATCCTAAATAGACCAGACGCGCCAGGGCTTAAGATATTAAGGAAAGACTACCTCCTAGAAGTACCTGGGGTCCTACTTAAGACCCTAATTAACAGTGGAAGAAACGCAGATAACTTAGAATTAATTTAATCCATCTGCAAAGCTATAAAGCGCCTTACGCCTAGAATAGCCATTAGCCGGATCTAATAGCTACACGCCCCTAAAGCGCAGGCGAAATACTAGGTAAACCCTAGTAGCGCCTAAAGAGAACCTAAGAAGACCAGAGGAATCCTTATAATTGGTGTCCTAACCTAGGCAATTTAGCAAAAGATTATAAAAAGCGGGATAGTTATTAAATCCTAGCTTTTTAAGACTAGGCTATTTAAGAATAGCATAATTATAAAGTAATGTTACCAATGTAATTAATAGGGATATATGTAAAGCATATACGAAAAGTAAATAAAATGTGGATAATATGTAGGACCTTATAACACCACAGATTACCCTAAGGAAAGGGTATCCTGCGTTAACTACGGTAAAGCCTATAAAGTATAGTAAAGAAAGGAGTGCAAGACCTTTTAAAGCTACCTTAAGGGCATCTAAATAAAAAGGATGGCCCTTTTAACGCAGTTACTCCGCATATAAGAAGCCATAGAAATAATATACCCACCCCCAATACTAGGAAACTTTACAATTATCACTAATAAAAAAAGAGGATGGGAAATATTAGGGACCTAAGAACAACCACTTAAAAAGGGGCTAGGTAAACTATCCTTTATTAATAAAGCAAGCAGAGACAGATTATAATTAAGGCTCCAGTTGCGTGCTAATAAAGCAATAACAGTTACTAGCAATAATAAAGAGGACTAAGACACCAATATGGAGGAACCCACACCTACCCTAAATAAGTAAGTGTATAATTATCTAGTATAACTACGGAAATGCAAATCAAGGGGCGTGTCGCCCCTTCTTTAATAGCGTCACGCCAGCGGACTACTAGGTCCTCGCAGTCTAGGAGCTGGCATATAATAGGTACACTAAATTAATATACTACCCTAGGGGATTCACACTTACGTATAACGCTCTCCCCACAACAAAGGTCTACTTTATAATCAGCTAGGATATTAAAACTGCGCACTAGAAGCGCAGACAGTACGGCCCCTTTACTACAGCCCTTTAGGTGCGCCTAAAGGGGCTAGAGATGATAATTATTAACGTCTATAACCTACGTAAAGACGGCCCTTAGATTAGGACATGGCCTAAGGTTAAAACGGCTATTAAGGAGGCCAAGGGAGAAATTATACTCTTAGGCGACTTTAATGCCTACCACCTAATATAGGGTAAAAAGTATATAGCCAGCAAAGAACAGGCGGAACGCCTGCTGGCCGAAACCAACGCTAGAGGTCTTATACTCGCCATACTAAAAGGAGAGCCTATATGGAAAAGAGGGGAATAAGAGAGCATAATCGACCTCACGTTCATATCCTCAAATTTATATAAAAAAGTCAACTTCTATAGCATAGTTAAGGAATAGGCCCTCACAAGAGACCACATACCCATCCGCATCTAAATTAATAACGCTAGCTGTCCGCCAGCGGAACGCCGGCGCCTTGCCCTTAAAAAACTAGACTTATAAGGCCTCCTCCAAAGCATCTAGAAGCTTAACTAGGCTACATCTAAAGACCCCCTTTAAGCCCTTTAAGAAGGGATTAAACAAGCACTTAAAGAACATTACCCACAAGCATAACCCAGCCAGTAGGCCCGCTAAGAATGGTCGCCATATACTATACAGCTCCACGCCAGCGCCCGCTAGGCGCGACGACAGTACTAGGACTATAACGACCCCCAGGACTTATAAAGATACTCAGCACTAAATAATAAACTCTAGAAAGAAACTAGGAGAGTTAGTTATAATAACTAAAGGCGCTTTATTTAGGAACTTACTAAGGACTAGTTAAAACCCTATAATAAAGGTCTATAGATTTTATTAAAATGGAGTAGAAAAGCAAGTACAGTAAAGGTAGACCCTTAGTTACTAGACCTTAGGAGGTCTATTAAGGACCCCTTTACAGATAACAATACTATAAAAGCGGATATCCTTATAGTAAGGTTTTTTCCTAAGACTGGTATAGCAGACCTTAGTAATATTAAAATAGAGGCAATAATGGAACAAAAAGTACTTAATATTAGCCCTATTATTTCAAAAGACGAGATTAATAGGCTAATAAAAAGCCTCCTAAATAGAAAAGCTCTAGGGCCAGATAATATACTAAATGAAGTTCTTAAAGTAATTACTTCAGTAATTGCAGAGGACTTAGCAAAAGCAGCTAGTTACTATTTTACCAATAGAACAATACCAGAAAGCCTTAAAGAATCTATAACTGCGGTCTTACGGAAGGAAAAAAAGAAAAACTACTCTCTCCCAAGCAGCTATAGACCAGTTGCCCTTAAAAACACGCTAGCAAAAGTCCTAGAGAAGCATATAGCCAACATTATATTAAAAGCAGCGGAAGAGCATAGATTACTCCCTTAGAACTAAATAGGAGGAAGGCATAAGTAATCTATACTATTAGCGGTAGGACTGTTTAGCTTTTATATACAAACAGCGTAGCAAACGCACCGCGGGTGTGTAGTATTAATGCTAAGCCTAGACATAATAGGAGCGTACAACCATATATCCTATAAAAGGCTCCTCTATATCTTAAAAAGAAAAGGCTTCCTAAAGTAGCTTATAAACTTTATATAAAGTTTCCTAACAGTATATAAAACCCGTATTAAGTTTATAGGATATAAAAGCGATTAGATCCAGACACAGATAGGTATTCCCTAAGGGTCTCCCTTATCGCCAATTTTATTTCTCTTCTTTATATTAGAACTCTTAGAGAAATTCTAAAGCCCTAACAGCGGCACGCTGGGGTTTAGCTTTGTAGACGATACGAACCTCATTACTTAGGGGGACTCTACGGCTGAGAACTGTCGACAACTAAAGGCTACCTATAATTGCTGCGCTGCATAGGCAAACCGACACGGCGCGGCGTTTGCCCCTAAAAAGTACTAGCTTATACACTTCATAAGGCAACAGCGCCACGCCGCTATAGACCTTGCGTCCACCATGCGTATTACTAGCTATAAGACAGCTCCTAAGAAAACCAGTATGCGAATCCTAGGGATCTAGGTAGACCCTAAGCTTTAGTAGAAAGAATAGATTAAGAAGGCAGCAACTAAAGGCTTAGCAGCCTTTAAAGCGATGTTAAGAATTACTACATCTATATAGGGCCCATTAATGCGCCGCTCGCGCCTCCTATACACGGCTACCGTCCGACCAGCGATGCTATATGGCGCCTAAGTGTGGGGAGTATAAGACGACGGCGGAACGCCAGCAAAAAGCTTGCTTAAACCTCTACAGAAAGTCTAAAACTAGTACCTCCATAGGGTTATAGGGGTATACCGGCGAACACTAATAGCTGTAATAGAGAAGGAAGCGGCCATTCCCCTAATCCAACTCTATATTAAAACGACAGCCCTCTAAAAAGCCGCTAAGACAGCTTTAAATAAGGTAGAAAAGGAATTAGTAAAGGCACTTAAGGGTATCTAGAAAACACTAAGGAAAAGCTAGTGGAAAATAAAACGGCCACTAGTACTACTAAAAGTGCTTAGGGACCGCGTAAAGGACCATAAGAATAAAATATAGGGGTTCCTTATACACTAGAAGGACTGTATAGAATAAAAAGCGGCAATAAACCCCCACAGGCGTAGCCAGCGAAACGCTGGCAGAGCGTAGATGGAACGCCGCTACCGCACAGGAGGTTACCAGCACCGCTAGCGGGAAACCACCCTTATCGCGAAATGGGCAGACCTAGAATAGCGCCAACAGTGGCAATTAAAGGCTAAAAATCGCACAGAAACCACGTAGAAGACCCTATAGGGGAAACCTATAATCCCACTATATAAAGATCTAACAAAAGCAGAGGCTATAGTACTGTTTCTCCTTCGTATAGAGGTAATAGGGCTTAATATATAGCTTGCATCCATTAAAGTACCAGAAATTCTCCTACAGTGCGAATGTAGTTAGATAAGACAAACAGTACACCATATATTATTCCAGTGCCCATAATACCAAAGGGCAGACTTTATAGTATAATACGCTTCTAAACGCCTTTAAGACGTCTTAAGTAATAAAAGAAGTGCCTAAGCTACTATAAAATGGTTAATACAATTAGGCGCCTTAACTTAGTTCTGGGCTATAAAGGCAATAGATGCAGAAGACATAAGTAGATACTAGCCATTTTAAAGCTTAGAGGACTGGTAAAAATAAAGGTAAAAGGATAAAGGAAGAAGGGGTAGTATAAGAAGAAGGGGTAGTGTGAGATTGTCCGCGAAGCGCGGTTAGTTAGCTTAATAGGCAGACTTTTAGCCAGGTAGAAGGCGAGTCACCAGCGCCCCAACATCGGAACACTGTTATCTCTCTAGCGCGGCTTACGACCGGGTTTTCTCTTAGATAGAGTTTTTCCTATAGAAGGTATTAGCCTGTGTGGACCTATTAGGGGGACCGGGACGGGCGGTAAATTAAATTTATTATTATTATTATTAGACCTTTAAAGAGATATATATTGCTCCTACTATAGACTATACCTTAGTTGTAATCGCTAGCAACTTTTATAAATATTTTATATACCCTAAAGGCTTTTCGTCAATGTCGTTAAATAACGTAGGCGCTTTTAGCCTACGCGTTCTATCTAAATAGGAACGCCATAAAATACTTTAGGATACTTTTTTCTCGAATTATAAATAGCTTAAGGCGGTTAAAAGCGAGCTTAAATTAAATCCTATTCTTATTAGGGCTGGACTTGGTTTAAAACCTATATACATAGCTCTTCTTTTAGGCGACAACTTTAGAGACGTGGTATATCTAAGAGATCTTTTTATTAAATCCCTAAGACTGTATAAATATATCAAGGGTGTTATAGAGATTACGTTTAACAGTAGGATTATTTTAAACGTTGCTAATATCCTATTCTGCCCTAAGATAGTACCTATAAATACGGAGAAGCTACTATTTAATAAAGGCATACTTTGTTCGATATATTTGTTTTAAAAGAGCGCTGACTTTGAATTTAAGGTGCTAGAACTACCCTCCATTTCACTAACTAAATTGAGAATTTCCGATAAATGGTTTTTTGCTATATAGTTAGTATCTTAGGAAGTTTTTAAGACACTTAAACGGTGGTTTAAAAACTCTAAAGAGGTATACTTGCTAGGCCGTAAGGTAAGGTAGATACTATAATAAAGAGATTTAGTAATTAGTTTGTAACTAAGTTTAAAAGTATAGAATTATCTACTCTTTAGTTAAATTTAACGGAGTAAAACGGCCCCTAAAGGTTCCTAGTTAGTAACTAAGAAGGTCCACTCTTAAAGGTATAACTTAATAGGTCTTCCTTATAAATCTACTATATCGCTTAATTAGTAAGTTAGGAGGCTAGTTTCGCCGCCTTTTATATAAAGGCTAAGCTAAGTAAGTATGGTCGTAAGTCTTTATAGATACTATTATAGTAAATATATAAAAGTGGGGATATAGTATTATATAGGTTGATAAACGGGGCTATATTAGAAACCTAGGGTGCGAAATAGAATTGGTTTCTATTTTGGGAACTAGCGGGCTAAAGTTAATACGGTATACGAGGGACTATAAAAAGCGCCCTATAAGCAGTAAGAATCTAAACGCGTTCTAAAGGTCAATGTTTTCTTTTAGTAAATCTTCTATTGCAAACAAAAGTAAGTTAAGTTATTAGTAGTAAATGCCGCAGCCTATATCTAGAATATATTAACGCCTAAATGCCTTTTATACGCCTGTTTATAAGCTTGAGATAGAGCGATCTCTAACCCTAATAACGATGATATAGGTTGCCGGATATACTTATTCCGTATAATACAAGAAAGCAAATCCTATTATACCTTTTAGCATTTAATATCGCAAAGCTTAATTTAATACTTGATATTCTAGATAAGACGGAGCGTTATATTTACCTCAACCCCGCGTATAATATTATATAGGATATGTCGAAAATAAGTAGCCTAATAAGGGAAGGCATAAAGCTCATTCTCTATAGAAATGACGTCCCGCTTTTTAGTCAGCGACTATATAATATAGTTGTTTGCGAAATATCGTTGATAGTGTACAGACGTAATACGGCTTATCGCACCCTACTAAATTTTGTGTAAGACGCGATAAATTGAATTTCAACCCCTACTAACGCGTTAAGATTAAGCTAAAGGTTAATTTAATCTACAACTTTATCTAGAAGGCGGCGACCCGTTATATAGGTGGTTAAAATTCGATTTATCGCGTCTTATATAAAATTTAGTAGGGTGTGATAAGCCGCATTGCGTCTATATACTATTGATGATATTTCGTAAACAACTGTATATAAAAGTATTTGAGAGCTTATAGATATAAGCGACGACTCCAGATATATCTAATAGGAGTATTCCCCTTTCGCTAAGATATAGAGCCTATATATAATAGAATGCTAACGTTTAGTATTAGTAAAGAACCTTATAATGACCGTATATTAAAGGATAAGCGGGAACTCGGAAGTATACTTTAAGTACTCTAGAATAGTCCATCGATTCCTAAGGGAAATATTTTTATATTCTTTGGAGCGCCAATAAAGATAAAGGGGCGAAGCCAATACTGTAGAAGTATTTAGTATACTAAACCTAACCTCCCTAATAGAACTATTGACCTAAAGGTATACGTTCCGTCTTATAACCACCGGTTTATTAGAGAGATCGTCTTACCACATTTAGAAATCCTGGGTCTATTTAGCTTTGCTTACCATAAGACTTACCTCCTATAGCTCCTTATTACTTACTTAAGGATTATAATAAATAGGATTTAACTTTATTATATAAGCTATTTTACCTTATAAGGACTACTAAATCCTCCTAGCTAGTTAGTTAAAGGAACGTTACGCTTTTACTTTAGTCCATCTTTATTATCTTGCGAGTTTCCGTTTTAATGCGTTATTTAACTAGGAAAAGGTGACTTGTTTAATGAGCGGATATCTAAATAGGAATAATTAATAGTAAATTTAAAGGGTAAAAATTTAGATAGTAATCTAAACTTAAACTCTTTCTCTAGATGTATAAAGTAAATTACTCTATCTCCTTAGAGTACCGCAGTCGCTTACTTAGGTCGACCAATTTTAGAGGTAAAATTGCGTAATGTTATTATCTGCCTTAAAGGTGGTAAATTAGGTATAGAAAATGGCCACGAAATAGTCTAATGTATTACCTACTATAGTTGCCAGTCTTTCTAGCTTTCTTACTAGTCGATGATTATACTACTAGTGAATATTGACGCGTTAGCTAAGTGTGAACGGAAGGAAAAGAAATGTCTATTTAGGCTAGTTCTTATAATTTAAACGAGGTTTATATACGAGAACTACGCCCCTTCACTCTCTTCGCCCTCTTTAGCTCGCCGTCTTCACTTTTAATACTCCTAACTACCTTCCTCTTACAATTCTTAAACTTAGCAATATCCTTTTTAAGGGCACCTAGAGAACTTATTACCTCGCCCTTAAAACGAGCGATTAGTTTTTATTGATGGTGGATATACTAGAAAAGCTCTTTAATAATATTGTATATTATTTCGTAGTCTTCCTTATCTAGCTTAGGGATTTTATTATTATTAACGTACTAATCCTTATACTAGTTCCAATGTTTATCTAACTCGACGTTATTTAGAAATTTGTTTAATATAGAGGTTAAGTAAAGTTTTATAGAGTTTAATATAGAGGTCCTAAGAAGCCTTTATAAAGCAGGAATAACTACAATTAGTATCTCTTATATAAATATAGTGAAAGGGCACGAAACTAGGCCTTGATGTTGCCTATAACAACTGTTTAATTATCCAGTTTTAGTCTATACTGCTTCCCATTGCTTGATGGCCTAGTTTTAGCCATTACTTAAGATAGAATTCATATTTATTAACCTGTTCTCCTGGTATTAAGCTTATGGTTATAAATCTAGGGTAATAAGTAGGGTACTTAAACGCATTAACTAAGTGTAAGGCTGTATAATTAACGCTTAAGCTTAAGCATATATACTAACTTACTAAATTAACAATACTAGTGTGTTCCTAGGGTCCCCTAAAGCGCACGAGCGTATTATAATTGCTTATAACCACGGTACGTGGAAGCCTTTTTATACTAAATTTAGGTAACTTATATAGAGAAATACCTAACACCTTTTACTTGGCAGGGCAACCTTCTAGCTAAAACAATATCCAATTAATATAAACGAAGTTTAATCTTTAAAAGTGCTAAGCGGCCGCTGCAGGTATATAAGCTACGATTAATTGGGGTTTGGAGCTAACTGGGGCTAAATGTGGCCCCATTTACTATAAATAACGACAGTTTAAAACAGTCCCCTAAAGGGCCATATTAGGGATAGATATATTTTTTAATTTCTTTAAATATATATATAGGCATACTTAGAGCCTAGCTTGTATAATCCTACTTACCATAGCTATATACTTTTTAATAGAGATTAATGCCCTTTTTTATATATTCTCTTTTACCGTAGGAGGCATCGCTGCTATAGCCCTTCTTTGTTCCAAAACTGTTAATACTACTAGTAGTAGGCCGCCAAACAGTGGAATGCCGATAGTGATATCTGCCGGTACTATTAGGGAGCTTTAACTAGCGCCCTTTCTCGAAAATATAGAAGCCTTTTTTTTTTAGCGTAGGCTTAATAAACATTATAGAGTGGGGGGTAAGTGGGCTTCCTAATAATACTATTAAAGTTGTTGGTAAGATCGCAGCTGTAAGTACACCTACCTTCTAGAGTATCGCACTGTCTCTTAATATATTTATAGTAAGAAGAGGTTTATCTTTCTAGTATTGCGAACGTTCTTAAATTCTATAACGAAATATTAATTCCTTCTTATAACTACTTCTTCTCAGTAAATAAAACTAAGGAATTCTTTAAGCTTGCCTATACTATTACTTTAGTTAGTATTAGTGCTACTATTAGGCTTAACAAGCGCCTTATAATTACGGATCCTCTGCTTATAAAATTAATATCATCTATACTAATAGTTAAGTCGCGGTATAATGTATTCTTCTAATATATTTAGGGTGCAGTACCGAATCCAGCGCTATTTAATACTGGTATTTATAACGGAACCTTGTAGCAAGAACTACGATGGGCTCGTTATTGGGCTAGGTGTGTAGGAAATGCAAGTATAAAAGTTAACAACGTAATAATAACTGGTGGAGTGGTTGCCTAATAGATTAACTCTAATTATATTCTAAGAATCACTACAAAGAAGGAACTATCTAGGTAGGGACTAAGGGTCCTTAAATACACAACCGTACTCCTATAAAATCCTTCTTATATATAATATACGTGTGCTCTATCTACTTTGTTATAGATCTTATAGATTATATAGATTATACAGATCACATTATGTAACCTTGGTTACTATTCCTCGTTATATAGTTCTATTGGCTCCATCCTGGACTATACCTATATTAACCAACTAGCTTCTTCCGTCTCTTTTCTAAGTAGTTATAACATCGTACTTAAAGCGTCCGTAACACCATCTCCCTCCTCTTTATCTTCGTCCTTAAAGATTTAAAACATCTTTAAGTTGTTTACTAGAGGTATAATATCCGTCTAATTAATTTGGTTAATATCATTGCTTATTATACCTAAAGTAATTTCTTCTTCCTTAACCGCTCGTCGTGCTCGCACTATTATTGCGATATTGTCTCTTAGTGAGATTATACCGTCTCCGTATTCTCGCTGTTCGAAAGAGGGGTTAGTTTATATTGCGTTAGCGAACCCATCTTCGCAATAACTGTCCTCTTACTTAGAGTGCACTAAAGCGAATATTCATTCGTCCTATAACGTTCGCTTTATCTCTAATGCTAAATATACACGACCTATTACCCTTAATAGTCGTCTAGTTCCCTAATTAATTTATCTTAGGGTCTTATATTTAATCTGCTGCTGCGCAGCTAGATAATAAACTGTCTATTACTCTTGCTAAATTACGCTAATCTTGGGACGCTAAATAGGAGGCTACTAATGCTCAGCAACGGGCCCTTAAGTCTTGTTTAGCGGCGTCCGCTTAATTAATCCGTCTTAAGAAGGTGCGTGAGAAGGTTCGTTCTAAGGAGTAGAAACTTATAAAATAAGGTTTACAGGAACTTAGTAATAAAAGAACGGATTCTCTTCTAATAGAGAAGAAAACAAATCTAAGTAGCTCGGCAACTACTCTTCTTAGGTCCCCCTTAGGTGACTTATTCTTTGGCGATCCTTCTTTATTAATACTACTTAACCTAATTTCTTCCGATACTCCTGTACCTTTTTTATAGCATTCTTTAAATTCTCTAGTAGCTCTTAGGTAGTCTTAGTGTAGCCTATCCACTTAACCTTGTACTATATTTTATTGTTAATGTCCTTATAATTAACAATCCTTAAAACTTGCCATTTATCTTCTTCTTATCCTCTATACGTATCTGCTTTATAGACCGGTGGCTTAACATTCCTATATACTAGCTCTAGCATTATAATATACTATATAGGGTAGATCTTTATTTTAGCTAGTAAGTTTAACTTAAACGTAACCGGTAAAATCTTCTACGTAATTTTAAAAGGTCCTAGTCTAACGTAGTCTAACTTCTTACTTAGTCGTTAACTCTTAAAATTTTTATGTAGTAGCTACACTTTATCTCCCTCCTTAAGATCTGGTCCCTTAGATCTCCTAGCATTATAGTACTTTTTTATTCTCTCTTATACTTTCTTTACTAATTCTATAAGGTCTGCATAAAGATTTATTAACGTCTTTATTCTTTCTTTAGCTGTACTACTCGTTTTCTTTACTTGCCGTAGTAACAACAATGTTCTTAGCTTATATCTATAATTTGCCTTAAATAGTAATATGCCTATTCCTTCTTAAGGTGTTGTATTATATGTAAACTATATAACTAGTAATAGCGATACCCAATTATTCTATACATAATTGACATAGTGCCTTAGATACTGCTCTAGCATCTAATTTAATCTTTCTATTTAACCGTCTGTCTGTAGATAATATACGGTAGAAATTACTACTTAAACTCCTTACTCTGCTAAGAATACTTTCTAGAATGCTACTATAAATCTTAGATCTCTATCTAATATAATTTTACTTAGTGCTCTATATCTTATAAACACTTCTTTAACATAGATTCTAGTAATATCTTCCGCTAAGATTTCTTCTGTACATGCTATAAAGTATCCCCACTTTATAAGCTTATCTACTATTACTAAGATTACGTTATAATCTTATCCGGTAATAGGATCTCTTAATTTTAGTAACTTAATAATAAAGTCCTATAATATAACCTCCTATGGTCTCTCTAGTGTTTTAATAGGTTATAGCCCTCCATATAGCCTATGCCTTATCAGTTTATTCCTTTAGCAATCTAAACATTCCTTTATAACTTTTCTAGCTATCCTCTAAATTCCGTTAATAATATACTCCTCCTAAAGTCTCGCCACTAAGCCCATAGCTCTATTATGTCCTTAAGTTAATCCCTTATAGAAGTCTTCTATAAACTACTCTACTATACTTCTTAGGATATACTTCGCTTCTCGATTTTCGTATATATCCATCTATAGATCTTCTAGCTATACTTCTAGAATTTTTTATGCCTAAAAGCTTTCCAGTATCTCATAGATTTTCTCTAGCTCCTCGTCTTCTTAAGTTACTGCAATCTTCGGATAATTATACCTAATCAATCCGTCTATATCTTTTCGCAGTAAAGCCCCTAATGGCTTTTCATCATTTTATAGTTTAGTTTTACGGCTTAGAGCATCTGCCTACGTATTGTCTGTACCCTTAGTATACTAAATCTTAAAATAGTATTCCGTAAGCATCTCTACCCATTTAACCTATCTTTAGTTAAGTTCCTTTATTATTAAGAATCCTATTAGGTTCTTATAATCTATCTTAACCATAAATAGTTTCTTTATACCTTATAAGAATGCTCTCTATTTCTTTAATACTGCAACTATACCTAATAACTCCTTATTGTAAATGTCATAGTTTAACTCTAGTGGTGTCATCTTCTAACTATAGTATGCCACTAGGTGCCATCTATTTTAATACCTTTGCATAAAGTACGCCCCTAGTATATAATCTAATGCATCCGTCTCTACAACCGTCTCTAGTTCTAGTTAATAGATCTTAAGAACTGGCTCTTAGGTAAACAACTCTTTAACTTTCTTAAAGAGTTCTCTTTACTCCTCTTCCTATACCTATAGTTCTTCTTTCTTTATTAACTGCGTAAATGGTTTAATATCCTTTAACCACTACGTTATAAACCTTCTACAGTAATTGTAAAACCCTAGAAACGATCTTAACTATATAACGTTTTCTAGTTCCTGCCAATTTACTATAGCCTCGATCTTCTTTAGATCTATACTAAGTTAGCCTAGTTTAATAATAAATCTAATAAAATCGGTCTTCCTGGTAAAGAACTCGCATTTTTTAATTACTACTAGCATCTATTCTTCTTATAGTCTCCTTAAAACCCATTTAACGTGTTCCCCGTGTTCTTCCTTAGTCATTAAGTAGATAATAATATTGTCAAGGTATACCATAACAAATTTATTTAAGTATTTTCCTAATATATTGTTAATACGCTTCTAGAATATTGCTAGTACGTTTATAAGCCCGAATTGTATAACTAATGGTTTATACAGTCCTTCCTTTAACCTAAAGGCTGCCTTCTATTCGTCGCCTTCCTTAATTCTAATCTAATAGTACGCCCATCTCAGATCTATCTTCGTAAAGATTTACGCATTGCCTATCCTATCTTAGATTTCGCTAATTAAGGGTAAAGGATACCTATCCTTCCTAGTAATGCTATTTAACTGTCTATAGTCAATACACAGCCTTAGTTTACCATTTTTCTTTAGTATAAATAGTACTGGATATCCCGCTAATAACTATAATGGTCTAATATATCCCTTTTATAGGTTTTTCTGGACAAACTCTTTTAATACTCTACCTTCTTCTTTGGTAAGCTTATAGATTGGAAAGAACTTTAGACTTATTTCTAGTTCTAATTCTATCTTATAGTCCTATACTACATACTCTAACAGCTTTTTACTTTCCGGTAACTATAGTTTCTTACCGTACTTATAGTATCTCTTTAGTATATGACTTAGTCCTTTTTCTGTTTCTTTATAGGTCGCTCCTACTTAGTACTATACTATTTTGGCTTATTATCGCATTTTACGGCGTTAAGTATCTCTAATATTAACCTAACCTATAATCCAATTAATCTTCGGATTGTATTCTTATAACCAAGGCATGCCTAATACTACCTCGTCTCGTCCTAATGGTAGGATATTAAAAGACATCTCAATTTGTCTTCCTTTAATAGTTATCTAAATCGGTCCTATTTTAAGATTAATAATGCCTCCTCTATAGGCTATTAGATCTCCTAAAATTATTACTAATAGGTAAGATTCCTCCTTTTGTCTATAAGGTAATCCTATTCTCTTAACTACTACTAGTAAGATATAGTTTCGCGTTGCTCCACTATCTATTAGCGCTTTAAACTACTAATCTTACTATTTAACTCGTAAATTTAGGTATTGTCCTTAAATTCCTTTAAGGGTCTAAGGCTTTACTACTAGCTCCCTCTAGTCCCGTGGGCCTCTACTTTTCCTAACTATTAGCTACTTAATCCTAGTATACTTAGCTCGCTCTTTAGCTAATACCTAGTTCGCTTTTTGTTTTTAATATGCCATAGATACGTATTCTTTAGGCATTCCCACCACTATTATCCGTCTAAGCATTTTTCCGCAAGGAATCTTCCTGGTTAAAGTACTAAACTTCCTTTCTCTTAAACCTCTGCCGGATGCCATCTATACATATATTTAGCATTCTTATACTATTACTTGTCTATTATCTAGTACGTCCTTATAGGGTATTTCTAATTCTTTTCTTTCGGATTCTTATACATCTTATATATATCGTCCACGTACGCAATCTATAATAACGTATAGTGTGCTGGGTACTTTAGGTTAACTCTTAACTTATCTTTATCTTTAAGTTTAAACCTCTATTATGTTGATCTAAACGTTATAACTTTATTCGCAGGTACTAAGATACGCCTTTCGCTTCTCTAGTCCCCTAAGCGCTCCTCTAGATCCTTTAATGTTATAATTAAGGCTCCTTTAATATAGGTTATAGCCTTTTCTATAATCGGGTAGTCCTAGATAACTTTTTCATCTAACTATATATAGAAATCTTCCCACTCGTTATTATGCCGTTGCCTATACTACTTTTAGTATAGCTGCTAGAGTATATACGGTCTGTCCGTAAGGAAGTATCTTCTTATTACTGCATTATAATAGCCCTTTATGTGTCGTTTTTCAAACCTAGTTAGGATCCCTAGATCCTCTTCATCTTCCAGTTTGGTAAGCTACTTGGCTCTTAGTATACCTACTCTTAGCCTATTAGTGTTTCTTCGTACTAGTGCTCTATCCTTTATACGTCCCAATATACTAGATCTCTTATCTAGTTTCTATTCTTACTATATAATAATTCTTTGTTTAAATTCTTCTATAGTTTCTTTTAGTTTATATCTTACGCTCTAATCCTTAAAGCCGTCTTGCTTCTTAATTCTAGTATTAACTTTTTAATCTTTAATCCGAACCATATATTCTACTAGTAAATCTTCTAGGTTTATATATTTGTCTCCTAGTCTAATTACTATTTATGCTATAGATTCTCTAATCTATAGAGAAGCTCCTTGCCTCTTACTTATAGGTGCCTTAATTCGTACTCTAAATTCTTAACCCCTTAGGTTCTTTAGTCCCGAGCTTGCTTCTAACTTAAGCTTAGCTTTAGCCTTAGTCTAACTAGGCTTACTTAGTGTTCTTATCTCGTCTTAAGAGTCTTAAATCTCACTTATCTTGTCTTGAGAATCTTGTGCCTATAGGAACTTCCATCCCAAGCTTATTCGTATATCTTTAAACTAAGCTACTGCTCTACTCTATTAGTTATTGTCCATTATAGGTCCTTAAGCTTGCCTTATCTTGTCTTAAGAATCTTAGTTATCTCTTATCTCGCTATAAGAATCTTAAGCCTTTAGCCTTTTGCCTTTATTAAGTGCCGAAGTAGTTCGCTATCCTACTTCTCTTACGTCTTATAAAGCGATAGACATTGTATCTAGTAGGGTTTCGATCCCTACTAATATTCCCTATTCTATAGTGGAATTATCCTCTACCTCTAGTATAACATCTCTAAGGTCTACTCGCTCCTAGTAAGCGGCCTTTATTACCTTATCGTCACGAAATATTTCGCCTAGGTCGAATTTATCGTCCTTAATATCCGATCTGCAAACTGGTTCGTTAGTTCCTCTACATTCTATAGGTGCTAGCTCTTATAGCTAATAGCTTGCGCCGTACTTAGCGTCCTCATGAATTTGGCATACGTTGTTGTAACAAAATGTAAAACTTTTAATTAAACATTCCTTTATTCCTCGCAGCACATTATCGTCCCTTTATACGTATATGTCGTCTACTAGTCTTATGCCTTTTACTATATAGTGACTCTGTCCACTTCTATAGTCTCTAACGTAATAACCCTATTTTCCGCAATTTATATAAGCTCCTTCTTTAAACCATTTTTCTTGCTATAGAGTCCGCCTAAATATCTTCTGCTATTAAGATCCCTAATTCGGCCTCTGCTCTTTAGACCTTTAATTACTTAATCCTTATCCTCTAGGTTTCCACGGTTTTTTGCTCCAATTCTTATAGGCTTCTTTAGTACCACTTAGGTCCATTAGCTTTGTGCCATACCATAGTTTCTAACTTAACTTTAGTCGTTGCGTACTCTGCGCCTTATATAACTATAAAACTCTATCCTAGCCTCTCTTAGCCTATTCCCTTTAGTAGATCCAATTATTAATCTTAATTACTTAATCTATTAGCTTCCTTAGGGTATCCGTATCTTCCATTAGGATAATCGCGTTCTAGACTTTAGCCTTAAGTCCCTGTTTATACTATGCTATAAGCGCCCTATTATTCCACTCTACTTATATTACTAGTGTCTAGAACTATATTATATACTTAATCGCTAAAGTTCGTTGTATAAGGTTCTAGAGTTTTCTTTCCGCTATAGTTATTTCTTCCGGGTCTCTAAACATCTATATAAGTCGCTCTGTGAATCCTTCCCAACTTAAGAACATAAATCGCACGTCTTAGTTAGTGGTCGTTATTCTATTAGCCTATATCTCCGTAAGATAAGGTTTAAACTACTTAAGTACTTTTCCTAATAAGAATAATCCTGCGTAGGCTATCCAATCCACAGGTGTAGGTAACTTTACTCCCTCCTATAAGACCTTAAAGTGTATCTATATAAGGAATCCTTTAAGTTTTAACCTCTCCCCTATAAATCTCTTAATTGATGGTAGCTTAATCTTTACTGCTTCTATCCTATTAAGTCTTTCTTCTAATACTGCATTGTTAGCTGTTAACTAGTTAACTATCTTCTGTAGTTATCCGACCGTTATAGGTTGCTATAAGTCAGTATCTACTATACTGGTGTCGTTACCTAATCTTAAAGTAGTTGCTGCCGTCAATAGCGTTATAGTGGCTGCTTTTAGTAGCATGTTAATCGACTTCTTATATTAATACCGTAACTAGGTAGTAATTGTGTAATGGAACCTTGTAGCAAGAACTATAATAGGCTCGTTATTAGGCTAGGTGTGTAGGAAATATAAGTATAAAAGTTAACAACGTAATAATAACTGGTGGAGTAGTTGCCTAACAGATTAACTCTAATTATATTCTGAGAATCACTATAAAGAAGGAACTATTTAGATAGGGACTAAGGGTCCTTAAATACACAACCGTACTCCTATAAAATCCTTCTTATACGTAATATACGTGTGCTCTATCTACTCTGTTATAGATCTTATAGATTACACAGATTATATAGATCACATTATATGACCTTGGTTACTATTCCTCGTCACATAGTTCTATCGGCTCCATTTTAGACCGTGCCTGTATTAACTAACTAGCTTCTTCCGTCTCTTTTCTAAGTAGTCGTAATATTGTACTTAAAGCGTCCGTAACAGTATTAGTGATATATAGGCATATAACCTTATATTTTTATTTATCCAGCCTAGATTATATTTAGTTAAGCTTCTAATACTGATTCTTTTAAGATTAACCATCTCTTAACCTTCTAGGACGTTGTATATAAATAGTATAGAAAGTAATAATTAGAGGGAGTTTATATAGGATTCTATATAAACTCTGTTTGTTATTAAAGCTAGTAAATAATTACTTATTAAATGGATAAATTAGCTTAATAAACTAGTGTATATACCTCTAGATATAATAATAAAGGGGAAGGGAACTATAAATGTACCGCAGGGTCTAAATAGAGTTGTTTTCGCCGTAGTAACTGTATAGCAGCCAGACGATGTAAATGATTTAGCTCCTACAACCCTAGCTAGGCTAGTAGCTGTGTCCCTATCCTAGTAAGATAGTCTAGACTTCCTATAACTGGGATTTATTTTACGCTAGATAGGTGGAATTTATAAAATATTATCTAACTAGGCTTATATATACACAATTTAAATTTTTTTTCCCTTTTTTAATTTAATATTTTTATTTTATTTATTTTGGGTTAATATTAAGTGTAAATTTTATAAAATTGGGGTATGCGGTGTATTTTGTAATAACCCTAACTTTATATAATGTTATCCACTCCTAGTCGAATAATAGTTAATAGCTGTATATTAAGAAAGACATTTGCGTAATCTTTAGAGGAGTATTTAACGTTATATTATTATTTTGCTATTAACCAAGATTGTTCTATACTTAAACTAAGTAGCTATATTATACCGAATTTCGAGCTCCCTAACGCGCGCTAGGCGCTTTTTTTTGCGGAGATAAAGGTATAGAACTAGAAATATTATAATTACTGCGATAATAGTAATAGTAATACCTATAATTCCGCCATGACCGAGAGGTTTGGAATATTTATAGTTTTATACTTTACGTCCTCTTAGGAAAGGGTCTTATCTATTTCCTAGTTAGTATAAGCTAAAATGGTATATTATAAATATACTCTTAAATAAATACCATTATTATATATTTGCCCTTTTATTTCCTTTACTAGTAATAAAGAGTAGTAAGATTATAATATAGGGTGCGGAGCCGTTTTAGGTTTATATATTTATCTAAATCTCTTAGCTTTAAATAAAGTAATATCTAAAACTAGTGTTTCCTAATTAGGGACCTAGGAGCTAGTTTTAGATTTATCACTAGTGCCTAAACTATTACCCTCTTATATAATCTAATAACCCTTTTTATAAACCTTACTATATTATTTTACTTTCCTTCTATACGCTATGTCTTGTGTTTAGAAATGCTTATAGTATTTTTATATAGTTTATAAGCTCCTCTTAAAGTCTTTCGGCGGTTTGCTATGCTAAAATATAAACTTCTATAGCTAAGATAGAGCTACCCATAGTAATAGCCGCTAAGATATAATTAGTGGGTAATTCTAAATATAACCACTATACTAAAAATGGAACTGCGCATTTAATTTAACCTAGATTAGTAAGTGAAGAGTCTATTCCTAATCTAAGAAGGCTACTTTTGAGAACTATCTAATATAAATTGCGTTTACTAGTATATGCTCTTTGTTAAATATATCTACTACAAAAATGCTAAGAACAGGAATATTGCTAGTGACCTTTATTATTACCGCAGTTTCTATTAGTCTAATAGGGCGAATTCTAGGTAAGAGTAACGCTAAGACTAGTATCCTAACTCTAAGTGTAAGGCTATATCCTTTACTCTTATGCGAAGAGGTTGGCTAATAGAATTAAAACTATAGTTTAATTCTACTAATATACTTCCGGATAGTCCGTTCCTAAAGTTATATACGGTTTAAAATTGTGATATTTTCTAAGATATCTAAAGCAAGGTTAATAGTGTTAAAGATATAGTTACGACTAGCCTTTTGGGTGCTATTGCGGCTCCTATTTAAGAGATCGAGAATTATATTCCTAGGAATTGTTCGCTAGGTATAAAAGAGTTTTATATCGGCTATAGATATAATATAACCTATAAAAGGTTGCCATTAAACCTCTTAGATTTAATATTAGATATTGTTTAGAGCTTGCCGGATAATGATTAAGTTCTACTAGATACTCTTGAAAAACCCCTTTAAGATAAAGTAAAAGAGTTTTAGGAAAAGTTTAAAGAAAAGCTTTAACCTCTAGAGCGTACCCTGATAAAAGTCACTACTCTATATATCTAAAATTGCTTAGTTATAGGATTAGTCCTTCTAGTAATTATTGCCCTTCTTTTAGCCTGCGCAATTTTTAGTAGGTAGTTTAGTATTGTAAGCATTCTTTAAAGGCTTGTTATTGGATCAAGAGTTGTAATAGTCTTAGGTTTAATATATTACGTCCTTCTTTTTATACCTATTGTTATTTTAGGGCTCTTTGCGGCGTCGTCGTTATGACGTTTTTAACTACTATTATACCGACTATTATCTAAAAGGGTATTAAAAAAGCTAAACGGCGAATAGGGGTGGTTGTAAACCGTATATAGCTTTGGACACGTTAATATATCTATTAAAAGAATTTAAATAATAAGATAACTAAATGGTTATTGTTCTATTAGTTATATTTTCAGCTTAGGTAAAGAGGTAGCGGCTAGTAGAAGAAAAGAGATAGGTTAAGGCGGAGAGGTAGAATAATAAAGGATAATATTCCTCCCTAGGTTACTAGACACCTCCTATAACCGGACAAACTATTAGTACTTTAACTTTTAGTAACTGGAAAACCTATACGTATAACGAATATTACTATAATTTTATAAAATTAGTCTATTATAGCTAATGCCAAATATCTATAATTTACCCTTCCCTAAAAATTATATTTATATTATCGCCTCTAAGCCTAATTTATATAGCGCCTTTTTTTATAACGTAATAGATTTCCCTCCCTATAGCGCTAACTTTAAGCCTTTATTGCTCCAAATTCTTATAGAATAGCCTTATCTTAGCCTTAAAACCTTACTCTAAGGCTTAGAAGTTATTATTAGCCTTATACGCGCTATTGCGGGCAAATTTATATAGGGTTGCTATGTTAACTAGTACTTCTAGTAGAAGCGAGACTTTAATCCTGGCTAATATAAAATAACCCCATACGTCCTATCTTATTATCCTATAGGTAAAATTATATAGGGTCGCCACGCTAATTGGTACCTCTAGCGGAAGCGACTGCTAATCCTAGCTAGTGTAAAGCGACCCTATATATCCTACCTTATTATTACAGTATAATGTCCGTCCCTGTATAATAGAAAACCCGCTATAGCAGAACGCTAACGGCACTTTTTATTATAATAATACTAACAATTATTGTACAGCTTTAGTAGCCTCGGGATTTAGACTTTAGCGGCTTTTCTTCTTATATACTTTATATTCTTATTATAGGCTTATTTAATACCTAATAATACTATAATTTACCGCTAGGCTATATAGCGCTACCTTTTATACTAGCTCGGACTTTTTTAAAGGTCCCTATATCTATCTATAAGCTTATTAGACTATAGATCACTATAAGAAGATAGTAAGCCAAGCATTTTACTGCGTTTAATAAGCTGGTTGCGCTACATTAGTAAATTGTTGCTTATTAAGCAGCACGGCTTAATAATAATATATATCCTTGCTGTATAGAAGCGGCCTAGCTCTATCCTAACTACGCCATTATTAAGCCTTACTATAGCTATAACTAACTTGTATAAGGTAGCGCTGCAAGTTACACGTAATAGCTAGCGGCTCGCGAAATACCGTGCCGTAGTAACCTTATTAATAAGACGCGGCACCCTTATACAGTAGGTCCTCGCTTAGCCTTACTAAAGCCGCGCGCTCTTTAGCCTGGTTAAATGTTAATAATATTACCTTGTTTACGAAACGCTTCTCATATATATCTGTAATTAGCAGTCATACCCTTCTGATATAGATCCGCTGAGTGCCATAGCTAGCGTTATTATTATCCTCTAGCTTTTAGCCAAAGTCCTTACTTACCTAAACGACGTTAAAGATGCCTCTAAAGGCCAGGCACAGTGCGCGATAAAAGCTAGCAATATTTACAACCTCCTAACGAACTTACGCTTTTGACTGGAAGAGGGACATACCCACCAGCTATGGTTTAACGCGGTTTAAGCCCTTATAGTTAAGAATAGGCCACTTAACCAGTTTAAGTAAGCGCTAGTAACTCTATAAGTAAAGATAATAGACGAAGGTTAACTAAAGAATGCATTAGTCTAGAAGTTTAAGAAAGAAGAAGTAGACGCTATTTTAGCTTAAATAGAGCGGCTTAAGACGCTAATAGAGATTGCATTATAAATAGATTACTTATAAGTTATTATACTAGCACTATACAGCAACTAAGCTTATACGAATAAGCAAAATCTCCTAAGCTATTAAAGTTAATACCGACTCAATTTGGATATATATATCGGCTATCTAATCTGCTATTAATAAGGTCTAGCATAAGTAAGTCATAGCCAGTTAACGTATTTTTCTAGAATAGATATTGTCTAGTGACTATCCCGCTTAATAATTGGACATTATAAAGCGCAGATAGGAAGGGATAGGCTAATAATTCCTAGACGCACCTAAAGTAGTATAATGGCTTAGCGAGGCTAAGGCTACTCTTTTCTACCTAGAAATCCCAGGAGCTAGTAAGACTATAATTATAGCTATTATAATTAACCATCTTTTAAACTTAGCGCAGAACAGCGTATATAGAATCGCGTATATTTACTATAACTATAAATCCTAAGCAGACCAAGACACTGCTAGTATACTCATAGCTATCCTTAAGCAGCTAGGTTAGGGCTGACTGTTAGCGCTAGGTCCTATAGAACGGTTATATTATAAATACGCTAGCCGCGGAACTAGGCTATCGCTTAATAATATATTCAGCGCTCTTTAAGACGTAGTCGCATAGTACCCCTACGTCTTTATCGTCGTTAATGTATTAGATGAATATTAGCGCGAAATATATAGCTAGCTATTATCTAAGCTCCGTATACTATAAAAAGAAGTAAATATATAACTAATAGCTACCTCGCGTTTTGTACTAGATATTAAGGACACTCTCTAGCCCGCAATTAGGCTGAAAGTTAAGGTTAGCAATAAGGACGTTAAGTAATTCGTAGTTAGCTAGATTTGCTAGCTGCTTAGATATATCTAGCGAAACTAAGCCTTGTAAGATTTAGTGCAGGAAAGAGTAGTAGAGGCTATTAACGGTATATAGGTTGCTTCTTATTTTATATAGTGATTCTAACTTAACGTAGTCGGCGGGCTAGTGGCCCACCTCAAAACTTACCAAATTTATACCTTAATATCTTAACAACCACTTAATAATAAATTCTAATAATTTAGATTTGGACTTTTATATACACCCTACAGATTCTATTAAAGTTGCATAGTAATTAGGTTAGTAGTTTTTAAGATATTAAATTTTGGGGGCTAAAATAAGGCTAAATCACTATATCTTAAAAACCACTAAACTATTTACTATACAACTTTAATACAAGCTGTAAAGTATATATAAAAATCTAAATCTAAATTATTAGAATTTATTATTAAG
>Ga0307515_10001111_pt1 | contig 61593 bp, 75 predicted proteins | sample 17_EM_MG_FD_194513 | JGI IMG/M metagenome (GOLD analysis project Ga0307515, IMG submission 194513) | Populus trichocarpa ectomycorrhiza microbial communities from riparian zone in the Pacific Northwest, United States - 17_EM | ecosystem: Host-associated > Plants > Roots > Unclassified | place... | reverse complement strand
CGGAGATGTCGGCGTTGAGGAGGTTGTCGACATCGCCAAAGGTGTAAGTCCTACTCGCAGTATGCTTGCACGTCTCCTGCATGTAATGACGTTATATTTCTCCCTCAGATCCCGGACAACTTGGCCATCGGCGTCGACAGGTGTCTCAAGAAGTGTAACCTCAAGAGGGGTGAACAGACCACGACCCAGCTCCAACCCCGGGTCGAAGGAAACGCCTTCCCATAAATACGAGATACTAACGAGATGAGAAAGGTGTTTTTTTTACCCCTCCCCGAAGACGCGCCCCTACCGGGTGATTTGAGGGTGTGGTATACTAGGACGATTTTAGGTTTTAATCAGTTGTGCTCTCGTTTACATACTGCTGTTACGATATCATTCAACACGGACGTTATAACACGAATTATTATGAACTTTCGAACCCATGGTATAGGAAGAACCTTCGTCAACTGAACGAACAAAGTGGTTTCTCTTCTATGCGCCAATACTGTTCGGTCGACCCTGTGGACTAACCACCGAGATTATTGTACCCCACGGATCACCCTGCCCCCCGAATCATCGCGCAAGAAGTGGATTGAAGTAGTAAATGGATCGAAAACGAGCATCCGAACAACGATCATAAGTGAGTGCAATGGGAGGAGTATCTAAAACCTGGCCGCTGTTCTGAAAGAAATTAAGGTGGCGAGGATGAATGAACAGGAAGCGTTCAAAAGCTTACAAAGGGATTCCGCCGACCCCATTTTTTTTTTTTCGTTACCCTCTGCTAATCCAAGCCTCATGTGCAACATTTCCAATGCTCTTTCCTCGAGGGATTCCCGTTGGTTTCCTGAGAGGAAATACGGCGACCTTCAGGAAGAACGTGAGGGCGAACCAACAGAAAGGTGTTTTCAAAACACCCAAGGGCTCGGGGTAACCGGCGGGCTCGTGCCTAAAGCCCTCCTGAAAATTGCAAGCGATCATCGATATCGATTATCGATTATTATCCCACATTTCCCATTGGTAGACGTTTAGACATCCGCCGCCGTAGATGCTCGCCACGATCTCGTCCCTACTGGGATCCTCTCTTGTTATTGTGCACATCTAGTCACAAGCGTACCATCAGATATAAGTCCATTCCGACCAGGAGGCAATCAAGTAAGACGTTAGGAGCTCGATATCACCGAGCCTTCGAATCGTAGCGATGATGTTATCGATGTTCCGGTAGAGTTGCAGGAAGTTCTGGCATGTAAGGGCGTGACCCAAGGGTGAATGATTCGCGGATCGATGGTCCAGTAAGCCTCCCCGCGATTCTTTGGACTTTGCGATAGGAGGGGGTTCCAAGTCGGAGGCTCAGATATTGGAGTAGCGGGGAGGCTTACTGGCGACGGACGTCGCCGCCCGGCGAGCAAGGAGGCGGAGTAGGCGGGCCTGGACGGTTCTGAGCACGAAGAAAGAAAAGTGGCGGTGCGGTGACGGTGAACGGGTCACCATATTATTGTACAATGGAGGATTACATGGAGAGAATGTCGCATCAAATAGTTGCGAACCATCAAATGCGAACAAGGGCAACAGGCGTAGAGGAGCGAGCTGAGACGGTGGGAGCGGAAGGGCAAGTAAACGAGAACAAGGGAAGGGCACACAGGGGGAAGGGCATACAATAGGTACCGTCAACTCCTAGTGGAAACATATATCCAGTCACGGTCCAGCTAGGTCGCAAAATTGGGAGTGAATGATGTGACGTACCGCGAGGTGCCGGGACGGGAACGCGTATACAAAAGGCATACCCGCGATGGTTGTTTGTTTTGGCGGTCTCGCTCCAGCCGGCAGGCATCTTCCACTCATGCTTGGATCCATCGTCAGGGCAGACTAGAAAGTATGCGACTTCGATTTTATCATCGCGGTCCTCTTCCATAAGAAGCTTGCGTACACGGGTCATGATTTTGCCTTATGGCTTCCGGATGTTGTAACCTGGAAAACAGAGATCACAACGATGTGTCGGTCGACATCGAAATCGATGGTGAACGAGCCAAAGAGGGGATTTTTGGTCGCGGCTAGAATGTAGCATTTGCCGTTGCAAAGCTTCACATCATCATTGAGGTAACGAGGGGCGAGGTTGACCAGCGTGGCGGCCCTGGTGCTTGCGCCTGGTGGCACGGAGGGTGGCGGTAGGGTGTCGGGGGTAGGAGGGGAAGGGATGTGGAGAAGGTAGGGGGGTTTTGCAGTTGGGAGGGTCAGATTGGTTGGAGGCCATGAGGATAGGCTGCAGCGCGGGTCCTTCTAACCACCCACCGGAGAGCACGCGATGGACGATCGCCTCGAAGACCCATCCCGCCAAAGTAGAGCCCTCTGGGAACTTGTGAAGGAAGGCGTACGTCCCCCGAAGGTGTTTGTCCTCTGCCAACGGCATCGACCCCATCACTTCCTCCGCGATCCGATCGGATTTGAAGTTCATTCCCCAAAGGTCATGGTGGGTGAGAGATTTGCGGGGGTACACGACGACCACTTTATCCGACACACCATGGAGTGTGCGGTGCTTAGAGAACGTTTCGACGAGGATTACTAGCTCGGAACAACAGTGTCCCTTCATCGCGGAGGCGTGTTCGTCCCTCGTGGAGGGAAGATAGAAAACACCGTTGTAAACGTCACGGGGAATGAAGCCGAACTCTTCGGTCACATTGCGCACCAAGATCTTGAGCGCATCGTCCACCTCATCCGCCGAGGCCTGTGGTTTGCCTGCTACATTGGCTACATCGGCCACAATTTGGTCCTGACCTGCGACCGATGCACTGATGCCGTCGTCCGTCTCGTCGTGATCCTCCTCTACCCCCTTCTTCTCCCTCCCCGTCTGGAGAACCTTCAGCGCAGCGTTGAACGCCTCATCATCGGTGACATGGAATGTCAACTTATCAGGGAGCATCAACTCATCAGGGAGCATCGGCTCATCAGGTAGCGGGAGGGACGTCTCCAGTCTGCCTCGAAAGTCATTGTATCCTGGGTGAAGACATACGCTGCAGCAAAGGCGAAGAAGAATCGGCAACAACCCTCTGTCAAATGAGCTAGAGACATACCCTTCCATCAGCTCCTTAATATTCCATAGAGGCATCCCAAACAGAGCGGCCCCAAACTGCTTACGCCACGAGGCCCATCGAATGTGATTTTGAGAAGCCGTCTGGATCGGCCAGAAATTTAACTTGTCTTCGAGAGGTGGCTCCTTCCGTAAGTCCATATCCATCAACGCCCATGTGGGACAAAATGGTGTCCGCTAGCAAGTGGGAAGATCCACGAAACAGGGCCCCGTCAATCGAGAGTACACTTGGCCATTGTAGAAAAGGTGGCTTGTAGAGGGGCCGCACAGGAGCACGACCTGGTGAAGTGAAATCAGCCGCGTGGGCATGAACTTTAAGAAGGTGATTTTTTCCTTGGGAACGGGTGCACTGGTGGGTTGTCGCATGGGGGCGGATGTCTGGTTATAGAGCTGCACCGATGCCGGGCTGCCCAGTGAGCACCACTCCTCTGGTTCTTTCATTACTGCTCTTGCGGAGATGCAATAGACGGCGGAACGTCGTTTCGTATGACGTGGTGACGAGAATCCGGTCCTCCGATGTGCTGGGGCAAAAAGGCAGAAGAGGTACGTCTCCCAGGCTCTTCCCGAGCGATAACTTGTAAGGGAACGTGTTGGGGAATTTGGAACCGATGGAGTTTTCATTCCCGCGCCAGTGCTCGTAGAATTGCTGGTAACCGTCGGTCGCTACTTTCTACCCTTCCTTGTCCGTGTCCGGCCATGCCCACTCGACATCTGGAAGAGGTGATTAGCATTGATACATGACAGACGAGCGCAGATGTGCTCGCCATTGTCATCACTCTGTTCTTTGAAGATCTTTCCAAAAAGGCTCTGCACGGCGAAGTAAACACTGCGCAGATAGGCAGAAAGATGGGGGTTTCTGGTAAAGGTTAGGGATGGGATGACGCAACTCCCGCCATTTTCTGATCTGGGTCCGTCGTCCATGGACTCAGTCCACCTTCCCTCCCTTCCGTGCCCGCGACATCTTCCATTTCGCAAAGGGGTTGTGGTCAGAGGGGAAATGTGTCTTGCCTCCACCCCTGCTGTAACTGTTGTCGTCGTAAGGTGAGTATTCTCGAGTGTCTCAGCCCTGAGAACATTATGATTGATGTGCATGGTCGTGGGCGGCTGATTGACTTTGACTTGGCGCGTTAAAGGAACGAAACAGGTGCACGGCAGGCTCTGCGGTCGGTGAGCGCTTCAACCTCGGTCTTACTCAGCTGAGCCCGTTGCTGAACATAGCTTTAATTTCCAGGGCACATGGCAGTTCATGTCGACAGAGCAGCTCGCCAACCCTGGCAAGACAAACGAGGTTTCCGACGAGCTCGAATCCTTCTTCTTCGTTATCCACTACGAAGGTGTTCATTGGGTCGCGCACAACAAGCCTTTGCGCTTGAACGTGAGGCACATTTTCGACCACGTGGAAGCGATTGTCGAAGGCAACCACTTCGGCGGTGCAGGAAAGCGAGGCTTGTACTCTGAACATGACGCGCTGATATGCCAACAACTCAAATTTACCAAGTCCGTGCCGTTCACGGATCTCATCAGGTAGCTCTACCGCCTCTTCCGATCCATCCGCGTCGCCAACATGGCAACAAAGCTTGGTTTACGAACGCCGGAAGAACATCCCCAAAACGTCGAAAAACTGAAGAATTGCAAAGAGGTAGTGCGGTTGATGAAAGATGCAGTGGCACGGAGGGACTGGTCGAAAGAGTTTGACAAAGTGCCGGAAGACAATTACCTTCGCAAGGAGAAAATGGACGGGGAAGTCTGATTGGGCTCTCATATTTGAACAAGGTCAATGGCACTAAACGGGGACTGGAGGTGGCGGGAGACGACGGTCCCAAAACTCCAACAAAGCGTTCCAGGATCAACTAGACACATTTTCTTCAATCAACACCACTCCTATTTATTTCCTGTATTTTTTATCCCTAGGGTGTATTTTTTCGATATTGTATGCATTTCTATGTGGACCGTCACCACACAAGCTGATGATGCTTTCTACGCCCACTGTGGCCGGCTCATAATTCGAAAGAAGCGATTGATCGAGGTCGACTGAATCTCATCGACTTGTATTCAAGGCGGGGGATGGACTCCATCGACCTCTCTGCCGACCTCACCGCTCTCCCAACCGGCCATGCCGCTCGTTTACTCTCCGAATCCCCGCTTGTAGGGCACTCCGACCACCCAGATCTCTCCTCGTCCGACCTTCTCTCTGTGCACGATCTACCGACGGGAAATCGCAGCCAAAGCCACGCTGCAGACGACGAACACGACGAGGATGAAGTAGAAGAGGACTTGCAAAAAGAAGGTGACGGTGAGGACGAAGAGGCTCAGGTCAGAAGGGCTAGAAAGGCTGCTAGAATACGAGAGGAAAAGCTCCAAAACGATTTGTTCCTGCTCAAGAAACTCAACAGCGCGTTCTCGCTGTATACGGATGCCTTGCGAGCCACTCAGTCGAGTACGGAGGTGAGTCGATATTTTATTCCAACCACCTCCGTCTGGTTGATTCGATCGGTCTTTGTATTCGTTGTGGAATTAGAGATTGAAGGCGCGTCTGAAAGACACGAATGCGTTATTGGACCAGTACATCGGAATGCTTGACCGTTCGGAGGCGGTGACAAAACTGATACTCGACGAGAGATGGCAAGGATCATCCGCCGTATGTCCCGCTCCTTACCACCCAGCACCCGTTCAAAACTAACAGGACTGCATTGGATTTATCTTATGTAGGACGAAGAGGTCATCATCCGCGAACAAGAGGCTGCCAAACGCCGCGAAGCCGAAGCTCGCGAGCGTGAAGCTGAACTTGCGCGACAGCGACTTGAAGAGGAACGATTGGTTAGAGAGGAAGAAGTGCGGCGGCAAGCGGAACGCGAGAAGGCTCTGGAAAAGAAGAAGGGCATCGGAAGGGGAGTATCCAGGACCGCAGACTCAAGCTCGAGTGGCGTGAGAGGTGTTAGAGGGACAAGGGCTACAATGAGAGCGAGAGGAGTCGCCACTGGGATCGCCAGAGGTAGGACCGGTCCGTCATTGAACGTTGAACGTCAAGTGTGGTGTTCATGCATTAAAACTTTGCTTCAAGGTTCAACCACCACTTCTGGTCCCGGAAAGGCCAGTATCCCCCGACCCTCGTCCTCGACGTCAACTCGGACGAGCGCGGTCCCGTCACGCGGTCGTGGGCGCACCTGATCCAACCCGCTGGTATCCAACGCATAGATGGCTTGCTGAGGGACACCCCGTTTGATTCAATCCTATAGAGGAAGGTTGACAACGCCCTCAATCCGGCCGACTACGAACCGGCTTGGACTGAATCCCTGACGAACCAGTTGAAAGAAAGGACGAACTCCCGCTGGCAAGGTTTGGGTCCGTGGTTCGGGAGGACGACCTGTCGGGTGGTATAGATAATCTGTGAAGACTGCGGTAGGGTTTTATCTAATGACGTTTCCCTCAAAAGATCCTGGATTGTTGCAATGTCATCGGCACATCCGAGTCTGATCCATGGGTAGAAGGATGCACGCGGGTGCACCCGCCGCATGGCCAGGAGGCAGGGGCAGTCAATCCTCGTGTTCGTCGATGAATTCATTACATGGGCTCACGGGACACCAAAATTTTATCGAGACTACGTACCTGGGTTCTACAATTGAAACGGTGGTGATCCATTCCTTTGCCCTTGAAATTTGAAATCCTGGTCGGGCCCCTTATCTAGTCGGAACCTGCATAGTGTAGGGAAAGGCACCGTACAAGACGGTTAGGAGACCGGCCGCGGCCAGTTACGTACCGCGGTCTGCGGGGGCGTACATGGAATTCAGAATGGCGGTGGTTAGTTAGGGTTTTGTATTCCGACCAAAGGACCTCCTTACGTCCGAATAAAAAAAGAGGTTTTTGCCTCTTCTTATAGGGAGAAATTTGTCCTTGATAGCTCGGATCACCCAGACTGAGACTCGTCTCCCCTCACTTCCCGCTCCTCGAGAACAAGGCCGGTGTCCAAAACACCTCGAATGTCCAGGCCTTCCACTTGTCTTCCATGCCGGTCCGTCTTCCGTTCCCTTCGAGTCCGTTCCATTCTCTAAATCTTGCTGCGTCGGCGGCACAGGACTCGCAAAGTGGTCAGTCTGGCACCCTTTTTTTCTTCGCAGGTCTCCAACGATCCTCCGTTTCAGAAATGTGACAGTAGTCTTCCGCATTGTAACCGATGCGTCAGGACGAACAGGTCCCTGTCATGCACCTACGACCTACCGCTGCATCCAAAGCGGAAAGTCTGGGCCTTGCAGAAGGGTGAGGCGTGTATACCGTGTCGGTAAGTAGGCAACCCGTACCCTTTGTCGTTGAGAGACCGGTTTATTCGCCGGTACCCCACATCCCACCGGTGTTCATCCATCGGCATACAGGACCAAGAAGAAGGTTAGAGTTTTCCCTTTTTCCAGAGTGGCATTGTGCTTACATCGCACTTTCACTGATAGCGGTGCGACGCAACGCGACCCATCTGTCGGCGATGCACCATTGCCCGCTATCAAGACGAATGCGCGTACGACGCCGCCTCACCTGTACCGCCCATCGAACTCTCTCGGCCCCAAGCCCGCAGAGTCATCGCTAGACGAACCTCGCTATCAGACGATACCCTCGAGTCACCTCCGGCCGTCTCTCATTCCAGCAAAAGTCCAGCGCATCTTGACAACGAGCTTGCAACACCACCCCAGCCCGATCGTCCCACGAATGAAGACGAAAACTTATCTGTAATCACCCCTTCGCAAGACGTACACCCCATCGCTCCTAACCCTTTCGCCAGTGTACAACCCCTTCAAAAACATCCTGCGCACTCCCACTATCGATCTCACCAAATGCATCATGACCAACAACACCCCTCTGGTTCCACAAATGATGAGAGCCGAGCCAAACCCACGGCCCAGACATCCGTCGTCCTCCGCATGACGACACTGGTTCCGTCCTCACCTCTGCTCAAGTCAACTGTCACAAGCTCTCGTGGCCCCGAGGCGGTTTCGCACCATTACCCGCAAAGTGAATACCAGATTAAAGTTGACCCAACAAGTCTGTATTATAACTTCCAGGACACTCGCTTGATACCGAACCCAATCTTTCGCATCTACATGGCGAACAATACGAACCCCAGGATGTTCTCGCTCCAGAACATCAGCTCGGATACACTAAGCTTATTGTTGTCAGTGTCTATCTCAGGCTGCATGCTCGTTCAAGGGAGGTAACTGATTTTGTTATCTTTCCGCCTTCCTCTCGCTTGAATTCCTCCTAGCCGGTTCGAGTTTATTTCCCACCTCATCCAGTTTGCCACCTTCTATCCTGTTGCGAAACTTCAGGCGATCATCCTTGGCGATACCTCGGCGACCTTCGTTCACCCTTGCTTTATCCATCTCGCCCATCTTATCGGTTGTCACCTCCACCAGGACAACAGACAAGACTACGGCTTGAATCACTTGGAACTCTTACACCTAAATACGGTCTGTCATGCACTCGAGGCGATGGATCGGACCCCTCAGCGCCTACCCCAGCCGCGTTTCCACATTCCGGGCCAGACCCACCGTCTTCACGAAGAATCTGAACCGAAGATGCAGGGGGAATCGGAAGACCCTTTCACCTACGCTCAGATTCGCTTCATGCTCTTCTTGTTCGCTTTACTATGGAGGAGCACAAATGTTGCGAGTCGTTTGCTCAAATCCATCTTTTCTATTGTTGAGAGGAATGACATCCGGTTTGTGCCTGAACATAGGCTGCTACGGATCCAGGACGCGCACGACGCCGGTCTTTCCGGAATTGCGGGAGGTATTGACAAGGATGGTCTCCCAGTACCGGAGTTCTCCGAGTCGGATTACGAACGCGTTGTGTTCCTGGCATCACTTATCGGGGCCGACGCAGGTCTGCAGTTGTTCGGTCTGGCAAGGGAAGCGGAAGTGTCATGGTTAGATCTCGAACGACAATTCTTCGACGAACTTCCGGTGAGCCTTTCTACGCACACACTGTGGCTACGGGGTTAACATTCTGGGATCCAGATCGCATACCCTACCCTGGCACAGATGCCCCTCGTGTGGCGAAACCGAGGATTGTTACTCTTCAACCGTGCGACCATTTTGGAAAAGCAGCATAAAGGTGGAAGTGCGTCACTTATCCCCATCGAATTCTTGTACCTCACGTTGATCGTCGACTTGCCAATCACAGAGGATGTCATCCAGTCGTGCAAAGACCTGATCGGTTCACATTTCTTTGCGATAGAGGGTCTCCCGGCCATCATAACTTTTCACGAAGGCGACCACGAAGGCCACCTTATCCTTCGCTGTGCTGCGATCGTGGTTCAGACCGCTATGGCCACCCTCCTGCGCACTCTCTCGCAAGCATTGCCGGCCGCACAGGGACATTCCGCTTTCTCGATCCGGGACCAGGATCCTCCGGCGCTGTACCGGAGAAGGTGTAGGAGGGCTCTGAAAGAGGCGATCAAGATCACGAGGGGGTTGGCTGACTCGGACTTCCCGTTCATTGATGTCATTATGTCGGTAAGATTACCGCCGTTGTTGTGATGTTTACTGTGCGTGCTGCTGACGGTGTGTGTTTGTTTGCCTTGGTTCTGCAGGTTTGTTGGTTCCAGATCCTGAGGATCACAGCGGAGTTGGATCAGCAAGACGTCGCAATGGGGATCAGCCCTGAGAGGGAATCCCCTCCGCCTTCCATCCCACCCGCTTCAAAGAGTCCAACGATCAAGAGCGCTCAACCAATGTCCAGGGCTGAGCAAATCCGCCAGCAACAAGCACAATACCATCGAGAACACTCTTCCTCCGCCTCCTCCGTATCGGAATCCTCACGATCCTCTTCGGTTTCTTCGCCTCACCAAGCGACCATATCCGAGATCGATGAGGACCAGCCGGAGGTGATGCCGTCGATCGACGAGGTTATGGAAGAGCTTTCGGATCTCCAGCTGTTGGAGGGGAGCACTAAACAGTTGCAAGCGAGCTTTTGGAGGCCCGTGCCGGAGATTTTGACGAGTAAGATGCATAAGATTTTGGAGGGGCTTAGGGTCGTCATGGAAAACCAGGAGGGGGTCTACTACAACCACTAGGGTTCAAACTACGCCCCCCCCCGCTACTGCCACCTTTTATGGGTCTCTCGCTTCTTGAAGTTTCTTTCATTAACCGAAAGTGTCATGCGATTACTTTTCTTTTTGACCGGTTTCATCCTCTCACCATTCCCTCCTACTGAATTTCCGCCACCATGCTTGCTGATGTTTCGTTATTTCTCTCATCCTGTTCTTCCGCCTCCAGCATTGCTTGCTGTTTCTTGTTCTCAATCGCTCAGCTACTCTCGTCCATCGTACCTAGTGTTCTCCCACTTTTATGGCTATGGTGTATCGTCGTCACGGACTTTATCCCCCTATGCACCACGTTTTCGATATCAATGATGTGCATTAGGAATAAAACCCATGGTCTAACACAAGTTCATCATCGCTGTCGCAGTTCCTTCATCGTCGAATGGTCGGGGGACGGTTCGTTCCTCGTGCCAAACTTGAAACTGTTCAGTTCCTTACTGTAGGGCTCAATGTGCATACCAGTTTTCCTCGGTCGGGAGTGTGATACCGAACGACTCGCGTCCCTCAATTAAGTCTAAATTGAGATCATCCACAAAATGAGTGAAAAAACGAACGAGAGCCATGTACACTTGCAATTGTAAGTGACAAAACGAGCGTGATACAAGAAAAACCGCGTTAAACTTTAGTCAAACCACCCGGGAAACGTGGTCAAAAAATGCCCAAGAAAATTCCACAACTACACGCTAACTCAACACACCTCCCGCACCACATTTTTCTCGCCTATCTGGAGACTGGGCATCCACCCACATTCAACATCCCATTGATACCCCCCTCTAGCGAATTCAAGGCATCTCGGTGTTGGCTAATTGCCAAAACGATGAAACCGTGCCAAATTGCGTGGCTTCCCCCTCCGAGTTTGTCAATCCAAGACAAAATACTGTGGTCGGGCGAGGCCCGCGCACGGGCAACGAACAAACGTTCGGGGAAGTGAGTGGCGTAGAAGACGAGACCAGCGAGGTAGGACATGAGAGACGGGAAGACGGGGGCTGGATAGAAGAGTTGTAAACAAGGTTGATTGAAGCGGAGAGGAGATTGATACTCACAGATAAAAGTGATCGTTTCCCAGAACCCATACAGACGAACCATGCAAGCCAAAGGAGCGACAGCTGAGAATGCCAGTCCCAGGAAGAACGCGATCCGGTACAACTAGAGGGACTCCATCAGACCCGCTTTGGAGTATCGGACATAGGGGCGGACGTGCTTACCCGGTATTCAAACTTGTTGAACCAATCCATGAACGGAAATACCGTTCCCAACAGAGCCGAGGCAACGCACAGCGACAAGAACAAGGCTCTTGGGGTTTCGTGACAATATAGACCGTAATGCACGACAGTCCCCACACTTGCCGAAATCAACCAGCCGATCCCGACGTAGTCCATCCGGGCGCACATCTGCATTCCTGTGCGATGAGCGCACCCTGACATGGTGTGCCATATAGCACTTGCGAAGAGACAGAGGAGGGCAGAAGAGGTAAAGATAAGAGAGGGGAGGTCCTCAGGTGAGGTGGAGATTTTTGGGAGGTGGTTACGGAGCCAGATCATCCCTGGTATAAGATGGGTATGGATGTTCACTGGACCGCACATTGTTTAGATCCCCGATCGTGAAGAAACCTCGAGAACTACTTACCGGTCTCGTTATGCAGCGCAAAGAGCGAGAGAATAATAAGGGGCCACTTGTCTATCGGTATAAACCGGTACCCACGGTGGACGAAAGGGTTGTTCCTCCATTCCTTGGGAAGGTCAACGTACTGAATGAGCTTCGAACCGTTTAGAGACCTCTGGACGGCAGTCTTGACGTCTTGAGTAGCCTTCCCGAACATGTCCTCGACGGCTTCTTCGGAAGACTTGAGGTTGAGGTATAGCTCCGAGGAGACGATCTTGTCCAACATCTCGTTGAGCACAAGGAGAGGTGTTACGGAAGGGACAGCAGAGTTGATTCCGGAGGAAGACAAGTGAGTGTGTAGCGAGTCGAGGTGCTCGGTTAAGACGGGGATATAGTTGAGCGGTGCCTGGAATGGGAGGTCTGGGAGGTGGGACCGGAGGAGGTCAATCTTTTCTCGAACCTGGTCGGAGACATTAATGTCCGGGAGATGAGAACGGACGCCGTTTACGTCTGGAAGGTGGCTGACGAGGTTCTCGAGCGAGAAGTCGAGGTCGAGGTCTGGCAGGTGAGAGCAGACGTCGGATCTGATCCGCTGTAATATTTCCAGGGCGTCGTTCGCCCATGTCCTGACGTCCTCCACAGCATCCCCGGTAGATGACTTGAGAGAGTCGATGTCTATAGGGGACTGAAAACAGTAGAGACTGGCCTCCAGCTCCTCGAGGTAAGACAACACCAGTTGGCGGATGGAGGAGAGGGCCTGGGTTTGAGTGAAAGAGGAAAGGTCGAGAGCGTCGAAAGAAGCCCGGATAGTTTGGCAGCTGCGTTTGGTCAGGGTCGTCGTCGACGTCGACGTCGACATCCGTTGCCCTTTCACAATGGGAGACGAGGAGGTGGGCATTGCGGCGTCGACGTCGATGCGGTGGAGTTGATTGAAAAGCGATCGGCTATTGGAAATGTTGATGAACCTCTTCCCCCATCTCCTCCTCGTCGGACTCGGAAATTCACCTCTACCGGCTACAAGACACAGGTAAATCTAAAAAAACGACAGCCAAGAGTGCACGTTTGACCTTTTTTTTCATCCAGTGTCGGCCATTTGATCATAGACTCGCTTGCGAACCGACTCGGAATTCTTCTCACATACGACGCCTCTGTCCAGGGTCATCACGGTCGGGGACGGGTCCCCCATCCAACGGCACAGTATGAGGTCACGCTATACAAGTCGAGTACGTGCACGGATCAACCCGCTCAACGTATTTCCTCATTAGTCGTCATCTGCCAAAGAATCCCTCATGAACGTTTCTGGTCCCTCCGTCCGAAAGATTTTCCAGAAGACTTCCCACAACCCCCAGAGTTTGGTTATCATCCACGATTCTCTTGGCCACAAGCTCGACGTCGTGTCCCAGAGACTTGGAGGGTCTGCTAATGGTCACAATGGCGTCAAGAGTGTCATATCTGCCCTCGGAACCCCCGACTTCCACAGACTCAGGATAGGCATTGGCAAAAACGAAGGCGTCGACGCGGCCGAGTACGTGCTTCAGAAGCTTTCGAATCATGAACGGACGTTCTGGGGTCCATATGGTCAGGGTTTAGATATGGTCTTGAAGAATATCGAACGAATCGCGCGCGGGTGATCCTTTCCTTCGCGACGGGATGCTTTCCGTTTTAGGATCCTTTCGTCGCACGGAGGCAGCCCGCGAAGATAAGTATACCTTCACTCTGGGTCCAACTCGGGTCTATGATTGAGGCGTACGGGCGTACACGAATGCGCGCAGCGGCCACTCACCACAAAATACATCTTGTTACACGTGCACCTCGACTGTATCTAACTCTCGGCTGGACACGGGTGATATTTTTACCACCCGTTCCTCGAAGTCAAGCTTGCAGTCGACGACTCGGCCCAGGTTTTCCACCAGAAATTTCGCCATTCTCAGTAAGGCAGACAGCGTGAACACTGGACGGTGGCAGAGAAAACCTGTTCAGTCCAGGCTCCGGTAAACCGAGGGGTTTGGGGAGACATGGGAATACGTCCCCGAGCCCATGCTCGACCCCTTGAAGCGGGGACGCATAATTGATCACCATCGCAATGTTATCGGTTCATCTGGGAAGAACTGTTCCCAGTACAAATCTGACCGTCAAACTCAGTTTGACCGTCGGGACCTGGTGTTCTTTGGGAAAGTAACCTCCCCCACCGTAGCCGGGGAGGTGATGGCACTGGGTGTACGAGGACTCGTGGATGGGGTTTCGAAATATACGGAGAATGCATTCACTTTGGCAGGCGGTTCGGGCGCTTGCTTGCTATCCCCTCGGACGTTTGGACGTTTGAACTTTTGTCTCCTATCCTTTTTTTTACGCCCCGGACAGGGGACACACGTTTCATTTTTGTTCAAACACCATGATGCACCTTCAAATCCCCCACAGACTGTTTTTTGACGAATATCCCTCTCTCCCTCGGCTCGTTCAACTTGTCCTGTGTGACGACGAATGGGCTCGCATCGACGCATACAGGGTGAGTCCTACCCACAAGACATCGTTCCAGCCCCTGAACTGACCTCCGGATGTGCACATCCTTTGTAATCCCTCGTTCGTTTAAAGATGGCCTACGAACACGTCCACGGCATCAGGCTGGGCGAGCGTGAAGCGGAGGCGCATATCCGTCAGAAAGCCGCTATCCAGCAACGTTTGCGGTCATTCCCTGAAAGGTGCGCTTGCGATCTGGAATCCTGCACGCGGCCGTCCAGTAACGTAGAACCAGTCGACCAATCACCCACGAGCTCGACGTCCCATTCGGCTCCGGAGCCATTGGCGGACTGGTCGATAAAGGGGGAGTCGATTACCCCTTGAATGAAGGGTTCGCTGGTCTTTCCCTGGGTGGTGGAGATCCAACCCACCACGACCCCATGCTTAGTACACCCCCTTCGAGAGTCCCGGTGGAACGTCCGAGGATGGAGAGAGCATCGACATCAACATCGGGTGTATCCGTCGTGGTGCCTTGCGAGAAGATATCGACGTCAGACATCGGAGAGGCGGCTACAAAGACAAGGAAGGGCAGTCTTGCTACTTTTGCATCCTCCTCCTCAGAACCCAGGGTTGGACCTTCCTTCCGTCCCGCATCGCAAATCCATCCACCGAATTCCGATATCGGAGATGAAGATCGCGAATACAAATGCTGGGGAAGACTCGACGATCCCGACTCTGTTTGGAATGCACTGCGCGTCGAGCGGCCAAAACTCACCGAGCGGAGGAGGTTCTCGTCGTACAAGGAATACAAGAAGACGCGTAATCAGCCGATGAAGGACAACGATCAACTGTTCAAGAAACGCGTGAGGCAGAGCTTTGCGAGGGGGGAGATAGAGGTGCTGAGCATCGATGAGTCTGCAGGATATGTTGATAACGTTGGTGATGAAAGAGACGACGACGACATAAAGACCGAGAGAGGTGGCGAAAAAGCAGCGGTGAAGGAGGCAGAACCCAAGAGACAGATCTTGTTGGTCAAGAGGAAAGGCAACCTTGCCGGTCAAAACCTATGATTCCTTTCTCAATAAATCTGCACATGAAGGTGGTGACAAAGCGAGTACATCATGTGTCCTGCGCGTTTATTTAAACCCGGAGTCCATCTCCGACGCTCTTCCAGGTGTCCCCCAAACCATCACACCTGAATCGTCTCTCATCAACCAATCCGAATGACGGTATATCTAACGTTCTTATTAGCCCATGACGCTCTCCGTCTACGACCCCTTTTCGCAGGAGGCCGGGCGAGAGGTCGTTGCCGTGCTCGTCCACATGAAGAAACTTCTCCGCGTCAGGAATCGACTATCCTCCCCGCTTCTACGACTTCCTACCGAGACTATCGTCCGCATCCTATCGTTTCTCATGGATGATTTGGACCACTGCTATTCCGGCCACGTCTGGAGCTCGATCCACAGCACCTGTCACCGGATTCACAGGATCGTGTGCAGTGCGACCGAGTTGTGGTGGAAGGTGGATTGCAAACGGAGCGAGATGGCGCACTTTATGTTCGTGCGCTCGAAGGGGTGCCCACGGGTCATAGTCGCTGACCTTTGTCAAGCGAACAGCGGACAGCTCGGCTTCACCGAAAAGATGCTGGACCATTGGAAGGACGAATTTAGAGGCCAGCGACTCCATACTCTCGAGTTCGTCGTGTTCCCATTCACCTTCGATTACTTGTCCTGGATTCTCGAATATTCCCTCCCTCGCCTTGAACGCCTGAAAATCAATCTTACCGATTCGATTGACGACTTTCCGATCCCCGTGGCTTTGGAATTTCCAGTGGACACGCCCTTGCGGGTCCTCGACCTTCGCAACGTCACGTTGTCTTGGTCGTCCCAGTCCCAACTTTTCAACCGGCTACGCGAACTCCACCTGAACTTTGGAGATTGCGACCCCGTCGTGACCATTCCGGAGGATGAGCTGTTTGGTATTTTCGATGCCTCCCCACAGTTGGAGCGCTTGTCGCTGGTGCAAGTGGGACACGAGGTCCCGGTCAAAAACGGCGAACTACTTCCCCCCAAACGTGTTTTACATCTTCCGAACCTTGTGTCCCTCAAGCTGGACAACGACCCCCTGGTTGTCAAGTACACTTTAGCATACATGGGCCTCCCCGTTATCGCTTCCCTCGAGATCCGTTCGTATGTCCCCTTCGATATAGCACAGACTCTCAACAACAGCCTCTTCCCCGATGACCGCATTCCGACGCAAGTCTTCCCGAACCCTCCAACATTTGCGGTTAGGGTCTTTGTCGAAGAGGGGCTGGAGGCCTCAACCGAAATCGAGATCGGTAGCATCAAACTACGGTTCGACTTTCCCTCTGGGCAGGGTGAACTTGGTAGGAATGCCGTCATGTCCTGTCTCTCCCGACTGCTTCCGCCGTCTGTGACCACCCTCAAACTGTACTATACAGATTTGGACGAACGGGTGTGGAGGGATTTTTTCATGTCACATCCGGAAGTCCGTTCGATCGAATGTGGGGAATTCTACACCATTTCTGTGTCCAGGTTATTGTGGGATGGGCTATCGCCTGCTGGAGAGAGCGATACCGGCGTCCCATGTCCAAAGCTCGAGTCGATCTTTATTACATCGTACGCCGGGGACATGCCGTTCACGCCCGTCTTCGGAATCGTCAAGCTGCCGGATTCAAGCTCAGGCATCTGGAGATGAAGGACAATCACCCGTCCATGATCAATATGGATGGGTTCCACGAGGAATTTAGCCCCCTTGTTGGAACGGTCGAAGCCAGTAAACCCAGTAGATTCGCGCAGAGGGTGAGTCCCGTTTCCATGCGTGAGCTCGGCATGTGCTGACTGACCTCCAGTGGGATAGAGGCTACTCGGTAGGATGGGAACGCTATGAAATCTAGGATATCGGTGGAACCCCTTGTTCATTTATCGCCTACGAGCACCAGTGCGGAAGAGCGACGTGTTGTTTGATCCCTTGTGCCCATACCTCCCAGCAACGTAGAATAAATAGTAAGTGACCAGGGGTTGGCCAGTGGATTCAAAAGGGAAAGTGAGGTTGTCTGACTCGGAAAGAGTAAGTTGATCAAAGCCGAACTACCGCATGGCCCTTGTTTTTATTTTATTTTTATATCTGCAGTTTATCGCGCGGCCCTTGCGGCGGACGGGCTCACTGCAGGTCGTACACCATCTCACCCGTTCGATTTGTCGCCCCTGACGCGGAGTCTCGCACTCACCTTGGCCCTCTATTTTACTACATACATACATTCCTGGAATGGTATACCGGGTATCAGCACCCTATGGATATAAACCGGAGGATGGATATACAACTCGTTCGCGTAAAAGTTGCAACCTTCCCTTGTCTACTACAGAACCCTTGAAGATGTCCAATACGATGATACCGTCTGAGGGTAGGTCCGGGAGGGTGGATTGGCGCTACAGAACTGAACACAAAGAAATCGGAATCATCGAGCTCGGCAACCAAGGGTTCGAAACTCCTCGTTCCGTTCCGTTGTTCTATGTGAGGGGGACTTCAAATTCAAATACTGCATCCGGACGAGGGTTCATGAGATCGGTCGGAGGAGGCATACGCGCCCTCCATAGGCCGTGAGAAGGAAACGATTACTGCGTATCCGCAGTGTTTCCCCCGTGGGTAGCCAACAATACACTCCAAGCGCGTACCCGAGAGCCTCGCATTATACAGACCACTTCTTTTTGTGGACAAATGGGATCCGACGCGGCGAGCACCAGCGTCGGTAACCTGATGCGGAAAGGCGAGAGGTGGGTGCCCTCAACGACTTTGATCTGGCCTGGTTCGCGGACGAGGAGGATACTATAGTGGACGGAATGCCCAGGGAACGCTGCCGTTCCTCTCGCTGGACCTCCTATCGAGAGGACTGCGTGGGGGAATTCCTCGTCTCTATCTGCATGACGCCAAATCATTTGTCTGGTCTCCGGTTGAGGATGAGGACGACAAGACCCGCACCAAGGGCTCCCGCGCGGCTATCATTCAGCTGCCAGGATTACGCCGAACACACCGACCCCTTTTTGGTTTACCCGGGCACGAAGAGATCCACTCACGGTCTTCACGCCTACTAGGACAACGGCTACGATCGGCAAACAAACGATCAATGTTGACCGACCCCGCCGCCAACTGAATCGGTTGTTGCTCGGATACTCGAAATTGAAGTAGTAAGCCATCAATCTAACCTCCGCCGTGAAGAGCTGGATGATGAGGATGTGTTTGTTGTGTTTGTAGCTCTACACAAAGATGCACTGAGCTCAAAAGCAGCATTGAGCGGCATTATGGAGGATCTGGTTGGGATTGGTCTCAAGTACCTGCAGGTCGAATGGCCCAATTCGATATACCCGGATGCGTGAGCGCTACCTGTCAACCGCAGGGAGAAGACGAATAGATTTTTACAACAATCGCGCAGAGAACGCCACACGGAGAGGGGACTTTCCCCCATGTCATCGGATAAAAGGAGGTCTAACAAGATGTGGTAAAATAGAAGATAATGCGCGTTCTTTTTCCGACGGAGCAACGACCAAGAGGATCAACCGTGCACATAGTGGAACGCAACCCCAGAGAATTGCAGAAACCAGTTAATGTTCCTGGCCCTCGAATGCTTGTCTGGGTCACTCCTTCCATAAAACTTTACCAGTTGGAATAGCTCCTTGTCTGTGAGGCGACTGAATCAGCCACCGAAGGATGCGGCGTAGAGAAGGCGAGATTACCATTGAGCTCCAACAACTCACTGACAGACTCTGGGAAGGCGTCGCTTTTCGCGGCGCCCTCGTTCAAAAGATGGCGGAGGGGTTCATTGAGGTGTTTTCTCATCTGAATAGACGCATTTTGACGGCGGGATTCCCTGGTAACCATTAGTGAGTGTCAGGTTGAGTTGTAATGTGCATGTGCAATATACGCAACGCGTTGTGGAGCTGGATGTGAACAGAATCTAATTCGGCAAGTTGTCTGTCGATACTGTCCCGGAGATATTTGGGAACGTATTCGCCGATGTGGGCAACGACTAGCTGGGCCACCATTTCGTTGGTGCATTCCTCAATTCGTTTTTCGACTTTGGTGTGATAGCTGTGGGTTAGGTTCATGTGTTCGTCATGACCACTCGAATTACTCACGCTCTTTCTCAAGATGCTCTAAGACTTCGCCACCGAGAACGGATTGCAATAGGGCTACAGAAAGATTTCAGTGTCATTTTTTGGACGGCTTTCTCGTGTTTACTTGTTATCATATGTTCTTCGTCTGATCGCGTAACATCTATGGAGTCCAACTCCTTTCCAATACTGACGGAGATCCTTTCAGACTTCCCTTTGTGCCACACGTTGCGGAAAGATGCTTACAGTCTTAATGGTTCGTCGATTTCTGATCGCCCGGTCTCGTTGGAGGAAATGACCCCCAACAGGTCATCAAGCAATTTCTGGGTGAATTCCTTCAGAGCTCTCACCCAGAGACAGTATTCCGGTGAACGTACGTTTACGAGGTGCAAACTTATGGTCGCTGTGTTGGCAACCAAGGTAGCGGTCTGTTCCATAGAAGAGCCCGAACTGACTCCACGAAAAATTTGAGACATAAACGCAGAGTGTATCAACGTGAGGAGAAGAGTTGAAAACTGTGGCGGTCAAGTCTCGTCCCACAAAACCGGGCCACCCAAGGGGGGGCGTTCATCGGGAAAATGTGGGAAACCTTTTACCCCTTACGTCCCGGCCACCTGCTTACAAAGCCTTGTAGGACCTTAAAATCTGGCCGGAATCTTTCGACGCCGGACATAATTTGTAATCAGATTTTGCGAGGCTTATTCGGGCATGTGAGGATGCACCAATTCCCACAAGTCCATTTGCGGGTGAGGGGGGATTCGTGAGGCAATACGACGAGGACGTCAGAGTTCCGAATCTCACGAAATCCATCGTAAAGGGTTCCAACCGCTGTGTTATACATGTACGACTATTTGAAATACATTTAATACACATTTGCAGCATCCTCGTCCGAACTCTCTCCTGGGTCTGATTGACTGTCGGCGTCTTTGTCCGTGTTGTCGAGCTCCTCTGCGTCGTTGTCACCGTGATCAGGGCGCGGACCCTCATCTACAACCTCTACGAGATCAACCTCTGCCTCTTTGATCTTCCTTGGGTCTATATATCCAACCCCACCACCATAATAGCACATGAACATGTCCCGGCCTACGAAGCTGGAGATGGTGACGGGTTAGTAGGCCGGATCAACGGAAGTCATAGATGATGGATAGGATTAGATAACATACATGCTGACACAGGAATTGGTCCATTCATCTGTGTGCCCATTGGCCCGCGCAACAGTGGGACCTTGGTATCGACAACGGAGCATTTGTCCGCCCTGCCACAAATCTGGGGATGAGGTGACATCCATGGACAGTAAGCGGCGGGTCGAGAAATCCGAACGCGAGTTCGTCAGAGTCCTCGACGAACTCAACCATTGGCAAACGAGCGTGTTGTGGGCCTGAGCGGTACTCTGGCTCGGAACCAAGTCAACGGACCCACAGAAAATCCATCCGCCTCGTGGTTTGATCACGGGCGTCGGGATGCGTCGTGGATAAGTACAAAGGCGTGTTACAAGGCGGCAAGTGGGAGCGGATTGTTTTTTGAAGGCGATGTGTGGTGGTGAAGTTCAGAGGGAATCTCTGCTTCACACCGGAGCCCGGGAGCTTCAAACGGCTGATCTCGAGCTGCCGCTCCGCGAAGATGGATGCAAGCGCAGAGACTAGTGTCATAGGAGGTTGAAGTTCAGTTTCACAGCCGCCCGCTGAGATTACTTATAACCAATTAAAACACGTTTCCCGGATCTAAGTACCCGAAGACAGTAGAAGGATCTCGAACCGAGTGACTTTGCGTGAATAACGGCTCCCGCCTTATGTTAGTCAGCAAGAGTATGCGTAAGCCTCCCACCAGACTGAGTATAAAAGCAAAGGGTGTGCGCACATGCGCACCGAAACACGTCCGAACTCACCAAGTCCATCACTTCTCGAGCTCGTTGTACCGTGCCTATGCTCACACAGAAACGACTTCACTAGGAGAAACTGGCCATCAAAATGCTGAACTGGAGCCGGCAACGTGGGTGTTCCGGCATTAACACTGTTCGTCTCAAGTATCGCTGACCTGAAGGGCCATCTCTCACGGAGAACGTCAAACTTGCTGGCCGTGGCGTACGGCGGCTAGCGACCCTCTTTACGCCAGTGACGGGGCTGGTTGCTGAGGACGATCGAAGCCACCGGTAGATGATGGGGCATGGTCTGTTTGAAGATATTGACCCCGGGGTCTGCGGAACTGGGGCGCAAGAGAGTCAAGGGTTCGCTCCCCTCGTCGCGCTGATGTCGCTATGACACTAAACATGGATCAGCAAGTTACAATCGCGTAAACCGCTGTCCATGTGAGTTTGTTTGGGCTGACGGTTCGATTTCTAAGCAGCCTGTGCAGCTCCACTTTGCTCTCCAGACTGCTGGCCAGTGGTGCCGTATTTACGATGATCTCAACTACAAAAAATTCTACAACTTCATCGTTGATTATATTGAAGCGGACTCATCCCCAGAAGTGAGGAAGGCAGCCAGGGAACTCATTGATTGGTGGAACGAGTAAGTAAATCACGTCTCGAAGGCGTTCATCACACTAACACAACTCACTAGCCAAATATTTCCCGACGCGGCCCCTTCTCGAGCAGGAAAACCACGCCCTCTGCCGCTTCCGCATTGGTGCGGGTGCTCAGGCAACAGCATGCAGCGGCAGCCTGAGGATAGATTACATTTGTACCACAGCCATGTCATGTCAATATAACTCTAATAGTATCCTTATAATTTCCCTACCCCAACCGTGTGTTTGTGGCTGAACGTAAGAGACCCGCAACCATATATATTTTGTGGCGGTCTTGGCCGGAAAACATAACCCATTACAACCGTGCACAACATATGGTAACCTTGCGCTCGGTCAACGAGGTTTCCTCTTTCTGGTGAGATTATACACGTCCAAAATATCTCACACATCTCGTCCAGGCTCACAAGGGAATGTAAGCCGGTGAGAAGCATGCAACTCCCGAAAATCTGACGGTAGGTTACACCGCTTACGGAACCGGGTCAGGATTTTGTCCACTGGCCCGGATCAATAAAGCTTTATAAGAGGACCCCGACCCTTACAACCATTTTGGGACTTTATAACCGATTTCAGCCGTTTATGAGGATATATAAGAAAATCCCTAATTTCCCGATGTTGGTTACCGAACTCGGTTTTGGGGGCATGACCGGAGGCGGTGGTGCACGTGGGTCACAGGGTTGGATCGGTACATGCCTACGCAAGGGACCAGGCTGCAACGCAAGACGAAGCTTCGAAGAAGGGTCCTGTTCGGTCTCCCAGCAATTTTAAAATACCAATGACCCCGGGGATCCCGACCCCCGTCGCTTGCCGTCATGGTCGTGGTCCAACGGGGGGCAGGAGGCAAGCCCCCTTTGAGAAGAGGTCAAACGTTCAAAACGTTCAAATAGGTACCGACGAACTTTGTGGAGGTCCACGCGGGGTCCCCCACTTTCGTACTCCACACACGCCCAGAGCCGTCCTCAGTTTGTCGCCCTGAAGAGTGGCTTTTTGCAGGAAGGACGCGGAACATCGCCATGGTCATCACACAAAACTTCCCCCGCTTGGTGTGCCAAGTAGGGGAGAGCGGGATCGCAGCCTGTGCGGGACGTGTTGCATAACTCCGAGGGGCTTATCCAAGCTTACTGCGCATGCGTCTATCCGCCGGCTCGGGGTGGTGCGTACAAGTCATGAATGCATGACCCGTGATGCAACGGTCGAGAATGACGGGCCTGACCAAGATCATTTCCCCTGCGCCGGCCACACTATGGAACACCTTGTTATCCTATTCAGTTTCGGCGCTAGCGTCACCCAGTCAAGCTCAGGTAGCCATTCAGTCCTACGTAGAGGTGGGACGTTTTGTTGATGGCCCCACATTGGGAACTCATCCCCTCTGGCCCCCTTAGCGGACGACGGTTGCACGGTGGCTCCCGTATCTCTAGGATACTCCGGAAAGGGGTTCCACCACTTAGGATACCGTGCCGAGTCGCTAGATTGAAATGTGTTATCACCGGAAGGAGTTGGAGCTTGGATAGCGCTACCCAAGATGGAGGATTTTGTGAACGAACGCCGTTGAACGTTTGAGCCCGGAGCTGCCAGCAAACGGTGCGGTCATTGTCCCCTCGGGATAGCTTCTGAGAGGTATGGTCCCGGCGGAGCGAGCGGAGGGATCCTGTAACGTGATGTGACAAGGTGGGCACAACCATTTTCTGTGCAGTCTCGTCATACGGGGGGATGTTTTTCCGTGGGCGTAAGCATCTTCTCAATTGCCTTGAGCCTCTCGGTTCCCATTGACTCGATGTAATGTTACTCTCGCGTCTTCCGCTCTGAACCCCGCCTGATAGCTCCATTCCTGCCATTCAAATTGCTCTCCGGTGAAGACCGACACTGAGTAGGGCGAGTGTGCACACTACGTCTTGGTCGTCTTCAACGTACGGCTCAGCGGAGGCTTTGATCATTTTACTAAAATGAGAAGGTCTTATGGACTGGTTGATGTGTTAATCCGGTTTGCCGTCATCGTTCTTTATATTTGTGCCAGCTCGCGACCCTGGCCAGCATTCCCCTCCTACCTTTGCTCCCCTGTCTCCGTCCCCTCGCCTCTCCTGGAATTCCTGGCCTAAGTAGGGCTGTGACAACCTTTTTTCTCTCTCTACGTAACGCGGCCAAGGATATGGGTGATGTGGATATGGAGTTGGAATTAGTCAAGGCAATTCGCGATTCTGCCCCTTCGTTGTTGGCGACGAGGTACTTCGCGGGCAAGTGCATGTCGCTACTCTGCCCATGCCTATTGCCTAACTCCTAAAACCCCCCACCATAGTCATCACCGTTACCTTCGCATTGTACGACCATATCCTCACATTCCACGACGAGATTGAGTACATCTGGGGCTCCCACAAGTGGTTGAACAAACTCATATTCATCGTGAACCGGTATATCGTCGAAGCTGTGCTCATAGGGACGGCATATGGTTCGTGATCGCTCGCACTCTCTTTGGCTCTCACTACATGCATATGGTTAAACGTAGTGACGTTGGAGCTACGACCACAGTTATCTGACCAAGTGAGTCTACCTTTCTCATCCAGGAATTTCAGGGCACGTGCTAACGTTGCGGATCTTAAACCAGGGGTGGGTTACTTACTTGAGTGGTCGCAACAACGACAATATCTAAACCGGCTCCAGCTGCAAAGCATACCTAATACCCGTGGTGTCGGCAGCGATCATTTGCATGGCTGTCTCTCATTGTGTGTATCTCCTCTATTGCACTTCGGAAGCTCTGCCTGATCCGGGGACTTGTGTAGTGATGATCACGTTGCGGGTGGACGCTCTGTGGGACTCCAACAAAAGCATCACTTACACGATGCTTGGTGGCTTTGCTTTCACGTATGGTGTCGCGGTAGCGTTCTTCATTATCGCCATCATTGATATGCGGGGTGCGCACGGTCCCATTTTCCCTGTACTCCATGTGCTAACGGTGGTGTAGAGGCGGTGTTCTTCTTTGCACCCATAAATTCATGCTTGGTATCACACTCACCTCGGCTGGCGAACGGGATCTGGATTGCGATGGTAAGATACCTACCTTCAGACAAGGCGGATTACCAAAAGACATGTGTTGCCAGGTGTCGTTTGACGTGTTTGTCTTTGCGCTGGTTTTGATGAATGCGGTGAATCGACCCTACCGCGAAACCTCTGAAGTGGTTTCGAACCTCAAAAAGGACGGTATCGTTTTCTTCATGGTATGTCTCATTTCCCTGTTTTCCTACGCACTCTGGCCTCTGACTTCCCATCAATCCTTCCAGTCCATCCTGGGTGTGTAATGTTGGACCCCTGTCCTACCTGCCCATTCTAAAATGATTGCTCAGCGATCCGAGTCTTTAACCTGATCTTCTCACTGAACACCGGGGTATGCGTTCCTCCGTATCCAATGCTTACGTAGAAGCTGAAACATCAACTCCTTGCAGAGCTCTGAAACCTTCCTGGTCGTCTAGTGCGTCAAACCTTCCATTTTACTCTTTGGTCAAAGCCGATTCTGAAATCGTGAATCAAGTTTCATGTGGGCTATCATTTCCATCGCCATCTGCAGACTCATCCTTCGAATCGAGGCGATAAAGGTCCAGACGGGTGGCGTTCGGGTGTGGAGGTCCGACACCGAACAATTTGAACTGAAAGCCGCGAATGATAGTCCGAGCGGAGATGCTCAGTGTCCCTGATCTGACTATGCATCCGGTACAATGCGGTCCACTTTTACATTATCGACCTTTGAAGTCGCGGCCTTTGCGTGGATGAATGCATTGTTCATACCCAGTATTTTTCTCACACTCCCTGATGTTGTTTTGCTTTCATTTTTCGGGGCGCAGCATCACCTACAATCTTCTTTGCACCGGTTAACCTCTCTAGGTATGTTGGGCCATTCTCGTCTACATTTTCGTGTACGCGAAAACGCGCGTTGTCACCAAAGAATCCAAAGTAGCCTCTGGTAAATTGCGCACATGTGATGATAGAATTAGCGGTATACGTTCAACGAATTGCAGCTCTAGCTAGGCCCATCAACGATCCTGTGCAGCCTGGGGTAGTCATAACTACGAGGGAAAGAGGGTGCGCGGCTATAGGCACGTGGTGATCACAATCTCCGGGAAAGAGAGTTTCGAGAAGGGTGGTGGATTGGGCAACGACGTGCGGATGGGGAACGAGTACTTCGTATGCTTCCTTCGTCGGTTCGAATTCAGCAGCCGGAATCTTAGACCCTCGTTTCAGAAAGGTGGTCCAGCCCAAGGTCAAGTTGTTTTCGGACGGAACTCAACTAGCCACGAAGCTCATCCTTGTGACCCTTCATATTTCAAATTTCATCACAACCAGACAGAATCGATATTATTGAGCGTTTGCCTGAAGGAACCAGCTCCCACCACTGTTTTCTTTCCCAGAATCTTTATTATGTGCACTGCCCCAGCGCTGGCAATTGGTCTCGACTTTCCCGGCTGGTTGATGCATAGTTCAATAGTCGTTAAACGAAGGCGATCTTATGGGTAAATCACCGGTTAAAAAAACAACGACGGGCTCAGCCGGAACGTGTATGTGCTATCTACGATATGCTACATAGATAAGGTTGGTGTCATCTGTGCGAGTGTGTGGTATAACAGGTGAGTGAGGAAAGGAGAGGGAGACAGCACTGGTCGCTTGGATCGCCTGGATCGCAGAAGTACATAAAGGATACACTTGAGGGAGGAGAGACGACTTATTACAATTGATGTGTGTAAAGCAAGGAAAAACCCCAGGGTCAGACAGTGAAAGGGAGAGAAGGGAAAGGGGTGGTGACGCCAAAGTCAGCGATGCCGATTAGTGTTGCAGATACCGTAGCGGAAGAATCTCTGGGATCGTCCATATTCATAAAGAACCGTGGAGAGGTCGTGACAGAGCGTCAAGGGAAATGAATCAGTCTTAGAGCGCCACGGGCGCGAACGGATTCCCATTCGTGGAACTCAAGAAGGGATTTGTCGCAGTCGGACTTGGGCTGGGTTTCCGCTGTGGTTACTGTCGTTGAGACTTCAGAGTGTTCGAATCATCGAAAGGTGTGGCGAATGGGTCCACCAGTGGGCCCTTGTTGAGATTATTCGCAGAGGATAATCCCGGCTTCCTTGCCAACTCGGGATGCAAAGGTCGACCTGGACCGGGGGAGAAGTTGTAATTCGTATCCACGTTCGCGTTCGGGACCTGGTACCGGGAAAACGGAGGAGGTGATAGTTTCCGCACGGGAAGTTGTGCTTGGACCCGAGTGGAAGAAATACCCGGCGGAGGGGAAACGTTCCTCGGCATCTCTGGAGGTACTGGCCTCTCGTATCCATAGTGAAGGGGGGGCGCGAGGTGACTTGAAGGTCCATTGATAACCACGGGTTTCCTCTCAGCCTTGACATCCTGGATATCATCCGAAGGCGACGGAACATCCAATTCCGAATCCACATTCCTCACTTTCAATGGAGCGGCCTGGGATTTGTGACTTCCTTGACTTCCGTCGCTGCCGCGAGTGACCAGCCAAGGAAACCGAGGGACGGGGGGAGAGACGGACCAAGCGGACTTTAGCCTGTTCTCATCGTGTTCGGTGGGGGAGGTCTCGATCGTGGGGAGGTTCGCGGGTTTCAGGTTCGCAGCACGGCCGGTGTCGATAGACAAGTTCGGTGGAGAACGGTATCCGGGGCGAGAACCAGAGTATGTGGGTGGAGAGGTGGGCCGGAATCTGATACCATGCTGCTTCCTTCCAAAGGGATTGAGAGCGGCAAGACGAGAGAACATGGATACGAGAACCTGAGAGGCAGAAGCGGGGGCCGGGTTTCCAGAGGAGACTGGCTCATCGTCGGTATCGATGACAAACTTCTCCTTGTCCATTGTGTTACGACCAAAAACGCCAGTGCCGATGAACCCCCGAGTGGTGGTCTTGAACTGGACGGTGGATTTTTTAACGGGAGACATGGCTTTCTCGTTCCCCTCGGAAGAGTCGACGAAACTGTCCCAACTCTTTTCGTAGTTCTTCTCCAAGTTCTTCAACGGACGAGGGTGAGGCTTGAGTAACCCATTTACACTGTTGAGCGAGCCAATTCGTCGACGGGGAGAAGTGAGGGTTTCAAGGAAACCAGGCCGAGGTGAGGCTAGGGGGGTGAAAGAAGGGAGGTTCATTCCACCACGACCACCGTTCTCCATCGAACTCTCGTCAGCAACAGTGATGTGCGGGTCATGGACCGCGAACTGGTCGAAACCTTCCCTCTGTTCCCTTTGCCACTTCCTCTTCTTCCTCTGATCAACCCAAGCCTTGAGGTGAGAGTGCCAAAAGATGATGAGGAGGGCCATGAGGACCACAACACCCCAGATGCCAATGAAGATAAGGAAAGTGACGCGTTCCTTCTTCAACGCCTCAACATAACTGGACACGATCCTTCCGATAATCCCACCATCTTCCTCGTTACCACTACCACTTCCAATGGCAGCGAGAGCAACAGGGCGAGAAACGTCATTCACATCCTCGGGAGAGAGGACGAGAGAAGATTGGTTCATCCGCGGCATGTCTACGTGCAAGTTCTCGTGCATGAACGTTAATGCGTCGGACAACGCGTCCACTTTGGTCCCGATGAGACAGAACACAAAATCCTGCATGGGCTTCTCGAGGATTGTCCCACCAAAGACGGTCTCGACCAAATCCTGAACTTCACCGTAGAAGTCGTTTAGGGTGGTATTGAGAGTGGAGGTTGTGGAGTTGACCCAACCAAAGACCCCCTCGTTGATGGTGTTCTGGATGACATCCACCTCGGTGTTGACCTGGGCAGTGTACACCGCGGATTGGTTCAACATGTTTTCGTTCATAGCCGTAGCGATCGTGTTCGAGAAGTTGTTCGCGGAGGAGACTGCCTTGTTTTGGTAAGACAGTACGATGGGACCGAGAGCGAAAAGTTGGAGTTGAACGGAGAGGAGACCAACAATGCCAATGAGGAAGCACGCAAGAGCAGGTGGGTGGAAAACGTAACTGAAGAACCATTGGATGTGAATGTGCTGAGATGGTGAAAGGCGAAATAGAGCGGATAATTGGTTGGCAATCCTCATGAGAAGCGGATGGGCAGTGATTCCGTGGAGGGTGAGGAGGTTATGGTTCGTGAGTTGGATGCCGGGGGTCGAATGGGATGTGGGATGGTGATAGATAGCGGGATCTGTGTTCCATGCCTGGCGAGTGTACTCGAGGTGGTTTTGGAGACAGCGCCACCCGTACCATTCGAGAGCACAGTTTGCAAGGATGAGGAGGAGAATTGCGGCGATGATGATGATGGTGCCAATCTTGGTCATCTTGACAAGGTCACGGCCGAGATCGTCAATCACAGAGGTGTCAATCTGATCGCAGAAAGTGATCGTGGATTGCTGGGGAACGGAGAAGACGGACGGCTTAAAGGAGACGCCGTTGAAGGTGTCATTGATCTCCTTCTTGGTCAGCTCAAAGGGAGTGTCAAGGCTAGAAAATGAATGAGGAAGGCAACTCTAGTGGTAAAGGTATTGGGGGCTTACACAGCGTTGAGCTTTTCCTTGATTTCTGCAACAGTGGGGATCGAACTGTTGAGCTTGATCAACGCTTGGGTAAAATCATCGGGGATTTGGACATTCTGGAGCCCATCAAGAGAAGGGACCGTGAATTGGGGAGCGGTGATGTCCGCGAAAGGGTTGACATTATTGATACCGTCAATGGCAGTCTTGATAGCATTGTTGACGGAAGCGATGTCGTTCTGGATGGACGTCCTGAGATTGCCAAGAGTGTTCTCGATGAAATTGGTGATCTGTGACAGCAGGGTTAGGCGAACGATAAGAAAATATTGAAAGATGGTGGTAGCGAACCTCTTGAGTGGCAGAGATAAGAACTGAGAGGGACCCACGGACGATGAGTTCGAGGAAGCAAAAGAAGGTGGAACGATAGATGTCGACCAAGAAATTGATGATGCCTTCCATAGCGGACAGGGTGAGGACGAGAGCGGCCCTGGCACCGTTGAGAGTTCCATTGACGGAATCGGTGAACTGTTGGTTGGCTGCGAGAGCCATGTACCGTGGAAAGCTGGCGGTGGAAGAAGCAGCTCTCTCCGCGGCTCTGCAGCTGGCGAGAAGGTTCTCCTTGGCGCTCTCGATGGAACTCTGTGCAGAATCACCAGAGGACTGGAGTCGGAAGATGACAAAGAGGAGAGAAAGAACGGGATAGGCGATCCAAGTCAATGAGAGGAGATGGGGCAACTCGAGATATGGCTTGAGGGAGGTCGACATCGCTGGGTCGTAAACTGGAGGTGGAGAGATGGGGCGTGCAGTCATTTTGAAGAAAAGAAAGGAAGATACTGTCGACCGGCGACCTGGGGGGAATCAAAGGAAAGGTCGTCGTCGAGGGAGAGGGAGGACGAGGACCACATTGAACGAACACGTCTCGTTATAATACCTCGCCTGGTCCATTGTCGCTTGTTCGGAACGACCGCACCCATTGTTGTTTTTCAATTCGGAACAACCGGCTATCAGTCACGTGCACTTTCCCACCCCCCAGACGATCCCGCCCCCCGCTCTGTTTATTGTCCCCCGCCTCGAAAAGCGTTGTATGGCATTCAGACGAGATCCAGGAAGAGGTCGATTGTAGCCAGAGACAGAGGGAGGGAGGGAGGGTTCTTTACACAAGCCAGAGCGCGTGCTGTTATTTCAATGGTGTGTTCTGCCGAATACCATGCAGATGCATAGAAAAATAACATAATGAGCACAATGTGAAAAGAGCCAGGTGTCGATATCGTCTCATATACAGTATCGTCACCCTTTGACTCCGATGCTCAAGGGCAAACCCTGCGGTTCCGGCCACCCTCCCTTTGTGTGCGCCCGGCTCAGACCCCGTGGGAAAAACCGGACAATGGGACAGAGCCACGTGGCGCCAGTTTCTCTCTATTCCTTCTTCTCACGATCGCTCCTCCTCCCTCCAATAACCACATGCTATATCCTCCATTTACATGGAATCCTTATACTCTATCGGTTTAGGCCTTGGCCTACGCTTTCTTATTGACACTGCCACGAAATACCACGGTCTCCGCGTCGATGGCATCCTCATCGGCCTCTGGGAGGGAATCGTCCTAAACCACTTCGTCCGGCAGTTCCCCTCCTCCTTCGACCCTTATATTGCATTTGCATTCCGCATGATCTTCGACATCATCCTTACAAGAAACTTCTCCAGGATGACCATTGTAATTCTTTGGACCGGGCTAGGAATGATCCTTTCCGACGTGCTTCCGGAAGTAAATCGCGACAAGCGGTTTCGGAGGATGACTCGCCCCTTCCGTAGATGGCTCAAGGACCCCAACCTCGACTTCCTCGACTACCTTCCGCCCCTTCCATCTCTTTCCGAACTCACCTACTACCTTAACCCTCCTCGCTCCCGCCCCCGTGGTCGCCATTCCAGTTCCAGCCGTCCGACCTCTTCGAAGCGTCCTGTATCCCGGACACACACCACTACTACACGAGCGCAGAGTCCGGTTGGGGAATTGTTTATTCTTACCAGTCGTCGCAATCTCCCTGGCAACTACACCTCTGAGACCGAAACGAGCGCGACAAACACCAATGCCACCACCTCACTCATGTCTCCCCCCAACTCGATAATGCCTCCATTGCGTGGCATACTCACTCCTTCGCGTCAGAGTTCCATTCCTAGTCCTTCGCCGAAGCCAGCGTCAATTCTCACCCCTTCGCGCCCCTCAACTTCCATCCTCAGCCCTCCACAATCAACCACCTTCTTCCCACCGAACTCCACCTTACCGAGCCCGACACGCGAAGTGCCATCCCATTTGCCGCGCTCAGGAATTGTTAGTCCCCCGCGTTCGACCCTGAGTACCCCTCGCTCGATCCTCAGTCCTCCTCGTCAAACTGTCCATAACCCGCCGATAATCCAGCAACCCTCCCCGCGACACCCTCCCCCTACTTCTATCATTTCCCCCCCTCTTTCTGCTCCATCCCCCTCAATTGCATCACCGCTTCCTCCCGCTCAACTTCCTCTCAGTCCGCCCCATAACTCTCCGCCTGGTGGGCGTGAATCTGATCTCGAATACGCTGACATACCTTACAACCACGTTCCCCAAAATACGACACGCCAACCACGTCGATTCCCTCAAGAGGCACAATCTCCTCCTCTGGTCGCCGACCCACCTCACAACTTCGAATCAATTCCAATGGTGATGCCCGAACCTCAGCATGTGCCCGCCTCCGTTTATCAGAGGGATCTTGATCAGAACCGCCCCCGTCCCCTGTCAGATATACCAGAAGCTACACAATCTCAAGAAGCTTCCCAGGTGTCTCGGCTTTCGCACATTTCCCACCTGTCTTCACGCGTATCTCAGGCTCTCTCTCATCTTCCACCTCCTTCCGAGCACAGTACGGAGGGGGATGAACCTGAATACCAGAGTTTGGATAACTCACAGTATGACGAGCTCGATGCCTTTACAACACCCCCCCACTTGGAAGAAGGGACCGTTATTAATGACGACGACTTCGTCAATGACCCACTAATGACCCCGCCTGGGAATACTGTTGCGAGGAATATGACAGGTGTCGGTTCGGGGTTTGGAGAGTCCGATAGGAGGAGAGAATCCGATCCACCGCCGCAGTATCAATACCTCTCTTTCAGCGCTTCCGATGATCAACACCCAGCCACCGGAGGGGACCCGAGTGGCGACGGTCGGCCAGGACAGGATACTACTTCCCGACCAGACAAGGCATCGTACAGCAAGGGAGATAATGCGGACGAGCCGACTCCCACCCCTGTCACAAAGCACAAGCGAAGTGAATCTTCAGCCAGGCCCTCGATGATCCCAGTTCGTGGGAACTCCCTCTGGGGAGGCTCGAATCTCGGTATTTCCGAACCCGCTGTTCAGCCCCCTCCCCCCTCATCTGTTCGTGGGGGTGGATCTGTGTGGGGAGGTTCTGTGAACGACGAGGAACCGGCCACGATCAGAGCTAGAGACCAGCCTGCATCCAAATCGAACCGAGGTTCTATCTGGGGGTCTATCTGGGGTGGTAGCGCGAAGGACGAAGGCAGTATTCGGGATGACGTCAGCGTTCGTGAGGACATCCCCGTCGAGCCCGTCCGAAGGGATTCCCGCGAACCGAGAGAGTCTAGAGATAGGTCTGTCAAGGCGGAGAGCGTGAAGCCTCCGAGGTCTGTGAGGGAGCCTTCCGCGGTTAGGTCTACTGTTTCAAAGGTTCCGTCAATTAGAGATGACAAGTCCATTCTCGGTTCTGCCGTTAGCGAACGAAATCGGGATTCCCTTCAGCCACTTTCTCGCCAACCCACCGGGAACGGATCGATCCGCGGGGGAAGCGCATTGGGAAGTGTCAAAAGTGAACCCAAGCCTTCGGAGGAGCCATCGCAGCCACAGCCGCCACAACGGAGCGGCCGCGGTGACCGGTCAGAACTTGACGGCGATGGGGATAATGCGAGCGTCTCTGGAAAAGTCACTGGGAGCGGACTGGATGATGCGAAACCGCGGAGGGAACGTATCGTTCCCTTGGAAGACGCGGATGCACAGAAGAAGTTGAACATGGAGGCTGAGAGCGGTGCCCCACCTACGCCTGCCAAAAGCACCGCAAGCATAAGCGCTAGTGCTAGCCTATGGAGTGAGAAGCGTGGTGCTGAAGGGTTGTCTCCACTTCCAACACCGGAGAGTGAGTCTCATGTGGATGATCTAATCCTCTGTCGGCCTACTCACTGATGTAAACGATTTTATGTAGAGCCTGCCAAACCAGCGGGTCCGATCACGAAAAACGTTGATGGCATGAAAGCCGATGAGGCTTTGAAGGCGGTGATGGATGCTTGGGATCAAGCAGTCAGGACTCGTGCTCCCGAGTTGAAGGTCGTGGTTGGGCCTGGTAAACCCGGAACCCAGTTGAGGAGGAAGATTACGAAGAGCTTCGAAGACGAGTGAGTCCTACCAAATCCCCTTTTTCCAGCCTCCGGTCGCGCAGGTTTTGACTCAACCGTTCTTCATTCACAGACACAACGTATCCCCTTATAAAGTCAACATACGAGACGTCACCTTCAAGCTTCCAAACATCCCTCCTGCCACCTCCAATTAAATCAATCTCCTCGGTCAACGAATCGCTCGCGGTGGGATAACGAACGTTGTAAATATCAGGTGCCTGGTTCTGGATGTATAATGCGCTTACGCTGTACAACCTTTAGAGTCCACGATTCTACGACCGCTTCATTTGGTCTGTTTCCCTTCCTTTCTTTTCCCTGTCCTTCCGATTCGATATTTTGATATCTTGATGATATGCTCTGGCTGGGCTTGTGTTCTCTATCACTTGGCATTTTACCCAGTATATCACGCGGCGACACCCCAACTTTGCCCTCATCTACCGGCCGATAGTTTCAGCGACTCTCTAAGGCGAAACTTGCTTCATTTTCCTGCTCTCACTCCTTTTGTATAGTTTTTGTAATGTAACTTGAAATAAGAAGTGTTCCTCGTTCCCGCAAGCCCCGCCCATACTCCAGGGGCCGTTGCGATTGGTGTGTATGTAGATAGTGGTGGGCCGGCCAAGGTTGGTGATTGTGGGGGGGATTACAAACGGAATGTTCGTCAGCTTAGGAAAAAATGCGAGGCTTGCATGGAGAGGGTACACAGGGATATAGTGAGGGTGCCCCGTCGGCCTGGCAGATCCTGTTAGGTGAGGGGCATAATCATCACACAACACGAGCGAGAGCACTCAGCCGATGCCCCTGCCAACCTAACGTAACCTAGGCCATCGGTCCAATGGTTAGTCCACGATATGCTGGTTGGCCGACGCCGCCCGCCGTTTGGTCGGTCACCGAACCCTTCAGAGCTCTCAATGACCGCGGCGAATCACTGACAGGGAATGGGACGGAATAAGAAGTTAGAGGGACAGCACATTGGGTCTGCGACCCAAGGGCGGTTGGCTGGGTCACCGCCCATGTCCTAGAACGATCGCGCCCACCCAGTCCGCTCATCTCAAACCTCCGGGAGGATTCAAGAGCCGGATGATTTACCAAGGAAAGCCGTTTAAGAGCAACCTCGGATGTCATTACGTCGCACGAGGAGATGGAAAGGACTGGGCGAAGGGGGCTGTTTCTAGGAGCAGGCGGCTGATTCAAAACTCCTGGGTAACGAGAACTTTAAATGTGCCGCGCACTCGCACTTTATATTCCAACTCACCCCTCCAGAGCACTTTGCTTCCTGTGCGCTACGCATGGAGTCCTTACCTAAGAGGTTAGAAGTGAAGAGGTAGAGAGAAAAGCCCGTGATCCCTCGATGATATCTCCAGTCAGTGGTGGGAGCTTCGGCATCGGGGCTGGGACCCGAGGAAGTGGGGCTCACCGTAAGCGGTTTCCGCGATCGTCAGAAATCGGGAAACCTCACGGACCACCGAAACCGGGCGAAACCCGGTTGTTCGTACATCCCAAATTCCAAGCGACGTCACTGATAGTGAATCCAAAGGAGAGGATCGACAAGTCCCTCCTTCACTTGCCAGACGATACCGGAAGCCACGCAGTGACCGTCCTTTGATACCACAATTTGAAACGGACCGAATTTGCGGGTGATAAGACAGAAGGAGAGGTCTTGACAACCACAACCCGTATAAGGCTATTCCTTGTCGGAGACAGAGGACGCTGAAAAACTTCTCGCAATTATGCAACTGTGGTATTGAGAAGCCACAGGGGAAGTTGATGGGGAGATGATCTGAAGGGAGGACTCTCGACCTTCCCCTTGGACCTGACGGCGCTTCCCGTCATCCGAGCAACACGTGGCTCCAACGTCGGCTGCTATCCACCTGGTCTTACGTACCTCATCGTTGCCAAATGACAGTTGAACATTGCCTACCGCAGACTCTGCATAACTCCATTCTGCGGTTTTAAATCTGGGGTCTGCGGAGAGGTTGACCCAGTGACGGAAGGAGAAAGTGCACCCGAATATGCTGACCGCTGGGGCACACTTTCCCATTAATTACCGCCGTAGACACCAAGAGATCTCCTCCCGTCCAAGAAATAGCAATCGTGCCGAGATTCGCGACGAATGTGTTTATCAGCGCTACCGCCCCTTGTTTGAAGGCTGATGGCCAGTAAGATTTGCTACCCCGCCTCATAGGAAAGGCTCCGTCATACACCACACCTGTCCTCAACTCATGACTCGTCCCTGAAGCCTTCAAGCCCCAAGAGTTGAGGATTAACGTTAAAGATCGGACGATGAAATCCGAAGGAACCGACCCCCGCTTCCCCAAAACTTACTGCAACCTCTTGCGACTCATTCACACGAGAATTCGCACCCCGGTTATATCTGGAATAGCGGCGCCCCGGGCCTACCGAACTATCCGGAGGACCGAATCGCCCATCAAATATTCCCAGCCCGCTCATATCAATAAGATGCCCACCTCCAACGTAGGACTGAACAGTGGCCACCCGAGCCTGACCTGCCGACGCCAGTGCTAAAACCGCAGTGCTTCGTAGGAGGTGGGACATATTGCTGATGCCCTTGTCTGTCACGGGGAAGATGGGGTTTGAAAAGAGGCGTTTGAGTGGCGGCGTCAACGCTCGGATGTTATGCCAGGGGTTGAGCAAAGAGGTGAGAAAGGTGATGGACGTTGGCCAGGACTCGTGGGACGGGGGTGATCGGCCTTAGCAATCCATTACGTACTTCATCTTCAAATCTTCCATACCCAAGCCGTGGTTCCAGCCAGTTCACACCACTCGGTATTTCGCCATGCTGACCCATGGGGTCCTGGAGGTCACACTGCCCGCAGTGTGACAGACGGAGTGAGTATTCAGTGCACCCGAAGTGCGGAACAGCGTGCGCTACGTAGTGGTACCCGTACGTAGTAAGATATAATGATAGTCTTTCGTATCAGTGCGTGTCGTTACTGGTACTTACAAATGCAAACTTTATGTCAGAGCATCGCAGAATGTATAAATTGGAGGCAGCGGGATTTACAGAAAGCAGGTCGACATGCAAAACACGACGGCAAAGAAGACAGACAGGGGAGGTTGTAAAAGTAGAACTCAACGGCTCAGACGTTTCGGAACCCTCGGGCGTTGCTTGCTGTGGGACTATCGACGGAGCTTCCAGGTCCCTGAGAGCGTTTTTCGGCGGGGGATCGCATTTCATAGATGTCCTCCGTTTCCGACCTGCAGAGAGAATGAGGTTCGCACAGGGGTGTTAACGGAAGAAACGTACTGTGAAAGATTTATCCGTGTAGTCAACTGTACACCGGTTTCCTGGGGAGCGGAACGCGATGAACGCGATGTATCCCACGACGAGAAACCTGAGGACCTGGTGGTTCCCCTGCGACTGTGGAAATAGTTTGAAACGGGGACGCACAGTGAATAGCATAAACGTACCTCTGTGATGGTGCATCAAAAACCGCCCGTACAACTCTACAGGCCACGATAGGGCTGAAGACAACGGCAGCGAGACCGCCATAGATGCCCAGGAACGCTATAGCAAACAGTTCAGATAATCGTACCCGAATACCGCATGCCGCCTACGCGTACAATTCCTATCATAGAAAACCAGCGCCTGGGAAACCGTGAGATAGGACGTTCGGCGAAGGGATTAACTGTTACCCACAACAGTAACGGTATGCAGGATAAGAATCAAGCCAAAATATTCAATCCCTTGGCGCCGAAGTAAACGGGCGAAGCCATGATCTCTCGCAGACCTCCTGACCCCGAGGACCGTGAATATAGCGACGGTGAGATCAAACCCCGCAGCTGGTGAATAACACACGCATTCAGGCTCGAACAAGCCATCCACACAGACCTTTACGCACTGTAGATAGAGAAGGCTCCCAACAGAACCACATACTCTGCTCCGAAGTCAGTGGGGACGCACGCGCCAAGGATACGATTCCATTTGACGGTTCCGACACGCAAACCTTGAGGGGAGAGCTGAGGGAGAGGTTACAAACACCAGCGATCCACGTACCCACGAATACCAGGACCCACTGCCCGATGAATAATAGGGATAACGTCCCCATTACCCATCGTCTGTAATCCCAAGCAATGATGCTGCACAGGAATGAGACAAGCGTAACTCCGGAGACAGGAAAAACACCACGTACGCTCTAACCATTAGATTCCCTGAAGCAGCAGTGATTCCAATGTTTCCAAAAACCTGAGGGGCGTTCTATTAGCCGTTCCACACAAGAACGTATCCGTTCATACCACTATTGATGTCTGTAATGCTGGAGTGGTCGTGAGGAGCAGAGTTCAAGTGACTGGGCGGTTATCTCACCTTGGCAGTTGAGCTCCTTGTACGGATAAACCAAGACTAAGCTGGGATGATGTGACGAGGTTGTTCAACATGACAGAAGGGCGACAATAGACGTCTCTCACTTCGCGATCAAGGAAGCCAGCCCAGAATATCGCGCTAAGAAGTAGGGGAACTTAACGCGCCCAGATGAGATCACAGCAATAATGGGATTGTCAGAAGTGGTGGGGCGTACCAATGGCCATTTAAACGGATACTCCCTCGACACGACCTTCCATTCAAACCACAGGGAGACGCAGTACTCCCAACTGTATGGTATGCCCGCGTTAATCGCGACCGGACCCGAGGTGAACGTCGACAACAGACCCATAGATTCCAAAAAAGCAAAGGAGGACCTCCTTGGAAGTACGAGCGATTGCGAGGGGATCGGTGATGGATGGGGTGGCCATGATCCATACGGTGCCGTGCGCGCACAAAAAAAGGAGGATAGAAGAGGAACGATCTTCCACGGTGGAAATATATATATACGACGTACCAAACGTGGATCTGGACAATACGTACACTGCTCCCGACGACCCATCAGTGGCGTACGCATGGAGTTGATCAATGGCCTGGAGGTTAGCGCGTAGATCGTTCGACATCCTCCTTCAATTCCAGGGCAGCCCGGGGGCTCGGTTCCTCTCGACTCGGGTGACAGAAGACTGCTTCTGACAGAAAGCTTCCATGCCTACGCCAACCTTCCTCCTCATCCACACCTTCACACACCGTGAGCTTGTTTTTTTATTAAATCGGCTCTGAAGGCGAAAACCCACTCGACTGTCCCTCTGTGTGGTGAGAGCTGCCGGCCGCGTAGTTCGAGGACCGCCCTCGTCACAGTCCAGGTCTCCGACCCGATGGGCCAGATTGGATTGTAGCATTGAGCTGGATACTACTATCAGCGAACAGCCGTTAACAACGATCGGGGGAAGTTTGCGCCCGCGGGTGCAATTGTGCGAGAGGGGTTACCAGGAACCTCCGTTGGAAAGTTGTACACGGTACAAATTTCATACCATCTTCGAAAAAGATTGGGATGGAATCTCGCAGACGCCGCCACGGGTACATTGGCACCGGAGCAGTTTTTTACACCGACGAGATCAACAACGAACGACCCTCGGGGATGCCGCGGCGCTAAACAGGGCTAGACGCAACGTTAGGTGACGGGAGACATTTGCGGTCGCCCGCGATCGAAGGGTTGTGGGCACTGACGCGGAATCAGGTTGTCGAACAACAGATCGACACCAGGAGGTGATTGTCTTTTCCGTAGCTCCTGCTGGGTGAGGTGCACTACATACATATCCTAGCTAGCGTCGCCCGAATACACGCTTCAACTTCAGTTGAAACCATGTTTCCTCTTCCTCGCTTGCCTCCACAATGTCGTCGGTAATCTCGGATGCAACACCTTGCTTTGTTCGCTTCTTGTACTGCCCTGGCGTCTCCAAAGAGGTTCCGTTCTTCCACATCCCGACTTTCGCTTTCCTTTTTCCGTGTAGGAAGTATGTTGTAAGTGGTGAGAGTGCAAACGAGCTCGGTAACGTACTGCGCTTCCCCCATCAGCTTCATGTATCCCTCCCTCTTCTCAGGGTGTGGGAACTCTCCACTCCCTGATTCGTAAATGAATGCCCAACCGCGCCGGACGCTCTCTTCTGATAGGTTGGTCCCGCGGTTTCCAGCCAACCACCAAGGTAGGAGTCTCCGTGGTAAGAAGGCAAGGACTATCTGATTCTGTTCCAATTTCGGATGCAATGCACGACCCAATAACAAACTCACCATTCGTCCATACAGTCCTTCGCGTCTCAGCAGCTGACATTGGATGGTTTTCCCCAATATCTGGCTTCGCAGCCAATCTCTGGAGGCGACTGAGAACGGCTGCCCTTCTCCCCCTCCCTTACCCATCTATAGTCGAGGTAAGGACCAGGGATCTCCTGTCTTCATTTATCCCGTACCTCCGGGGCGTCAATCGCCGCCATACGCATGCGAATAACTTCGCCTGCGCCAGCTATGATACAGTCCATTACAGCCATGACGCGGGGGGACACGGACCGACTCACAGCGTTTCAGTGTGGGCAGCCGCCGAAATTTGAGTGGCCATTGCCAACCTGGACCAGGTTTATGAAGGAATAGGAAACCATCCCCGTCGGGCACTCTAAGTCCAATATGTCGGACTCCTGGTTCTTGGACCCGAATTCTGTAACGATCTCACTTACTCTGTGACAACACCCTTCATGTACCGTTTCTCTCGAATCCAAGAGTCTGGTACACTGTAGTGTCGCGTAATTCTCTTAAAATGCCGAGAATATATGGAGTCCCATCGCCGGTGGGTCGTCCAACCTGCAAAAAAGATGACGGAGGCGCCCAACCCCAGGAGCGGGTAAGTTCCGAAGGAGAGTTGGCTTAGTTCCCCCCAGGCATCCTTCAAGTGCTTGAGATCTTCCTCTGCCCGTTGAAACTTGAGTTCGTCGATAGATGGCTGCTCGATCTTGGTAGGCGAGTTGCTATCCTTCGGGGGCAACTCGGACCAGGGAAGCCACATGATCAAGCGGGAACCTTGGCGATGAAAAACGGAGAGGACAGTGCACGCCCTACCAGGCTCGGGGATAGAATGAGAAATGTCCTGGACGAGGACAAGCAATCTTATGCCGCTGTTGAGACCGTAGGCGGCTGGCACTGCTGTGGCAGGCTGTGGCGTGATGGGCCGCTGGCTGAAATTTAGTCACGTGCTGAGGGGTTGAAGACAGTACCGGCCCTACCGGCGGTGACTATCGCAAAGTATCTTGTGCATGCGGACTGAAGGCGTGGTACAGACGAAAAGCAGGTAAATAGTGGGCAAGTCCTATGGTACGGATTTCTTGAAACCCTGAAAATACTTGGCACGAAAGTCCTTATGTGCAGGGACGTGCCCTCCAGTCTCCTCGCTGTCTCCAGAGTCGTCAACCTCCATCTCTGACACTCTCCTGAGTATCGGAGGGGGATAGGACTCATCGGTGCACTTCTTTATTGTTATAAGCTGGAGATGCAATCAGTTGCGGTTGGGCCTTTGACGCGACGAGCAGCCTTACCCTTCGCCCCCAGTTTCCAAAATCTTGCAGAGAGTTCGCTATGACTTCCATACCATCACACACCATTGTGTCGACATCTATCTCCTCGTACTCTTCTGTGACCGTAGGGAGGAAAAAAACCAGCCTTCCCTGAGGCTTGAGCATCGCACGAGAGAAAAGAACTAGGTCCGAGACGAGTTCGGAAAGTTCATATGGCTTTGTTGGTGGGATATATGGTTGGTCACTCCTGTTGCGAAGGTTGTGGGGGTTAGAGATAACGAAAACAGAGAGAAAGGCCGAGACATAGTACCCTCGTGCAGCCGTGAACGTTTGGACCCGTTCGGTTACCATTTCTCGGGTTTTCTTTCTCCCGAGTCGTTTCGCGCCAGCACGGACACCGTCTATGGGAGACGGTAAACAGAAATTGGGTGGGAACCGGAAACTTTCATCACATACAGGGCGGGTCCGTCACGATGGCATCGAACAAGCCGCCACTTCGCCAAGGGTGTTGCGTGACATCCATGGTGAGTAAGTCGACGATTCTTGATGCCACGCCGTATTGATTGGCGGATCGAATGATCCCGGGGCTGGAATCTTTATGCGCAGGAGTAGCTTCAGCACACTCGTGTGGAGCATTATGTCAAGGAATTTACCTTTGCCGCGCATCTGTCGACCGTCAATGTCTGACCCAATGAATAAGGAACCGAAGTGGGCACACGTCTGTCCGGCATAGCGATTGAGCGGGACGGATTCGCCGGGGACAGAACTAGAAAGGATGACGGACATATGCCATGCTTCCCGTCCCAATGAAGGGGTCGTACATTAATCCACCAGGAGCAGCCTACATTCACCACGTTTAGATCGGTACAAAAATGCGGGAGTTCTCATCCGTACCAGGGCTTGGTTTGCCATTAGGAGAGATATCTCTGCGTCCATCGAAGTGTTTCCATAATACTCCCTCGTTTTAATGTTGAAAGTTTGAATCAGCGGACGGGCTGAACCATCTACCAGCTGGGGTGCGAAGCGATGTATACAGTGAGGCCATACGATCACAGAGTCATGAGAGAAGAAACGCACCAACTTGCCAAAATACACCGCTATGAAGTTTCCATCGTCGAAGGAGCGGATTCTGTTTCCCTCAATGTACACGTCTATAACAAAGTGTCGTTCTGCTTAGTTTCCACGGTGGAACGAAGCTGTGATGAAGCTCACACTCCTCATAGCAGACGAAGGTGACCTCTGGATGTTTCATATCGATTTTCCCCCGAAGATCCATCCAACGAAAGCTGTTGATCACATCCCGTTGCCGGTCCTGGGGAATCGCGTTCGCGTAACCGGTCACGGAGAACTTGAAGGTTGTATTCGAGACATAACGAGACCATTTATCATGGTTCCGTCGGACTTGCTCGTGTATTTCTTCGTACGTTGTGCCAGAGGCGTACAACTCGCACAAAGACCTGGAAAAAGCAGCGTCTGTACACCTGTGGAGGAAGAAGGAAGGCCTCAAGTCCTTACTTGACCAAAATGCATCTTCTTGCCAGGATGAGGGCGTGCTCCTCTGATTCTAAGGATAGAATCATAAACGGTCGGGAGGTATCGATCTTTGGGGGGTATCCAATTTTAAATTTATAGAGTTCAGAGACGGAGTGGAGTTCTGGAATCCTGAACTCATCGTGCACTTGGGCAAAGAGGACGAGATAATCTGAGGGCATCGAAAGAGATTGACGGTGTTCCCCATTTGCCGTCACGTGTTCAAAAACACCCACCTTCACCTGATCATTCACCTTGCCACCCCAACGATGAGCGAATACTGGGTCTCGAACAAGAAGTACTATTGTACCTACTGCAAGATATACATTGCGGACGACGCACCTTCACGGCAGCAACACGAGAATGGCCTGCGGCACAAAGGAAACAAGGAGAGGTTTGTACGCGGACTGTACAAGACCAGCGAGAAACGAAAGCATGACCTCGAGGAAGAGAAAAGGGAGATAATACGGATAGACCAGGTGAGTCAATCATATAGTTGGTGATCCTGGGTGTCTGTCTAATGATCGCACAGGCTGCTCAAGCTGCGTTCGCTCAGGATGTCGGATCCGGCCTCGTTAAACCGGGAAGCAGCTCACGACCAACTACATCACCCACACCAGTTCAAAAACCCACCGCTACGAAACCGTCAAAGCCTTCTAACCCATGGGCTAACTACACCACCGCCGCTTCACTGGGGTTTGCGGATCCAGACGAGGAGAGGATGAAAGTTGAGGCCGAACGCAGGAGGACGCAGGGCGTGGCTGGAGAATGGGAAGTGGTGGAACAGCCGATGTCAAACGAAGTCGACGGAGCGGACACCACACATGGATCATCGAAGAAACGGGAGGCTGAAGGAACTCTGGATTCAGAGGACACCCGAAGTTTCAAGCTGAGGAAGAGGGTCGCACCTTCGGTGACGGACGATTGGGACGCAGATCTGATCCCTATCAAGCTGAAGCCGAAGAAGACGGAGGGGGCACCGACTGAGGAGGTGAAGAGGGAAGAATCATCACAACCCGCTGGGGCAGCACCGATCAAATGGACTTCTCGAGGGTGGAAGCGACCGGAGGATGAGCCCGGCGAAACTCCAAACCCTATGACACCGAAAGATGAGGAGGTGGAGACAAGGCCTGTCACTGTACCCGAACCCGTTGCCGTGGTTCTCGAACCTGAGGTAAAGGAAGAGCCTAACACTTCCCCGGTGAGGGTGGAAGTGCCAATTGAGCCGGTTGGTGAAACTAGTACTGTGTTTCGGAAACGCAAGCTTGGGGGGAACCGGGGAAAGCATTAGATACCCGGAGGATATATATATTGCATTTTTAGGCTTTTTCCAGCTGCATGAACGAGCGACCGTGGGAATGTATGCACTTGTTCACGTGGTTGTTGACATCTCGAACGCGACTGTGGTTAGAGAGAACGCGAACAGCGCACTTGCAACAGGCAAGATGCCCTTCTTCTCTCGTAAACCTGGCCAGTCATCGACATCCGACCCGGGTTATGGCCATGATCCGAGATCAGAACTTTCTCTCTCCCAGGTCCAGCGACGCCCTCACTCTAAAACCCCATCCCCGCAGCGGGTGCCCTCACTTCCGACGGTTATGGAAGAGCGCTCAGAGGATGCTTCATCCGTGTCCAGGCGCAGCTTTTCCACCCAGTCTACCGTGACCGACGGCAGAGACAACGTCGACGTCGCAGAAGCAGTCCGTTCATACCAACTATCCCGAGCTCAGGCTGTCCCCTCCCTCCCTACAATCGACTCCGGCGAACCCCTCACTTGGGATGCCATGCGACCCCCAACTGATGATCCATTCACGACCCCTACAAGACCGCGCACATATCTCTCCAGTCACGGTTATGAACGACCACATTCCGCATCTAGTTTCCATTCTGCATGGTCCTTGCCCTCTCGTCCGGATTCCGCACACTTTAATTTCCCTGGTTCCCTTCCTCAAGACACCCCCACACACTCTCATCAATCCCAGCCAGGAATCAGGCTCCTTTCTGGGAACAGTCCTGTTGATCACTTCAAATACGACGCAGAAGGGTACGCAACCGGTGCCCTTCCACGATCCCTCTACCGTTCGCCTCGGTCGAGATCTCCAACCCCTGCAGTGGACGACGAGGACTACCGAATTTCTGCAGATGGCAGCGTTCACTACACCGGTCAGTCCAGGACGGCCGGCCACGCTTATGACAATACGAGGTCGGTTCGGCAGCCTCAATACACGGAGGTAGGTGAGGGAGATGACGATGATGAGGAGGAGCACGAGGAAGACGACGACGGTGATACCGAGGAGGATGGGGACGGGGATCTCAAGGGCGGTGAAGAGGAAGATGGCAACTACGAATATGAAACAGAGGACGACATCTCGGAGAAACCCAACTACATACCTAAACCAAAGAAATGGATCAACTACTCTGACCCGCTCACCGACACAACACCGGCTGACCCAGTCGAGCAAGCCATGCAGACGACTCAGCACTTCGGTCCTGCTCCAACAGGGCGCATGCATCGGAGACACAAGGAGAGGCGCGTTCAGCTGACGAATGGAAACCTCGTTATGGACCTCCCTGTCCCCCCTAAATTGATTCTTCCGCTACGAAAGAGCGATAGGGAGACGGGGTTCACGAGGTACACGGCTGTCACCTGTGACCCAGATGACTTCGAGAAGCGCGGATTCTTCCTCAGGCAGAACGAGAGCAACAGATCCTCAGAATTGTTCATTTGCGTCACGATGTACAACGTCTGTCCATCCGTATACTCTCGACCTCCGTGACCTACTAACCCAGCTTCAACTTATAGGAGGATGAGGTCTTATTCTGTCGGACAATCCACGGTTTGATGAAGAACATTGCACACCTGTGTTCTCGGAAAAACTCGCGAACGTGGGGCAAAGAAGCGTGGAAAAAGGTACCCCCAGCAAATTTTCGTTTGGTGACCGAGAACTGACAAACCCTGCAGGTTGTCGTCTGCATTGTCGCGGATGGTCGCAAGAAAGTCCACCCTCGCGTCCTTGACTGTCTTACACTGCTGGGAGTGTATCAACCTGGTGACTACATGCAGAACGCAGTGAACAATAAATCGGTCACCGCTCACCTCTTCGAGTACACCGCAACGTTCGGCCTCGATCCCAACCTTCGATTCGTGTATCCGGACAAGGGGATTGTCCCTACGCAGATCATCTTCTGTATGAAGGAGAAGAACCAGAAGAAGATCAACAGTCACCGATGGTTCTTCAACGCTTTCGCACCTTTGTTACAGGTCAGTCTGAAAGCGCTCATACGGCATTTACGAGCCATGACTTACGATCCTCGCCAGCCCAACATTTGTGTACTTATTGATGTGGGGACGAGGCCATCAACAAAGAGTATATATTACCTCTGGAAGACATTTGATTTAAACTCAAACGTCGGAGGTGCATGCGGAGAGATCGCTGCGTACAAGGGAAAGAATTGGACGGGGCTGTTAAACCCATTGGGTATGTCCCTTTCCGAGTATACCACGGTCTCGGGAATTACAACCCCGCACAACAGTCGCCGCTCAGAATTTCGAGTACAAAATCTCGAATATTTTGGACAAGCCAACTGAATCATTCTTCGGGTACATCAGCGTCTTGGTGCGGTCTGTCATGGTGCAACTAACTTGTTTGATGATAACACGACGTTTTCAGCCCGGGGCGTTCTCTGCATACCGGTGGATCGCCCTTCAGAATGATAGAACGGGACGTGGCCCGCTTGCTTCCTATTTCAAGGGAGAAGTCCTGAATGGGCGAGATACAGACATCTTCACGTCAAATATGTGTATGCTTCCATCACTGTATGTACTGTACCCGATGACTCTCTGACGACCGTTTCCATAGACCTTGCCGAGGATGTAAGGAACCTTTATCTCGCGGATCGGCTTGCGGTTCTAATCTTCTTGTAGCGTATCCTCTGCTTTGAGCTCGTCGCCAAGGAGAATTCCAACTGGTCTGCCATTTTCTCACAAGTTCCTGATCTGAACTCATACTGCTTTCGTCCCGCAACCTTGCGACAGGGTGCTACGTTATGTCAAAAGCGCGATTGGCGAAACCGACGTTCCCGATTCGCTGCCAGAGTTTATTGGTCAACGGCGGAGGTGGCTGAATGGATCATTCTTCGCCGCCTCCTACTCCATCGCGCACACCGGTCAAGTCCTCCGCTCCGGGCACAGCGTCGGCAGGAAGGTTGTTCTACTCATCGAGTCTATTTACAATACTATCAACCTAGTTTTTTCTTGGTTTTCTGTGGTAAGTACGGCGTCGGTATGTAAACGGGCGGGGATTTACGTGAACACCTTTACAGGGAAATTTTTATTTGTTTTTTGTACGTCTAGTCGTGATCCCAGGAGAGGTCTAAACCCTGTTGACCTTCGGTGTTCAGATAATCTTAACAACCTCCCTGGAAGATCCCTCTGTAGGGTTCGAAGCTGTCAGATACATTAACTGGATCATTCAGGTGTGTCCATTGGTTGATTTCTGGGTAAGACAATTAATCCTCAGGCACAATCGTACCTAGTACACGCTCGCGGCTCTCATTGTCGCGTGTTTCCTATTTTCCATGGGGAACAAACCTAGGGCGTACGTTTCCCGTTCTTTGGTGGCCTTCTTGCATTGACTTGGGACCCAGTATCAAGTGGAAATACAGGGTATTGGCGAGTTTATTCGCAGTGATGATGTTGTACCTCCTCGGTTCTGCAGTTGTGTGCATTCTCCAAGCCTCGAAACAGGGGGGAAACACCTATCGGGTTATGCTATTCAGCATCGTCATCACCTATGGATCTTGGGCCGCTTCGAGTTTGCTGGCGTTTGATCCGTGGCACATGATTACCAGCATGTTCCAATACCTCCTCTTGTCACCATTCTACGTGAACCTCCTAAACATGTACGTCCTTCAGTCGGGCTGGCCAACTATTGGTTCTGATCTTCCTTGACCTTCCAGTTATGCATTCGCCAACTTGGACGACGTAGGTGATTCAACTCGTGTGGCTGCAACTTGTTAATACTTTGGCACTTTTTCTGTAGATTTCATGGGGGACCAAACAAGACGACATAATTGAGACAGACCTTGGTGCTGTAATTCAGGACAGCCATTCTCAGGTCGACGTTCAAGTGCTAGCGGATGCGAACCAGATGTACGAGGATTCGATTGTCAACTTGAAGACCAGGAAGCCGGTAGAGAAGAGGACGAGGAGGAATTTTGCGGAAAAGGAGCAAGCAGCCAAGGATTACTATGCCAGTGTGAGGACAAACGTAAGTTGAAGCGGGCGCTGCACGTGCCGAGCTCACCGTTAACGAATTCAAACGCTTCAGATATTGCTTGTTTGGGCCTTGACGAATGTAAGCCTGATCCTGATCCAAGGCAAAAATTCCCCACGCTTATCAATCTTCAGCTCATCCTCGTCGTGAGCATCTTGACTAGTGACCGTATCCCAGAGACTTTTACTTCTTCGGACCTCACAATTGCGAAAGGATACCTTGTTTTCGTTCTTGTATTTGTGGCGCTTACAAGCATTATCGTGAGTGACCCACCTTAGATCCTAACCGCCAGCCTAACAATCCGCGTCAATTAGAGATTCTCACTTTCCACGTTGTACCTTGTAACCCGGATGTTTACGGGTTAAATAGATGCACATATTTTCCCTTTCGCTGCACGTATCCCTTTTGATCTTGTTCGTAACCCTTTCAGATGTTACATACCTAATACCATCTGTCGCTCAGACACAACCGGTAGCCTGCACCTTGACCCCTGGAGACGATCATGGTCTTTTTGGTGTACCACGGTAATCCGCCTTGCGAATCTGATCTTCACGGCTCATGAGCAGGGAGACAGAAACAAAGTGGGCGGGCCGTTGAGAGAGTCGCTTTCCCGAGTCCCCGACCGCACAAGCATCATTTTTCACCCGTTTGACGACGGTCCCTGACGCTTCGGGCATCTTTCCTTATTCGGCTCGGGATGAAGGAAAGCGAAGCACCTGGGGTAACGTCGCAACCATCTACCCTGTTTCTGCTCGAAACCTCAGGCATTGATGCCTGTTCCGGGGTGAGGTGGCTCCATATATTCATCGGCTTTTTCATCACGGTGCTCGTGATTCGAAACAGTCCACATTTTTTCCCCCCGAGGCGATCTGTGTAACTTGTCATCAAACCCCCTGGAGACCAGCCCCCGCGTACAGCTGAAGCGTGCGCCAGAGCACCACCTGGGTATCAACTTTGGGGTTCATTTTCTCATATAAAGTTACTCGCCACCCACCAATCCCCTATCTCTCTTCCTCACTCTCCCCGTCATTCCTTTCTTTTCTTCTTCAGAGCCTTCCCCTGACCCGTCGCTCTACAACAAACATGGTTCACCACGGTGTCTTTTTCCCTCTTTTCTTAGCCGCCGTCGCCCTTGCGGGTGATCACCATTATAAGCCGCCGTGAGTGATGCCCATTATCATTTACACCTTGAGCAACGTCCAACCGCCCACGGGCAGCCCTAGCAAACTCCCCGCTACAATCAGCTCAGGTGCACCACTCCCCTCGACCACCAGCCCTCCCGAAACAGTGACTTCGTACGTAACTGTTACCGTTACCACTACCGAAGCCATCGGGTCTTGTTCTACTCCTGGAAACCTGGACCCTGGGAAGCCCACTTCGGTTATGAAGCCAGACGATAAGCCCACTCCGGCAGTGAAGCCAGGCGATGAGCCTACAACCACTCCCAAAAACCCACTCCAGCCGACTCAATCCCTCCTCCCCACCGGTGTCGAGCCTCCCGCTTCCCCCACCCCGTCCCCTAGTCCCACTTCAGGCGACCCTGAGGACGCCGACGAGGTTTGCGATGCTGATGGGGATGAGTATGAGGATGATGATGATGATACCTGTGAGACTGATGGGGGTAAGGATGGTGATGATAGCTCGTCCAGTCTTCCGGCAACCTCCAGCGTTGAACCGACGGCCTCCTCCAGCGTTGACCCGACGGCCACCTCCCCTGGTTACTCCACCACTCCCACGGCCACCCCTCATGTAAATCCCATTCTCGTTGCCCTCCCTTCGAGCTCGGATGTTTCTCCTGCCCCATCCAGCGATGTCATCAACTCACCCGGACCCTCGAGCCCTACTCCCGTTCCCCCCAGCTCCACCCCCGCGAACCCGTACACCCCTTCTACCAGTGCTCCTAAGCCCGCCTCCACCGGAGAGTACGATCGTAACGCTATCTGCGGAGACCAGAAGCGTGAACCCAGCCCCCTCGAAGTGGCCCCACAGCCCCTCAAGCGTAACTTCCGTCGTAGGATCACCTACTAGATGTGGGGTCTAGTACCTCAATAGGCGTGGGTCAGTACCCGGTATCCACAGGACCCTCCGTTCATGGGGCTCGGAATGGCTCTACCCCATCCCTTGAAGAAACGAATTGTCGGAATGACCCACACCCACTCTCCATACACTCCTTTAACTCACGTTCTCTCTCCGTCTCATCTTTTTATCCACCGTCCATCTCTCTATCATCGGATCTTGTGCAGACGTACTTGATTGTGCCATACCCCAAGCGATCTCAGGCTCAGCTCGCAGTTGTTCAGCTTACTCCACTCCCCTTCTCTTCTTGTTTGTAGGGTACGGCACTGCTTGTGGTGCTGGTTTTTGCCCTCCTAAAACACATACTTTTTGATCAAAGTATCTCACCTATCGCACGGTCGTGTAGTTGATAGGCTGCTAGGTGGTTTTGTCGACCTGCCCATTGTATTCAATCTCCTCGTTACTGTGGCTCTTATCAGCTGCGGGTTTTCTATTTATTTGGGGCTCCTCGAGCCTGTTTCAAACTTCTCGACGATCATTCAACAAAAGTACACACATCTCACCTGGACCGTACCCGGTGATGGTCGATTACTCGCCTCAGGCACCGGCGTGGGAATCGTTGGGCATTTCGAATTCGGGGCTACGTAGAAGACCAGACCTGGACGGATACACCGGTGAATTGCACGTTACAAGCGCAAGATTTGGCTACTGATCAAACACTCTAACACGATGAGCTCAACGCTTCTTGGCAAGTGGCATCCCCTCCCTCGTGGTGGGGCCGGCCAATGTATCTATCGCCGTTTTATCCGTCGTTCTAAGTCCCATCGCGAGGATCCTTTCCCGTTTGGAGTGGTCGAATTTCAGTATGGACAGCCATAGAAGGGTCGTAGTTGAGATACCCTTCTCTTGGGTGTGCGAGGTCAAATAATGACCCAAGTCTCTTCACGACCTCAACTTGCGGGAGGTTGGGACCAACACTTACCAGAAGGGACTTTCGGGGTGACTTACCCTAGTCTTGCCGTGCAAATGACCCCAAGTGCTACAGTCAGACGTTGTGGTGGGATCATTCGCGACTTTATCGTGCTTGCGGAGACTACGATATGCTCACTACCTGCTTCCTCTTGTTCTAACGCAATTACGTGTACCAACGCAAGATCACAGACATCCACCCAAGCCAAAACGCTGGTTAGCATGTCTTTTCCGCAGCCTGTGCTCTTTATCATTGGTTGTACCAAACTAGACTGGGGTTCCTCGACGGTATTCACCTCGTGGAGACTTGGCTACGCAAATCGCCAGGCATAGGAGCACCAAAACCGCAGTCCTGTCGCGTACCCCAAAGACTTAGCAAGGGCATAATCCAAACGAACGACGAGAACTTACGCAAGGCGGATTTTAAACCGTGAGATCCCACTTGACCGATCTTCTGCTGGATCGATAGAGTTCCAACACAACTAATAGCTGGTATGGATCAGAGGTTCGAAAAAATCCGAATTCAAGTTGGCCCAAAGTGACAATGTATACCACACGGCAGGGAACTCACCATCGTCGAAATCGGAGGGCACAATTAATGTTCTCGATGTTCGGTTCAGGCTAGGTTCGCCCCCGCCAGATTTTTACGATCTGGCTGACAGCGGTTCGGTTCGAACCGAACTTCGAGAACATTAGTTGGAATTGGTGTGCACAATCGCGTCAGTACTTTCTAGAAAACGGTCGAAGACCAACAATAGACACGCAACAGTAAATACCAAACCTACCTGAGTCATATCCTTGACGATCACGGTCTCAAAATTTGACCCAGACCGGTTGAATAAGTTGCGGAGATGAACGCCTGTGGATCCAAAGTGGACCCGACCACGCATAATGGGAATTCAGCGGACCCGTAAAAAGAACAGTGCTCCCTGGGGGAACGGACGGCATCTCTCCCGCTCGGAAGGACCGACCCACGGGGAGCAACGCTCCAGTGGAGGGGTTAAACAAAGACCAGGGTGCACGTCCCACACTACCCAGACCCTTCCTTTATATAAAATGCTCAGCACAGGGAGTCCTTCGCGTCATGCGCACATTGTGTTCGATCGTCCGCCCTACGGCGATACTGGTTGTAAGTGCCCATCCTGCACGCTTATTCAGTTTCCGGTACTCACCACAACTACCAGATCGCGTCAATTGCCGCTATTACCCCCTCTTCACCGGTACGGGGAAATACAGGGACTTCTGGGCGATGGAACCCTCCCCCCACTCTGTGGAAAACTTAAGAAACAGAGAGCCCTTCCCAAGATCACAGCGCATTTGTACCTCTTCGAAGGAATCCAGGACTCGATAACCCCTGACGAGTACCGTTCCATTGTGGAGATGGGCATCACGAAGACACCCCTCAGCGCTGGCGGTCCAGGAGGAAGATCTCTGAATCCCATGGATTACTTTGCCCCCAATCACAACAGCCACTGTACATCGCTTGCGGCGTATCTGATAGAGGGACCGGAAAGTGAGGGTGTAGGCAATGAACAACACCCTATCCGTGTTCTGCTTCCTGTATTACGAAACGCAAGTTCCCGGTGGGTCTTAAGTGGACCAAAAGAGACACAGGCGGCGGCGGGAGCACCCACTCTCTCGAGGTTGGGAGGAGTCGCCGAGTTGGATTGTAACATTTCAGAACCGGACTGTGTCTGTAAAAGATCGCAAATCCACGATTGCCTCCGATGTGGAATTCTTCCCACGCTTGCAACGCTTTTCTTCCGGAACATGCCTCGCGAGTTCACAACTTTGAGCGATCTCTACGACTCGGGACCGGACTCCCAACGTGAAAGGTGAGATTGTGCATGCCTCAGTTGGTCTCCCGCGAATACTTCATCACAACCGTCTAGGTCCTTTTTGCGCTCACATTCACAACCTAAACCGCGACGAAATCTACGCTCACGGTATGCAAACATGATGGAAAGCATCCGTTCAAGGTCGGACCGGCCTGGGTCTTCCGATTCTGGGGGCTTCACGACGCGTCGAACTCACTCATCCAGCATTACATCGCCTTCATCGCTAACCAACACTACGACCCCATACCAAGATACTGATCACGGAAGATTGGGGTCCGGATTTTCTATCTTAAAACTTGAGGTCCCGAGGAGTCAGGCACCGCAGTCTTCTTTGCCCAAGATCCTGGCCCTCCCACCCTGGTTGCAGGACACTATCACCGAATTAGATACTTCCCACCCCCTTCGTGCAGTATTCCCCGCCCTCCGCGATGCCTCTGACCCCGGTAGCGTTAAGCATCCTCTTGAGAGCCCACCTGATTACCTGGTATCCCGAAGTGCTCACCCTAACGATGCCAATCAGCCTTTCCGCTTCCCTTCCACCCCACCGCGAATTCCATCCAGAGCTTGTCAGCCAGACTCAGACACTTCTTCCGAGGAACCACAACCGTTCCCTACACACTATCCTATCTATCATAACAACCCCTTGCTCCATCTGCAATCCGGATCTCATACTCCCTGCGTCGGCGCTCTTCCCCAGCCAGGTGCCTGCCCTACTGCTGCAAATTCTTATCCGAGTTCTTTTGCACCAATCAACTTAGCGGATACCGCGCATATATCCGGGCTCGAAACAACACCTCTCTCTGCTTCATCATTGAATCAAGATCCACCTGACCCAGTCTCCCCTGCTCTACGATGCGGTTTTGAATATGATGGTGTATTCAGATACAACCCGTCGCAGACTGACTCCCCTACAACAGCCCCGCCTCCTTCCCAACCATTCGTTTTTGAAAGGCCAATACGAGTCTACTTCGATTCTCCGATCGAGGATCCTATTAGCAGTGACCCCTTGGAGCCCAATGATTACGACCCATTCAAACTCGATCCTGAGGAATACAAAAATCTTAGTTTCAAGTGGGCGTCATTCGACCTTCAAACCAGGACTAGGAGGGAACCGACAGCGGCAAGCACCCGGCCATCCGGTCACTGATGAGGTAATTGTTCCCGGCAGCTCGAGTTACGACTTGGCTCACCCACTCGCCGCTGTTAGGCCAACTCGTACCATTACTAGCCGTACCCTCGACCTGGGGGCTTAGCATTGTCCTCGTATTTGTCAGATCATGTAAGGTTCCCCGAGGTAGGGGGACCGAGATACATTCGCACACAGTTTAGACAGAAATACCAACTCCCTCACTCTTAGGACGAGTTGTCAATCTGCGGAAAATCAACAACATCATGCAACCTCAAGGTTTCATTCCAGTCCCGCTTCCGTCTTCGCCTCAAAGAGAAGTATTTTGTGGAGGATTCCCACGTTGTGCTCCCCACCCGGCCCTTGTGTTTCCCCCCACTTGAGCTGAAGTGATCTTCTGGGTTCTTTGGGAGCTGCATAGACTTCATAGAAAGCTCCCGCACTCGCTCGTGAAGACCTTTTCGGGTTTCGCCAAGCCTCACGAGCGTTGCGCTACTCGCAAGGAGGAGCCGGAGCAGTGAAACGAAGGCGCGAAATGCTGCAATTGCATCCTCCAGCCACCTATCCACGTTCAGTGTTTGTCAATCCGAACATCTTCATCAACAGACGTACCGGAGCGTTATCCACATCAGTAGAGGTATGACAAAGAAAGTTATACCGGCGAACGGTAACGTGGCTAACGTGGTCCCAACCCAAACGCACAGACCTGATACCAAACCTTAAAAGATCGTTAGAATGTGTCAGTCATGCTGACGGAGCAAGCAGCTAACCATAGATGAGCTTGTATTGGGCTATTTCATCCCAAGTGTCCCAAACAGGACCAGTCTTCTTGAAGTTATGGACAGAATATGCAGTCGTCAAGAGAACGGGGATCCACAGAAGCAGACCGGGGACAGACAAGGACAGAAGGAAGAGGGACCATATTAAGCGAATCACCATCCGGTAGGCGACTGCATACGGCTCCAACGGTCGCCTGATCCTGTCATCCTTTACACTCAAGTGAGCCAGTTGATCTTGATATATCTACTCGATTGAAAGGTTAGGTGGACAAAGGAAAGGTGTGTTCAGATTACCTTTAAGTCAGCACACAATTGCCTTATCCTTTCATCCTCCTCTCGCAGGCTCGGGCCGTCATTTCCCTCGTCCTCCCCTTGGGAGACTGGCGCATGAGCGAGCGCAAATACGTCAATGTATGCTTTAACGAGCCTAACATAGTCCCCTAGGCTCATCCTCGTTCCCAATGGCGCATATATGTTCGCAGCACACTTGGCAGAACGAAGGATTTCCCACGACGGCGCATCCATGGTTCCCTGACCAATCTGTCGACGCATATTCTCCGTTAGCTGGCGGATGTCGGTGTAATCTATTGGTTTCAGCAGCTCGGGGTTGTCCTACCCGGAGGGTGAATTCCGGTATCAGGTGAGAACGGGACGTAAACCTGCCTTGGGAGTGAACCGCATCGGGGGGTGGTACGTGACCAAGACATCGGACCGCCAGTGTTGACGGTGGGTATAGGTAATAGAACAATTCTGGATGTAGACCACAAAATTTGGGTTATCCCTGTTTCTAGACAGGACATCTGATACAATTCTGGCAACTTTCGTATGGTCAATAGAACAGAATCTGGAAGGCGGGATACCAGATGCCTACCGCCGGTCTTCAAGGGGGCCATGGTGGGATGATAACGGCTTTTCCCTTCTGGAAAGAGACAGACGGCATCTCCCAGTTCCAGCGCCTGGAATGGAAAGACGTGAGATTCTGAAACAGTCGCCTGAGGGGGTGGGAGTTCATACATCCATGAGGCGCGACATGACCTCTGTGTTATCGGCCTGAGCATCCTCAGTGTAGTCGCTCCGTCGCCTAATCGGCACGGTCCCGGCGGACTCAATCAGCCAACTGGTGAATGACCGCTTGCCGAACTGGGTAGCCTTAGCAGTGAGACGGAGGAGGCTGCGATTCTTTGACGGCACAGTCGTCAACGTCGAGAGCCAGAGGTCTGGCGAGAGGGATGACAGGGGTGACGTACATTTGATGGCACGGTGGTTACGAGAACCCTGTGATGACATGGGGTCAACGAAGCTGGGCAATAAACTAGAGAACACACAAAGCATCTGTGAGAGAGTTGCTGTGGTTCGCACACACGATGCTGGAGATTATGGTGAGCGAAAGGGAGCGAGACAGGGAGCGGGGCACCGACCACGGTTGCCCGTCTGGCGGAATCGAGTCTGGATTCTCGACCACGATCGAGCCGTAGAATATCTTGAGCACAAACCTGAAGAGGAGCCTGGGAGAGATTGTGAGCGACGGCCTAGAAAAAAGCTTCTGACCACTGACCGAATGAGAAAATAAGACCAGGGACACTTTGTACCTTTCCTCTCCATCGTGGTTATGGACAGATCCTCTCACCTCTCCGTCATCCTTGACCTCTGCCCGACCCAATGGCTGCTCTCCGCCCAACCCTCAAACCCACACCCGCTTTCGTTTGACACCTTTCTTTCTCATCTGCTAGTCTTTCTAAACTCTCATGTTGCCTATAAACACGAAAACTCCCTCGCCGTATTTGGCGCGTTGCCGGGCAAAAGGTCTGCGCTTTCCTTCTTTCCGCCCCCACTTTCAAGCTCAAACCATCCAGTCTACTTTTTTATTCTTCCGAAGAGCCGGGAGACTCTTCAACGGCCGAAGTCGTCCAGCCAGATCCAAACACGTGCCGTTTCTTTAAAACGGTTGACCAGTCACTCGTCCACCGCATCTCTCGCGAGTTCGATATCCTCGGTCAACCAGACACCAAAGGTACGTGTTATTCTCTCTCCCCTGACTAACGGCTACCGACGTTCTGCCCCCAGAACCCTGTGCATTGGTTGGAGCTCTCACCAAGGCGATATGTTGTATGTCCCACCTTATCCTCTCGTCTCCCAGCACCCTGCTCACGAACCTAGATATCAACCGCCTCGTACATCCTACCCAATCAATCAGTTCCCCTGAGGACTCCGCAAACCTCCCAGATCCACGGATACTCATCCTTTCCGTTTCGCCTGATGCATCAAACTCCTACATTCCGGTAATGAATTCGATCTTTTCTGCCCAGAAGCTAGTAAGGAGAATCCATCCCTAGTTCTCCCATATCTCTAACTTCCACCTAGAAAATTACGATAGATGTGTGCAAGATTTTCGGCCCCGACTCCGTCTTTCTTCAACAAGCCGCATACCTCACAGGAGGTTCCTACATTTACCTTGAGCACCGCGAAGCCCTGCTCCAGTATCTCATTGTCAGTTCTCTCCCAGAGGACAATCCCACTCGACTCACAAAGGCGTTTCAGATGACATTCTTACCTACGCCCTCGATTCGCAAAATCATCACTGTTCCAACGGAAGACAAGACGGACTTCCGGGCTGCCTGCTTTTGTCACAAACACGTCGTAGACGTTGGATACGTCTGTTCGGTTTGCCTTTCCAGTTCAGCACACCCAATCGCACAACCCACGTACCACGAGCTGATCTCAACCCTCCCAGTCTTCTGCCAACCTGTGCCCGTCTGCTCGACGTGCCGGTAAGTTCACCCATCCTATCCCTTCACCATTACAACCCTTGGTAATAAAAACCATAAAGCACAAAGTTCCCGATGAAGACGCTTCAGAGATTAAACATGACCCGCGCCTCCTCGTTGACCAGCGCCGGGGCGTCGCAGCCTTCTACACCTCGTCCTACGAATGGGACTCCTGCGAAACAGGTATACACAGGACTTGCCACAAATCTACGCTGAGGTTTAGGTGACTCCACCGCAAAGCTGGCCCGCGTCTCTTGGAGATTCTCAGCCCACCAACCAGACGGTTTGCAGGACAGGATTACAATGCGCATTTCACACAATGATCATGCTCCTCTGGGTGGCCGTATGTACATAATTGAGATCAAAAGCGAATAGGGAGGTTCTTGGACGCATCTGTGACCAACACTTAATAACATTCACGGTTCGGACTCCGCCTTCGCCTTAGCAGCGGCTTCCAACTCGGAGAACATCCCACTCTTCAAGCACATCATACGGAAGATACCATCCTCCTTCCGAACCAGGTTATAAGGAGTGTCGAATTCAACGATCCGTCCCTTGTCCAAAACAACCAAGCGGTCATAGTCGATGACTAGATTGGATGTGTGATTAGGGATATAACAGAGCCGGCAAAAAGGTAACACACCAGTTCGGAGGCGATGAGCCACGGTGAGCAACAGCGAGTTGTTGAACTCTTCTCTGATAGTAGCCTGGATCTTGGCATCGGTGGCGAAGTCGATACTAGAAGTCGCCTCGTCCAAAATGATGATCGAGCTTCGACGGAGCAACGCGCGAGCCATTGCGATCAGTTGACGCTGCCCATTTGAGAAGTTCGAGCCACCCGCCGAGACCTGAGTGTCGAGCGTTATTTTCATCTTGCTCGTCTCAGACTCTGCAATAGAGGCTGCAGTCGATGCAGTGCCTTCTGCCTCGTAGATGGAGGCCGCCCTGGACGCCTGCGCTGAGGCCCTTTGCGATTGATGCTGGCTCGGCGTGATCAGCTGAACCCGGTATAAAGCATCCAAACATTCGGAATCGTCATGTTCGTCTACAGGTATAAACGAATGAGGATAACACTGGAAATGTGTTGTGAAACGCACTGAATGGATCTAGGTTCTCTCGTAGGGTGCCCGAGAACAAGGTGGCGTCCTGAGGTATGAACGTCTGCAAAGAATTCAGCCCAAGACCTCAACGCGAACAAAGTTGAAACCCACAATCCTAGACCGCAAGTCAGAGACGCCTATTTTACAGATGTCGATACCATCAATGATGATCCGTCCACTTGAGGGATCGACAAATCGCAGTAGGCTCATGGCCAACGTGGACTTTCCACTTCCTGTACGTCCGAGGAGTCCAACTCGTTCCTTCGCCTTGAGGTTGAGCGATACGTTATGGAGCACGGCGGGGAGTTCTGGAGCGTAACGAACGCAAAGGTCCTCTACAACAAGCAGGTTATCCTTGTTCGAGCTTGATGGCCAATAAGCTGGTGGTCTGCTGGATTCGATGATCGAAGGAGGCTCCTGGGGAAGGTCGAGATACTCTACGAGTCGCTCCACGGAGTTCAGGTCCAACTCAAGCCCGGTCCAATGACGACAGGCCCAGTACACCGACGTACAGAACGACATGGCCGAAGTGATACATACACCAGCCGTGCCAGCGGAAACGTAACCAGAAAGGGAGAATAGAGTAGCTGTGAGAACTCCCATGCCGCCCAGAGCATCAAAATGCAACAGGAGGTGACGATTCAACATCCAGAAGTTGTAGAACATCCGAACAGTGAGATCGATCTTGACGTGAATATCGTTCAGGAAACGCTGCTCGGCGCCGAAGGCTCGCACGGTAACGATTCCTTCCAACATTTCACCGAACCCTGAGAAGATAGGAGAGCGAGAATTGGATTCCATCCGCCGGAGGTCACGTCCCGTATTGAGGTACCCGACGGCGAGTCGCTGGTACATGTAACCAATGATTGTAGCGGGTAACAGGAAGAATGGGAAGATGACACTGTATTTCACATGAGTACAACGTTGCACGGGATTTCCCAGGCACGTACGTGACAACCAGGACAGAAGAGAAGAATGTAGCCAAGGAATTGTTGACAGCGTTCAAGGTTCCCGCGAGCGAACTGTCTATTGTTTCGATGTCCTAAGAAATGGACTAAGTTTGGGAGTAGAAGGGGGGTTGCGATCACATACCTTTGAAAACCTGTTCAGAAGGCGGCCCTGAGGTGTGGTATCGAACCACCGCATGGTAGCGTGAATGACGGTGTCTAAAAGTTGTTTGAACATCTTCTTGGAAGCCCTGAGAGCGGCAGCGTATTGGACGATGAGGGTCAAGAGGAGGACAAACCCGCCGCCAATTCCAATGGCTGCAAAGACTCCGACGTAGAAGATTGGGTGTTTGTCGGCAGGTGGAAGCTTGAAGTCTTGAGTAACGAACGACATATTGGCATGCGCCAACGCATGGTGGTGAGCAGCTGGGTTCAAGTGATGGAAGGCGGACATTGGGGATTGCGCGATAAATTCATGCTCCGGGGTAAGGAAAGATGAAAAGGCATAGGGAAGAATTTTGGGCCTATCAGGGTAAGCGGCGTCCCAATACTGTAAATCTGTTAGGATGCCAACACTGCCTAACTATGTGTCAGGTGAACACTGACCTTTATCCACACTTTCTCTCCGACAGTGGCCAGCTAGCCAAACGGTTGGATTATGCGACGGGAGAGGGTGTGGTGATAGTCCTTACCTGTTGGATCACGATCAAGACGAAAATTACCGCCCAAGACCAGTAAGAGCTGGGAGAACGACTTAGTGATATGATGATGCAAAGGATCCAAACCTTACGTGGCCTTCAAGTAGGTATTATAGATGCTCCACTTAACGCTCCCTTCCTCACGATGCTCATCTTTCACAAGCTTCCTCGGGCTTTTCCTCTTATCCTTCGTGGCGGCAGCATCACCCTTCAGCGCCTCCGCCCGAGGGTCTTCGCCTTCTTTGGTCTGTACGGCCTCTTCTTGTTCAACAGCGTGAACGCTCTCGTCGTGTGTGATTTCCTCAAGGACCCCTCGAGCACGCAAGTCCTTCGGAGTACCCTGGGCGTCGATGCGGCCATCTAACATGCGAATAAGATAGGCCGTTGCCGGTAAGACCAATTCGACGTGATGTGTGACGAGGACAATCGTACGGTTCGCGAAAAGGGGGCCACAGAGGAGGTTCTCAAATAGAGCCCTGGCAGTATGGCTGTCCTGCATGGAGCATGAGATCACTCTGAGTAAGGAGTTAAGCAAGGTACATACCACGGCACTCAATGGGTCATCAAGGAGGACATATTTCGTTCGGGCGTACACAGCGCGAGCAAGGGCGACGCTGAGTTTTACATATCAACATTCAACGCCGCAAATTCATACAAAGTGCATCATACCGAGCTTTTTGTCCACCAGAGAGACTGACACCCCGAGCGCCAATTTCTGTGGCATCGCCATCCTCAAGCATATCCAAGTCCGCTCTCAGAGCACAAGCGTCGATGACCTGTTCATACCTCTCCTCATCAAGAGGAGAACTGAAAAGTATATTGTCCTTGATGGAAAGATGCTGGAGCCACGGGGATTGAGCAGCATAGGAGAGACAATGCATGAAACCGTTTCCGTCGACCTTGGAGGGATTTTTGGTAAGTACGAGCTCTCCCTCCAGTTTGGTCATCTCTCCGAGGAGTGCCATCTAGACGGGAAGGTTAACAAGTCTCGCAGCAGGAAGATGTCCCCTACTTACAAGGAGGGCAGTCTTTCCGCTGGCCGTGGGCCCTGTGGTGTGGAGAGGTAAATGTCATGAAAAAGCGTACCGGGAAGCACATCGCACCGGTAACGACAGTCAGTTGTCCCTCGGGGAAGATAACGGAAATATCCCCCAGTTCGAACCTGCGCTCCGGGGCAGCCTCGGCGAGGGTTGAGTCGGCATCCGATTCTGCGTTCGAAGCACTCGGTTTGGCAACCTTTCCCTTGTCCTTGTCATCCTCCTCTTCGACCTCATTCCACTTGAACGAGCCTCTGACAATGCCAAGACCCCCTTTGCTGCTGTGTCCCTCGGTGTCTTCCTTGAGGCTCGAAACCTGCCCGTCAACCTCATCTTCGTCAATGTACCCTTGGATACGGTCC
>Ga0307515_10001109_pt1 | contig 61618 bp, 49 predicted proteins | sample 17_EM_MG_FD_194513 | JGI IMG/M metagenome (GOLD analysis project Ga0307515, IMG submission 194513) | Populus trichocarpa ectomycorrhiza microbial communities from riparian zone in the Pacific Northwest, United States - 17_EM | ecosystem: Host-associated > Plants > Roots > Unclassified | place... | reverse complement strand
GGAAGCATTCGGCAAGTCCCTCCCAGAAGGGTGCCTCGTGCTTGATGCAGGTGCAGGATCGCAGAAATACGCTTCGAAATTCTCGCGACAGCGCTACGAAACAGCCGATTTTGAGCAAGTCGACAAAGCCTATCAGCCCAGCACCTACGTTTGTGATCTGCGTTCGATCCCTGTTGAGGATAATCGCTTCGATGCCGTCGTCTTCACGCAGGTCATGGAGCATCTTCCGGAACCGAAGCTGGTCCTGAAGGAACTCAATCGTGTTCTTAAGCCTGGTGGAAAAATGTTCTTTTCCGCACCGCTTTATTATCAGGAGCACGAGCAGCCCTACGACTTCTATCGCTACACGCAGTTCGGATTGAAATACCTCTTCGAGCAGTCCGGCTTTCAATCCGGCGAAATGCGCTGGCTGGAGGGGTTCATGGGAACGACTGCCCACCAGCTCCGCTACATGCGCAGCAATTTTCCGCGTTCGCCGGGAGGCTACGGTGGTGGCATCAGTGGCGTTTTACTGCTGGTGCTGTTTCAGCTGTTCGGCGTTTTGGCGCGTGTGATGTCACCGCTGGCCCGCCTCGCCGATATCCGGCATCGTTACACGGTGCGTGGCATGCCGATCAACTATATGACGATTTTGACCAAGGCCTGATTCAAGCCAGTGGATTGCGGAAGCGCGCCCGCTTTTGCGCGCGCGAAAAATCCGCTAACCAGAGAAAGGGCGGATGGCAACTGGGCGGCCGGTAGCAGTCCGGCAAGGGGACTGGCGATGACCATGCGAGTCGAGGTCGATGCGATCGACCTGAAAATTCTGCGCGAGTTGCAGGCGGACGGGCGAATGACGAATGTCGAACTGGCGCAACGGGTCGGCATTTCAGCGCCACCCTGTCTGCGACGGGTTCGAAAGCTCGATGAGGCCGGCGTCATCAAGGGTTACCATGCCTTGCTCAATGCGCCGGCGCTCGGTTTCGATCTCGTCGCTTTCTGCATGGTCGGCCTGAAACACCAGTCCGAAGCCGACCTGAAAGCCTTTGCGGCGGCAACTGCTGTCTGGCCGCTGGTCCGGCAGGCCTGGATGGTTTCCGGCGAGAGCGATTTTCTTCTGCATTGCGTTTCCGAGAACCTCACGGTGTTCCAGGATTTCGTCATCGAGGTTCTGACCGCCAACGAGCGGGTCGATACGGTGCGCACCATGTTGACCATCCGGCAGGTGAAAGATATTGGACTGGTCCAACTATAAAGGCCGCACGTTTCTGTTCGTCGGCAGTACGCACGGGTGATGTCTTGAGCAAGTTGTTGAAGCGGTTGAAGGCGCGCTGGCGGAAGCTGACGAATGTTTCCGTCATGGAAATCGAAGGCGTGCGGATCGATACCACGGCGGGAAAGCTGCCCAGATTGGTCCGCTCTGCCCTGTTCAAGGAAACCTACGAGGATGCGGAGCGTACACTGATCGCGCGGCTTTTGAAGCCCGGCATGCGTGTTGTGGAAATCGGCACGGGCATCGGGTTCATCAGTCTTGTTGCGACCCGCATCTGCGGCGAGGGCAATGTCATTTCCTATGAGGCGAACCCGACGCTCGAGCCGATTATTCGCGGCAACTTCGCATTAAACGGGCTGAAGCCCTCCCTGAACATGAAGGCCGTCACCGTCGGTGGCGAGCCGATCACCTTCTTCCGCAGCGACAACATCATTTCGTCGAGCCTCTATGACCGCCAACGTCAGGACCACAAGATCACCGTCGAAAGCGATGCGCTTTCGGCTGTTCTATTGCAGCATGATCCGGACGTAATCATCATGGATGTGGAAGGCGCCGAAATCGACCTGCTCGTCATCAATGACCTGCGCAATGTCCGTCACATCATCGTCGAACTGCATCCGCACATTGTCGGCGAGGACAAGATTGCAGCGTTGAGCGCGGCTCTCGAGGCGCGCGGATTTGTCGCCGCGGCTAAGATCCACAAGACAGTCCACTTCGCGCGCGCCGCGTGACGGATGCGCTGACCATGTCGAAACTCCCGCTTTCCGCCTTCATCATCAGCCTGAATGAAGAGGCCTATCTCGGCAATTGCATCGAGAGCCTGGAAAGCTGTTCCGAGATCGTCATCGTCGATTCCGGTTCGACCGATGAAACGGCGGCGCTGGTGCAGTCCTATATCGACAGGGGCTGGCCGATCCGGTTCCTGTTTGAGGCCTGGCGCGGTTATGCCGGTCAGAAGCAGTTTGCGCTGGAGCAATGCACGCAGCCCTGGTGTCTGAACATCGATGCGGACGAGCGGCTCGACGCGCCGTTTCAGGAGCTTTTGCCGACGTTGCTTGCAGCCCCGCCCGAAACGGTCGGCTGGCGGGTGGCGCGCCGGCCCTATCTGATCGGCTACGGTTATACGCCGGACCGGGTGCGCGAGCGCAAGAACCTGCGGCTGATCCGCAAGGGCAGGGGGGCCTATGATCTGGCCCAGAAGGTTCATGAGGGCATCGTTCCGGACGGCAAAGTCGAGGCGGCGGCAACGGGCAGTCTGCTGCATTATCGCCCGCTGATCATCGACGAGCAGATCCTCAAGGAAAACAAGTATTCGACGCTCAAGGCCGACCAGCAATTTGCCGCCGGCAAGCCGCCGCGCGCCTACAAGATGCTGTTCAGCCCGCCGCTTTATTTCCTGCGGCTGTATTTCCGCAACGGCCTGTGGCGCTGCGGCTTTCCGGGCTTTATCGAGGCGACGACCGGCGCGGTTTACGCCTTTCTGACAGCGGCCAAGATCTACCAGCGGCATGCGCTGAAGCGGAAGCCGAATTTCGACGACATGGAACGCGCGCGCCGCGGCAAATGAGGATGCCATGAAGGTTCATCACTACCACTTCGGCAAGGACGGCGGCGCCGAGCGCTTCTTCGTCCACCTCGTCAATGCGCTGGCGCGACGCGGCGTCGAGCAGACCGCCGTCATTCGCCCGAACCGGCTGTGGCGCAAGGACATCGAAAACTCCGCCAAGCTGATCGAAAGCAATTTCCGCAATCTGTCGTCGGATCGCCTGCTCCTGCCGCTGAAGGTCATGAGCAATGCGCGGCGCGACAAGCCGGATGCGCTGTTTTCTTGGGCGACCCGGGCCAGCCGCCTGATGCCGAACTACAAGGGCTGCATCAAGATTTCGCGGCTTGGCGACTATCCGACCAATCTCAGCTATTTCAAGAACACCGATGTGCTCGTCTGCAATACGCCGGGCATCGGCGAGCATGTGCGCAGGATCGGCTGGACGCGGGGCGTCGAGGTTATCTCCAATTTCACCAATACCGAGCGCGTGGCGCCGATTGATCGGGCGAGCCTCAATACGCCGGAAGGCGTACCCGTCGTCATGTCGATGGGGCGTTTCGTGCCGCGCAAAGGTTTTGCGCTGTTGACGGAGGCCGTAGCGAAACTGCCCGGCGTCTATCTCTGGCTTGCCGGCGATGGCGAGGAGCGGGAAAACGTCGAGAAGCTTGCCGCCCATCTCGGCGTGCTGGATCGCGTCCGCTTCCTCGGCTGGCAGAAGGACACCCGTCCTTTTCTCGCCGCCGCCGATATCTTCGTCATGCCGTCGAGCCACGAGCCGCTCGGCAATGTCATTCTCGAAGCCTGGGCGCAGGAAAAGCCTGTCGTCTCCAGCCGCTCGGAAGGGCCGAGCTGGTTCATGCAGGACGGCGAAAACGGCCTCTTGGCGGATATCGGCGATGTCGATGGATTTTCCCGCGCGATCGAGCGCCTGATCAACGACAAGGCCCTTGCCGCGCAAGTCGCTGCCGGCGGGCATGCGACCTTGATGCAGCAGTTTTCCGAGGATGCCGTGGCTGGCGCCTATATCGAGTTGTTCAAACGCAAGCCGTAAGCCTTTTCAGGCGTGACCCAGCAATTGTTCATAGATTGCACCGAGGCTCCGTGCCTCGCCTTCGATGGTGAAATGCGTGCTGGCGCGGAAAAGGCCGCGTTCGCCGGCCAGTTGCGCGCGCATGGGATCATCCAAGAAGACTGCCGCGGCTTGCACCATCTCGTCGAACGCGTCAGCGGCAATCAGAAGGCCCGTTTCGTTTTCGCCTGTGTCCAGCAATTCGGAAAAGGCGCCGACATCGGTTGCCACCACCGGTACCGCCGTCGCCATGGCCTCCAGCGGGGTCAGGCCGAACCCTTCCCAGCGCTGCGGTGCGATGAACAGGTCGAGCGCCCGGTACCAGTCGGGAATGTTGGTGTGTTCGCCGACGAACAGGATGCGATCGGCGAGACCGGCGGCCGCAACCTTTTCCTTCAGCATGGTTTCAAAGGCGACATGCGCCCCCGTTGCGCGGCCGGCGATGATAGCGATCCAGTCGGGCTGGGTCGGCAGAAGGGCGATCATGCTGTCGACGAAAAGGTCGGTGCCTTTCTGGCGCCGCACGCGGCCAAAACATCCGGCAATCTTCTTGTCCGCCGGCAGGCCGAGTCTCGCTTTGGCGGCCCGCTTGTCCTCGGCCGGGAAAAACCGGCGGCCGTCGATGCCGTGCATGATCGTCGTTGACGGCACGTCGAGATAGGCGGCGGTCTTGTTGCTGGTAGCAATCACCGCATCCATGCGGCTGATCAGGAACTTGCTCCAGCCGGTGTGCCTGCGCTGCGAGGCGGAGGTGAAGACGATCTTCAGCTTCATCCGCAGGAGATCGCGCAGGATAATGGCCGGCAGCATCTCGATATTCCGCCGCGCATGCCAGACCCGACAGACCCGGTTCTTCGGACGGCTCCAGAGATGCAGCAGACTGAGGAAGCCGATATTCGGCAGGGTTTTTGGCAAGCCGGGCCCGAGCGTGGCAACCTTCTGGCCGAGCCTGCGCTGGACAGGCACCAGTTGGATGATGGTGGAGGTGACGCCGGAGAGCCGACGTTTGAAATTCGGCGCGATGATCTCGACGTCGCTGATGTTTTCCACGATCGGCTGCCCTTGGTAAGTCTCGTCATCGAAAGAAAAAGCCCGGAGGCAGCAATGCGCCGTCCGGGCTTTTCAATTCAAACCATCAGGGCTGTTCAGCCCCAGTTGATCGCCAGGATCTCATAGGCCTTGGAGCCGCCCGGCGCCACGACCTCGATCGAATCGCCGACTTCCTTGCCGATCAGCGCACGGGCGATCGGCGAGGAGATGGAGATGCGGCCCTGCTTCACGTCTGCTTCCTGGTCGCCGACGATCTGGTAGGTCTTGTTTTCCTCGGTGTCCTCGTCGACCAGCTTGACGGTGGCGCCAAACTTGATCTTCGAGCCGGACATTTTCGACAGGTCGATCACTTCCGCACGGGCAACGTAGTCCTCGACTTCGCCGATTCGGCCTTCGTTGTGGCTCTGCGCTTCCTTGGCAGCATGATATTCCGCATTTTCCGAAAGGTCGCCATGGGCGCGCGCTTCGGAAATCGCCTCGATGATCCGCGGGCGCTCTTCCTGCTGGCGCCAGCGCAGTTCTTCCTGCAGCTTGACGAAGCCGGCCTGAGTCATCGGTACTTTATCGACCATTTCACTGTCCTTCATAGTCCGCACCAAGCCCGCTTCCAGCAGGCGTCAGCACAAAAGAAAACGGTCGCCGGAGCGTTAACTCCGGAACCGTCCGAAACATTTGAACGTCGCTTATAGCAGAAGTGAGAGCAGGAAAGCCAGATTTTTCGGACAGGTTCGAAAGGTCAGCCGGCAAACTCATGGTCCCCTTTGATGGGGGACGTCTCTGCCGAACGATGGCTCCGTTGCCAGCTCCTGTCGCGCACCAACCTCATTCGGGCACGAGCGCGTCATCGGTGCCGAATGTTCAATCGAACACGCGGCACCCTGATTGTCTCAAAAATAGCTCTGCAGCGGGTGGACATCGAGGCTTCCGGCTTTCAGGGCCTTGATCGCCTGGGCGGCTGCTTCGGCACCGGCCATCGTCGTGTAGTAGGGCACCTTCTGCATCAGGGTTGCGCGGCGCAGAGACTTCGAGTCGGAGATCGCCTTGGAGCTGTCGGTCGTGTTGATGACCAGCTGGACCTGGCGGTTGCGGATGGCGTCCTCGATGTGCGGACGGCCTTCCAGAACCTTGTTGATCTTGATCGCGGTAATGCCCTTTTCGGCAAGGAAACGCGCGGTGCCGCCGGTGGCCATGACCCTGAAGCCGCTCTCGACGAGCATGCGGATGGCCGGCAGCACGCGGTCCTTGTCGTCGTCACGCACGGATACGAACACCGTTCCATCCCGCGGAAGATCGACGCCCGCACCCAGCTGCGCCTTGGCAAAAGCCATGGCGAATGTCTTGTCGAGGCCGATGACTTCGCCGGTCGAGCGCATTTCAGGGCCGAGCAGGATATCGACGCCGGGGAAGCGGGCAAACGGGAAGACGGCTTCCTTGACGGCGATGTGCGGCAGGTTGCGCGGGTCGGGGCGCTTGCCGTAGGCGGCGATCGCCGCCTCAAGCTTTTCGCCGGCCATGATGCGGGCGGCGATCTTGGCGATCGGCGCACCGATGGTCTTGGCGACGAAGGGCACGGTGCGCGAGGCACGCGGATTGACCTCCAGCACGTAGATCGTGCCGTCCTTAATGGCGAACTGGACGTTCATCAGGCCGACGACATTGAGCGCCTTGGCCATCGCCTTGGTCTGGCGCTCGAGTTCGTCAACGATCTCGTCCGACAGCGTGTTCACCGGCAGCGAGCAGGCACTGTCGCCCGAATGGATGCCGGCTTCTTCGATGTGCTCCATGATGCCGGAGACAAAGACGTCGGTGCCGTCGCAGATGGCATCGACATCGACTTCGATGGCATTGGTCAGGTAGGTGTCGAAGAGCAGCGGGTTCTTGCCGAGCAGGGTGTTGATCTGGCCGGTCTTGTCGTTCGGGTAGCGCTGCTTGATGTCCTCAGGCACGAGGCCCGGCACCGTATCGAGCAGATAGCTCTGCAGCATGCCTTCCGAATGGATGATCTGCATGGCGCGGCCGCCGAGAACATAGGACGGGCGCACGACCAGCGGGAAACCGATTTCGCTCGCCACGAGGCGGGCCTGCTCGACGGAATAGGCGATGCCGTTGTTCGGCTGGTTGAGATCGAGCTTCATCAGGAGCTTCTGGAAGCGGTCGCGGTCTTCGGCAAGGTCGATCATGTCGGGCGCGGTGCCGAGGATCGGGATGCCGTTCTTTTCCAGCGCTTCGGCAAGCTTCAGCGGCGTCTGGCCACCGAACTGGACAATGACGCCATGCAGCGTGCCGTTTTCCTGCTCGGCGCGCAGCACCTCGATCACGTCTTCGGCTGTCAGCGGCTCGAAATAGAGACGGTCGGAGGTGTCGTAGTCGGTCGAGACGGTTTCCGGGTTGCAGTTGATCATGATCGCTTCATACCCGGCATCGCGCAGCGCAAAGGCGGCGTGGCAGCAGCAATAGTCGAACTCGATGCCCTGCCCAATGCGGTTTGGACCGCCGCCGAGGATCACGACCTTTTTGCGATCGGAAATCTGCGCTTCGGAGCGGGCGACGCCGTCAAACGGCGTCTCATAGGTCGAGTACATATAGGCGGTCGGCGAGGCGAATTCGGCAGCGCAGGTGTCGATGCGCTTGAAGACGGGGCGCACATTCAGGCTGTTGCGCAGCTCGGCGACTTCCTTCGGGCGCTTGCCCGAAAGCGTGGCAAGGCGGGCATCGGAAAAGCCCATGCCCTTGAGCATGCGCAGGTTCTCCGGGTCGGTCGGCAGGCCGTGTTCGCGCACGCGGGCTTCCATGTCGACGATCGCTTTCAACTGGGCGATGAACCAGGGATCGATCTTGCAGCCGTCGTGAACCTCGGTTTCCGACATGCCCATGCGTAGCGCCTGGGCGACCATGCGCAGCCGGTCAGGCGTCGGCGTGCCGATGGCGGCGCGGATGGCGTTGTGGTTATCGCCCGTGCCTTCAAGGCCGGGGATTTCGATTTCGTCGAGACCGGTCAGGCCGGTTTCAAGGCCGCGCAGGGCCTTCTGCAGCGATTCGGCAAAGGTGCGGCCGATCGCCATGACTTCGCCGACGGATTTCATAGCCGTCGTCAGCGTCGTGCCGGCACCGGGGAATTTCTCGAAGGCGAAGCGCGGGATCTTGGTCACGACATAGTCGATCGATGGCTCGAACGAGGCGGGCGTTGCGCCGCCGGTAATATCGTTGTCGAGTTCGTCGAGCGTGTAGCCGACAGCGAGCTTGGCCGCGACGCGTGCGATCGGGAAGCCGGTGGCCTTGGAGGCGAGTGCGGAGGACCGCGAAACGCGCGGGTTCATTTCGATGACGACAAGACGGCCGTTTTCCGGATTGACGGCGAACTGCACGTTCGAACCGCCGGTCTCGACGCCGATCTCGCGCAGCACCGCGATCGAGGCGTTGCGCATGATCTGGTATTCTTTGTCGGTCAGCGTCAGGGCCGGAGCGACCGTGATTGAGTCGCCCGTGTGCACGCCCATCGGGTCGATGTTCTCGATCGAGCAGATGATGATGCAGTTGTCCGCCGTGTCGCGAACCACTTCCATCTCGTATTCCTTCCAGCCGAGCACCGATTCTTCGATGAGAACTTCGGTGGTGGGGGAAGCATCGAGGCCGGAATTGACGATCTCGAAGAATTCCGAGCGGTTATAGGCAATGCCGCCGCCGGTGCCGCCCATGGTGAAAGACGGACGGATGATGGCAGGCAGGCCGATGACGTCGAGCGCCTGCGCGCCGATCGCCATGGCGTGGCTCATGTAGCGCTGCTTGCGGTCGGTTTCGCCGAGGTTCCATTGGTTCTCCAGCGCGTCGAGCGCCGTATCGAGGTCCGGGCCCGAGAGCTGCGCCTTCAGCTTGGCGCGCTCGATCTCGTGGATCTTGCGGTCTGCGTCCTTGATCTCGGTGGCGTTGGCCAGCAGCGACTTCGGGGTTTCAAGCCCGATGCGCGCCATGGCCTCCCGAAAGAGGGCGCGGTCTTCGGCCATGTCGATGGCGGCCGGCTTCGCACCGATCATCTCGACATTGTAGCGGTCGAGAACGCCCATGCGTTTCAGGGAAAGCGCCGTGTTGAGCGCCGTCTGGCCGCCCATGGTCGGCAGAAGCGCGTCCGGGCGCTCCTTGGCGATGATCTTGGCGACGACTTCCGGCGTGATCGGCTCGACATAGGTGGCATCCGCCAGATCCGGGTCGGTCATGATCGTTGCCGGGTTGGAATTGACCAGGATGACCCGGTAACCCTCTTCCTTCAGCGCCTTGCAGGCCTGCGTGCCGGAATAGTCGAATTCACAGGCCTGGCCGATGACGATCGGCCCTGCACCGATGATGAGGATCGATTTGATGTCTTGGCGCTTTGGCATGATCTCTATCCGCTTTTCCGGCTGCGCGAAAAACCGGCCCGGATGAATTTCACCGGCCGGGTGCGCAGAAATGGTCTTTCGAGGCTAGAAGCGGCTTATAGGGAAATCCGGGGCGTAGCGAAACCCCGAAAATTCCGGAATCGACAGGAAAATCGGTGGGGTTTTTCATGGGGTACAGGAAGCGCGCAAGGCTGTCGGAGGGCCGGATTTGTCGCGCTATTCGAAATCGCATGGCCATTCCGGCGGATTGACCAGGCCAGAGGGCAGTTTCGTAGACTTGTCGCCGCAGGCAAGGTTGACCTGCGACTGCTCCAGACCCTCTGCCGCCGACAGGTCCATGCCTTCGATTCGCGTCAGGAACAGGAACGCGTGGTCGAAGCCGAGCGGCCCTTCGAACGTGGCTTCGCTGAGTTGCGCGCGCGACAGGTTGGCGAACGAAAACCTGACCCCGGTCAGGTTTGCCTTGCTGAAATTGGCGCGACCAAGCTCGGCTTTCTCAAAGCTGACGCCGGTCAGATCGGCGCCGGTGAAATCGGCGCGCTGCAATTCGGCGCCGGCAAAGGTCGCGCCGGCGGCTGTGATGTTGGCAAAGCTGCTGCGATAGGCCTCAACCTTGGTGAAATTCGCTTTTTCGGCCTTCGAGCCATTCAGCCACGTGCGCAGCAGCGTCGCCTTTTCAAGGTTCGCCGCATTGAAGTTGGAACTTGTCAGGTCGGTCATGGCAAAATCCGTGCTGAACAGATTCGCACCCTGAAGATCGCTGTATTGCAGCATGAGGTTCTTCTTGCTGCATTCGGTCCAGTCGAGGCCGGGAGCGGCGACAGCCGCGCAGTCTGCTGCTTTGGCGGGGTAGGCAAGCACACTCATCCATGCCAGCGTGGAAGCTGCCACGGCAAGAGCCGAGATCGATGCCGGCCACCTCAACGCAAAAATGTTCATCCGATCCTCCCCATTCGCGGCTGTCTTTCCGACGGATAGACTGCCGTTCGTATTCGAAATGATTCTTACACCGCTTGTGTTCCAATAAAAAGAACCGGAACCTTCAACAGGGCGTGACGTGCATCGGCATCACATCGGTTTTGTGTTCACGCAGTTGCGCCGGGAATGACCAGGACCTTCACCTCGCCGGGTGCGGCCGGGCGGCGGATGACATCGGGTGCTTCATCCAGCGAGATGCGCCGGGAAATCAGCTTGTCGATTTCGATGGTTCCGGACGCAACGAGGTCGGCGGCCCGCCGGTGGGTAAACGGATTGATGAAGGAGCCGAGCACCCGCAGTTCGCGAAACAGAATGTCGAAGGGTTCGATCTCGACTTTTTCACCCTGCGGCAGGACGCCGAGAATGACCACGGTGCCGCCGGCCTTTGCAAGGCGTGTCGATTGCTGCACGGTTTCGGCCACGCCGGCGCATTCCAGAACGACATCGACGCCGCCGGGCACAAGGCCGTTCGGCCCGGCGATCTGCTCGATCACGTCGCCGGCTGAAGGATCGACCGTGGCCGTCGCGCCGATCTCTTCGGCCAGCGTCCGGCGCGATTGCTGGCGTGTCGAGAGGATGACGGTGGTGGCGCCCGCAAGCCGCGCCAGTTGCACGGTCAACAGCCCGATGACACCGCCGCCGAGCACCACGACCGATGAACCGGCCTTGATTTCCGCCATGTCGATGCCGTGCAAGCAACAGGCCAGCGGTTCGCAGAAGGCGCCGTGCACGGGGTCCAGCGTCAGCGGGATTTCGAAGGCCTGCCTCTGCGGCACGATGACGTATTCGGCAAATCCACCATCGCGGCTAATGCCGATGGCCTTGAGGTTGCGGCAGAGATTGACCCGGCCGACCAGGCATTGCGGGCAGCGGCCGCAGGAAATGTTGGGATCACCGGTGATGCGGCTGCCGAGCGAAAAGCCCTTCACGTCGCTGCCCATCGCTTCGACAATGCCGCAGAATTCGTGGCCGAGCGTCAGTGGCGGTGTCGCTGGAAACTCGCCGTGCAGCAGATGCCGGTCGGTGCCGCAGATGCCGCACGCTTCGACACGCACGAGAAGATCGTCCGGCCCGGGCACGGGCGTTTCGACCTCGCGGACGAAGATCTCGCCGATGGATTCGAGCCGCACTGCCTTCATGGTGTCGTTCCTCCCAAAACAATCTTCGCCAGTCTGGCATGGCCGTCCATCCGCTGCCAATGGTCTTTCCAGTTGCGCTCAAACGCGTGAAGCGTTTTCTTCCGTTTGATCTTGGACAAAATCGCTTCTCGCGCGTTATATGATTGCAAACAACAAGGTGCGTGCCGGAGAGGCAGGCGAGACCGGGAGATCAGGTATGGAATGGAAGGGTCGGCGCCAGTCGGGCAATGTCGAGGACCAGCGAGGGTCGGGTCCTGTCCAGGGCGGGCTGGGTGGAAATCCGTTCGGACGTGGCGGTTTCCGCATCCCGACAGGCGGCCGCGGCGGCGGTGGCGGCATGAGCATCGGCACGATCATCTTCCTCGTCGTGGTCTATTTCGGCCTCAAGATGGTTGGTATCGACCTGTTGCAACTGGTGGATGGAGGCTCGATGTCAGGCCCGTCCAGCAGCTATGAGCAGAGCGACGGTTCGCAGGCGCCGCAGGGCACCGCGCAGGAAGAAGAGACCAAGGCCTTCATGTCTACGGTCCTGGCCGAGACCGAGGATACATGGAACGGCATCTTCCAGGCGGAAGGCGAAACCTACGAGGAGCCCAAGCTCGTGCTTTTCCGCGACGGCATCAATTCGGCCTGCGGCATGGCATCCTCCGCCACGGGGCCTTTCTATTGCCCTGGTGACCGCAAGGTCTATCTCGACATGCAGTTCTTCGACGAACTGGCCCAGAAGTTCGATGCGACGGGCGACTTCGCCCAGGCCTACGTGCTGGCCCATGAAGTCGGCCATCACGTCCAGAACCTGATCGGCGTTTTGCCGAAGTTCAATCAGGCCCGGCAATCGATGAGCGAGGCCGATGCCAACGCCATGTCCGTGCGCGTCGAGCTTCAGGCCGATTGTTTTGCCGGCATCTGGGGGAAATATACAGAGCAGAAGGGTCTCCTGGATCAGGGCGACGTCGAGGAAGCCCTGAATGCGGCGACCCAGATTGGCGACGATACGCTCCAGAAGCGCACCCAGGGCTATGTCGTTCCGGAAAGTTTCAATCACGGCACGTCGGCACAACGCTCGAAGTGGTTCAAGCGCGGCTATGACAGCGGCAAGATGTCGGCCTGCGATACGTTCAAAGGCCCCGTCTGATTTCCAACGACCGCTTTTGCGCAACGAACGGGCTCTCCTAAGCGGGAGCCCGTTCGTTTTTCGTCATATAGTCTTGTGAACCATCATTTCTCGCTGTCCATATGGGCAAGCATGGCTTCCGGGTAGCGTCCGCCTACGGCGGCATCCTTCGGAATGGCGCGTTCGATGGCGGCGAGATCGTCGGCTGTCAGTGTAACACTCTGCGAGCCAAGGGCCTCTGCCAGGCGATCGGGCCTGCGGGCACCGATGACCGGCACGATATCGGCACCCTTGGCTGCGACCCATGCGATGGCAATCTGGGCGACGGAGGCGTGCTTGGTTTCGGCGATTGCGCGCAGCGCATCGACGAGAATGAGGTTGCTGTCGACATTCCCGGCCTGGAAGCGCGGGCTGTGAGCGCGAAAATCGCCTTTTTCCGAGCCCCGGCCTTTCTGCCAGTGGCCGCTGATCAGGCCGCGCGACAAAACACCGTATGCGGTGATGCCGATGCCGAGATCGCGGCAGGTTGGCAGGATCGTATCCTCAATGCCGCGCGAGATCAGCGAATATTCGATCTGCAGATCGACGATCGGGTGCACGGCCGCTGCACGGCGGATCGTCTCTGCGCCGACTTCCGACAGACCGATGTGGCGGACATAGCCGGCCTTGATCATGTCAGCGATGGCACCGACGGTCTCTTCGATCGGCACGTTGGGGTCGAGGCGGGCCGGGCGGTAGATGTCGATGTAGTCGACGCCGAGACGCTGCAGGGAATAGGCGATGAAATTCTTCAGCGCCGCCGGGCGATTGTCTATGCCGCTGAAGCCGCCATCGCGGTCGCGAAGCGCGCCGGTCTTGACGCTGAGGATCACCGTGTCGCGATCGATGCCTTTCATCGCCTCGCGGATCAGCATCTCGTTGTGACCCATGCCGTAGAAGTCGCCGGTGTCGATGAGGTTGACGCCGGCGTCGAGGGCCGCGTGAAAGGTGGCGATGCTGGTTGCCCGGTCGGACGGGCCATACATGCCGGACATGCCCATGCAGCCGAGGCCAAGGCTCGATACCATGGGGCCGGTGTGTCCGAGTTGAACCTGTTTCATGTCTTTTCTCCGTTTGGGCCGCTGCTGCGGCGTCGTTCCGGAAAGAGCTTTACGCCCAATTCGTTTGTGCGATAATCCATCTTGCAATGCACAGGCTGTTTGGAAAATTGTACAATGAATGATTTGCCGCTGGCTGACCTCGATGCCTTCACCGCTGTTGCGCGGGAGCGGAACTTTCGCGCCGCTGCCCGCTTGCGGGGGGTGTCGGCGTCAAGTTTGAGCGAGGCCTTGCGCCGGCTGGAGCTTCGGCTGGGCGTGCGGCTGCTCAATCGCACCACCCGCAGCGTCACCCTGACCGAAGCAGGCGAGCAATTGCTGGAGCGGCTGTCGCCGGCGCTCGGCGAAGTCGCCGCCGCGCTCGACCAGGTGGGCAGCTTCCGCGACAGCGCGACGGGAACCTTGCGGCTCAACGTTGCCACCATCGTCGCCCGCGTCGTGCTTCCCGGCATCATCGCGGATTTCCTCGATCTTTATCCCGGCATCACCCTGGAAGTCATCGCCGAGGACAGTTTCATCGATGTTCTGGCTGCCGGCTTCGATGCCGGCGTGCGTTACGGCGAGATGCTGGAGAAGGACATGATCGCCGTGCCGATCGGTCCGTGCCGGCAGCGTTTCGTGATGGCTGCCTCGCCTGCCTATCTGCTCAAGCATGGCGAACCGCGGCATCCGCACGATATTCTCGATCATGCCTGCATCCGTCACCGGTTTGCCAGCGGCAGGGTCGCGACCTGGGAATTCGAGCGGGGAGAGGAGACCGTGCGCCTTTCGCCCAGGGCGCGGATCACGGCAAATACGCTGGAACTGGAGATCGGCGCCGCCACCGCCGGGCTCGGCATCATCGCCACCTTCGAAGATTTTCTCGCGCCCGTGATCGCCCGCGGCGAACTCGTTCCGATCCTTCAGGACTGGCAGCAGGATTTCCCCGGACCCTACCTCTATTACGCCAGCCGCCGGCACATGCCGCCGCCGCTCAGGGCCTTCGTCGATTTCATCAAGGCGCAGCCTCGTTCCTGAGCGATCGCTCGATCCTGCACGGATCAGCGTCACGGATGCTGCCATCACAAAGATTGAAATGTTCATGGATTGTTTCGCTCCGGCAATTCGTTTAATCAGCCTTCTGCCGCTTCCGTTCCTGTTCTGTCTCCTCTCCGGGTGATGGAGGCAAACACGAGGTTTTTCCGATGATCGATCCGAAATCCGCACGGCGCGGCCTGTTCCTCGTTTTCGTCATCCTGTTTCTCGACGTGATGGGCATTGCAATCATCATGCCCGTGCTGCCGGCCTACCTGGTCGAACTCACCGGTGCCAGCCTCAGCGAGGCGGCGGTGGATGGCGGCTGGCTGCTGCTCGTCTATGCCGCCATGCAGTTTCTGTTCGCGCCGCTGATCGGCAATCTCTCGGATCGTTTCGGCCGTCGTCCGGTCCTGCTTGCCTCGGTGCTGACCTTTGCCATCGACAATCTCATCTGCGCTCTGGCGGTGAGTTACTGGATGCTGTTCGTCGGCCGGGTGCTGGCCGGCATCAGCGGTGCGAGCTTCTCGACGGCTGCCGCGTACATCGCCGACGTCAGCGATGACAGCAATCGGGCCAAGAATTTCGGGCTGATCGGCATCGCATTCGGCACCGGATTCGCGCTCGGCCCGGTGCTGGGCGGCCTGCTCGGCGAATTCGGCCCGCGTGTGCCGTTCTATGGTGCCGCAGCGCTTGCCTTCGCCAATTTTGTCCTGGCCCTGTTCCTGCTGCCGGAAACGCTGGAACCGGAGCATCGCCGCCGTTTCGAGTGGCGCAGGGCCAATCCGCTTGGCGCGCTGAAACAGATGCGCAATTATCCGGGCATCGGCTGGGTCGGCCTCGTTTTCTTTCTCTATTGGCTGGCGCATGCCGTCTACCCTTCCGTCTGGCCGTTTGTTTCGGCCGCGCGCTACGGTTGGAGCGAGGGCCAGATCGGCCTTTCGCTGGGGATTTTCGGTATTGGCGGAGCCGTCGTCATGGGCTTCGTTCTGCCGCGCATCCTTCCCGTCCTTGGCGAATGGAGGACCGGTGCCGTCGGCCTCATCTTCACGGCGGTCGGGCTGTTCGGCTATGCCGTCGCCTGGCAGGGCTGGATGGTCTATACGGTCATCCTGCTGACGTGCCTCGAAGCGCTGGCCGATGCGCCGCTTCGCAGCGTTGCCGCGGCAAAGGTTCCGCCCTCGGCGCAGGGCGAACTGCAGGGCGCGCTCTCCAGTCTTTCGAGCCTTACGACGATCATCGGCCCGATCATCTTCACGCAGATCTTCAGCCATTTCGCCGGACCATCGGCCTCCGTTGCCTTTGCCGGAGCCCCTTATGCGCTGGCGGCATGCTTCGTCGTGCTGGCACTGCTCGTCTATATCTTGAGGGTGCGGCCGTCCCCGGAAGGGTCGGCCAAGGTCGCACCACAGCCGGGGTAGAGCGGGAGACGTCCGGCGGCAAAAAATCCATCAAGTTTTGTGATGTTTCGATGAAAAAATAAGCATGTGCGTGTTTGCGGCTGGCTCTTGCCCGGCTGTTGATCTATTTCGTGTGGTCTCCGTCTTGCGGCCCATTCCGGCTGCGACGCAGTCAAGGCTCAGCTTTCCATGTTGATTTCGACCCATAGCGATACGGGCGTTCGCACCGACAATTCCTGGTCCGCGCATTATCGCGCGAGCATCGTGCTGGGCGTTCCCTTCGTCGGCGCGCAGCTTGCGCAGTTTGCCATCCATGCGGCGGACGTGCTGATGGTTGGCCGGCTCGGGACGACGGAACTGGCCGCCATGGTGCTGGCCGCGCAGATGTTCTTCACCGTGTTCATCTTCGGGTCCGGTTTTGCCAATGCCGTGGTGCCAATCGTCGCGCAGGCGGAGGGTCGTGGCGATCGGGTCGCGGTTCGCCGCGCCGTGCGCATGGGCATGTGGGCCGTGCTGGCTTACGGCGCCTTGACGGCGCCGCTGCTCTGGCATGCCGAATCGATCCTCCTGTTGATGCGTCAGCAGCCCGAAGTCGCGGCGCTCGCCGGCAGCTATCTGAAAGTCGCGCTCTGGGGCATGTTTCCGGCCCTGCTGTTCATGGTCCTGCGCGGCTTTTTGAGCTCGCTCGAACGCGCCGGCATCATCCTCTACGTGACCATTGTCGTGCTGCTCGCCAATGCCGGTCTCTGCTACATCTTCATCTATGGCCATTTCGGCGCTCCGGCGCTCGGTATTGTCGGTGCCGGGATTTCCGCGCTGATCGTCAACATGCTGAGCTTTATCCTGCTCTATGCCTATATCCAGTTCCAGCCGGAAACCCGGTCCTATGAGATCTTCGTTCGTTTCTGGCGGTCTGACTGGCCGGTGCTGTGGGACGTTTTCAAGCTTGGCCTGCCGATCGCCGTCACGATCCTTGCCGAAGTCAGCCTGTTTACGGTGGCCTCGCTTCTGATGGGCATGATCGGTACCGTCGAGCTGGCGGCCCACGGCATCGCGCTTCAGTTCGCCTCGATCGCCTTCATGGTTCCGCTTGGCCTCGCGCAGGTGGCGACGGTGCGCATCGGTTTTGCGCACGGGCGTCGTGATGCGGAGGGCATCAAGCGGGCAGCGATCGCCGTTCTCGTCATCGGTTGTGGCTTTGCTCTGATCGGTAGCGCAGTCTTCGCGCTTTTTTCGCATGAGCTTGCCGCCATGTATCTTGATACGAGCCGGCCGGATGCGGCGCAGGTGCTTGCCTATGCCGGCCCGCTGATCGTCATTGCCGGCGCGTTCCAACTGGTCGATGGTGTCCAGGCGCTGGCGGCCGGCATGCTGCGCGGATTGAAGGATACGACGGTGCCGATGATCCTGGCGCTCGTCTCCTATTGGGCCATCGGCTTCGTTGCAGCCTATCTGCTGGCATTCCATGCGGGGTTCGGCGGCGTCGGCGTCTGGTACGGATTTGTTCTGGGGCTTGCCGCTGCGAGCATTTCACTCACCTGGCGATTTTTTCGTTTCCTGTCGGCAGAACGCAAACTCTTGGCACTGCCCGCTTGATCAGAATGGCCTGATCAGGATTGCAGCACGCCGTTGAGGAACTGCATCAGGAGCGGACGGTCGAAATATCCCTTCCGTTCCAGCATCCAGGTGGATGCTTCCTGCGCGGACCAGGCTCTCTTATAGGCGCGCACCGACGTGATGGCATCATAGACGTCGCAGATGGCGGCAATCCGCGCATACTGGCTTATCGCGTCGCCCGTCAGGCCGTGCGGATAACCTTTGCCATCGATGCGTTCATGGTGATGCAGGCAGACATCCAGCACGATTTCCGGCATGTCGGCCTGGCGCGACAGCATGCCGTGGCCGTGCATCGGATGTTGGCGGATGACGTGCATCTCGTCGTCGGTCAGCGTGGTTTCCTTTTGGAGGACATCGCTTGGAACGGCCAGTTTGCCGATGTCGTGCAGAAGCCCGGCCATGCCAAGCGCCCGGACCGTTTCCTCGTCCTGCTTCAGATAGCGGCCGAAGCGGATCATCAGGGCCGATACGGCGATGCAGTGCAGAAAAGTCGTCTCGTCCTTGGATTTCAGGCGCGTCATGCTCAGCAGAAGATCGCCATTGCGGTGTGCCGTCCCTGCGATCTGCGTGATGATCGGAGCGACAGCGGCGACCGTCACGTCGGAACCGTCGCGGGCAGCGTCGAAAACGCCCTTGAGCAGCACTGTCGTTTCGCTGAGCATCGTCACGACAGCGGCTTTTTTCTTCGCCAGGCTTGCAGGTGCCGGTGGACGGATGGATCTTGTCGATGGAGGAAAGGACGGCGAGGCGTCTAGACCCTTCGCGGTGTTGATGAAAATCCCGCTGACATTGCTGCGTTTCAGTGTGTGGGCATCCGTCTCGCTTTCGAGCAGGAAACGGCGCCCGGCAAGCGGCGTGTTCAACCAAGCCCCCTCGAGGGATTCGATGAACATTCCCACACGAAGCTGGCTGACCTCAATACGCTTGAGCATGATTTCCGCCGTCGATCGGATTCAGATACGGATGCGATGCACCCTCCGAAGGTCACCGCCCTTATATTCGTACTTTGAAAGACTTAACAAATCCCGCAAAATGCACCCTTAGAGATAGGGTGTCGTGCAACTCAGGTTGCAATGAAACCGAAAGCCCCTTCGCGTGGCGAAAGGGCCTTTGGGTCGTGATATGGGGGCGTGATATGGGGATCGCAGCCTTATCCGCGTTCTGCCAGCGCAGTCTCGCCCTTTTTCTCACGTACAAGATTGATGAAGCGTCGGAAGAGGTAGTGGCTGTCCTGCGGGCCGGGGGACGCTTCCGGATGATGCTGCACGGAAAACACCGGCTTGCCGGTCAGGCGCAGGCCGCAATTGGTGCCGTCGAACAGCGAGACATGGGTTTCCTCGACGCCTTCTGGAAGCGACTTGGCGTCGACGGCAAAGCCGTGGTTCATCGAGACGATCTCGACCTTGCCGGTGGTGTGATCCTTGACCGGATGATTGGCGCCATGGTGGCCCTGGTGCATCTTTTCGGTCTTGGCGCCGAGTGCCAGGCCGAGCATCTGGTGGCCGAGGCAGATGCCGAACATCGGTATGTCTGTCTTGATCAGGTCCTGGATGACCGGCACCGCATATTCGCCGGTCGCCGCGGGATCGCCCGGGCCATTCGACAGGAAGATGCCATCCGGCTTCTGGGCCAGCACTTCTTCAGCGGTAGTCGAGGCCGGCATCACGGTAACCTTGCAGCCCAGACCGGTGAAAAGCCGCAGGATATTGCGCTTGACGCCGTAATCGAGCGCCACGACATGATGCGTCGTATCGGCTTCCGCCAGTTCGTCATAGCCTTCGTTCCAGACCCAGGGTTTTTCGCTCCAGCGCGATGACTGGCCGGAGGAGGCGACCTTGGCCAGATCGAGACCTTCCAGCCCGCTCCAGGCCTTGGCTTCCGCTTTCAGCACATCCACGTCGAAGACGCCGTTCGGATCATGGGCGATGACGGCGTTCGGAGCGCCATTTTCGCGGATCCAGGCTGTCAGGGCGCGGGTATCGATGCCGCACATGCCGATGATTCCGCGCGCCTTGAGCCAGTCGTCGAGGTGTTTTGCGGCGCGGTAGCTCGAGGGATCGGTGATCTCCGCCTTGAAGATGACGCCGACCGCGCCGTGGCGGGCCGCCGGTGTCAGGTCTTCGATGTCCTCGTCATTGGCGCCGATATTGCCGATATGCGGGAAGGTGAAGGTGACGATCTGCCCGAGATAGGAGGGGTCCGTCAGAATTTCCTGATAGCCGGTCAGCGCGGTGTTGAAGCAGACCTCGGCCTGAACCTTGCCGGTTGCGCCGATACCCTTGCCTGATATCACCGTGCCGTCGGCCAGAACGAGCAGTGCGGTTGGTTTCTCTGTGGTCCAGGGGCGTGTCGCAGTCATTGTCTTCATCCCGTTCAGGCGGCGCGAACCGGACGTTCAGACGAACGCCGGGCGACCGATGTGGTTCGCAGGCGGATGAACGCGGGCGGTGGGCGCGCGCCATCAAGGCCTGGTCACGATGTTTGTGCAGGTGACGGTCAATAGCTTCCATGTCGGCCAAGGTCAACGTTGAAGACGGACCGATCCGGCTTTTCCCTTGGCTTTTCGCGGGAATTGGCGCAATTCGTTTGCTCCCGATCGGCCGGCTGGTTTATGCAGCGGCAGCAACAGGAGTAAGGACAATGATGCGCGATCAACTCGCTGCCGCCCTCAAGGATGCGATGAAATCGAAGGACGCGCCGCGTCTTTCGGCCGTCCGTCTGATTCAGTCCGAGATAAAGACGCGCGATATTGCCAATCGCGGCACAGGCAAGGGCGATGCCAGCGACGACGAGATTTTGCAGATCCTGGCGAAAATGGTCAAGCAGCGCGAGGAATCGGCAAAGATCTACGAGGACAATGCCCGCCCGGAACTTGCCGCCAAGGAGCGCGCCGAGATCGTCGTCATCAAGGACTTTATGCCCAAGCAACTGGGCGAGGCGGAGGTCCGGGCGAACATTGCCGAGGCGATAGCTGAGGTCGGCGCAACCGGCCCGAAGGACATGGGCAAGGTCATGGCGGTGCTGAAGGAGCGCTATGCCGGGCAGATGGATTTCGCCAAGGCTTCTTCTATGCTGAAAGAGTTGCTCGCGGCCGCATGACCGTTTCGGCGGCGGTTATCGCCCGCGCGAACGCTTGGTCGATGATTGAGAATTTTTCGGCCTGATAGGACCAGTATTCCCGAATGAAGCCCTGTGAGAGCCAGAGATGGTTCTTGCCGGCGCGTTGCTCGATGCCGAGGCTGCCCATGCTGGATGCCTTGTTCATCAGGCGTTTCAGGTGGGTTTTCGAGATCATGTACCGCTCACAGACATCACTGGAAGAGATCGACCCGATATCGATCCGCGCCTCGGACGGGTCGAAATCGGCACTGCGCGAAATGAAGTAGTCCATCACCACCCCGCCGGAGTTGGCCCAGGTGAAGAGATTGAAGGTTTCGCCGGGATTGCGCACCGCATGGTTCTGCAGGAGGCCTTCGGCGATCCGCGGCTGAACCCGCGCAAACAGGGGATCGCCATAGGGCAGCCGGCCGGCACGGTTGCCGCCGTCCAGTCCGTCCAGGATTACCAGATGCGCGTTCAGCCATTTCCACACAGCCTGACAGGCGGTTTCCGTCGGCTCCAGCGGACGCATGCGCCGGTCCGGCGGATTGTCGCTGTAGCGCACGAACCGGTAGGCCAGCATTTCCTGGACGAAGGAAGCGGCCGTGTTGCGGCTGGCAATGCCGTGCGCAACGGCCTGGGCGACGAAACGACCCGCATAGAGCCCTGATGAAGGATCGGCGGGGTCGCGGTAGTAATGAAGCGCGAACCCGGCCTGGGCCATAAGCCAACGCTGCTGCGACGCGAAGATCGATGCCTGCCGCGGATTTTCACTGAACATCGCCGTCATCTCCCGGGCGCAGAGGCGCATCGCGGAAAAGAAATCCGGACTGGAAGCGAGGTCTTTTGCGGCAAATGTCATTCGGGCGATTCCCGGCCAAGGACTGGCGCAAGTTGTCGCCAAAATGACGGGGGAATGTCAAATTTTTCCTGCGATGATTTTGGCTTGTGAAATGATTTCGGTGCGCATTGAAGCCTGTGAATTGCGGGCATCATCGTTCCGCTTGCTGGCGCTCCCCTTCATTGCCATCTATAGCAGGGGCCAACCCCAGAGGATCGAATGCGCTTTTCACCGACCTTTCTTGACGAGATCCGCGATCGCGTTCCGATTTCGGACGTGATTGGCAAGCGCGTCTCGTGGGACCGGAAAAAGACCAATGCCTCCAAGGGCGACTACTGGGCCTGCTGCCCCTTTCACGGCGAAAAATCGCCCAGCTTTCATTGCGAGGATCGCAAGGGCCGGTATCATTGTTTCGGCTGCGGTGTGTCGGGTGACCATTTCCGTTTCCTGATCGAACTCGACGGCATGAATTTTCCCGAAGCCGTGCAGCAGATTGCCGATCTTGCCGGCGTGGCCATGCCGCAGCCGGATCCTGAAGCCGAAAAGCGCGACAAGGAGCGCACCAGCCTGCAGGATGTCATGGAAATGGCAACGCAGTTCTTCCAGGATCAATTGCAAACGGCGAACGGCGCCAAGGCGCGCGCCTATCTGCGCGACCGCGGCCTGACCGGGCGCACGATCGAGACCTTTCGTCTCGGTTATGCGCCGGAGAGCCGGAACGCCCTAAAGGAACATCTGGCCGGCAAGGGCATCCAGAAGGACCAGATCGAGGCCTGCGGGCTTGTCGTTCACGGGCCGGACATCCCGGTCTCCTACGACCGTTTCCGCGACCGCATCATGTTTCCGATCCTGTCTTCGCGCGAAAAGGTCATCGCTTTCGGTGGCCGGGCCATGTCTGCGGATGCACCGGCCAAGTATCTCAATTCCAACGAGACCGAGCTCTTCCACAAGGGTAACGTGCTCTATAATTTTGCGCGCGCGCGCAGGGCAATGGGTGGCGCTGACGGCGCGGGCACTATTATCGCCGTCGAAGGCTATATGGACGTGATTGCGCTGCATCAGGCCGGCATCGAAAATGCCGTGGCGCCGCTTGGTACGGCGCTAACCGAAAACCAGCTGGCGCTGCTCTGGAAACTGACCTCGCAGCCGGTGCTCTGCTTTGACGGCGACGGGGCGGGCATCCGCGCCGCCAATCGCGCGGTCGATCTTGCCCTGCCGCACCTGAAGCCGGGTTTTTCCGTGCGCTTTGCCATGCTGCCGGATGGCAAGGACCCGGATGATCTGGTGAAACACGAGGGCCGTGCGCCCTTCGACAAGGTGTTGGCCAATGCCCGCTCCCTGTCTGAAATGCTCTGGACCCGGGAGGTGCAGGGTGGCGGCTTCGATACGCCGGAAAAACGCGCCGAACTCGAAGCCCGGCTGAAGCAGATCACCGCTGTGATCGCCGACGAAAATGTGCGGCGTCACTACGGGCAGGACGTTCGCGATCGGCTGAATGCCTTTTTTCAAGGGCCATCGCGCCAGCAATCCGGTCCGCGCGGCAGTTTCGAGCGCAGTCCGCGCCAGAACGCGGGACGAAGCGGCCCGGCGGGCAGGGGCGGACAACCGGCACAACGCGCCGGAACCGGCGCGATCTCGGACCGTCTCGCGCGCTCGTCCATGGTCAGCGGCAACCAGGCGCTGCCGCCGCTGCGCGAAAGCGTTCTGGCCCTGACCATCGTCAACCATCCGCAACTTCTGTTCGAGGAGTATGACGAGGTTTCGGCGATCGACTACGAAAACCGCGACATGCAGAAGTTCTGGTCCGCGGTGCTCAATGCGGCTTCAGCCGTCGGCCCACGCCTGACCCGCGAGGCGCTGATCGAGATGCTGGAGGCGGAAGGATTTGCAACCCTGCTGAAAGGGCTGGACCAGCAGATCCGTTTTGCCCGGCTCTGGACCGCAACGGCTGCCGCGGCGCCCGAAGATGCGCTCGAAGGCTATCGCCAGGCGATGTCGCTGCACAAGCGCACCAAGGCCCTGCTCTGGCAAAGGCGCGAGCTTGAGAACGAACTGGCCTATGCGACCGAGGAAGGCGACGGCGAAACCGTGTCACAGGTCCTGCGCAGTCTCCAGGAGGTTCAGCTCGAAGTCGTGCGCATGGAAAACCAGGAGGCCATCATCGATGGTTTCGGCGTGCTGTCCGGCCGGATCAAGGGGCCGGCGGGCAAGTAGACCGCTGCGACGATTATTCTCCAATCTCGCCGGGTTTTCGCAAAATTTCATCGCATCTGTCATTGTTTTTCGCGGAACCATTAAAGAATCCGGTCGTTAACGGGGTGTCGAACACGTGGGGTACTCCCACACACCATCGCCATCATCTGGATTAACGAGGAGAAAAATCATGAAGAAGGCCCTTACTTTTGCTCTTGCCGCGGCCCTGTCGGCAACGTCTCTCGGCGGCTTTGCCTTTGCGCAGACCACCAGTTCCACGACCCCGATGGCGGCAACGACGCCGATGACGGACGACATGGTCACTGTCGTGGTCATTACCGACCAGACCCCGGATGAAACCGAAACGCAGCAGATTCCGGAAATGTACAAGAATGCAACGCCGGAAACCATGACAAGCGCCCAGGCCGAAATCCAGGCAGACCCGGCCCTGATGGACATTCTCGTGAAGAAGAATGTCCAGCTTGAAAACGTCGTCGGCGTGCAGACAGCCGCGAGCGGCGGGAAGATCGTCTACGTCAAGTAGTTGCCGATCAGGCTTCATATTACAGAGGGGCTCCGGTTAGACCGGGGTCCCTTTTCGTTTTCGGAGGACGGAGGCCATATTGCAATCCTATGCCGCCGCCGTTCTGTCCATTATCCGATCAAGAGTGGATGCCATGACGAGTGGCAACTTTTCATGGGCGGCGCACAAGATCGTGTGCCGCAGGGCGTTTATGCACAGGCCTGCGAATGCCGCATCGCACTGAAATGTGGAATCGTGCCATAGTCCGGGACTGCACGAGAAAGAATTCATGTCCCAGCCCAGCCACCCCCTGACACGCCCTATGACACGCCCCCGATGACAAGCCCGATGCCCAATTCGACCGATCCGCTTTTCGAGCATTCGACCGCCACCGGAAATCCGCTGGATATCCTGAAAACCATCTACGGTTTTCCAGCGTTTCGCGGCAAGCAGCAGGCGGTCGTCGATCATGTTGTTTCCGGCGGCGATGCCGTGGTGCTGTTTCCGACCGGTGCCGGCAAGTCGCTGTGTTTCCAGATTCCGGCGCTCTGCCGCCAAGGTGTCGGCATCGTCGTCTCGCCGCTGATCGCCCTGATGCGCGATCAGGTCGAGGCGCTGAAGCAGCTTGGCGTCAGGGCGGCGGCGCTGAATTCGTCGCAGACGCGGGATGAGGCGAACGCCGTCCGCAGGGCGCTTTCCGCCGGTGAGCTCGATCTGCTCTACGTGACGCCCGAGCGTATCCTGACGCCGGGCTTTCACGACATGCTGGGCGGCTCGAAAATCGCCCTGTTTGCGATCGACGAAGCGCATTGCGTCTCCCAGTGGGGCCATGATTTCCGCCCGGAATATCGCGAACTTGGACAGTTGGGTGAGCGCTATCCGGGCGTACCGCGCATCGCGCTGACGGCGACGGCTGATCCGCATACGCGCGAGGACATTATCGACCGGCTCGGCCTGCGCGGCGGTGAAGTCTTTACCACCAGTTTCGACAGGCCCAACATCGCCTATGAAATTGTCGAGCGCGATCAGCCGCGCCAGCAGTTGTTGCGTTTTCTCAACCGCCATAAAGGGTCGAGCGGCATCGTCTATTGCCTGTCGCGCGCCAAGGTCGAGGATACGTCGCAATGGTTGGAAACGCAGGGTATCCGGTCGCGGCCGTATCATGCCGGCATGGACCGGGCCCTGCGCGATGCCAATCAGGATGCGTTCCTGAAGGAAGAGGATCTTTGCCTGGTGGCAACCGTCGCCTTCGGCATGGGCATCGACAAGCCGAACGTGCGCTACGTCGCGCATCTCGATCTGCCGGGCTCGGTCGAGGCCTATTATCAGGAAACCGGTCGTGCCGGACGTGACGGCCTGCCGTCGGAAGTCTGGATGGCCTATGGCATGGCCGATGTCATCCAGCGATCGCGCATGATCGACGAGGGGCAGGCCTCCGACGAGATCAAGCGGGTCGAGCGGTCGAAACTGAATGCGCTGCTCGCCATCTGCGAAACCGCTGGCTGCCGGCGGCAGGCAATTCTCAAGCATTTCGGCGAGGCCCATGGTGGCCAGTGCGGCAATTGCGATACCTGCAACACACCGGTCGAGACCTGGGATGGCACGGAGGCCGCGATCAAGGCGCTGGCCGCCGTCTACCGCACCGGCGAGCGCTTCGGTACCGGCCATGTGGTTGACGTGCTGATGGGCGTCGAGAACGAAAAGACGCAGCGCTTCGGCCATGTCGATATGCCGGTCTTCGGCGTCGGCAAGGATGTTCCGGCAAAAACCTGGCAGTCCGTTTTCCGGCAGTTGCTTGCGTCGGGTCTCGTCCATGTCGACCAGACCGCCTTTGGCGCGCTGAAGCTGACGGAGGATGCCAGTGCGGTGTTCAAGCGCCAGCGGCAGATCCTGTTTCGCAAGGATCGTCCAACGACGGGCAAGAGCAAGGCTGCGAGAGGCGCGCCCTCCAGCGCGAAATCCAGCCTCTCGGAGCGCGACGGCGAACTGTTCGAAGCCCTGCGCAACGCCCGCATGACGATCGCCAAGGGGCTTTCCGTGCCGCCCTATGTCGTCTTTCCGGATACGACGCTGATTGCTTTCGCGACCGAGCGCCCGACGAGCCGCACCGACCTTCTCGGCATTTCCGGCGTCGGCCAGTCGAAGCTCGAGAAATATGGCGATGTGTTCCTGGCGGTGATCCGCCAGCACGTCTAGGAAAACAATAGGGGAGGAAGACAATGACCAGCCTGAACCTGCCACTCGAAGGCGCCTGCCGCTGCGGCAATGTCCGCCTGAAGATCAGCGCGCCGCCGCTGGTGACCATGGCCTGCCATTGCACCGGCTGCCAGCGCATGTCGGGTAGCGCCTATTCTCTGAGTGCGGCGATCCCCAGCGAAGGTTTCGAGGTCATTACCGGAACACCTGTTCTCTCAGGCAAGAGCCCGGATGCCGGGCATCATTTCTGCCCGGACTGCATGACCTGGATGTTCACCCGGCCGCAGGGCATGGATTTCTTTGTCAATGTCCGCCCGACCATGCTTGACGATACGAGCTGGTATAGCCCGTTCATCGAAATCTACACCTCCGAAAAGCTGGTCTTTGCGCAGACGGGCGCCGAACACAGCTATCCCCAGTTTCCGCCGATGGAGGATTTCGAGGGCCTGATTGCGGGCTATGCGGCGCGCTGAATCGTCGTCTGCGCCTGTCTTGCCGCGCCCTACATCCTGACCGTCATGCCGCCATCCACCGTCAGCACGTGGCCGTTGACGAAGGAGGACGCGTCGCTGGCCAGAAACAGCGCCGCGCCGGCGATTTCGTCTGGTCTTCCCCAGCGTTGGACCGGAATGCGCTGGCGCACGAAGGGCATGAGGTCTTCGTCGGCGGCCATCGCCGCATTGGTTTCGGTGGCGAACCAGCCGGGAGCGATGGCGTTGCTGGTGATGCCGAAGGGGCCGAACTCCACCGCCATCGCGCGCATCAGGCCGGTCAGACCCTGTTTGGCGACGGGATAGACACCGTCTCCCGGCATGGCCACCTGGCCGTTGATCGAAGTCACGGAGATCAGCCGTCCATGGCCGCCGCGCTTCATCATTGCGGCCGCATCGCGCGACAAAGTCACGGCGGCAACAAGATCGGTCTGGATGAGGTCGAGGATCGCGTCATCGTCGAATTCGGCCAGTGGTCGCCGGTCGCGGGCGCCGACATTGTTGACGAGGATGTCGAGCCGTCCGTGTTTTCTGTCGATTTCGGCAAGTGCGGTGCGCTGTGTGTCGCGGTCGGCAACATCGAAAGCTATGGCCTCGGCGCTGCCGCCCTCTGCCGCTATTCTGGCCACGGCGTCATCGAGCAGGGCTTGGGTACGCCCGGTGATCACGACGTGCGCGCCGGCTTCAGTCAGTGCCCGGGTGATCTCCCACCCCAGCCCGCGCCCGCCGCCGGTGACCAGCGCCACCCGGCCGTTCAGCGAGAATCTGTCTGATATGCTCATGGCTGCCTCATCGCATGGAAAACGACATCCATGGACACCAAAATAGTTGACTAAGTCAATTAATTTCCTTGGCTTGAAGAAAATTTTCAACCGAGGTTTTGCGGCCCGTTCGTTCTGTCGCGTTCGCGTCGCGCTTCGGCGCTGTCTCCTGCTTCCTTCGATGACGGAATATGGTAGGTCTCCATGGAACCCGATATTAGCCTGGAAAGCAGCCTTCATGACGACAGCCTTCATCAAACATCTGTCTTCCGAACTCGAAGGCCTGAAGGTCGCCGGCCTTTACAAGACGGAGCGTGTGATCACCTCCAAGCAGTCCGGCACGATCGATGTTGCCTCCGGCGCACGCGTCCTGAATTTCTGTGCCAACAACTATCTCGGCCTTGCCGACAATGCCGAACTGACGGAAGCCGGCAAAAAGGCGCTGGAGCGTTATGGCTACGGCATGGCCTCGGTGCGTTTCATCTGCGGCACGCAGGAGGAGCACAAGCAACTCGAAGCGCGCATCTCGTCCTTCCTCGGGCTGGAAGACACGATCCTCTATTCCTCCTGTTTCGATGCCAATGGCGGGTTGTTCGAGACGCTTTTGAATGAAGAAGATGCGATCATTTCGGACGCGCTGAACCACGCCTCGATCATTGATGGCGTGCGTCTCTCGAAAGCGAAACGCTTCCGCTATGCCAACAACGACATGGCAGCGCTCGAAGAGGAGTTGAAGAAGGCGGAGGGCTCGCGCTTCAAGCTGATCGCCACCGACGGTGTCTTCTCGATGGACGGCATCATCGCCAATCTGCAAGGGGTCTGCGATCTCGCGGAAAAATACGGCGCCATGGTCATGGTCGACGACAGTCATGCCGTCGGTTTCGTCGGTAAAAACGGCCGCGGCTCCGCCGAATATTGCGGTGTCGAGGGCAGGGTGGATATCATCACCGGCACGCTCGGCAAGGCGCTGGGCGGCGCGTCGGGCGGCTACACCTCGGGCAGGGCGGAAGTGATCGACTGGCTGCGCCAGCGCTCGCGCCCCTATCTATTTTCCAACACGCTGGCTCCAGTCATAGCGGCGGCGTCGCTGAAGGTGTTTGACCTGATCGAGAACGGCGACGCGCTGCGCGAGAAGCTCGCCGCCAACGCGACGCTGTTTCGCACCAAAATGACCCGGCTCGGCTTCAAACTGGCCGGCGAGGGGCACCCGATCATCCCGGTCATGCTCGGCGAGGCGACGCTGGCGCAGGAGATGGCGGCCCGCATGCTGGAAAAAGGCGTCTACGTCGTCGGCTTTGCCTTCCCGGTCGTCCCCAAGGGCCAGGCCCGCATCCGCACCCAGATGTCGGCTTCGCATTCGACGACAGATGTCGAGCGCGCGATTGCTGTGTTTGAAGAGGTTGGGCGGGAGTTGGGTGTGATTTGAGGGGCAAAGGCCCCCCCACCAAGCACGTCCAGCAATCGGCTTTGCCGCTCGCGGACTTGCTATCCTCTCCCGCAAGGGGAGAGGTAGGTGCCCCGATTGCCGATCCTGTTTTGAGGTTGCAAGGCGGTGCGGCAGGTTTACCTCTCCCCTTGTGGGAGAGGATACGAAGGCCGCGAGAGGCGGAGCCGATCGCTTGGCCGAAGTTGGTGAGGGGGCTCGCTCCGCAGAACCCATGAGGATATAAAGTATGACCAACATGATGCGCGCCCTCGTCAAATCCAGGCCCGAGATCGGCCTCTGGATGGAACATGTTCCGGTGCCGGAGCCCGGCCCAAGCGATGTCCTCATCCGGGTGAAGAAATCCGCCATCTGCGGCACCGACGTGCATATCTGGAACTGGGACAGTTGGGCGCAGAAGACCATTCCGGTGCCGATGGTCGTTGGTCACGAGTTCTGCGGCGAGATTGCGCAGATCGGCTCGGCCGTCACCAAATACCATGTCGGCGACCGGGTGTCGGGCGAGGGCCATATCGTCTGCGGCAAGTGCCGCAACTGCCGGGCGGGGCGCGGCCATCTCTGCCGCAACACGCTCGGTGTCGGCGTCAACCGGCCGGGCTCTTTCGGCGAGTTCGTCTGCATTCCGGAAGCCAATGTCGTGCCGATCCCCGATGATGTGCCCGACGAGATCGCCGCGATCTTCGATCCGTTCGGCAATGCCGTGCACACCGCTTTGTCCTTCGATCTGGTCGGCGAGGACGTGCTGGTCACCGGTGCCGGGCCGATCGGCATCATGGGGGCGATGGTTGCCAAGCGTTCCGGCGCCCGCAAGGTGGTGATCACCGACATCAATCCGGTCCGGCTGGATCTGGCGAAAAAGGTCGGCATCGACCATGTCGTCGATGCGTCGAAAAACGATCTGAAAGAGGTAATGCGGGCGATCGGCATGACCGAAGGATTTGATGTCGGGCTCGAAATGTCCGGCGCGCCGCCGGCCTTCCGTTCGATGATCGATACCATGAACAATGGCGGCAAGATCGCTATTCTCGGGATTGCGCCCGAAGGCTTCGGCATCGACTGGAACAAGGTCATCTTCAAGATGCTGACGCTCAAGGGCATCTATGGCCGCGAGATGTTCGAGACCTGGTACAAGATGATCGCCTTCGTCCAGGGCGGGCTCGATCTTTCGCAGGTCATCACCCACCGCATCGGCATCGGAGAGTTCCGCGACGGTTTCGAAGCCATGCGGTCCGGCAATTCCGGCAAGGTGGTGATGGACTGGTAGGGCAGGCCGCATCGGACTGGCATCGCGACGACGCTCGCATCAGGCATCAGTCCTTCTTTTCCGGTCCAGTCTGCGACCCCCCATTTGCTGGAAAGTTGATTCAAAACCGTGTGTTGCTCTTGTCTTTCGCCCGCTCGTTCCTACATCTCAGCAACACTGGGTTTGGCGATAAAACGGCCGGCCCGGTGTTTTTTGCCGATTTGAACGGTTTTTTCGCGGAAATGCTTGACGTGATCGAAAATTGTGGGAATCACCATTTCCAGATACAGAAGATGAAATGGGTACGGCGGATACGACCATCATTGCTATGATGTCTGAGGGGCGCTGCTGTCGCAGTTGGCCTGTGGCCAGGACCGGTATCTTGGTTAATCAGGAATTAAAGTTCATCCCGTTACGTCAGGGGTAATGATTCGCGGCAGGCGTGTTTGACATGCCTGAGCCCTTGAGAAGGGTTTGCACCGCTCATACGTTTATGCTGTCCAAGGAAAGCGACGATACATGGCAACCAAAGTCAAAGAGAACGAAGAAGCAGAAGCTGAACGCGAAGGTGCTCCGGATGGCCCGCTTCTCGATCTCTCGGATGACGCGGTCAAGAAAATGATCAAGGCCGCGAAGAAGCGCGGCTATGTCACCATGGACGAACTGAATGAAGTCCTGCCGTCCGATCAGGTCGATCCTGACCGGATCGAGGACATCATGGCCATGCTCAGCGAAATGGGCATCAATGTTGTCGAGGACGAAGAGGCCGACGAGGGCCCGGCCGCGTCCGAGGAAGAGGACAACGATGCCGACGGCGAGAGCGAGGGCGGCGAACTCGCGCCTTCCAGCGGCACGGCGCTGGCCACTGCCAAGAAGAAAGAACCGACCGACCGCACCGACGATCCGGTGCGCATGTACCTGCGTGAAATGGGCTCCGTCGAGCTCTTGTCGCGCGAGGGCGAGATCGCCATTGCCAAGCGCATCGAGGCCGGCCGCGAAACGATGATCGCGGGTCTCTGCGAAAGCCCGCTGACCTTCCAGGCCATCATCATCTGGCGTGACGAACTCAACGAAGGCAACACGCTTTTGCGCGAGATCATCGATCTCGAAACCACCTATTCCGGTCCGGAAGCCAAGGCTGCCCCGCAGTTCCAGAGCCCTGAAAAGATCGAGGCCGATCGCAAGGCGGCCGAAGAAAAGGAAAAGAACCGCAAGCCGCGCGCCGCCAATGACGACGACGTCACCAATGTCGGCGGCGAAGGCCTGCCGTCCGAGGAAGAGGAGGAGGACGACGACGAATCGAACCTCTCGCTCGCCGCGATGGAAGCGGAACTGCGTCCGCAGGTCATGGAAACGCTCGACACCATTGCCGAGACCTACAAGAAACTGCGCAAGCTGCAGGACCAGCAGGTGGAAGCCCGCCTTCAGGCGACCGGCACCCTGTCGCCCGCCCAGGAGCGCCGCTACAAGGAGCTGAAGGACGAGCTGATCACGGCTGTGAAGTCGCTGTCGCTCAACCAGAACCGCGTCGACAGCCTTGTCGAGCAGCTTTACGACATCAACAAGCGTCTCGTGCAGAACGAAGGCCGCCTGCTGCGTCTTGCCGAATCCTACGGCGTCAAGCGTGATTCGTTCCTCGAGCAGTATTCCGGTGCCGAACTCGACCCGAACTGGATGAAGTCGATCAGCAATCTGTCGGCTCGCGGCTGGAAGGAATTCGCCCGCAGCGAAAACACGATGATCCGCGACATCCGCGCCGAGATCCAGAACCTTGCGACCGAAACCGGTATCTCGATTTCCGAGTTCCGCCGCATCGTGCATATGGTCCAGAAGGGCGAGCGCGAAGCCCGCATCGCCAAGAAGGAAATGGTCGAGGCCAATCTGCGCCTCGTCATCTCGATCGCCAAGAAATACACCAATCGCGGCCTGCAGTTCCTCGACCTCATCCAGGAAGGCAATATCGGCCTGATGAAGGCAGTCGACAAGTTTGAATACCGTCGTGGTTACAAGTTCTCGACCTATGCGACCTGGTGGATCCGCCAGGCGATCACCCGCTCGATCGCTGACCAGGCCCGTACGATCCGCATTCCGGTGCACATGATCGAGACGATCAACAAGATCGTCCGCACATCGCGCCAGATGCTGCATGAAATCGGCCGCGAGCCGACGCCCGAAGAACTGGCCGAAAAGCTCGCCATGCCGCTGGAAAAGGTCCGCAAGGTCCTGAAGATCGCCAAGGAGCCAATCTCGCTCGAAACCCCCGTGGGCGACGAGGAGGACAGCCACCTCGGCGATTTCATCGAGGACAAGAATGCGCTTCTGCCGATCGACGCCGCCATCCAAGCGAACCTGCGCGAAACCACGACCCGCGTTCTCGCCTCGCTGACGCCACGCGAAGAGCGTGTCCTGCGCATGCGCTTCGGCATCGGCATGAACACCGACCACACGCTGGAAGAAGTCGGCCAGCAGTTCTCGGTCACCCGCGAACGCATCCGCCAGATCGAAGCCAAGGCGCTGCGCAAGCTGAAGCATCCGAGCCGGAGCCGTAAGCTGCGGTCTTTCCTCGACAGCTGATCGAACTATGATCATTGCAAGAACGCCGGGCTCGATGCCCGGCGTTCTTGCTTTTGCCCCTTTATCCCGCTCATCTTGCGCTGTTCACCTCGCCAGAGAATGTCTTATGAAGCTCCAGCTTTTTCGCAACGCCACCCTGAAACTCGATTATGCCGGTCATACGGTGCTGATCGATCCCTATTTTGCGCCGAAGCATTCTCTGCCGTCCTTTACCGGCCGCTCGCCTAATCCGATGGTCGATCTTCCGGTGTCGATCGAGGATATCCTTGATGGCGTGGAGCTGGTGATCGTCTCGCATCTTCACGACGATCATTTCGACGAGGTCGCAAAGGAGCGCCTGCCGAAAGATGTGCCCGTTATTTGCCAACCGGGCGACGAGCATGAAATCCGCATGGCCGGCTTCATCGATGTCACGCCGCTCGCTGGACATGCGCTCTGGAAGGGGCTTACGCTGGCGCGGCGCGAGGGCAGCCATGGCCTCGGACCGGTTGTCGAGCTCATGGGCTCCGTCATGGGTTTCTCCCTGGAAGGAGAGGGCGAGCCGAATGTCTATTGGGCTGGTGATACCGTGCTTTATCCGCCAGTTGAAAAGGCCATTCGCGATACGCAACCGGATGTGATCGTCACCCATTCCTGCGGCGCCAAGTGGGATGGTGCGCTGATCGTCATGGACGCCGCGGAAACACTCGCCGTCTGCGCCCTGGCTGACACATCGACCGTTGTTGCCGTGCATATGGAGGCGCTGGATCATGCAACTGTCAGCCGCGCCGATCTGCGGGCCGCGGCCGACGCCGCGGGCATTCCGGCCACCCGATTGCGCATTCCCGCCGATGGCGAGGTGCTTGCCCTATAACGGATGTCGCACCACGATCGTTCGAAATACGCGATATCGCCCTTGATATTCCGGTCGTGCACGCCGAAGTGAAAACAGGACTTTGATTTCTCCCCGCACGCGGCCTGAAGATGGCGGGCTTGAAGGCAATGATGCAGCAGACTGGAAACCGCTACTGGCAGAGGCTGAGTTGGGGCACCATCGTCTCGATCGCGTTCCATCTCGTCATTGTTGCTGTCCTCCTGGTTCAGCTTCCGATGCCGGATCTGACGCCGCCGGAGGAAGAAAGCATTACGGTCGAAATCGTGCCGCCGCCACCCGAAGAGGTCGAGAAGCCCCCCCTCCCGGAAGAGAAAGCGGAAGAGACGGCGAAGGAGGAGGTGGCGAAGGAAGTGCCGCCGCCCGCAGAGGAACAGCAGCAGGCGCAGCCAGCGGCTGAGCAGCAGACCGCAAACGCCCCGATCCCCGTTCTGCGCCCGGTCCACGAATTCGGTGAGAAGGACACAGGCGCGAAAGACGCGGATGACGGCAACGCCGCGCAGCAAGCTGCCAAGCCCCAGCCAGACCAGACCACCCCATCCCGGGAACAGGCGATCAAACCCGTGGAAACGGCCAGGGTTGACAGCAAGCCGTCCATCGAGACGCTGACCGCCCTTTCGGAGGCTGACCCCGCCAACGCCGTCGATCCTTTGCCTGATGTGACCGAGGCAGCGCCGGAAACCGCCGATGTGGTTGTGCCGGAACCCGAACCGGAAAAGGCGGTGGCTGATATCCCCGAGGCGAAAAAATTGTTTTCGGAAAAGGCGAATGACGACCCGATCGCGCGCGAGGCCATGGGAAACTTGTCCCGCAGCCAGCGTGTCGCCCGCCTCTGCACCAGCGAACTCTATAGCCAGCTGAAAAATGGCACACCATCCTACAACCCGGACCTCGTGCCTTCCTATGAGCTGGCCAAGGGAAATGAACTCACGGTGCCGCGCGCCGCTTTTCGCGCCAAAAATCGCTGGTACGATTTCGCCTTCCGCTGCGCGGTCGATGATGACGCCATGCGCATCCTCTCCTTCGGCGTCGATGTCGGCGCCGAAGTTCCGAAAAGCCAGTGGCGGAGCCGAAAGTTTCCGAACTCTTGAGCGTGACGTTCCCTGAATAAGACGCATTCCGTTGCAAGGAATTCTGACCAGAGCCGTGGCGGAAGACGCCGCCAATGACCCAGATTGCTTGGCGGGGCTTCTTGTGGGACAGCCGCTTGAGCCAGTAGCCTGGGTCGCACCGGGAGAGTGACGCAACAAGGAGACTGACATGACCTATGTCGATGGATTTATTCTTGCCGTGCCGAAAGCCAATATCGAGGCCTACAAGGAGATGGCGCGAACCGGCGGTGTCGTCTGGAAGGAACATGGCGCCCTGTCCTATGTCGAGTGCATCGCCGACGACGTGCCCTATGGCGAACTGACGTCGTTTCCGCGTGCCGTTCTGGCAAACGAGGATGAGGTCGTGATCTTCTCATGGATTACCTATGCTTCGCGTGCGGACCGCGATGCCATCAACGCCAAGGTCATGGCCGACCCGCGGCTGTCGCCACAAAACTGGGAGATGCCGTTTGATGGCAAGCGGTTGATCTATGGCGGCTTCGAGAGTTTCGTCGAGGTCTGACGTCAAAGGCCACCCTGGTCGGGCCATCACAACGGGAGATTTCATGCCGCAGACCGTCCTGACCGTGGAGACGCATGGCCCGGGTCTTTATTAGATTACCGCACAGGCGGCTGCCTTCGTGCGCAAGGCTGCCTTGGGGCAGGGGCTGCTCACCGCCTTTGTGCGCCACACGTCCTGCTCGCTGCTGATCCAGGAAAATGCCGATCCGGATGTGCGCCGCGATATCGATGCGTTCTTCGAGCGTCTCGTGCCGCCATCCGACGATCCGTCGATGGGGTGGATCGTCCACACCGCTGAAGGACCGGACGACATGCCCGCCCATATCAAGGCAGCTTTGACGGCGGTCTCCATCGGCATCCCCGTCACGGCCGGGCGGCTGGCACTCGGGACGTGGCAGGGGCTCTATCTTTTCGAGCATCGCCAGCGCCCGCACCGCCGCGAGATCGTCCTGCACCTGTCGGCCTGATCGCCTGCGGCGGGGGGATTGTGTTTCGACTGGACAAGCCGTTCAAGCCGGTGCAGGTTTGCGCAGACAGCATGGTTCCGGCCTGTGCCCTTTGCCTTTTCCGGAACAAGATCAGCACTTTGGCGTTATGGTGCGCCGGCCCTGTCCGGCATCCTACCAACAGCCTTGGGGAGGCATGTCCGTGACAGATGCACAAACGATCGCCAGCCGTTTCATGCAGGCGCTGAACGAGCGGGATTTCGACACGATCGGAATGTTTCTCGACGAGGATGTGGCGCTTGATTCGATGACCGGCCAGCGCACCATTGGCGCAGGCCCGCTGCGCACGGCCGTCATGAGCTATCTGCGCCATTTCGACGAGACGTTCGGCGACATTGTCCTGATGCACGACGCGTTTGGCCAGCGGGTGGCCGTGGACGTCACGGCGCGTGGGACCTACCGCGAAACCATGGTCGGCTTCCCGCCCGCCAGCAGCCAGACCTATTCGATCCCGAGCGTCTTCGTCTTCGAGTTCGAGGACGGTTCCGTGACGCGGCTCAGCCACTATCGCAATTTCCGAGTGTTCGAAACGATGCTGTCGCGCTGAGCACAGGCGGCCATCGACGTTCGCGCCTGGCGCTGAACCGCCGATGAATGCGCGGTTCCAATTCCATTCAGCCTTTCGGCACTAATCTCGCATCAATCGCTCGGGGAAAGTCCCGCAAGCTGATTGCCGGGCGAAACCGCGCGGCTGTTTGGCCAAAGATCTTGGAGATATGATCATGAAACAGATTTTCGTAAAACTGGCGGCGATAGCCTTCATCGGCCTCTCCGGCCTTGCTGCGACTACCGCCAGCGCCTCTGCCGACACGTTTTCCTTCGGCATTGCGTCCGGCGGTGTCGTTGACGTCCAGTACCGCGATCATGACCGCAACGGTTATGGCGACGAGCGCGACTGGAGCCGCAACCGCCATCACCGTCCGGGCTGGGGCCAAGGCGAACGCCGCCGCGGCCGCTGCGAGCCTTGGCTTGCTCAGGAAAAGGCCCGCAATTTCGGCCTGCGCCGCGCCCAGGTTGTCGATGTCAGCCCGCGTCGCGTCGTGGTCGAGGGCCGTCGCCATGGTGATTACCGCACGGTGGTCTTCGCCAACGCCCGCGGCTGCCCCGTCATCGGTCGCTAAGGCATCGTCGCCAAAGCGCCATGCTTTCCGTCTTGTCTCCCCCGGCCGGCGGAAAGAAAGAACCCCTTGCGGCACACGCCGCAAGGGGTTTTCTGTTTCGGGAGGTTTGCGATGCGCCTATGCCCGTCTACGGCTTGATTGCGAAGGTGACGCTGACCGAAACCGTGTAGCTGTTTTCACCGTTTGCAATCGGCACCGCTTCTGCGCCGGCATCCTTTGCCATGCTGCGCATCATCGGCATCGGCTCCGGACGGCCGGAATTTTCCGAGATTTCGATGATGCGCCCGATTTCGACGCCCGCAGCTTCCGCCAGCACCTTCGCCTTCGCAACCGCATCGCCGACGGCTGCCTTGCGGGCCTCGACGATGACCGGTTCCGGCTTGTCATTGGTAAACTGGATGCTGCCGCCCTGGTTGATGCCAAGCGTCACCGCGCTGTCAATGATCGCGCCGAGCTTGGCGAGATCACGCACCCGCACCGTCAGCGCGTTTGCGACCTGGTATCCGGTCAGTTCCGGCTGGCGGTTGCCGCCGTCGCTGTTGTCCGGGTAGACATATTGCGGATTGATGGCAAAGCCCGATGTCTGCAAGTCGCGCTCGGCGATACCGGACTTCTTCAGGTCGGACAGAACGTCGTTCATCGCCTTGTTGTTGGCATCGAGCGCCTCGCGCGCCGTCTTTGCATCCTTCACCACGCTGAAGGACAGGATGGCCATGTCGGGTGCCGTTGCCGAATGTCCGTCGCCCGAAACGATGATCACCGCCTCGCGCGGACCGGCATCGGCGGCAAGGGCCTGCGTCCCGGCAAGGCCGGCGAGGGCGGCTGCAAAAACGGTGCTCGTGACGAGACGAGGAAAACGTGTGGCAATCATGATGGTGGTTCTCTCCGGTTGTTTTTGTCCCTTCCGTCTTCTTGGCTTTTGATTGTGTAGGGATTGCGGCAATGCCTTGTGGGAAAAACTGTTTTCGTTTAGACGAAAGCCACCGCAGCCAGCCATTGGGCCGCGGTCTGCCGCTCCCGCCGGCACGGGCCTGTAGCTCAATGGTTAGAGCCGGCGGCTCATAACCGCTTGGTTGGGGGTTCGAGTCCCTCCGGGCCCACCACATTTCCATCGCCACATCAGGCTGGACTCTCCTGGTGCATGTCCGTGATACCGTCGATTTTCCGGTGTATGCGTGGCGCTTGTTCAGAAATGCGACCTGACTGCGCCACCATTATCCGTGATCCGTCGCGTGCGCTCATGAACGTCTGCGACAACCAGTTCGGCACTTGGAGAAAAGCGGACGCTTATCCGCGCGTCGTTGCTGAAGAGTTTCGGAAGGTTCTGAAATCATTGAGAAAACACAAGCGTGTGCCAAATCGGTACGTTCTGGTCGCGGGTTGTTCCGAAATGGGACGGGACTGATGTAGCGATTAACCGCGGCTTGCGATCGGCGTTGCAAAAGTCCGGTGCCGATCTCAATCTGAAGCATGTTCATTCCAGGAGGAGGTTTCATGTCCCAGACTGTTACATCGTTCAAGACCGTTACACCCCGTTTCGATGACGTCGATGCCCTGGCCGGTGCGCTCTTCTCCTGGTGCGCCGAACGCAGCATTCGCCTTCGCAGCCAGGAGGGCGTCAGCGCCGCCGGCGCGGTCATCGACCTTTTTCTCTCCGGTCACCAGACGCAGGACGACCTCCTGGCCGCGCTGAACCAGCGCGATGGCGGCGATATCGCCTTTGCCTCTTGAGCGGGCTTGCCTCCGCATTCCCTGCCGTCAGAGTTCGGCGGGGAAGCCGGGGGCGCGCAGGTCGGTTCCGACCGCGTCTTCCAAGAGCTTGACGACCTGAGACGACCAGGCTGCGCCGCCATAGGTGGAGCGGGCCCGGATGAAAGTCTGCAGCGCGTGCGAGGCGAGATCGAGCGGCACGCCGAATTCCTTGCCGAAGCCGAGGGCAAAGCCTAAATCCTTGACCGCAAGGTCCATGGTGAAATTGATGTTGTAGCTGCCGTTGAGGATCACCTGGCCTTCCGTCTCATGGACGAAGCTGTTGCCGGAACTGGCCTTGATTATGTTAAAGGCGTCGGTGAGGTCTATGCCGCCGCGCTTCGCCAGCATCAGGGCTTCCCCGGTGGCGATGAGGTGGATGAAGGCGAGCATGTTGGTGATCACCTTTATCACCGCCGCCTTGCCGAGCGGACCGGCGTGAAAGATTTCGCCGCCCATCGCCTGAAGGGCCGGCAGGTGCAGATCGTAAAGGTCGCGGTCGCCGCTGGCAATCACCGTGATCTCGCCCGATGCCGCCTTGTGCACCCCGCCGGTCACCGGTGCCTCCATCATGCGCACACCTTTTTCCGCCGCGATCGCCGCCAGCCGCTCGATGTCCGCTTGGTCGAGGGTGCTCATTTCGATCCAGGTGCCGTTCCTTTTGAGCCCCTCCAGGATACCGTTTGGCCCGGTCAGCACTTTCTCCGAAATCGCAGGCGAGGGCAGGCAGGTGATGATGGCGTCAACGTTGGCAGCAAGGGCTTTCGGGGTTTCGGCCCAGCCGGCGCCGGCGGCAACTAATGCGCCGGCCTTGCCGCGATCGACGTCGTTGACGGTGAGATCAAATCCGGCCTTCAGCAGGCTGCCCGCTAGATTTGCGCCGAGATGTCCCAGTCCGATAAAGCCGTAACGCATGCCCGTTCTCCCATTTTTGCCTACCAGCGCGAATTGGACGGCAGGACCTGTTTTCATGAAAATACAATCAGCCAGCGTCTTCCAGGATCATGACCGAACCCTTTTCGGCGACCATCATGGTCGGTGCGTTGATGTTGCCGGCTGTCACATTGGGAAAGACGGAGGCATCGACGATGCGCAAACCGTCCACGCCATGGACGCGCAGGCGGCTGTCGACCACCGCCGTCGTCGCATCCGGGCCCATCATGGCGGTGCCGCAGAGATGATAGATCGAACCGCTGTTCTCGCGGAAATAATCGATGAAATCGGCGTCGCTGTCGACTGAGGGCGAGGGGGAAATCTCGGCATCCGTGATGGCTGCAAGAGCCGGCGCTTCAGCGATGCGGCGCACCAGCCGGCTGCCCTGGATGATTTCGTCGATATCGCGCTGCGTGGACAGATAATTGGGATGGATCAAGGGGGCATCCGCCGGATCGCGCGAGGCGATCGTCACCCGGCCGCGGCTGGTCGGGCGGCAGGAATTGAAGGCGATCAGGAAGCCCGGATAGGGCTCCGGCAGCAGTCCCGCCTTCGGATTGTTCGGGATGCGATAGGAGAGGGGGTTGAAATAGAGCTGGATGTTCGGCCGCTCTTCCTCCGGCCGACCGCGAAAGAAGCCGCCAGCCTGGTTGACGCTCATGGCAAACGGCCCCTTGCGTGTCAGCACATATTGCAGACCGAGCGCTGCCTGCCCGAACAGGCTGGCAAAGGTGCCGTTCAGGGTCGGCCGGTTGGCGCGGTAATAGAAGCTGGCGCAGATATGATCCTGCAGGTTGGCGCCGACGGCTGGAAGATGCCGGCGGGTTTCGATGCCGGCCGCAGAGAGCGTGGCGCCGTCGCCGAGCCCGGAGAGCTGCAAAAGTTTCGGTGTGTTAATCGTACCCGTCGCCACAATCACCTCGCGGCGGGCGGAAAAGGTTTTCAGGGCACCGTTCTGGCGAACTTCGACGCCGGTGACACGGCCATCGGTACCAAAGACCAGCCGTTCTGCAATGGCGTGACGTTCTATGGATAGATTGGCCCGCTTCAAGGCCGGGCGCAGATATTCGGCACTCGAATGCGAGCGCTGGCCGTTGCGGGTGTTGATGTCGTAGACGCCTGCCCCCTCGATCGACGCGCCGTTAAAATCGGGATTGAGCGGCAGCTGCAATTCGCTGCAGGCGGACAAAAAGGCGTCGGTCACCGGGTGTGTCATGCCGCGCATCGGGGTGACATGGATCGGGCCATCATCGCCATGCCAGCCAGAGGCACCCTTTGCGTGGGTTTCGAGCTTGCGGAAAAAGGGCAGCACATCTTCCGCTGCCCAGCCTGGGTTGCCGGCCTTTGCCCAGTCATCGAAATCGGAGGCTGCACCGCGCACGAAAACCATGGCGTTGATCGAGCCTGAACCGCCCTGGACCTTGCCGCGCGGCACATAGATCCGGCGGTTCAGCAGTTCGCGCTCTGGCTCTGTCGAATACATCCAGTTGACCGCCGGGTTGTAGTAGCTCCTGGCGTAACCCACCGGGATCTTGAACCAGAACGAATCGTCCTTGCCGCCGGCCTCGAGCAAAAGAACGCTGTAGCGGCCGTTCTCGCTGAGGCGGCTTGCCAGGATGCAGCCGGCCGAACCGGCGCCGATGATGACGAAGTCGAAGGTCATGTTCGCTCCTGTCCGGCCGTCAGCCTCTGGCCGGCGCGAGCGCCTTGACGTCGGCATGTTCGGCGACCATCTGCAGGTGCAGGCGATCGCCGGTATAGGGCGAATTCGCTGCGACCACGTCGAGGTTGAGTTCGATGCCGAGACCGGGTTCGCGCGACGGGATGAGATAGCCGTCGTCGAACTGCAGTTTCGTCTTCAGCACCTCGCCATGGAAACCGCCGAAATCCATGATCGATTCATGGATCAGGAAGTTGGGAGAGGCGGCGGCCAATTGGATGCTGGCTGCGGCACCGACGGGGCCGTTATAGAGGTGCGGTGCGATCTGGGCATAGAAGGCTTCCGCCATGCCGGCGATCTTCTTGGCCTCCAGGATGCCGCCGACGCGGGCGACGTTCATCTGCAGGATCGAGGCAGCACCCGTTTCCAGCACGCGCTGGAATTCGTATTTCGTCGTCAGCCGCTCACCCGTCGAGATGGGAATGGAGGTGGCGCGGGCGACCTGCGCCATCGCTGCCTCCTGTCCCGGAGGCACCGGCTCCTCGAACCAGAGCGGATCGTATTTTTCAAGGCGCTTGGCCAGCCGGATTGCCGAGGCCGGGACCATCTGGCCATGCGTGCCGAACAGGATGTCAGCGCGGTCGCCGACGGCCTCGCGGATCTTCGCACAGAAGATTTCGCAGCGGGCCATGACGCTCAATGACAGATGGTGGCCGGAATAGTTGGTATAGGGACCCGCAGGGTCGAATTTGAGCGCGGTGAAGCCCCTTTCAACCATGCGGATGGCTTCTTCGGCAGCAAGGTCCGGGTCGTTGTAGTCATAGTCGCCGGCGGCGTTCCTGGGATAGAGATAGGTATAAGCCCGCAGCTTATCATGTACCGGGCCGCCGATGAGGTCGGCGACCGGTCGGCCCGCCGCCTTGCCAATAATGTCCCAGCAGGCGATTTCGAGGCCGGAGACGATGCCGATCATTGTCGGATCCGGGCGCTGGGTGAAGCCGCTGGAATAGGCCGCCCGCCAGAACCGCTCGACCTGGTGCGGGTCATGGTCGAGCAGATAGCGCTGGAACACGTCCTCAATCAGCGGGACGAGTGCTGCCGGATGGAACGATGTCGCGTAAATTTCGCCAACGCCTTGAATGCCGCAGGCGGTTTCGAGCTGCACGAAGATCCAGTACATGCCGCCGACATGCGGTGGCGGAACGGCAACGACATGGGTCTTGAGCGATGCGATCTTCATTGGTTGGCTCCGTTCCGTTCAGATTTAGTTTGCAGTGCTGCGGTGCCCCTCACCCTAACCCTCTCCCCGCTTGCGGGGAGAGGGGACCGACAGAGGCTGCCGCCTGTCCTTCTCCCGTCAAAACGGGGAGAAGGTGCCCGAAGGGCGGATGAGGGGAAACTCCGGCCCTTAATGCTTCATGATGACCAACCGCGTTTGCGTAAATTCCAGCATGCCGTGTTTACCATCGTCGCCGCCGAGGCCGGATTTCTTCCAGCCGGCGTGATAGCCCTGATAGGGGTCGGCCGGGAAACGGTTGATGTAGAGTTCGCCAGCCTCGATCTCGTTCGCCGCCTTCATGGCCTTGCGATAGCTTTCGGTGAACAGAACCGAGGCGAGGCCGAACTGGTGATCGCTGGCCAGCGCCAGCGCCTCGTCGAACGTGTCATAGGCAATGACGGCCAGAACCGGGCCGAAGACCTCCTCGCGGACGATCTCCATGGTATGGTGGCAGTTGGAGAGGAGCGTCGGCGGATAGAAATAGCCGTCGCCATCAGGGATAAATCCGCCGCTTTCGATGATCGCACCCTCTGCCACGGCGCGTTCCACCATGGCGTGAACGCGGTCGCGTGCCGCAGGGTTGGCAAGCGGGCCCATGCTGTCCGGGTTCGTCGAGCGGTCGGCGAAGGCGCGGGCGGAAAATCCGGCGCGCAGTTTCTCAAGCAGGGCGTCATGCACGGAACGCTGGACATGGAGCCTTTCGACCGAGGTGCAGACCTGGCCGCAATGGGCGGTTTTTGCAGCCAGAACCATGCGGGCGACGACGTCGAGGTCGGCATCCGGCTCGACGATCACCGGCGTCTTGCCGCCGAGTTCGAGAGACGGCTTGGCGATGTTGGTCTTGCAATAGTCGAGCACGGTCTGGCCGGCCGTGACGCTGCCCGTCAGCGTGATCATGCCGACGGCCGGCGCGGTGCACATGGTGCGCGCCGTCTCGTGCGTCATCGTCATGATGCTGACGAGACCTGCCGGGAGATCTGCTTCCTGAATGCAGTGCGCAAAGGCGAAGGCTGATGTCGGCGTGGTGTTGCTCGGGCGCACGACCACGGCGTTGCCGGTGATCAGCGCAGGCGCGATCTTGCGCACCAGCGTGTAGATCGGGAAATTGAACGGGATGAGGCAGGCGACGACACCGATCGGCTCGCGCTTCAGCATCAGCGTTTCGTCCGGCGTGTCGCTTTCGATCACTTCGCCCTCGATGCGGCGCGCCCATTCGGCGTGGTAGCGCATCAGTTCGACGCCGTAGATCGCCTCGGATGTCGCATCCGAAAGGCTCTTTCCGGATTCAAGAGCGAGTGCCGCGCCGATCGTTGCAGCATTACGCTCGATGCAGTCGGCGAGCCTACGCAGCGCGTTGCCGCGCTCGATCGCCGGCAGTTTGCGCCATGCCTTCTGAGCGTTTGCAGCGGAACTGACCGCGCGCAGGACATCGTCATCGGTGGCGGCCGGAACGGTGGCAAAGGCCTGACCTGTGGCCGGATTGCGGACGTCGATCGTCGAGACGGCCGGCGTTTCCACGAAATGGCCACCGATGAAATTGCGATAGTCGGTCATGTGCGGTCAGGCTCCCTTGTACGGCGAATTCCGCTGTCGCCCGGACAGCAGAACTCATCGTTTCAGCAATAGGAACGCGATCACAGGCGCTTCGCAAGCGCGTTATTGTCGGGGCAAGCATTCCAAAAGGGAATGTTCTATTGCGCCGCCTCGGAGATCGGGGCGTGCTCGGTGCCGCTTGCGACTTCAGCGAGAAGCCAGTGGCGGAAAGCCTGGACATGGGGGCTATCCTGTTGGTCCGGACGTGTCACCAGCCAATAGGATTCGTGCCCCTCGACCTCGACATCCATGACCTGTACCAGTTGCCCGCCCTGCAGTTGCCGATCGACCATGACGCGATCGACCACAGCCACGCCAAGCCCATCGCAGGCGGCTTCGATCGCCATGTCGAGCAGGTCGAATTCCAGTCCGCCGCGGGTGTCCGTTTCGCCAAGACCGGCGGCATCCAGCCAGTGCTGCCAGGTGAGATAGCGCCGGTCGCCGGAGGAAAGCACATGCAGGAAGGTGAATTGTGAAAGATCGACTGTTTCCGCACGTTGGCTTTTATCCAGCAGTCCGGCAGCGCAGACGGCAATATGCCGCTCCGTCATCAGGATGCGGGACTTCAGCATCGGCCATTCGCCATCGCCGAAACGGATGGCGCAGTCGAGCAGGCCGCGCTCGGCCAGGCTGTCCTCGAGGTCGGTGCCAATGCTGATCTCGATATCGGGCAGGGCTGCCCGCAGGCTTTTCAGCCGCGGCATCAGCCAGCGTTTGGCAAAGGTCGGCGGCACATTGATGCGCAGCCGATTGCGGTTGCTCTTTTCCATGATGCCGCGAACGGTGAGTTCAACCGTGTGAAAGGCCTGCTGCAGCGTCGCCAGCAGTTCTGCGCCCGAGGCCGTCAGCTCGAGATGGTGGTGGTGCCGGATCAGAAGCGGTTCGCCAAGCTGCTCTTCGAGATTGCGCACCTGCCTCGACACCGCGCTTTGGGTCAGGTTCAGCCGGTCGGCGGCGCGCGTGAAGCTGCGGGTCTGGCCGACGACCTCGAACACCTTCATCGCCGAAAGTGCCGGCAGTTTGCGCATATCCCCGTCCTCATGCCTCGATTGTGCTTTGACACTATCCCCTGCCGACAAGGGTGGGGGCAAGTCCTTTGAAGAGGTTTTCCGTCAAACGATCGTGGGAGGTTATCTCAAACGGAACAACGGGAACTGAGGGCGTCGGGATATCCTGGCACGCCCGATTGAAGGGTCGCCCAGCATTAAGGGAAATTTAGCGATGAAACGCCGCCGTTTCCGCCGATTCAGGAAATATTAGAATGACCCTATGCAAGGTGTCCTGGAATGGAGCCTGTCATGCCGAAAATATTCAAGTTGTGTTTCTTCATCCTTGCCGTCCTCTGCTGGCCGCTGGCCGCATCCGCTTCGGATTGGGTCGTCGTCAAGACAACGCAGCAGGTCCGTTACACGGTCGACAGGCATAGCTGGATGCCGGTGAAAACGGGGCTGGTCATTCCCAACAGGGCATGGGTTTCCACCGGGCCACGCGGGCGCCTGGTGCTTGCCCGCGGTCCGGAAAGCATTGCCTTTCAACCCAACAGCATGGCCTCCGTCTATACCCATGGCGGGGCAAACCGACAGACCGCGGTCTATCAGCCTTACGGCACGCTCGAATTCAATATCGAGACCCGCGACAAGCCGCATACCTCTGTTCAGACACCGTTCCTTGCGGCGGTCGTCAAAGGCACGCGTTTCCAGGTTCATGTAACCGGCAAGACCGCATCGATCGACGTTCGACGGGGGCTGGTCGAGGTCACGGCGCTTGCAAGCGGACAGCGTGTTCATGTGCGGCCCGGACAGAGCGTTCAGGTTGATCCCGCCAATCCGTCGCCTTTGAAGGTCGAGGGCGTCGGCCCGAAAGATATCGTCAAGACCGTCGCGCCGGTGAAAACGCGGGTTCTTACCCAGGACGAGTTGACCGGGAACAGCACCAGCAGCACGAAACAGACGACGACTACGAAGGGCAAGGCGGAGAAGAGCAAGGACACAAAGCCCGGCAAGAACGATAAGGGCAAGCCCGGCAAAACCGACAACGACGAGGACGATACGTCCAAGGATACCGACAAGGGCAAGGACAGGGGCGACAAGACCGACGCGGATAAAGGCGACAAGGGCAAGGGCGACAAGGGCAAGGATCACGATAAGGATAAGGACAAGCCAGGCAAGACTGACAACGACGAGGACGATACGTCCAAGGATACCGACAAAGGCAAGGACAAGGGCAAGGACAAGGGCGACAAGACCGACGCGGATAAAGGCGACAAGGATAGGACTGACAAGGACGATGACGGCAAGTCCAAGGATAAAGGCAAGGACAAGGACAGCAAAAGCAAGAGCGCGGTAAATCAGCGCCAGCCTGACTCTGTTTTTAAAATCGCCGAGCGGCTTCGGTCGGCCGAACGCCATGGCGAAGCGGGTTGATGCCCAGGGACTGGTCTTCCAGAATGATTGAGCGGTTGCGAGCATGGATCGGTCGGGCGAGCCAGTTTCCGATTGCGGCCGCGTTGCTGCTGCTTTCTGTTCCGATGCTGCTGCCCTCGTTTTCCTTCGTTGCCAGCATGGACAATCTGCTGACGGAATGGCGCTCTGCCCACGCGCCACGGCCTGCGTCCGGCAAGTTCGTCTTTCTCGCCATCGACAAAAAGAGCCTGGATGCCGTGGGCGTCTGGCCCTGGCCCCGGACGATCTACGCTGATGTCGTCGACAAGCTTATCGCCGCTGGCGTGAACGACATCTTCATCGATATCGACTTTAGCGCGCACTCGACGGCTGCGGCCGACGAAAGGCTTGCCGGTGCGCTTGAAAAGGCCGGAGGCGGGGTCATTCTGCCCGTTTTCCTGCAGCATGCCGCCGCGGACCGAAATCAGGCATCCTTGGCAATATCCCGGCCGCTGCCCCTGTTTGCACAGAATGCCTGGCTTGCGACAGCCACGGTGCGTCCCGACCGCGATGCCCGCGTCCGCCAGTTTCCGACTGCCGAACAGATCGATGGCGCGGTGCTTTCGTCCGCACCGGCGGTTTTGGCCGGGCAGGAATTCACGGCTCCCGGCGCGTTCTCCATCGATTTTTCAATCGATCCCGATACCGTGCCGACATATTCCATCGCCGACATGCTGGCGGGGAAAGTGGCTTCATCATCCTTGCGCGGCCGTTCGGTTGTCATCGGGGCGTTCGCGACCGAATTGAAGGATATCTTTTCCGTGCCGGTGCATGGTGTGATCAGCGGTCCCATGCTGCATCTTCTCGCCGCCGAAACCCTAGCACAGGGCAGGGCCCTGCAGAGGATCGAGCCGAGACCGATTGCGCTTGGTGTCGGTCTCGTCCTCTTGCTGCTGCTGTTGCTTGTCTGGGCGCAGCGCATGTCGATGCGTGCGGTGGTCGCCGGGCTCATTCTTGCAAGCCTGGCGCTGGAAACGGTTGCCATTGTCCTCCAGACCGGCTGGGCAATGATCTTGCCTTCCACGCTGCTGCACCTGACGATTGTCGCCGGCGGCTTGCTGTGTTTCCTCATCGAACTCGATGTAAGCTATTGGTTGGCGAAGCTTGCCGGTATCCGGACACGCAATTCCGATCGCCTCCTGCAGCAGGTCATCAGCGACAGTGCCGATGCCGTCATTGTCCTGGATCATAGCGGCCAGGTGATCAATGTCAGCGATACAACGCGGAGCATTCTCGGCGCCGACTATGCGCTCGTGCCGGGAGCCAGCTTTCGGGCCGTCGCACCATCACGCCTCGCCCGGCTTGTCGACAATGCCCTCAAGATATGCCGGACAGACGATACGCGATCCTTTGAACCAGAAGAATTGAGCATTTTCGTCGAAGGCGAGCCCCGTATCCTTGAGTGCCGCATCACGGTCTCTCTGCTGGAACTGGATGCGAGCGATGCCAAGCAAGCCGAAAATGCCTTCGTCGTCTGCCTGACGGTGCGCGACATGACGAAGAAACGGAAATACGAAAAGCAGCTGGAATATTTCTCCGAATATGACGAACTGACCGACACGCTGTATCGCGGTGCACTGATCCGCCGGATGGAAAATGAACCGGACCGCGCTTGGACGGTCTGTGCCGTCAACATTCATCGTTTTGCCGTGGTGAATGCGACGCTCGGCCGGGATGTCGGGGATGCGCTGCTCCGGTCTGTCGCTGCCCGCCTCAAAGATTTTGACCCCGCAATCCGCCATGTCAGCCGCCTGGGCAGCGATGTTTTTTGCGTCGCGGTCGATCTTGAGGCCGCCTCCGTGGCCGATGTCGATATTTTTGCGGGAAACCTCATCGCGGCCTTTGCAAAACCGTTCGGCGTGCCGCAATCGACTGTCTCCATCGGTGTTCGCGTCGGTGTCTGCGATGGAACGGCTGGCGAGAGGACCGCCTCCGCTCGGGTGGAAGCGGCAGAAATCGCGCTCGAGACGGCCTGCAGGACCACCGGGACAGGCTATGCGATCTACGACCCGGTCTCCGCCGGAAAGCGGGCGCGCCTGCGCATGCTGGAGGGCGATATGCGGCAGGCGCTGCAGACAGGCGAGTTTTTCCTGACCTTCCAGGAGCAGGTCGACCTCTCTTCCGGCCAATTGCTCGGCGCCGAAGCGCTGATCCGCTGGCAGCATCGCAGGCTCGGAATGGTGTCGCCGCTGGATTTCGTCAGCATCGCCGAGGCAAACGGCTTCATAACGGAGCTGGGACGCTGGGTTTTGCAGGAATCCTGTCGCGCCGCCATGTCGTGGCCGCCGCATCTGACTGTCGCCGTCAACGTGTCGCCGATCCAGTTTGCCAAAGGCGATATGGCGAGCGAGGTGCGGGCAATCCTGCGTGAAACCGGCCTGTCGCCGCAGCGCCTGCAACTGGAAATCACGGAAAGTGTCTTTCTCAAAGGCACGGATCAATTGACGCAGCAGTTGCAGGAGCTGCGCGCACTCGGCGTAGAGATCGCGCTGGACGACTTCGGGACCGGCTATTCCTCGCTTGCCTACATCGCAAATTTCCCCTGCGACAAGATCAAGATCGACCAGTCTTTCGTCCGCAACCTTATCACCGACGTCACCAGCCAGGCGATTGTCCGGTCCGTTGCGACGCTCGCCGCTGGTCTTGGCCTGAAAGTGCTCGCGGAAGGCATCGAGGATGCACAGCAGCGGGATTTCCTGTCGATGCTGGGCTGCGGCGAAGGTCAGGGCTATCTTTTCGGGAAACCGAAAGCGAGCGACGATTTTCTGGCGCAGGCGACCGGGGCGGATCTGCGTTCCGCCATTGTCCTGTCCTGACGCACGCATGGCCGATGACGGACCGGGATTTGTTTAAAATTCTTACGTCGGATTTTACGGTTGAAATACCATTGTTTTAAAATTGCGAACAATGGACCCGCTTTGCCGGCATTCGCGTCTCGTTAACCTTCGTAATTTACCGGCGATTATCGCATCGCTGTTAGCCTCTCTCCAAGAAAACCCGTGCTGGAAGCAGCGCTTGGTTCGGATGGATCGAGGGATGGTCGTGCGCATGTTAAAGAAATTTCTGAAAGACAAATCCGGCAACTTCGGCATTCTTGGTGCCGTCGCGATTGTCCCTATCCTCGGCATGGCCGGCATGGCCATCGATTTTACGCGCGCCATGCAGATGCGATCCGAACTGCAGAACGCGGCGGACGCGGCTGTCGTCGGTGCCTTGTCGGAAAAGTCTGCCGGTATGCTCGAAGCGATCAACATGCCCGGCAACGGGGTCGTCAAGATCAGCGAAAAGGAGGGCCTCAACCTGTTTGATGCCCAGCTGGCAAAGGGTTCCGACGCCGGTGATCCGGACAAGAAAGAGGCCGAATCCGATCTGGAGATCAACGAGCGGACCGTCACGATCTCCGTCACGAAGACCGGAAAGGATCTGAGGGCGGAACTGACCTATGAGATGTCGATCAAGACCAGCCTCCTGCACGTGATCGGCAAGGACAGCATCAAGGTTTCCGGCAAGGCCGTTGCCGTCTATCAGACCCAGTCCTTCATGGATTTCTACATGCTGCTCGATAACACGCCCTCGATGGGCGTCGGCGCAACGCCGGCAGATGTCGACAAGCTGATCCTCGCAACCAAGAACGTCAAGGATGCCGGCTCCAAGAACTGCGCCTTTGCCTGTCATATCGTTTCGGAAGCAGGCATCGAGGACAAGACGAGCAACTACAACGTCGCCCGCAATGTCGGCGCGACGATCCGCATCGACGTCGTCGCAAAGGCTGTGGCGGCGCTGACGACGGAAGCGGAAAAGACCCAAAGCTATTCGAACCAGTTCCGCATGGCAGCCTATACGTTCGGCGAAACAGCCAAAGACGTGAAGCTTCTCAAGGTTGCCGACCTGACGAGCAATCTGTCCAAGGTGAAGGACGGCACCAAGAACATCAAGCTGATGAGCATTCCCTACCAGGGATACAACAATGACCAGCAGACGAGCTTCGACAACGTGCTGACCAAAATCAGCGATGAAATCACCTCGCCCGGAAACGGCAACAGTTCGGCAAGCCCCGAAAAGATCGTCTTCTTCGTCTCTGATGGTGTCGGCGACAGCTACAAGCCGAAGGTCTGCACCAAGAAGCTGACGGGCGATCGCTGTCAGGAGCCGATCGATCTGGCCTTTTGCACCAAGCTGAAGGACCGCGGCATCAAGATCGCGGCGCTCTACACAACCTACCTGCCTTTGCCGAACAACAGCTGGTACAACACCTGGATCAAGCCTTTCCAGGCTGAAATCGGCCCCCGTATGCAGTCTTGCGCATCCCCGGGCATGTTTTTCGAAGTCAGCCCGACGCAGGGCATCGAGGCAGCGATGAAGACGCTCTTCAACAAGGTTGTCCGAAGCCCGCGACTGGCAAGCTGATCGGCGTCCCGTTCGCAATCGATTGAACATCGCCCGGCCGCACATGCGGGCCGGGCGATTTGCGTCGTGGATGCCGCCATATCCCCGGTTCCATCGTTTCTGATCCCGCGCTTGTTAACCGCCCTTCCGGCAACCCCTGTACAATTGCACCGATGGGCAGTATGTACCGCCTCAATGTATTGGCCCGCGACGTGTGGGCCGCGGTTTACTGCGCCACCTTGACCCCCATCGGGCGCACAAAACCAGAATTCCGAGAGACAAACACATGACAGATTTCGAAGGCATCGTTCCGGCGATTGCCCAGGCATTGACCAAACGCGGTTATTCCGAGCTGACACCGGTGCAGAAGGCGGTTATCGCTCCTGAACTGGACGGCGCCGATGCGCTGGTATCGGCGCAGACCGGTTCGGGCAAGACGGTGGCCTTCGGTCTCGCGCTCGCACCGACGCTGCTTGATGGTGCCGACCGCTTCAAGGGCGCCGGCGCACCGCTGGCGCTGTGCGTTGCCCCGACCCGGGAACTGGCGCTGCAGGTGACGCGCGAGCTGGAATGGCTCTACGAACTCACCGGTGCGGTTGTGGTTTCCTGCGTCGGCGGCATGGACATGCGCAACGAGCGGCGTGCGCTTGATCGCGGCGCCCATATCGTTGTCGGGACGCCTGGCCGCCTGTGCGACCATGTGCGCCGCAATGCGCTCGACATGTCCAAGCTGCGTGCCGTCGTGCTCGACGAAGCCGACGAGATGCTCGACCTCGGCTTTCGCGAAGACCTGGAATTCCTGCTCGACGCTGCTCCGTCCGAGCGCCGCACCCTGATGTTTTCGGCGACCGTGCCAAAGTCGATCGCGGCCCTTGCCAAGAGCTATCAGCGCAATGCCGTGCGTGTCTCGACCTCGGCCGAGCAGAAGCAGCATGTCGACATCGAATACCGCGCCCTGACCGTCGCGCCGGCCGACCGCGAAAACGCGATCATCAACGTCTTGCGTTTCTACGAGGCCAGGAACGCGCTTGTGTTCTGCTCGACACGCGCCGCCGTCAACCACCTGACGGCTCGCTTCAACAATCGCGGATTTTCCGTCGTCGCCATGTCCGGCGAACTCAGCCAGAACGAGCGCACCCATGCGCTGCAGGCGATGCGCGACGGTCGCGCCCGCGTCTGCATCGCAACCGACGTCGCAGCCCGCGGCATCGACCTTCCGGGTCTCGAACTCGTCATCCATGCCGACCTGCCGACCAATCCGGAAACGCTTCTGCATCGCAGCGGGCGCACCGGTCGCGCAGGCCAGAAGGGTGTCAGCGCCCTGATCGTTCCGAACAGCGCCCGGCGCAAGGCAGAACGCTTGCTGTTGAATGCCAAGATCACCGCGACCTGGGCAAAGCCGCCATCCGCCGACGAGGTGACGCGCCGCGACGACGAACGGATCCTGGCAGACCCTGCCTTTACCGAGCCGTTGCGCGAGGAGGAACAGGATTTCGTGCGCGAACTGCTGCAGCGTCATGGTCCCGAGCAGGTCGCTGCCGCCTTTTTGCGCCTCTATCGCGTCGGCCGCTCTGCGCCTGAAGATTTGATGGACACGCCGGCGTTCACGCCGTCCGATAATCGATTCCCGCCACGCGACGACGCCCGCGGTCCACGCGAAGAATTCGGCGATAGCGTCTGGTTCTCGCTTTCGGCCGGCCGCAAGCAGAGTGCCGAGCCGCGCTGGCTGATCCCGATGCTTTGCCGCATCGGCAAGATCAGCAAGCAGGAGATCGGCGCGATCAAGATGCAGCAGGACGAAACCTATGTTCAGATCGCTGCCGACTGGGCCGAACGGTTCGTTTCTTCCATCGGCCCGAAGCGGGCGCTGGAAAAGGGAATTACCGTGACCCAGCTCGACGGCGCTCCGGATCTCGGTGGCGGCGCGCGCAAGCCCTATGCCGGCAAGAATTCCAATGCCGGCCCGAAGCCGGACTGGGCCGACAGCAAGCCGAAGCGCAAGTTCGACGCAAAGCCGGCAACCGGCGGCTTTGGCGGCGAAAAGACCGAGACCAAGCCCTGGGCCAAGAAGGCGGGAAAACCAGCCTTCGACAAGCCTGCATCTGACAAGCCGGCCTTCGACAAGCCCAAGTTTGACAAGCCCAAGTTTGACAAGGCGGGTCCGGATGGCGGCAAGCCGAAGCGCAAGACCTTCCGCGACAAGGCGAACTGATCGCAGCCACGGCGCGTTCTGACGTCCTCCGGGATGCTATTTGCAAGAAAGACGGTCGGGTTTCCCGGCCGTTTTTTATGTGATCGTATGCTGGACCGGGGCCTTGGAGTTCATCGGGAAACGCCCTGCCCATGCGGATCGGCGACCCTTGGCCAGATGTTCTTCGGTGCGCGGCGATAGGCGGTTTTTGCCGGATCGTTCGGGTAGGGCGTGCCGGCCGAGCAATACAGGATGAGTGCTGCGATTTTTGAGAAAGCGGCGTGAAAATGGTTGGTGGATTTGACCACCAGGATTTTCCGGGATGCCGGATCGATCCCCATGGTGGAAAACAGGCTCGGATCGAAGCCTTGCGCGCGCGTCGCATTGAGGATGATGTCGATGCCGTCCAGGCGGATATGCGCCGCGTCTCCGAAGGGCACGAGGCTCTCCCCAAACTGCATGTGCGCATCGCGGACCAGCCGTACGACCGTTACCCGACCATCGATCGGATGGCCGGTCCCGGGCGCGGACTTTGCCCCGAAGCGCAGCGGGATTTTAGCACCTTCGCCGGCTGCCATGCAGATCTGGACGGCGATCGGATCCCAGATCGTCCCGACGGCGGCGCTCGTGCAGCCCCGATCCAGCAACGCCTGAAGCAGGATCGTCGCGTCACCGGCAGTGCCGCCGCCGGGATTGTCCCAAACATCGGCGATGACAACCGGGCCTGCGTCGCTTTCTAGAGCCAACGCAACAGCGGATGTTTCATCCATCTGCGGCGCCATGAACGTGCCGCGCCGGGCAAAAAGCTGCATGCCGAGATCGCGGGCGAGGCTTTCGCCCTTGTCCGGCCGGCCATCGGTGACGACAAGGATCTTCGTGCCCATCTCCGCGACGTCGCCGGCCATGAAGCCGTGGATGACCGAAAGCGACAGGACGTCGGGATCGGCTTGTTCGATCTCCACCAGCCGGTCGATAAAGCTGCGCATCGGCTCCCGCGAGGTCGGGAAGACATCGATCATCCGGCAATCAAAGACGGACATCACCGGATGCACCCGTCCTTCCAGTGTATCGACGACGATGCACCAGAGGTCTTCGGCGCGCGCGACAAAATCGGTGTGGGGGAACTCCTTGAAGGCAACGAGAAAATTGGCGGCTTCGACGCGTTTTGCCGTCAGGTGGCTGTGTGGATCGAGGCAGGCACAGACAAGCACGTCGGGGCCGACGATGTCCCGGATCCGGGCCAGGAGGTCGCCTTCCGGATCCTCATAGCCATCGGCAACCATGGCACCGTGCAGTCCGAGCACCACTCCGTTTACCGGCAATGCCGCCTTGAGTTGCCCGAGAATTTCGTCTCGGAGGCCTTCATAGGTTTGCCGGTTGATCAGCCCCGCCGGATCGGCCCAGGCCGCGGTGCCCTCGATCAACTCCCAGCCCTGTTCCCTTGTCACCTTCCGGCCCACGGTCAGTGGGGCAGAACAGAGCGTCGGGGTGGCGGGGTGTTGGCCGGGCGGCGCGTAGAGCGAAGCTTCGAAAGCCCGGCGGTCAATGCAGATTGGGGAAAACGTATTTGTTTCCGTGGCCAGGACGGCGGTAAATAGGCGCATCTCTAGCCTTCGGCCGTCCTCTTGCTGCCCATCGGGTTGGGCAGGTAGCCGGTAAAGCCTGATATCTTCCAGGCGCCTGCGTGATAGCGGCAGGAATAAAGCGTCTGCCACTGCATGATGTCGTGGCTGCCGTCGGGCCGCAGGATGCTGCCGTCGAATTTCTTGCGCACCAATGCAGTTTCGCCTGCAATCTCGATTTCGCGCAACGTTGTCGTCCGGAAGATCGCTGTGCGGGCATCCTCACCGAAGGTCTGGGTGGCGAAGTCCTGCGCCTGTCGCAGCCATTCCTCGCGATAGGCGGCAAGATTGGGGAAGGCGAGGGTCCAGCGATCCGGATTGTCGGCTTTGTTGCCGTGGATGCCGATGAAGCCGTCCGCGATGAAATCCTCTGCGACGCGGTTCCAGTCGGCAGCAAGAAAGGCATCGATATCGCGCCGGACAAGCATGTCCCAGATGGCGTGGCGGGCCGGGTCGGAGACGGGGAAGGGATTGTCGAACAGATCTTTCATTTAAATAATTTTCATACTTTAGAGATTTCTATGGGAAAATTCGTCTGAAACTGCTAGAATGTCAATATAGAAGAAAATTATTTACGATTGTCGTGAGTGCTGATCTCAAATCGGATTGACCATGGACATTCTGACAAGGCTGCAGCGAGAATGGGAGACGCTGTCGTCGTCGGAGCAAAGGATCGCGGAGCTCCTGTTTTCCAACTTCGATTTTGCCGTCAACGCGTCGATCGTCACGCTCGCCGCGCGGGCGGAGGTTTCTCCGCCGACGGTCACGCGGTTTGCCCGGCGTCTCGGATGTCAGAGCTTTTCCGATTTCAAGGTCCAACTTGCCCAGACGGTCTTTGTCGGCACGCGTTATCTGCGGCCGGAAACCTCTGCCGTGTCCGCAGCAGATATCGCCGAGAATGTCATTGCCAAGGCGCAGGCGGCGCTGTTTTCGCTGCATCAAGCGCTCGATCCGGCCGCGCTGGAGGAGGCATCCAACCGGCTTTCGTCGGCGCAGATGGTTTACGCTTTCGGCTCCGGCGGCAATTCGTCAATGATCGCCGGCGAAATCCAGAACAGGCTCTTCCGTCTGGGGCTGCGCGTCACCGCAAGCAGTGATCATGCGTTGCAACTGATGATGACCGCGGCCTCCCGACCCGGCGATGTTCTGATCGGTTCGTCCTTCTCTGGGCGAAATGCCGAACTCGTGCGGGCTTTCGAGCTTGCCCGGGACAATGGTATCTTCACCCTTGCGCTCACCCGAAGCGGCAGTCCGCTTGCCGGCGCGGCGCAACTGACGATCGGCGTGGATCTGCCGGAGGGACGCGATATCTTCCGCCCGACAGCGACGCGGCTTGCCTATCTTGTCTTGGTCGACATTCTCGCCAATCTCACGGCGGTGCGGTTGGGCGAGCAGGCGACGGATACGTTGCGCCGGATCAAACAGCAACTGGTCCTGCACCGCGACGGGGACGACACACAGGTTCTTGGCGACTGATGCGCGACCGTAACGGCGGCCACCGGGCGCTCTCGGCTGATATGATCCGGATCATATGCGCCGGTGTTGCGAGGGGTAGGCGCGACGGCAACCATGACGACGCCTGTTCGCCACCACCGAGCATCGTTCCGGCAGCGAAGCATCCGGGAAAACGAGCATCAACTCCGCTCAATCATCCGAATAGCGCTCTTCTGTCCATGGATCGCCGCGCATGTGATAACCGTTGCGTTCCCAGAAGCCGGCCTGGTCGCCGCTCAAAAATTCGATGCGGCTGATCCACTTGGCGCTCTTCCAGAGATAGAGATGCGGTACGATCAGCCGAACCGGTCCGCCATGCTCGCGCGTCAAAGGTTCGCCCTCCCAGTGGGTGGCAAGGATCGCATGTTCGGACGCGAAGTCGGACAATGGCAGATTGGTGGTGTAGCCGTCATAGCTCGTCAGCAGCACGAAAGCGGCGTCCGGCCTCGGCATGACTTCATCGAGCAGGTCATGGGTGGAAACGCCGTCCCACCGGTTGTCGTAACGTGACCAGGTGGTGACACAGTGCATGTCGGACAGTTTCCGGCTCTTCGGCAGAGCCTCGAAAGCCTGCCAATTCAGCGACAGGCTGGTTTCGACCGCGCCGGTGATATCCAGCCGCCAACTCTCCGTGCGGACCAGCGGCTGCTGGCCGAGATCGAGCACCGGCCAGTTCTTGACCAGATGCTGGCCGGGCGGAAGACGATCGGATTCCGGTCGCGCCGCACGTCCGGTCAGGAATTTGCCCTGCTCGGCCCATTTGCGCTTGGATGCGGTCAGCTTGGTTTCCGGCGTCTCTGTGTCATCGGTCATGATCGGTTTCCGGCCTCGGTTGGTATTAGATGTTGCCCAAGGTTGGCCCTGTCAAGCGCTGAGAAAAGCAGAAGGCCGGGCGCTGCAAACGCCCGGCCTCCATCGTTTCGCCTTTTGATCAAGCCGGAAGCTGGAACACGACATTGGCGATCAGGACGACGGCGAGACCGCCGGCGAGCGCGACATAGGGCAGGATGCCGGCCTTCTTGACGCCGAGGTCCTGGCCAACGAGGCCGAGATCCTCCATGGCGCCAGCCGGGAACTTGCCGCCGTCACGGACATAATGGCGATAGGCAAAGACCGGCAGGATGAGCGCGGCGAAGATGAAGCCGACCCAGAGCGCGTTGGAATAACCCCAGACCTTGGCGCCGGCACCGAGGAACAGCGCGTTGACGAAGGCGAGAACCGTGTTGACGCCGATCAGCCAGGTCGGCGCCTTCCACGGCCGTTCGATATGGCTTGAATCCATGCGGTGGATCCAGCCGGCGTTGAGGTTGAGGAAGTTGAAGATGATGTAGCCGACGTTGGAGACGGCCAGCACGAAGAAGTAGCCGGCGACGTCGGACGCGATGGCAAGCAGGATCAGGTTGAAGCCGAAATCCGTCCACATGGCGCGGGTCGGTGCGCCGTGTTCGTTGGTGTGATCCAGATATTTCGGCAGCCAGCCGTCTTTCGCACCCTGATAGAGCGTGCGCGAGGAACCGGCCATCGCCGTCATGATGGCGAGGAACAGTGCCATGATCATGAGAATGACCAGGATCTGCGTGACGATCCGGCCGCCATGGATGAGGTTGGCGAGCGCTTCGGCAACGCCCGTGCCATCGACGATGCCGGGTGCCAGCATGCCGGCATGGCCCAGAACGCCCTGGAAGGTAAAGGGGATGAGGAAGAAGAACAGGCAGCACAAAAGGCCCGAATAGAAGATCGCCCGGAACGTATCGGCTTTCGGGTTCTTCAGTTCGCGGGTGTAGCAGACGGCGGTTTCAAAGCCGTAGGTCGACCAGGCGGCGATGTAGAGGCCGCCGAGGAACAAGGTCCAGCCGCCATTGCTCCAGGTGCCGTCGACGCCGGAATAGGCAGCCGTCGGCGGCAGGAGACCGGTGATGTTGCCGCCATCGATCTGGCCGGAGAAGATCGGATAGAGGCCGATCAGAAGAAGTGGCAGGAGCACGATGATCGCCAGCCATTTCTGGACGTTCGCCGTGCCGAGAATGCCGCGATGCTGGATGGCGAAGATCACCAGCATCAGGATGGCGCCGATGACGAAGGTGGCGTTCAGGTTGGCATTGGCGAGATAGGGGATCTCGAAGGAGGCAAGAGACCAGCTGCGGATGGCCGGCGTCATTGCGGAAATGCCATCCGCCGACAGCAGCGCGGCGATGGCGTCGGCCTGCGTCTTGCCGGCATTGGCGGCGATCCATTCGGCGACGCGCGGGCTTTCGGCTGTCAGCGAGGCGGCGTTGGCGCTGATCCATTCCATGACCGCCGGCGCGTCGGCACCGGGAATCGGGAAGAGCGCATTGAGGATATAGCCGGCGGCGATTGCGCAACCCAGCGACAGGACCGGAGACCAGGCGAACCAATTGCACCAGACCGAGAGCGGCGCGATGAACTTGGAATAACGGACCCAGGCGGTCGCGCCATAGATCGAGGCGCCGCCTGACTTGTTGCCGAACATGCCGGCAATTTCCGCATAGGTGAAGGATTGAAGGAAGCCCATCGTCATGGAGATCATCCAGACGACGAAGGCGAGCTTGCCTGTCGTACCGGCGATGCCGCCGATAGAAAAAAGCACGAGCGGCGGAACGCCGGCGGCGAGCCAGAAGGCGCCTTTCCAGTCCAGCGCACGGATCAATCCGCCGCCTGACGCGGTCGTCGATCCTTCGGTTTCAGCGATAGATGCCATAAGCAGTCTCCTCGACCAGTTTTGTCGTGTCGCGCGTTGCGCGCGTCCCCTTGTGTTTTGATAATCGCTGCGGGTTTTCTTTTCCGGACAAGCGCTGGATTGCAGCCTTCATGCCCCGTTCCCACTAAATTTTTCGGCTCGCAGCTTATCTTCATAGTGAATTTTTTTTCTTCTCAGTCAAGTCTCTCTTTACTTTTGCGGTCGCTGCATAGGATAGTTTGGCCACATTGACCGGGCAGAGTTTGTCGCTTCAAAGGAAATGCGTTTGAGCGTCGTGCTTGAGGGAGGATAAAATGGACAGACCGGGAGGACTTTCGGCTGTGTTGCGGCCGCCGCGGGCGAGCGCGATCCTGAGACCCGGCATGCCGTCCCTGCCGGCCGGCTCGGAGCGTTACCGCGTCCGAGGACGCGGCACCACGGTGATCAAGGTTGCCGCCGGCGATCGCGTGACGCTGACAGATATCGAGGGCTGCCAGCCCTGTGAGGTGAGTTTTGTCGATGGCAAGGGCCGGTTCAACGCGGCCGGTCTCGGCACGACGTTCTCGCGCGCCGCCGATGGCCTGAAGGATAGCCTGTCGCTCGACAATGACAGCGCGCGCCGCACCCTGGGTGCGCTCAAGCGCCGGGGCGTCGATCTGGCGCAAGCCATGGCACTGGTGCTGTTCGGCACGCGCACGCCGGCCGGGACTATAGCTGAACTGACGATGGCGCTCGACGGCCTCTTGATCGTCGCTGCACCCGGCCGCGCCATGGACGCGGAAAGCCAGGACACGGCGACCGCAATCGAGCTGCGCGTGACACGTGCGCGCATCCTGCGCAGCTACGAGGAACGCCTACCCGAGCCGATGGCTGACCCGGTGCAGGATTTGCGGATTCCGGCGGCAAAAGCATCGGCGTATTTCGTCAGGGCAGGTGAATTTATCCAGATCATCGACGTTGCCGGGCGGCAATGCACGGATTTCCAGGCCTTTGCCGCGCGCAAGGTCGATAAGGGGCTGGATCTGGCTCTGGACGCGACGGTGACGCGCACGCTTTTGGGCCGCAGCTACCCGACGCCGGGGCTGCCGTCCAAGGCGTTCGACCGCGATTTCGAGCCTCTGGTTGAAATCGTGCAGGATACGGTCGGCCGCCACGATGCTTTCGCGACCGCCTGCAATTCGCGCTATTACGACGACATGGGCTATCCCGGCCATGTCAATTGCACGGACAATTTCAACCATGCCTTGGCGCCCTACGGCATTGCGCCACGCAAGGGCTGGGAAGCGATAAATTATTTCTACAACACCAATATCGATCATCACAACCAGCTCTATCTCGACGAACCATGGTCGCGGCCGGGCGACTATGTGCTGATGCGGGCGATGACCGATCTCGTCTGCGTCTCGTCCTCATGCCCCGACGATATCGATGCCGCCAATGGCTGGGATCCGACCGACATCCACGTCCGCACCTATTCCGCCGCGGAAAAATTCACCCGAGCAGTGGCCACCCGCATGACCCCCGACGCAGAACCGGAATTGACCCAGGAAACCGCCTTCCATCCGCGCCTTTCGACGATGACCCGGAATTACACGGAATATCGCGGCTATTGGCTGCCCAACCGTTTCAACAATGACGGTCCCATCGAGGAATACTGGGCCTGCCGCGAGAAGGCGGTTGTGATGGATCTTTCGCCGCTGCGAAAGTTCGAGGTGACTGGGCCGGATGCGGAAGCCTTGCTGCAATATTGCCTGACGCGCGACATTCGCAAGCTCTCGCCGGGGCAGGTGGTCTATACTGCCATGTGCTACGAGAATGGTGGCATGATCGACGACGGGACGGTGTTCCGGCTGGCGCAGAACAATTTCCGCTGGATCGGCGGCGACGACTTTTCCGGCATCTGGCTGCGGCAGCAGGCCGAAAAAATGGGGTTCAAAGCCTGGGTGCGCTCATCGACCGACCAGATGCACAACCTTGCCGTCCAGGGGCCGGCCAGCCGCGAGATCATCAAGGAGATCATCTGGACCTCACCGGCGCAGCCGTCGATCGCCGAACTCGACTGGTTCCGATTTGCAGTCGGGCGCATCGGCCATTTCGAAGGGGCGCCGGTGGTCGTCTCGAGGACAGGCTATACCGGCGAACTCGGCTACGAGATCTTTTGTCATCCGAAAGATGGGGTAGCCGTATTCGACGCCGTCTGGGAGGCGGGGCAGAAGCATGGTCTGAAGCCCATGGGACTGGAAGCCCTCGACATGGTGCGCATCGAGGCGGGACTGATCTTTGCCCATTATGAATTCACCGACCAGACCGACCCCTTCGAGGCCGGCATCGGCTTCACCGTGCCGCTGAAATCGAAGACCGAGGATTTCATCGGTCGCGAGGCACTGATCAAGCGCAAGGAGAACCCGCGCTACAGGCTGGTCGGCCTCGATATCGACAGCAATGAT